>Ga0105107_10001518_pt1 | contig 15039 bp, 15 predicted proteins | sample PPLLaktember2015_6_FD_79335 | JGI IMG/M metagenome (GOLD analysis project Ga0105107, IMG submission 79335) | Freshwater sediment microbial communities from Prairie Pothole Lake near Jamestown, North Dakota, USA - PPLs Lake P8 Core (1) Depth... | ecosystem: Environmental > Aquatic > Freshwater >...
ACGTTCAGCGTCTGATGATTCAGGCCATCGTGCGGCGCGTGCAGCGTGAAGGGCTCTCGAACGTCACGCCGGTGCTCGGCGACTACGACGACCCCAACCTGCCACCCGACGCGAACCCCGACGCCGTCCTCATCGTCGACGCGTTTCGCGAAATGGAGCATCCTGTGGTGCTGCTCCGCAACGTCGCGCGCACGCTGAAGCCGCAGGGCCGCATCGGCATCATCGACTATCGCGAAGGCGAAGGCGGTCCGGGACCGGGCCCCGACCAACGCGTGCCGCCCCAGGTCGTCATCTCGGAAGCCGCGGCCGCCGGGCTGAAGCTCGTGGAGCAGCACAAGTTCCTGCCGTATCAGTACTTCCTCATTTTCGGCAGGTAGCGTGACGCCTATGCGGACCGCGCTTACCATCGCCGGCAGCGATTCCATTGCCGGCGCCGGCATTCAGGCCGACCTGAAGACCTTTGCCGCACTCGGCGTGTACGGCGTCTCTGCAATAACTGCGGTGACCGCGCAGAACACTGCCGGCGTCACGGATATCTTCGCGTTGTCGGCGGGTACGGTGCGATCGCAGATCGACTCCGTGGCACGAGATACCGATATCGCCGCGGTCAAGACGGGGATGCTCGCCACGGGCGACATCGTGCGGGTCGTGGCCGAGACCATCGGGCGGTTCCAGCGGCCCAACCTGGTCGTCGATCCCGTCATGTCCGCGACACACTCCAACGGCCGAACCCTGCTGGCGGACGAAGCCGTCTCAATACTGAAAATGCGCCTGCTGCCGATAGCCTCGGTGGTGACGCCCAACGTGGCCGAGGCGACGGTGCTCTCGGGCGTGCGGATCGACTCGATCAGCACCGCCCGCGAAGCCGCACAGCGCATCGTCGAGCTTGGACCGATGGCCGTGGTCGTCAAGGGGGGGCATCTGCCTGGCGCCGAGGCGATCGACGTGCTGCTGCACGCAGGCGTCTTTACGGAGCTCGCGGCACCTCGCGTCGGCTTTGCCGACGTGCATGGAACCGGCTGCACATTCGCATCGGCCATCGCCGCCGGGCTCGCTCTGGGCGACGATATTCCTGCGGCGGTTCAGCGTGCGAAGCGGTATGTCTCGGGTGCACTCCTGCATTCGTTCCAGATTGGGCGCGGCGCGCGTATCCTCAACCACTTCTGGGAATTGTCTTTATAATCGTAGGGTTCGGCATGGACCCAGTCGAGGTGACCTCACGCCCGCTCGCGCTCGACCCGCTGATTCGACTCGTCTCGATCGGCGGCGGTCATGGCGCCATCGTGACGTTCATCGGGACCGTGCGCGACCACAACCTGAACCGCCGCGTCACGCACCTCGAATACGAGGCGTATGAGCCGATGGCGGTGAAGGCGCTCGACCAGATACGCCAGGAAGCCGATCGCGAGTGGCCGGGGACACGGCTCGCGATGCACCATCGCACAGGACGGCTGGCCATCGGCGAGGCGAGCATCGTGATAGCGGCCGCGAGCGCGCATCGCGCGGCGGCCTTCGCAGCCTGCCGATACGTCATCGAGCGCGTCAAACAGATCGTGCCGATCTGGAAGCACGAGTTTTTCGACGGCGGCGAGGTGTGGATTGAAGGCGCGACCGCCAACCCCGAAGACGAGGCGGCGCGCCTGGAAGCAGTGCGACGCGCATGCGCGTAACGGTTCGACTGTTTGCCAGGCTGCGCGATATCGCGCGGTCGAGTGATCTGTCGCGCGAGGTGCCGACCGGTGCGACCGTAGCCGATGTATGGCGGGGACTCGTCACCGACTTTCCGGAGATGGCACGGTACGAGTCGTCTGTGTCGTCGGCGGTGAACGCCGATTACGCGAGAATGACGGCCGTCGTGGCCGATGGCGACGAAGTGGCGTTCCTGCCGCCGGTCTCCGGCGGATGACCGGGTACGAAAAACAGCAGGATAGGAGACTAGGAGGGCCAGGAGAATTCTTTTCAAGAAGAAGAATCCTCCTAATCTCCTAATCTCCTGTTCCAACATCCAAGAACCATGCTCGATAAACTGAACTCCGTTGAAGCGAACTACGAGGAGCTGACGGCGCTCCTGGCGACGCCGGCTGTACAGTCGGATTCCCAGGAGTACCGCAGGCATGCGAAGGCGCTGGCCGAAATCGAGCCGCTCGTCGAGAAGTATCGCGAGTACAAGTCCGTCCTGAAGGAAATCGAGCAGGCCGAAGAGCTCGTCAAGGGCGCCGACGCCGACATGCGCGAGCTCGCCCGCGAAGAGCTGCGCGGGCTCGAGGCGCGCCGCGAGGCGCTCACCGCCGAAATCAAGATCCTTCTCGTTCCGAAGGATCCCAACGACCAGAAGAACGTCGTCCTCGAGATCCGCGCCGGCACGGGCGGCGAGGAAGCGGCGCTGTTTGCACACGAGCTATTCCGCATGTACACGAAGTTCGCGGAAAAACAGGGGTGGCGCGTCGAGGTCATGTCGCTCAGCGAGAGCGATGTCGGCGGAACCAAGGAAGTAATCGCCACGATCGAGGGGCGCGGCGCCTACAGCAAGCTGAAATACGAGAGCGGGGTGCACCGCGTGCAGCGCGTGCCCGCGACCGAAGCGGCCGGGCGCATCCACACGTCCACGGTCACCGTCGCCGTCCTTCCGGAAGCCGAAGAAGTCGACGTGCAGATTGATCCGAAAGATCTGCGCATCGACACGTTCTGCTCGAGCGGCCCTGGCGGCCAGAGCGTCAACACCACCTACTCCGCCGTGCGCATCACGCACATTCCGACCGGCACGGTCGTGTCGCAGCAGGACGAAAAATCGCAGATCAAGAACAAGGCGAAGGCGATGCGCGTGCTCCGCTCGCGGTTGTACGAGATGGAGATGCGCAAGCAGCAGGAAGCCATCGCCAAGGATCGGCGCAGCCAGGTCGGCACCGGCGAGCGCTCGGAGAAGATCCGCACATACAACTTCAAGGAAAACCGCATCAGCGATCACCGCGTGGACTTCACGACCTACCGCCTTGCGGAAGTGCTGAGCTCTGGCGATCTTTCGGAGCTGCTCGACAAGCTCTCGCTGCACTATCAGTCAGAAAAGCTCAAGGAAGCGACCACCACATGACCATCCACGACCTCGTGCAGGGCGCCCGCGACCGCTTCGTGACCGCGGGCATCAGCGCCGGTCTTGCGGCGCTCGACGCCGAAGTGCTCGCGCGCCAGGTGCTCGGCTGGGATCGCGCTCGCTTTCTCACCGATCGCAACGAGAGAGCCACGAGCGTGTTCCTGCTCAACTACGAGCCGCTCGTGGCGCGCCGCGAGCGCCGCGAGCCCGTGTCCTACATTCTCGGCACGCGGGAGTTCTGGGGGCTGCCGTTCGAGGTGGGCCCCGACGTGCTGATTCCACGGCACGAAACAGAGCTGATCATCGAAGAGGCGCTCGCGCTCACGGCAAAGGACGCGTGCCCGGTCATCGTCGATGTCGGCACCGGCAGCGGGTGCATTGCGATCGTCCTGGCGCGTGAGATCCCCGGGGCGCGCGTCATCGCGACCGACCTCTCACGCCATGCGCTCGAAGTCGCACGGCGCAACGCCGTCCGTCATGGCGTCGCCCACCGCATTCGATTCGTCGAAACCAGCTTTCTGGATGGCATCGACGAGACAGTTGACATCGTCGTGTCCAACCCGCCGTACGTACCTTCGGTCTCGCAGCCCGGTCTCATACCTGAGGTGCGCGATTACGAGCCGCCGGTCGCCGTGTTTGCCGGCGAAGACGGCCTCGACGCGCTGCACAGCGTGCTCATCGGCGCGGCCGCGAAGCTGGCGCCCGGCGGATGGCTGGTGATGGAATTCGGCTGCGGCCAGGACGACTGCGTCGTGTCGCTCGTCGAAGGCGTCGAGGGACTCGACGTGGTGAAGGTTCGCCACGACCTGCAGGACATTCCGCGCACCGTCATCTGCCGGAAGAGCCAGGCGCCCACGCAGGAATCATGAGCGCCGACTGTCTGTTCTGCAAGATCATCGCGGGCATCATCCCGGTCAAACCCCTCTATGACGATGAGGAGATGATCGCCATCCAGGACATCAACCCGCAGGCGCCGCTCCATGCGCTCATCATCCCCAAAACGCACATCCCCTCGCTGAACGATCTCACCCCCGAGCATGAGGCGCTCGTGGGCCGGATGTTCCGGCGCGCGGCCGCCCTCACGAAAGCACGCGGCCACGACGTCCGGGGCTACCGCACGGTCTTCAACACCGGCCCGGAAGCCGGACAGAGCGTCTTTCACATCCACCTGCACGTGCTCGCCGGCCGAGCGTTCGGCTGGCCGCCAGGTTAGTACGCGGTTTGCATTCTCTTCACGTAGAGCAGGGCAATGGCCCTGCGAGCAGAAAAGAGGTGTATCGATGGCGGACAGAGATATCGCAGCCTTCGGGCTGTTTCCCGACAGGGCCAGTCTCGAGCGAGCAATAGGTTTGCTGCGCGGCGCGGGCTTTCGAAACAGCGACGTGTCCATGCTGATGCAGGACAGCCCGGGGACGAAAGACCTCGCGCACGAAGCGCACACGAAGGCGCCGGAAGGCGCCACGGCCGGCGCGGCGGCCGGCGCTGTATTCGGCGGCGTCATGGGATGGCTCATCGGCATTGGAGCGTTGGCGATTCCTGGCGCCGGGCCCTTCATCGCAGCGGGACCGATCGTCGCGGCGCTTGCCGGTATGGGCGCGGCGGGAACCGCGGGGGGATTGATTGGCGCGCTGGTTGGCGTCGGGATTCCCGAGTACGAGGCGAAGCGCTATGAGGGCCGCCTCCGCGAAGGCCACCTGCTGCTTTCGGTTCACTGCGACGATTCCAAGTGGGCGAAAAAGGCGGTGGATTTGATGAAGCAGGCGGGCGGCCAGGATGTCTCGAGCACGGCCGAGGCGCACGCCGACTATCATCCGTAACCTTCTCGTTAGCCGTCATGGCAGAGGGCAGAGGGATGATGGCAGAGAGCGGTTCTGAATTGCCATCTGCCATCCGCCATCTGCCCTGACTGCTGGCCCTGCCATCGCGGCAGCCCTGAAGGGCTGCGCTACCGGGCCCTACAACACGTTGGGCAATTCCAGCAGACTTCTGATCACCGTCACGCCTGCATCGGACTGCGCTGCCGGCGCGTCGGCTCGGCGCACCAGCACTCCCCGCATTCCCACTCGTCTTGCCCCTTCGATGTCTTGCGTCAGGCTGTCGCCCACCATCATGGCGTCGCCCGCCGATACACCGGCGAGCTTCAACGCGGCTTCGAAAATGCTTGGATGCGGCTTCATGTAGCCGTGTTCGGACGACGAGATCGCCACGTCGATGAGACCGTCCAGCTCGAAATGCTCCTGGAACGACTCGAGGGAGCGGTGCGAGTTCGAGATGAGGCCGACGAGAATGTCCTTGTCCGCCAGCGCCTCGAGCGCCGCGGGCACGTCGTCATACAAGCGGAAATGCTGGCAGGCAGCCCATTCGCGGTAAATCTCGACGGCACAGGGCTCGACCGCGGCGCCGCGCCCCCCCATCGCCTCGATGATGTGCGCGGTGTAGTCGATGAAAATCTGCGGATCGTAGATCGCGTCCTGCTCGCGGTCGAGGATGTGCGACGCGCTGACAACGGCAGCAGGAAAACGGTCCGGATCCACGTCCATGCCGTGGCGACCGCAGAACTCCCGGTACCCTTCTCCCTGGAACGCCGGCCCGGGATAGATCAGCGTGAAGTCCACATCGAAGAACACGGCTCTGGTCTGGATCATCTTTGATAGGGACCGGCGATGACGATGCTCGCCCCGTTCGCATCGAGCGCCGCCCGCGCCGCCGCGTTCACGTCGTCCAGCGTCACCGAGTCGAGCAGGGCCGGCAGCCTCATGTCGTGGTCGAGCCCGAGGCCGAAGAACTCCGCGGTCTGCAGGAACGTCGCGATGGCGCCGTTTGTTTCGAGCAGCCGCGGAATCGAACCGATGAGATACTGCTTGCAGTCGGCGAGCTCCTCGGAAGTCATGCCTTCGGTCGCCATCCGCCGAATCTCGTCGTCGATCGATCGAACGGCACGGTCGACGTTCGCCGGGTTGACACCGGCGCGCACGAAGAGAGGCCCTTCGACCACGTTGGCGTCGAACGCACTGAACACGTAGTACGCCATTCCCTGCCGTTCGCGAATGCTGTCGCCGAGCCGTCCGCCGATGCCGTACTGGCCGAGCGCGTTGTTCATGAGCGTATACGCGTAGTACCGCGGGTCGCTGCGGACGATGGTGGTGAAGCCGTACGCGATGTCGGCCTGCGCCTTGTTCATCATGGAGATGACGCGCTCCTGCCTCGTCCGAGCCGACGGCGCATGGGCGAGGGGCACTTCGGCGCCGGCGGATTGACTCCAGCTTCCGAACACGCGCTCTCCGGCAGCCATCGCGCGATCCCCATCCACAGCGCCGACGATGACGGCCGTCGTCAGCGACGGCGCAAATCGGTCTGCGTGGAAGGCCACGAGGTCTTCTCGTCCGATTCGGCTGACGCTCTCGACGTTGCCCTTCGCCGGCCGTCCATACGGATGCTGGTTCGGATAGAGCATGGCGAACAGGGCCAGCATCGCTGTTGCGGCCGGGTTGTCTTCGTCCTGACGGATCGCGTTCAGCACCTCGCCCTTGCGCTTCTCGATTTCCTGCAGCGGAAACGACGGCTCCATCACCATCTCGCCGACGAGCTCGAGCATCGCCTCGAAATCCTCGGCGAGACATGTGCAGCTTACCGTCATCACGTGACGGTTCGCGCCAACGCTGAGCGACACGCCTCGTTCATCGAGCGCCTCGGCGATCTCCTCGCTGCTCCTGCGATGAGTGCCCCGATCCAGCACCCGCGAGGTGAGATGGCTCAACCCAAGCTGCGCGTCCGAGTCGTAGATGCTCCCCGCTCGTACAGCCACCTGGATGGTGACGGCGGGAACCGTGTGGGCTTCCTTCGAGATGATGACGACGCCGTTGCCCAGCGCGTGCCTGGATGCCGCCAGACCTTTCTGAAGGGCCATCGTCATTCGCCGTCTCCACCAGACGGGTTGAACCAGCCGACAGTCCGTCGATCGCTCCGCAGATACATCTTCGCCACGCGATTGACGTCGGACTCGGTCACGGCGGCAATGCGAGTGGCGGCGTGCTGATAGATGTCGAGGCTGGCGACGGTCTGAAAGTATCCCAGCTGATGTCCCAGATTCGTCACGCTGTCGTTCTCGAACACCAGACGCGCGCGCAACTGGTTCCTGGCCTTGGCGAGCTCGCGCTCGGTGATGCCGTTCTTTGCGACGTCGTTCAACGCTTCGGTGGCAGCCGACTCCACATCGCGCAGACCGACGCCTTCCATGGCCGTGGCGGAAATCAGATACAGGAACGGGTGCTCGGTCGGCAGCAGCCCGGCGCCGATGCTCGACGCGAGCCGGCTCTCGACCAGCGCGCGATACAGCCGCGCGCTCCGCTGTGGCGGCGCCGTGCGGAAACTGGACCACACATTGATGCCCTTTGCGCCCGTGAGAATGGCGTCGAGCACGAGCATCGGAAAGAAGTCGGGATCGCCGACGGCCGGCGCGTGGTACGCGAGCTTCAGGTAGGCGGTCGTGCCCGGTCGTGACACTTCCACGCGTCGCTCGCCCAGCTGCTCCGGCTCGACGACGCGCACGCGCCGTGGCGTTGGACCCGTCGGAATGCTCCCGAACTGCTCCTCCACCCGGCGAAAGACGTCTGCCGTGTCGACGTCGCCGACCACGACGACGGTGGCGTTGTTCGGCACGTAGTTGTGCCGGTAGTACTGGTAGAGATCGTCGCGCGTCATCGTCTGGAGATCGGACAGCCACCCGATGGTCGGATGACGGTAGGGATGGACCTTGTAGGCGGCAGCGATCACCTCCTGCTCGAGCAGGTTGTCGGGATCGTTTTCGCCGCCTTGAAGCTCGGAGATGATGACCGTCCGCTCCGATTCACAGTCTTCGGGATCGTAGAGGCAGTTTGCCATTCGCTCGGCTTCGATGAACAACATGCGGTCGAGCCCGGCGGTAGACGCGGTTTCCATGTATGTCGTCTGATCAATCCACGTATAACCGTTCCAGCTGCCTCCAAACTTCTCGATGATGCCTTTCACCTGGTCGCGCGGGATGTTGGTGGTGCCTTTGAAGTTCATATGCTCGACCCAGTGTGAAACACCGGTCAGGCCGGTCACCTCGTCCTTGGACCCCACCTTGTACCAGCACCAGACCGACGCGAGCGGCGCGGTGTGAACCTCGTGCACCAGCACCCTGAGCCCGTTGTCGAGAACCGTCGATGTCATATTGCTGTCCATTATACCGGCCGCCTTGGGGGGCCCTGGTGCGCACACCCGGCAATTCCTTAGGGAAACGCGCGTTTGCCGGTGTTGACGGGTGGCAAGGTCGTTGCATCGAGTGAGGCGGGTTCGCTGCATCATTGATGCCTTTGCGACGATAGATACAGGCGTAGATACATTTGATGGAGGACGTCATGCGCAAACTTTTCCTCATCCTGGTGGGAATATTCGCGTTAGGCGCTGCGCAGGCCTTCGCCCAGTCCGCCACGGTGGTGATGCGGAATGGCGATCGCGTGCAGGCGGAAGTACTCGACATGGGTCGCGAAATCGTTCTCGGTGTGAACGGCCAGACCCGCCGGGTGCCGATCGGCGACGTGGTGCTCATCGACTTTGCCGGCAATGGGCGCGACGTTTCGGGCGATGAGCTCTCGCGCGCCAATGCGGCGAACGGCTACGTCGTCATGAGAAACGGCGAGACGTTCAATGCGTCCTTGCAGGATTTCACGGGCAAGCCGCTCATTGCGGTGTTCTCGAACGGCCGTCGCGCCAACATCGGCGAGATTTCACGCATCTATCTCGGTTCGGTTGCAAACGTTGCAGGCTTCCCGAATCAGCCGAGCGGGGGTCAAACGTCGACAGCTGGCGGCGGCGCTGCTCCGTCTCACGCTCGCACGGTCGTGGTGCCAGGGAACGTGGCATGGTCGAACACGGGGATCAACGTGACGCGCGGTCAGAATCTGCGCTTCGACACCTCTGGCGAAATTCGTCTCAGTTTCAACGGTGATGACGTGGCTAAGCCGATGGGAGCGGTCAGCGGCCGCCTCGCCGACAAAGCGCCGCTGCCGAATGTTCCGGCCGGTGCGCTCATCGGGCGCATCAACAATGGCGCGCCGTTCTCGATCGGCACGAACAACGTCCCCATCCCCGAAAGTGGTCGCTTGCTCCTTGGCATCAATGACGACCACGTTGCCGATAACAGCGGCAACTTCGTCGTTAAAATCTGGGAACCCTAGGTGCAATCATTCGGTTCTGGGTTCTAGGTTCTGGGGTTCTAGGTTCTGGTTCTAAGCGCTGGGTTCTAGGTTCACAGTCCCAGCATCCGCGAACACTGATCCCCGAACCTAGAACCTAGAACCTAGAACCCGAACCCAGAACTGCAGAACCCCAGAACCTAGAACCTCAGGTACAATTTGTCTTTCCATGTCCGACTGGAAAGACACGCTCAACCTCCCTCGCACCGACTTTCCCATGAAGGCGAATCTGCAGACGGCAGAGCCGGAGGCGCTCGCCCGATGGGAGTCGATGGACCTTTACGGCAAAATGCGCGCCCGCCGCAAGGGTGCGCCCAGATTCGTCCTCCACGACGGGCCGCCCTACGCGAACGGCAAAATTCACCTTGGCCACGCGCTGAACAAGATCCTCAAGGACTTCGTCGTCAAGTCGAAGACGATGGCGGGCTTCGATTCGCCGTATGTCCCGGGCTACGACTGCCACGGACTGCCGATTGAACTGAAGGTCGATCGCGAGCTCGGCAGCAGGAAGCGCGAGATGCCGGTCGCCGAGTTCCGGCGAGCCTGCCGCGCGTATGCCCAGAGCTTCGTGGTCTCGATGACCGAGGAGTTCAAGCGGCTCGGCGTCTTCGGCCAGTGGGACAAGCCCTATGTAACGATGGATTTCCGCTATCAGGCGGACATCGCGCGTGCGCTCGGAAAGATCGTCGGCAAGGGACTCGTCTACAAAGGCAAGAAGCCCGTGCACTGGTGCATCCATTGCCGTACGGCGCTCGCCGAAGCCGAGGTCGAATACGCCGACCACGTGTCGCCCTCGATCTACGTCGAGTTTCCGCTCGCACCGCAAAGCCAGAGCGAGCTGGTGTCGCGCGTGCCCGGGCTTGCGGGGCGCGACGTATCGGTGGTCATCTGGACGACCACGCCATGGACGATTCCGTCGAATCTTGCGATCGCGTTTCACCCGGAGTTCGACTATGCGGCGTACGAGGTAGACGGGCGCGCGGTCATCATGGCCGAAGCGCTCGCGCCACGCGTCGCCGAAGCGACAGGCCTCGCGCTTGGCGTGCCCTTCGCGCGAATGAAGGGCGCACTGCTCGAGAACATCCGGTTCCGCCATCCGCTGTACGAGCGCGACTCCATCGCGGTGCTGGCCGAGTACGTGACGCTCGACGCCGGCACTGGCGCGGTTCATACGGCGCCCGGACACGGCGCCGACGACTTCCTGACCGGCCAGAAGTATGGCCTCGAGATCTACGCGCCGGTCGGACCGGGCGGGCATTTCCTCGACACCGTCGAGCTGTTCGCCGGACAACGCGTGTGGGACGCGAATGCGTCGGTCGAACAGGAGCTGAAGCGCCGCAGCAGGCTGCTGCATCGGTCGAATTTTTCGCATCAGTACCCGCATTGCTGGCGGTGCCACAACCCGGTCATCTTCCTCGCAACGTCGCAGTGGTTCATCAGAATGGACGGCGACGCGCGGATTGGCGGTCACACGCTGCGTCAGGCGGCGTCAGCCGCCATCGACAACGACGTTAAATGGATACCGTCGTGGGGACACGACCGCATCTACAACATGGTCAACAACCGGCCCGACTGGTGTATCTCGCGCCAGCGCGCCTGGGGTGTGCCGATCCCGGCCCTCGACTGCGCCACGTGCGGCGAGGCCATTCTCACAGCCGAGATCGTCGATAGAGCCGCCGGCGTCTTCGACAGCTACGGCGCCGATGCGTGGTACGAACGCCCGATTGAGGAGTTCGTCCCTGAAGGACTGGCGTGCCCGTCGTGCGGCGGCACCACGTTCGAGCGCGAGCGCGACATTCTGGACGTGTGGTTCGATTCGGGATCGAGCCACGAGGCGGTGCTGCCACGGTGGGAGGGCCTCACCTGGCCGGCCGACATGTACCTCGAAGGCAGCGACCAGCATCGCGGCTGGTTCCAGAGCTCCCTGCTCGTCGGCCTTGGGACGCGCGGACGGCCGCCGTACCGGGAAGTGCTGACGCACGGCTTTCTGATCGATCTCGAAGGCCGGAAGATGTCCAAGTCGGTCGGCAACGTCATCTCGCCGCAGAACGTCATCAAGGAAAGCGGCGCGGAGATTCTCCGCCTCTGGGTCGCCATGTGCGACTATGCCGAAGAGCTGCGCGTCGGCAAGGAGATTCTGGCGCGCGTCGTCGAGTCGTATCGGAAGACGCGCAACACCTTGCGGTATCTGGTGTCGAACCTCTACGACTTCAATCCTGCGAGCGACCGTGTTTCGCCGGATCAGATGGAAGAAATCGATCGGTACATGCTGGCACGGTATGCGGAAATCGCCCGCCGCATCCTGAAGGCGTACGATGAATACGACTACCCGACCATCTTCCAGACGCTGAACGCATTCATGTCGGTCGATCTCAGCGCGCTCTACAGCGACGTCTCGAAGGATCGTCTGTACACGTTCGCCGCCGGATCGCGCGAGCGCCGATCGGCGCAGACGGCGATGTACGTCATGTCGGACGGCTTCGCTCGCCTGCTCGCGCCGATTCTGCCCGTCACGGCCGAGCAGTTGTGGACGCATCTGCCGCCGGCGGCGGGCCGGGAGGAATCCGTACACCTTGCGCGCTTCCCGCAATCCGCCGATATCGGCGCTCTGTCAGACAGCAGGCTCGTCGGCGCCTGGGAGCGGCTGCTCGACATCCGCAGCACGGTCAACGCATCGCTCGAAGGCCTTCGCCAGTCCAAGCAGATCGGCAACTCGCTGCAGGCGAAGGTCACCATCGCCGCTGGCGGCGACGATCTCGCGCTGCTGCGGCAATACCAGGCGCAGCTGCCCATGCTGTTCATCGTCTCGGAGGTTATGGTAGAGCCAGGTGAGTTCTCGGTGCGCGTCGATCGCGCATCGGGCGTGAAGTGCGAACGCTGCTGGCGGTACGTCGCCAGCGTCTCCTCAGATCCCGCGCGGCCAGGCATCTGCGGACGCTGCCAGGATGCCCTCGCCGAGACTGTCAATTCGTGATGCGTGAACCTGACACGCCGATCCGGCCGGCGGGCGCGCGTCCCCGGCGCTGGCGCGCTTCGGAACTGTTCATCGTGGCCGGGATCGTCGTGGTGGATCAGGCGACCAAGGCGCTCGTGAGAGCGCAGCTGCCCCTGCACGAAAGCATCACTGTGATTCCGGGGTTCTTCGATCTCACACATGTGCGCAACACGGGCGCGGCCTTCGGCATGCTCAACGCTGTGAACTTCGCCTACAAACCGGCGATCATGGTCGTCGTCGCGCTGATTGCCCTTGCTGCGGTTGCCAGCTACGCGCTCACGCTGCCGGCCACTCAGCGAATCGCGCGCCTCGGCCTCGCGCTGATTCTCGGCGGCGCGATCGGAAATCTGATCGATCGGGCGACGATGGGGTACGTCCTGGATTTCGTGGACGTGTACTGGAGGGGCGTTCATTTCTGGGCTTTCAATGTCGCCGACTCCGCGATTACAGTTGGCGTGGCATTGATGCTGCTGGACGTGCTGGGAGTAGGGCGTGTACCCGAGACTGTTTGAGATTCCAGAGATCTTCGGTGTCGGCCCACTGACGATCTACACGTACGGCGTAATGCTGGCGGCCGCCTACCTGGCGGGCCTTCAGCTCGCGATCGTCCGCGGCCGCAAAGCGGGCCTCGATCCCGGGCGGCTGCTCGATCTCGGCGTGTACATCGTCATCGCCGCGCTGGTCGGGGCGAAGCTGCTGCTCCTCGTCGTCAACTTCAATTACTTCCGCAACAATCCCGACGAGATTCTCGTGCTCGCGCGATCGGGCGGCGTGTTCTACGGCGGCCTCATCACCGCGACACTCGTCGCGTTCTGGTATATCCGCCGCCACACGCTCCCCTTCTGGAAGACATGCGACATGTTCGCGCCGGGCATCGCGCTCGGGCACGTCATCGGCCGGCTCGGCTGTCTCATGGCCGGCTGCTGCTTCGGGCGTCAGACCGACGTGCCGTGGGCGGTGACCTTCACCGATCCGTTCGCGGCCGCCAACGTCGGCACGCCGCTGAACGTACCGCTGCACCCGACGCAGATCTACGAGGCGGGCGCCGAGCTGCTGATCCTCGTTTTTCTGCTCGTCACCGAGCGCAAGGGACGGCCGTATCCGGGCCGGACGTTCTGGCTGTACATGTTCCTCTATGCTGTCTCGCGGTTCGTCATCGAGTTCTACCGTGCCGACGAGCGGGGCTTCGTGATGGGACTGTCCACGTCGCAGTTCATCTCGCTCGTTCTCGCGCCGCTCAGCCTCGCCATGCTCGTCTACCTTCGGAAGCGCCCCTCACCTGAGCCGGCGAAGGCGGCGCGGCGCGCGGCGTGAGCCGCCACGACCTGATTGTTTCCCGCGAAGAGGCGGGCGCCCGCATCGATCGCTATCTCACCAGCGTGCTGGCCGGCCAGTCGCGCTCGCAGATTCAACGACTCATCAAGGACGGCAAGGTGACCGTGGCGGGGCAGACGGTCGCCGCCAATCGCGTCGTGCGCGCGGGCGATACGATCGCGGTGGAGATTCCCGAACCCACCAGCCCGGCGCCGCAGCCGGAGGACCTCGGCCTCGACATCGTCTATCAGGACTCGGATCTCATCGTCGTCAACAAGCCTGCCGGGATGGTGGTACATCCCGCCGCGGGACATGCGCAGGGGACGCTGGTGAACGCGCTGCTGCACGAGGTAAAGGATCTCAGCGGCATCGGCGGAGAGTTGAGGCCGGGGATCGTGCACCGCCTCGATCGCGGAACGTCGGGGCTGATGGTGATTGCGAAGAACGACCGCGCGCATGCCGAGCTCGCGCGGCAGTTCCACGACCGCGAGGTCGAAAAAGAATACGTGGCGCTCGTGTGGGGCGTCGTCCAGGCCGGGCGTCGCATCGACCTCCCGATCGGCCGCGACCCGGCCGACCGCAAGAAGATGTCGGCGCGCGCGCGTCGCGCGCGATCGGCGGCCACCCGCGTGACGGCCGCGCTGCAGATGCCGGGCGTGACGCTGATACACGTGGCGATCGCGACCGGCCGCACGCATCAGATTCGCGTCCACCTCAGCGAGATTGGCCACCCGATTGTCGGCGACTCGGTGTACGGCGGATTGCGCCGGCGAGTGCCGGGCGACCTGCGCCCGCTGCTGGCGCTCGACAGACCCTTTCTCCATGCCGGCCGTCTCGTGTTTCACCATCCCGCCGACGGCCGTAAGATGGAATTCGAGGCGCCGCTGCCGCGCGATCTTCAATCCGTGCTCGACCAGATTCTGCCGGAAGAATATGAGCGAAGCCCCTCCTGACCTGAAGCACTCCCACGTCATCTACAAAGGGCGCGTGTTCACCATCACGGTCGATCAGGTCGCCTATCCAGACGGCCGCATCGTGAAGATGGAGGTCGTGCGCCACCGCGGGTCCGTCGTGCTGCTGCCGATGGCGACGCCCGATCGCATTCTGCTCGTGCGACAGTATCGCTATGTCGTCGACAAATGGTTATGGGAACTGCCCGCCGGCACGCTCGAGCCGAACGAGAGCTTCGATGCGGCCGCGCTGCGCGAGTGTCATGAAGAGGTCGGCAGGATCGCCGGGAAGGCGCAGAAACTGGGGAGCTTTTTCCCGTCGCCGGGCTTCTGCGACGAAGAGATGCATTTCTTTCTCCTGAGCGATCTTCGCGATCGCCGTCCGGATGAAGCGCCACCTCATCAGGATCCGGACGAGATCCTGAACGTGAAGGAGTTTTCCGTTCAGGAAGTGCGTAACCTCATACGGATCGG
>Ga0105107_10001520_pt1 | contig 15028 bp, 10 predicted proteins | sample PPLLaktember2015_6_FD_79335 | JGI IMG/M metagenome (GOLD analysis project Ga0105107, IMG submission 79335) | Freshwater sediment microbial communities from Prairie Pothole Lake near Jamestown, North Dakota, USA - PPLs Lake P8 Core (1) Depth... | ecosystem: Environmental > Aquatic > Freshwater >...
CGCGCTTGATCGCGTTGCGTATCGCCTTTTCAGTGCGGTCGACGCAATTGCACTTGAGCTCGTTCAAGCGCGCTTTCACGCCCGCCATCTCTTCGATGTACTCGCACTTGTGCGTGACGATGTCTAATACGCGCTGGCGCTGCACGTCGGTCGCGGTGCGTTTGAGCGCCGCCACCGCAGCCTGCTTGAGCCTCAGCAGCGGGTCGTCGGTCGCCTCGTCGTCGCCGCGATCGGCCATGTCTTCGGGCGGCAGGGTGACGCGGCTCACCATCGCGGTGAAAAGCTCGCTCTTGTTCCTGAAGTGCCAGTAGATCGCGCCGCGCGTCACCCCGGCCGCGCGCGCCACGTCCTCGAGCGAGGTATGCGACACGCCGCGCTCTGAAAACACACGCTCGGCCGCGTCGATTATGCCGTTGCGCGTCCCGGCTGCTGCGTCGCGCGTTCGCCTCGCCATACGAGTCCCCTGTAGCTCCGGCCTGTAACCGGACTGAAACGTTATCGGTACATGCTGTTACTTTACATCCATACATGGTTGTATGTAAACTGCGCCGCTCGGTACCCTTTCGCACAACAGCACAAAAAACCCGACAGGTCTCGCCATGTCCCGCACGCTTCGCATCGCCGTCCCCTTCGCGCTCGCCCTCCTCGCCGCCGGCTGCAAGCAGGAAGCCGCCAAACCCCAGGGCATGCCCCCCGCCGCAGTCACGGTGATGACGACCGAGGCGAAAGAGGTGGCGGTGCGTTACGAGTACACCGCGCAGACCGCGGGTTATCGCGAAGTCGAGGTGCGCGCGCGCGTCACCGGCATCGTGCTGCGCCGCAATTACAAGGAAGGCGCGCCGGTGCGCAAGGGCGAGACGATGTTCACCCTCGATCCGGCGCCGTTCGAAGTCGCGGTCGCGCGCGCCGAAGCCGATCTCGGCGTCTCGAACGCGCGGCTCGAGCGCGCGCGGCGCGACGTCGCGAGGCTGAAACCCGTGCTCGAAGCGAAAGCCGTGAGCCAGAAAGAGCTCGACGATGCCGTGTCGGGGGTGCGCGTCACCGAGGCCGAGACCCGGAGCCTGCAGGCGCGGCTGAACGAAGCGAAGCTGAACCTCAGCTACACGCGGGTGGAAGCGCCGATCAGCGGCATCAGCAGCCGCGCCGCGATTTCGGAAGGCACGCTCGTGTCGGGTCCGAACGTGCTGCTCGCGACCGTCACCCAGACCGATCCCATGTACGTGATCTTCGGCATTCCCGACCGCGAGCATCTCGCGATCCGCCGCCACGTCGAGGAGGGACGCTTGAAGCTGCCGCAAGGCAATCGCTTCCGCACCAGCGTGAAGCTCGCCGACGGCACGACCTACAAGCACAGCGGCACGCTCGGCTTCACCGACGTGCGCGTCAATTCGCAGACCGGGACGAGCGAAGCGCGCGCGGAGTTTCCGAACCGCGAGAACGCGCTGCGCGCAGGCGAGTTCGTGCGCATCACGCTCGAAGGCGCGGTGCGGCCTTCGGCGATCGTCGTCCCGCAGCGCGCGGTGCTCGAAGGGCCGAAAGAGAAGTTCGTCTACGTCGTCAACGCGGAGAGCAAAGCCGAGTCGCGCCCTGTGCAGGTGGGCGAATGGGCGGGCGAGGGCTGGATCATCGAATCCGGGTTGAAACCCGGTGAGCGCGTGATCCTCGACGGCGTGATGAAAATCGGCCCCGGCGCGCCGGTGCAGGTGGTCGACGCGCAGGCGGGTGCGCCAGGTGCGGCGCCCGATGCGTCGAAAGGCGCGGTCAAGCCTGCCGCAAAAGAACCCGCGGCGCCGCCCGCCAAAGCTTCGAAGTAAGCGAGAGCCCCATGATTTCGCGCTTCTTCATCGACCGGCCGATTTTCGCGGCCGTGCTCTCGCTCTTCATCGTGATCGCGGGCCTCGCCTCGATGCGCGTGCTGCCGGTCGCCCAGTATCCGGAGATCGCGCCGCCGGTGGTCACGGTGCGCGCGGTCTATCCGGGCGCGTCCGCGGAAGTCGTCGAGCAGACCGTCGCCGCGCCGCTCGAGAACCAGATCACCGGGGTCGAGAACATGCTCTACATGAGCTCGACGTCGAGCTCGGCGGGCGTGGTCGAGATCCAGGTCACTTTCGAGATCGGCTCGGACGTCGACAAGGCCGCGCTCAACGTGAACAACCGCGTGAAGCAGGCCGAGCCGCGGCTGCCGCAGGAAGTGCGCCGCCAGGGCGTGACCGTGGAGAAAGGCTCTTCGGCGTTCCTGCAGGTGCTTGCTTTCTACTCGCCCGACGCGCGTCTGGACGATCTGCGCATCTCGAACTACGTCACGATGAACGTGCTCGACGCGATGAAGCGCATCCCGGGCACGACCAACGTGCAGATCTTCGGCGCGAAGGATTACGCGATGCGGATCTGGGTGCGTCCCGATCGCCTCGCGCAGTTGAAGCTCACCAGCGGCGATGTGATCCGCGCGATCAACGAGCAGAACGCGCAGTTCGCCGCAGGCAAGATCGGACAGTCCCCGGTCGCCGATTCGCAGGAGCTCGTCTATACCATCACCACGCGCGGCCGCCTTTCGGAGCCGGAGGAGTTCGAGAACATCGTGGTGCGCGCAAACGGGGACGGGTCGCTGCTGCGGCTGAAAGACGTCGCGCGCGTGGAGCTCGGGTCCAAGGATTACGAGTTCATCGGGCGCGTCAACGGCAAGCCGTCCACGCTCATGGGCATATTCCTGCAGCCCGGCGCGAACGCGCTCGAAACCGGTGACCGCGTGAGGGCGGAGCTCGTGCGCCTGTCCGAGCGCTTCCCGCAGGGGCTCGCCTACTCGGTGCCTTACGACACGACGCGCTTCGTCAAGGTCTCGATCCGCGAAGTCGTGATCACGCTCGCCGAAGCGATGGTGCTCGTGTTCCTCGTCGTCTTCCTGTTCCTCCAGAACTGGCGCGCGACGCTCATTCCCTTCACCGCCGTTCCGGTGTCGCTGATCGGCACGTTCGCGGGACTGCTCGCGCTCGGCTACTCGATCAATACGCTCACGCTGTTCGGCATGGTGCTCGCGATCGGGATCGTGGTCGACGACGCGATCGTCGTGCTGGAGAACGTCGAGCGCATCATGCGCGAAGAGAACCGCTCGGCGCGCGAAGCGGCGATCAAGGCGATGCACGAGGTGACCGGTCCCGTGATCGCCATCGTGCTCACGCTGTGCGCGGTGTTCGTGCCGATCGCGTTTCTCGGGGGCTTGACCGGCGAGCTCTATCGCCAGTTCGCCGTCACTATCGCGATCGCCGTGGTCATCTCGGGTCTGGTCGCGCTCACGCTCACGCCGTCGCTGTGCGTGCTGATACTCAAGCGCGAGCACCACCAGCCGGGACGCTTTTTCCAGTGGTTCAACCGCTGGTTCGCGCGCGTGACCAGCCGCTATACCGACGGCGTCGCCTGGATGCTCAGACGAGGCGCGATCGGTTTCCTGCTTTTCGCAGGCATGGTCGCCATCACCGCGGGCCTCTGGCGCGTGACGCCGGGCTCGCTCGTGCCCGACGAAGACCAGGGCTTTTACATCGCCGCGGTGTTTCTGCCCGACGGTGCGACGCTCGAGCGCACGGACAAAGTCGTCGCAGAAGTCCTGAAAGCGATCCAGTCGAACCCTGCGAATCAGGACGTGGTCGCTTTCACCGGCTTCGACTTTCTCGGCGGCGCCTTCAGGAACAGCGCGGCCACCATATTCGTCACGCAGAAGCACTGGGACGAGCGCGAGGTGCCCACCACCGCGCTGGTGGGCGAGCTTTTCGGGAAGACCGGGCACATCAAGGAAGCGCTGGTGCTCGCGTTCAATCCACCGCCGATCTTCGGCCTCGGCAATGCGGGCGGCTTCGAGTTCTACGTCCAGAACCGCGGCGAAGGGGGAGCGAAGCGCCTGTCCGAAGTCACGCAGCAGTTCATCGGCGCCGTCGCCAAGGACCCGATGTTCACAGGCCAGCAGGTGAACACGCTGTGGCGGGCGAACGTCCCGCAGCTCTACGTCGACACCGACCGCGAGAAAGCGAAGTCGCTCGGCGTTCCGCTCGACGAGGTCTACAACACACTCGCCTCGACCCTCGGCTCGTACTACGTGAACGACTTCAATAAGTACGGCCGCACCTGGCAGGTGCTGCTCTCGGCGGAGTCGCGTTATCGCGACCGGCCCGACGACATCGGCGCAGTGTGGGTGCGATCGGACAAAGGCACGATGGTACCGCTTTCGTCGCTGCTGAAAACGCAGTACTCGTCGGGACCGGACACGCTCGACCGCTTCAATAACCTCCCGGCCGTGAAAATCTTCGGCTCGGCCGCGCCCGGTTACAGCTCGGGACAGGCGATCGAGCGCATGGAACAGATTGCGCGCGCGAACCTGCCGCCCGAATTCAGCTACGACTGGAGCGGCTCTTCGTTCCAGGAAAAGCGCTCGGGCGGCACTGCGACGATCGCGCTCGGCCTCGCCGTCATAATGGTGTTCCTGATCCTCGCGGCGCAGTACGAGCGCTGGTCCCTGCCACTCTCGGTACTGCTCGCGCTGCCTTTCGGCACCTTCGGCGCGCTCGCGGCGGTGTGGCTGCGCGACTACACGAACGACGTTTACTTCCAGATCGGGTTGGTGACGCTGCTCGGTCTCGCGGCGAAGAACGCCATCCTGATCGTGGAGTACGCGGTGCTCAAGAAAAGCGAGGGTCTTTCGACGTCCGCGGCCGCGCTTGAAGCCGCCCGGCTGCGCTTCCGACCCATACTCATGACTTCGCTCGCCTTCATCCTCGGCGTCGCACCCCTCGCATTCTCGAGCGGCGCCGGCGCGGGCGCGCGGCTTTCGGTCGGCACCGGCGTCATGGGTGGCATGCTGGCGGCCACGTTCCTCGCGATTTTCTTCATCCCGCTCTTCTACAAAGCGATCGTCGACCGGCGATTGCGCGAGACGCGCTCGACGCACGATATCGAGGAGGAGGCGAGGCACCATCGCGAGGCCGCTCTGCGGCATGTCGACATGCCGCCGCACCACGCCCCGCATACCGAAGGAGGCGCAGATGCGCGGTAGTCTCACAGCGTCTGCTGCCGTTTTGGCCGCGATCCTCGCCGGTTGCGCGCAGCTTTCGCCTTACCAGAAACCGGCGGCCGAGCTTCCCGCCGCGTGGAAAGGCGTTCCCTCCCAGGGCCAGCAGGTGACCGGCGATCGCTGGTGGACGGTCTACAACGACCCCGTGCTCGAACGGCTCGTCGAAGAAGGCCTCGCGCACAATCGCGACCTCGCGATCGCCGCCGCGCGCATCGAGGAAGCGCGGGCGCTGCTGACGATCGCCGACGCGGAACGCTCGCCGAGCGTCGGCGCGAACGTCGGCGCGGACCGCTCGCGCTCGTCCGGCCGCTCTTCGATGCCGCTGCCTCCCGGCACGCCGCTCGAGCGCAGCAATTATCGCGCGACGATCAACGCCTCGTACGAGCTCGACCTGTGGGGGCGGCTGCGCGGCGCGAGCGATGCGGCGAAGGCAGACCTCCTCGCGACCGAAGCGGCGCGGCAGACGATACGCACGGCGCTGGTGAACCAGGTCGTGCAGTCGTACTACGCCCTCCTCGCGCTCGACATGCAGGTCGCGGTGACGCAGCGCACGCTGGAGATCCGCGCGCGCGATCTCGGGCTCCAGCGCAAGCGCTACGACGCCGGGCTGATCGCCGACTTCAACCTGCGCCAGCTCGAAGCCGAAGTCGCCGCCGCGCGCGCGCAACTGCCGGTGCTGCAGCAGCGGCGCACCGCGGAAGAAGTCGCGCTCGTGACGCTGCTCGGCCGCGAGCCGCGCGCGATCGTCGACGACCCGATGGCGCTCGCGGCGGATCAGGCGCGACTGCCCCCGGCGGTGGTGCCCGAAGGCCTGCCTTCCGACCTCCTGCTGCGGCGACCCGACATCGTCGAAGCCGAGCAGCGCCTGATCGCGGCGAACGCGCGCATCGGCGTCGCGCGTGCGTCGCTCTTCCCGCGCATCTCGCTCACCGGTTTCCTCGGCGCCGAAAGCGGCTCCCTCGGCGATCTCTTCAGCGCGCCAGCGCGCATCTGGCAGCTCGCTTTCGGCCTTGCACAGCCGATCTTCCAGGGGGGACGGCTACAGGCGGAAGTGGAAGTCGTACGGGCGCGCGAGCGTCAGGCGCTCGCGCAGTATCAGAAGACGCTGCAAACCGCGTTCGGCGAAGTGCGCGAGGCCCTTTCGGCGCAAACGCGCTCGCGCGAAGCTTACGAGGCCGAGAGCCAGCGCGTCGCGGCGCTTTCGGAAACGCTGCGGCTCGCGCGCATCCGCTACGAGAACGGCCTTTCGAGCCAGCTCGAAGTGCTCGATGCGGAGCGCAACCTCCTCCAGGCGGAGCTGAACCGCATCGAATCGCTGCGCTCGCAGCGGGCTGCGGTCGCCGATCTCGTCCGCGCGCTGGGCGGCGGATGGGGCGGGGTTCCGCCGAAGGAGTGACCGGGCTATTGCAAAAAGTGACGGCTACCGAAGGAGTGACGCGGCTACTGCAAAGAGTGACGGCTATCGAAGGGGTGGGTTGAACCCCGTTTTCCCCATCAGGGGGAAGGTTGGGATGGGGGTGGTTTAACTCTTCTCGTCACTCTTTGCAGTAGCCCCATCACTCTTTGCAGTAGCCCCGTCACTCTTCGCAATAGCCCCGTCACTCCTTGCAATAGCCCCCTCACTCCTTGCGATAGCCTCGGCCCGCGGTTATCCTCGCCCGAACCCGAGGAGCCCGATTTGGCGGTCACGTTCAACGAAAGCAGCGTCTGGGCGGAAGTCCTCACGCCCGGCGTCGAGCGGCAGCGCCTGATGACGCCTGCGCGCGTTCCCGGAACCAAGATCCTGCTCGACCGCGTGAAGCTCGCCGCAGCCGCAGCGATCGAGCTCCAGGTCACCGCGGGCGACCTCGCCTGGTTCCAGATGCTCGAAGGCGAGGCGCAGCTCGTTCACGGCCCCGCCAAAGTCGCGCTCGGCGCGACGCACATCGTTTTCCTGCCTTCCGAATTCCGCGGGACGCTCGCCACGCGCGCCGGCACGGTGTTCCTTTTCGGCCAGGTCCCGAACGCGGCGCGCTTCGACGCCGACATGACGGCCGCGCCGCCGCAGTTCCGCGTCGTCGACTGGACGCGCGAGCCGGTGCTCGATTCCGAGCACGATGCGCGCAAGCGCATTTACATCGCCACGCCCAAGCTCTTCGGCACCAAAGCGATCAAAGGCGAGATGATCATCTATCCGCCCGGCACCGAAGCCTCGAACCACCACCACGAAGGCGCCGAGCACTTCATGTACGTGCTCGAAGGCCGGGGAACGGCATACGCCAACGGAAAACCGATCGCGCTCCGCAAAGGCGATCTCATTCATTACGACGACCGCGAGCGCCATTACCTGCGCAGCGAAGGCGGGGAGGACATGGTGTTCGTGGAGTTCTTCGTTCCCGGCGTTTACAAGACCGTGTGGGCCGAAGGCGCGCCCATCTGCACGTGGACGCCGACCGGGCGTAACATTCGAGGTGACAAGCCGGTGCGCGCGATCGCCGGGCACAGCTCGGCGAGCGCCACACCCCAGGACGTTTGACAGACAGGGAGTCCCCATGAAATTCGAAGGCCTGCTGCATCTCAACATCCGCTGCACCAAAGCCGATCTGCCGAAAATCGAGAAGTTCTACGCCGAAGTCGCCGGGCTGAAGGTCGGCTACCGGCCCGATTTCAAGAACGAAGGCCTGTGGCTGTACGACGGCGACGAGCCGATCATCCACGTCGGCGCGCGCGTGCCCGAAGGCTTTCTCGCCGAGAAGCACAACGGCAGCGTCGATCACATGGCTTTCCGGATGAAAGGCGCCACCGAATTCCGGGATCACCTGCGCAAGCTCGGCATCGTGTTCGAAGAGCAGAACGTGCCCGAAGCGGGCTACCAGATTTTCCTGCGCGATCCGGTCGGCACCGTGCTCGAGTTCAACTTCCCGAACGCCGAAGCGCCCAAAGACATCGCCTCCGGCACTTTCGCGCCGCGCACCAACGCCGTACCTGCCTGAGCTAAGGCCGTCCCAGAAAGAGGTAGATCGCGTAGCTGCCGCCTTCGGCGAGCCCCGCGCCGAGCGCGAGCGGGCCGACGACCGAGTCGTACGCAGCGAACACCGAAGCCGACAGCCGCAGGCCTCCCGTGTTCGGCCCATTGAAGCGCTGGTAGACGTTGCCCGCCTCCAGCGAGCCTCCGAGGTAAGTCCCGGAGAGGCCCAGGAGGTTCGCCTTGTGCGCGTACACCACGCGCCCGAGCGCGTAGCGCTGCCCGACGAACTGCCGCGTCTGATAACCCGAAAGGTTGAGAAAACCTCCGAGCGCGAACTGGTCGTAGACCGGAAGCTGCGAGCCCCACGCACGCCCGCCGCGCAGTCCCAGCGTCACGCGGTGCCGGTCCGAGCCGACCGCCACGTCGGCGCCGCCTGCGACGCGCTCGTAATCGTCGTCGGCGCCGAGCCCTTTGCGCGAAGCGCGCGCTTCGCCGAATGCATAGACGCCGGAGGTCGGAAAGACCCAGTTGTCGAGCTTGTCGTAAACCCATTCGGCGCGCACCGCGCCGATATCGCCTCGCGCGTTCGGAAAGAAGGGCAAGGCGACGCTGGGATCGGCACGCGCTTCCCCGCGCTCTACGCCGAGCCGCGCCGTCCCCGCGTTCGTGAAGTTGCGCCCGAGGTCCAGTCCCACCGTTGCGCTGCGCACGCGATAGGTCGCAACCGGGGTTTCGTCGAAGAAGAAGTTCTCCCGCACCTGATAGAGATTCACGCGCGGCGCGATGAACCAGCGCCGCTCGTAATCGAGCGGCTGGTAGAGCTCGGAGCCGACGGCGGTGACGCGTCCGATCGAGAGCATGTTGCGCCATTCAAGCCCGTACGAATTGAGCGCGGTCGCGCGATGCGCCGCCAGCAGGGAAAACGAGCTGTCTCCGGCGCGCAGATCGGTGGCGAGGCTCATGCCGAACTGAAAGTAATTCGGCCCCCAGTCTTTCTCCACCGGCTCGATCACCAGCACGCGCTTCGACGCTTTCTCCTCGACGCGGTAGCCGATGCTCTGGAAGTCGTCGGTCGTATAGAGCATGTGCAACGTCGATTGCAGATGCAGCGCGTCGGCAGCCTTGCCCGGCTCGAACCGCACGCGGGCCTCGACGCTTTTCGGATTCACGCGCTGGAGTCCTGCGGTGTCGACGCGCACTTCGTCGATCTGCGGCGCGCTCCTGCGCCTCGACTGACGCTCCTGCTGGTACCTCGCATACGCCTCCTCGCTCAGGCTCAGGCGCGCGAGCTGCGGCGCCGCCTTGCGCACCGCCGCCTCTCCCGCGGGTATGGTCTGGTAACCCTTGTCGAAATCACCCGCGCTGAAGTTTCCGAGCTCCGGCAGAACGAGCACGTCCCGCCCGCGGAGCTGCGCGATCGAGACCCCCACGTTCTGCTCGGTGAGGATGTTGAGCATCTGCTGGCTCACCCCGATCACCGAGGCGATCTCCTCGCGCTTGAGCAACCCGGTACCCAGATTGACCGCGATGACGATCTCGGCGCCCATGCGGCGCACCACGTCCACCGGAAGATTGCGCACGAGCCCGCCGTCCAGGAGCGCTCGCCCGTCGATCTCGATCGGCGCGAAAACGGCGGGGACCGACATGCTCGCGCGCATCGCTTTCGCGAGATTGCCACGGGCGAGAACGACCATGGCGCCGTTCTCGATGTCGGTGGCGACTGCGCGAAACGGGATGGGCATGCGGTCGAAGTCGTCGGGCGGGCTGGCGGCCGAGGTCAGCGCAGTGAGGAAGAACTCGATCTGCTGCCCGTAGAGCGCGCCTCGCGGCAGGACGAGCTCGCCATCGCGTATGCCGACTTCCGGACTGTAGATGTTGAGGCGCTCGAGGAGCTTCGTGCGCGCCGAGCGCGCCGAGCGCGGCGGCTGGTCGGCGAGGAGCTCGTTCCAGCGCACTGCGCGGATGCGCGCTTCGAGCTCGCCGGGCGTAAGCCCAAGCGCGTAGGCGCCTCCGACCACCGAGCCCATGCTGGTGCCGGCGATGCAGTCGATCGGCACCCGCAGCGCTTCGAGCGCCTTGAGCACGCCGATGTGCGCCATTCCGCGCGCACCGCCCCCGGAGAGCACCAGCCCGATTCGCGGCCGCGCGGCCGCAGGCGCGTCTGCAGCGTGCGCGTCGAAAGGCCACGCGAGCGCGGCGAGCGCGGCGAGCGCGCATGCGATTATGGTTTTCACTCCCCCTCCTCCCCGCAGGCACATCGGTCATCAGTCACCGGATGCCCGATACCAGTCACGTCTTGAGCGTATCGTTACAATTACGGCCCCGCAATCTTCCGAGTCCGCTCAAATGACCGAACCCTTCCGCGTCGCCCTGCTGCAAATGCAGACCGGCAACGACCTCGCCGCGAATCTGGAGAGCGTGAAAAACATGACGCGCGAAGCCGCGGGCAAAGGCGCGCAGCTCGTGATGACGCCGGAGTACGCGCTCATGATGGACGGCAGCGGACGCGTCATGCGCGAGCGCGCGCTCGACGCCGAAGGCAATCCCGCCCTCCCGGAGCTGCAGGCGCTCGCACGCGGGCTGGGCGTGTGGCTGCTCGCAGGCTCGCTCACGCTCAAGACCGGGAGCGATCGCATCGCCAACCGCTCGTACCTGATCTCGGCCGATGGCGGCATCGCCGCGAGCTACGACAAGATCCACATGTTCGACGTGACGCTGCCCGACGGCAAAGTGATCCGCGAGTCCTCGGCCTACCGCCCGGGTGAGCGAGCAGTCGTCGCCGACACGCCGTGGGGGAAATTCGGCCTCACCGTGTGCTACGACCTGCGCTTCCCGCAGCTCTACCGCGCGCTCGCCAGGGCCGGCGCGCAGTACCTGACGGTGCCTTCGTCCTTCCAGCGCGCGACCGGCAAGGTGCACTGGCACACGCTCCTGAAGGCGCGCGCGATCGAGAACGCATGCTTCGTCTTCGCGCCGGCGATGTGCGGCGAGCATCCCGGCAATCGCACCACTTACGGGCACTCGCTGGTCGTCGATCCCTGGGGCGAAGTGCTCGCCGACGGCGGCGAGGCGCCGGGGATCGTTTACGCGGAAGTCGATCCGGCACGCGTTGCGAAGGTGCGAGAGATGCTGCCCTGCCTCGAGCACGACAGACCGTTTCGTGTCCAAGTCGATCAACCGACCGTAGAACGAGCGACGGTTACTCCCCTCCCCGGCGTTGGGGAGGGGTAGGGGGAGGGGCTATCTTGTCCCATTTGTGCCGCCAGGCACATCACTTGCCAAAAGCCCCGCGAGACCCGCTGCGCGCGCAGCGGCCGTCCAATAAAAGAGACCCATGGATCAGACGCTTCCCGACACCGCGACGCTTCCCGGCATGCTCGTTCCCGGTCGCAACTGCTGGCGCATCGAGCACGCGAACCGGCTCGCCTTTCTGGTGGACGGAGCCGCGTACTTCACCGCGGTGCGCGAAGCGATCGCCAATGCGCGGCGCAGCGTTTTCATCCTTGGCTGGGACATCGACAGCCGCATCCGCCTCGTGCCGGAGGGCGCGAAGGACGGGCTGCCCGAGGAGCTCGGCGATTTCCTGAACGAGGTGGTGAAACGCCGGCGCGGGCTGCGCATGTACGTGCTGTCGTGGGATTTCGCGATGGTCTTCGCGCTCGATCGCGAATGGCTGCCGATATACAAGCTCGACTGGCGCACGCACCGCCGCCTTTCGTTTCGTCTCGACGACAAGCACCCCACGGGCGCTTCGCACCACCAGAAAGTGGTCGTCGTGGACGACGCCGTCGCATTCGTCGGCGGGCTCGACCTCACGCACGGCCGCTGGGATACGCCGGAGCACGCATGCGACCAGCCCCGGCGGTGCGATCCCGACGGCAAGCCGTACCGCCCGTATCACGACGTGCAGGTGATGGTCGACGGCGCCGCTGCGCGCGCTCTCGGAGAGCTGTGCCGCGACCGCTGGGACCGCGTGTCCAAGCGCCCGGCGCGCGAAGTGGACGCCGCCGCTCCCAACGATCCGTGGCCCCAGAGCGTCACGCCCGACATCGTCGAGGTCGATACGGCGATCTCGCGAACCGATCCCGGGTATGTCACCGGCCAACCCGTCAACGAGATCCGCCACCTGTACGTCGACGCGATCGCGTCCGCCCGGCGTTCGATGTATCTCGAAAACCAGTATTTCAGCTCGAGCGTCGTCGGCGCCGCGCTCGCCGAGCGGCTGCGCGGGCCTGACGGTCCCGACATCGTCGTCGTATCGCGCCGCACCGAAGAAGGCTGGCTCGAAGAGCGCACGATGGGCGTGCTGCGCGCGCGCCTGCACAGGCAGTTGCAGCAGGCCGATACGAGCGGCCGCTATCGGCTCTATTACCCTGAAGTGCCCGGGCTCCGGGCGCCCCACCTCCTGAACGTCCACAGCAAAGTCCTCGTGGTCGACGACGAGCTTTGCAGCGTCGGCTCGGCGAATTTCAGCAACCGCTCCATGGGATTCGACACCGAGTGCAATCTCGCGATCGAAGCGCGCGGAGACGAACGCATACGCGCGGCGATCGCCGGCCTGCGCGACCGCCTCCTCGCCGAGCACCTCGGCACCGAGCCGCAGAAAGTGGGCGCTGAAATTGCCCGGCATGAAGGGAGCCTCATCAAGGCGATCGATGCACTGAGGCACCCGGGACGCACGCTCGAGCCGATCCATCCGGAAGTCTCTCCGGAAATCGATGCGCTGGTTCCGGCGAGCGCGGTCGTCGATCCGGAGCGGCCGATGGATCCCGAGGAGCTCGTCGCCGAGTTCGTTCCCGAAACTACGCGCAAACCGGTCGTCAGCCGCGTGTGGCGCGTGGCGACCGCCCTGCTCGTGCTCGCCGCCCTCGCCGCGGTGTGGCGCTGGACGCCGCTGCGCGACTTCGTCTCGCTCGCATCGCTGATCGACATGGCGCGCACCCTGGATGAGTCGCCGCTTACGCCGCTCATCGTGCTTTCAGCTTACGTCGTCGCGGGGCTGGTCGTTTTTCCGGTGACAGTACTCATCGCCGCGACCGGCATCGTGTTCGGCCCGCTGGTCGGCGGAGTCTACGCGATGAGCGGATCGCTCCTGAGCGCGGCGGTGACGTACTGGATCGGCAGGCGCATCGGGCGCCACGCGGTGCGGCGGCTCGCCGGTTCGAGGCTGAATCGCATCACGCGCAGGCTCGCGAAGAAAGGCACGATGGCGATCGCGGTCGTGCGGCTGCTGCCGATCGCGCCGTTCTCGGTCGTCAACGCAGTGGCAGGCGCCTCGCGGATCGGGCTGCGTGAATTCCTGCTCGGCACGCTGCTCGGCATGCTGCCCGGGATCACGGCTACCGTGATTTTCGTCGACCGCGTGGCCGCTGCGGTGACGGACCCGGGCCTCGACACTTTTCTGATGCTGGCCGGATTCGCGGCGCTCATCATCGCCATCGCCCTGTTCGTCCACAAGCGCCTCGTCAAGGGCAACGGCGCGGCGGCCTTCGGCGGGAAAGGTTAGCGTTGGCGCGCAGCGCGATTCGGATCGCGTCGTACAACACGCACGGTGGCATCGGCCGCGACGGTCACTTCGTGCCCAAACGCATCGCCGACGTGCTGAAGGAAATGGACGCGGACATCGTGGCGTTGCAGGAGGTCGAGAACCGCGCGACCGGTTTCGACATGCTCGCGTATCTCAAAGGCGAAACCGGCTTCGAGGCGATCGCGGGACCGACGCTCCTGCGCCGCGGCGCGGACTACGGCAACGGCCTGCTCACGCGCTTCGAGGTGCTCTCGGTCCAGCGCATCAACCTCTGCGTCGACCGCTGCGAGCCGCGCGGCGCGATCGACGTCGAGCTCGACTGCGGCGGCACCCCGATGCGCGTGCTCGCCACGCACCTGGGCTTGAAGCCTTACGAGCGGCGCGAGCAAATCCAGCGGCTGCTGCGCGTGCTCGAAGGCGACCGCCCGCTGCCGACGGTACTTATGGGAGACATCAACGAATGGTTTCTGTGGGGACGGCCGCTGCGCTGGATGCACAGGCATTTCGAGGAAACGCCGTCGCCCGCAACGTTCCCGGCCGGCTTTCCGATCTTCGCTCTCGATCGCATGTGGGTGAAGCCGCGGGGGCTCCTCAGCAACATTGAAGTGCATTCCACGCCGCTCGCGCGCAAGGCGTCGGATCACTTGCCGCTGAAGGCGGAGTTGACTCTGCACTGCGGGGACGCAGCGCTTTTAAGGAGTGACGGCTACCGAAAGAGTGACGAAAAGGAGTGATGAGGCTACCGCAAAGAGTGACGGCTACCGAAGGGGTTGTTTTTACAGCAACCCTGTCTCGTCACTCTCCGCGGTAGCCCCGTCACTCTCTGCGGTAGCCCCGTCACTCCTTCGGTAGCCGTCACTCTTTCAAATCAACCGCCTTGCCCCAGCCGCCTTCGTAGAACAGCTCGGCGATCGGTTTCCGCGCGCGAGGCTTGAGCTCTTTCGCTTTCGTCTCCTCGTCGAGGACGTCGGGAGATGCCTGATAGCCGACGGCGATCATCGCCATCGGCGTGTACTGCGCGGGAATGGCGAAAGCTTCGCGCGCCTTGGCCGCGTCGTAGCCGCCCATCTGGTGCACCGCCAGTCCGAGCGCGGTGCCCTGCAGCGCCAGGCTCATGCTCGCAGCGCCGGTGTCGTGCGGGCCGTAGCGGTTCGGTTTTCCGTTGTGCGCGAAGACGCTGCCTGCGCACGAAAGCATGAGCAGCGGCACGTTCTGCACCCACTTGCGATTGTTCTCCGACAGGCAGTCGAACGCTTTCTGCCAGCCTTCGGGGTCGCGCTTGCGGTCCCAGATGAGATAGCGCGTGGGCTGATCGCCGTTGCACGAAGGCGCCCAGCGCGAGGCTTCGAGCAGCGCCGCGAGCTGCTCGCGGCTGACGCGGCGCTCGGTGTCGTAGGCGCGCGGGCTCCAGCGCTTCGCCAACAGGTCGTTTATCGGTACGCTCGTGTGGGCTTTGCGGTCTTCCATCATGTCCTCCTGCGGTTGTCTATGCTGAGCG
>Ga0105107_10001522_pt1 | contig 15024 bp, 13 predicted proteins | sample PPLLaktember2015_6_FD_79335 | JGI IMG/M metagenome (GOLD analysis project Ga0105107, IMG submission 79335) | Freshwater sediment microbial communities from Prairie Pothole Lake near Jamestown, North Dakota, USA - PPLs Lake P8 Core (1) Depth... | ecosystem: Environmental > Aquatic > Freshwater >...
GAACGGCGGTTGGTCGTTGGCGCAGGCCGAACGACGCGGCCTGAAAGCTCATATCGGCTGGAAACGGTCCAAACTGAGCCCGAATCCGGGTTGGATCGCACTGAAAGCATTGCACCGGTATTTGGGGTGGTGATTTGTGCCGGTGAAATTCGCGCGCTGACGCATCGGGCGCCGGTTTATGGAAAGTCCAAAAATTTTGCAAGCTCTCCGGCGCGTTCGCGAGCCTATCCGCCCATTTGCCCGTAGAGATCGAACATGGCCGCCACTAGATTGTCGACCTGCTTGCGGTTGTGAAACAGGTGGGTGGAAATGCGCACGGCATAGGTGTCTTCCAGGTCATCCTGAAACAGCCTGAAATTGGTGTAGCGCGCCTGGTAGCCGTATTCGTCCTGAAGCCGCTGGACGAAGGTTGTGAGGCTGGGCCCGTCGGTGACGTCGGCAAAGGGGTTGAAGCTCGTCAGGCCGCTGGCAAATTCAGGCTTATCCGGGCAGAAAAAGGTCCCCCGACCGTCGAATTTTTTCTGCAGCGCCTTTTTCAGGTGGGCACTCAGTCCACAGACGTAGGCCTCGATCCGATCCCGGCCGATCCGCTCCCACATGTTGCAGGCATCCACCATCGCCAGTTGGGCCGAAATGTTGGCCTGCCCCCGGTACTGCATGGCGTAGGCGATGTCGTATTGTCCCCGCATGTTGTCCGCCGGCTGGGCCAGGAAAGTGTAGGTGGAGCTGTTCTGGGTCCAGAATTTCGGCAAGTTCTCGCCGTGGTTGCGCATGTAAAGGATGCCGGTGCAGCCGGGGCCGCACTGCCACTTGTGGCCGGCCCCGGCATAGAAGTCGCAACCCATATCGTGAAAATCCAGCGTGAGCATGCCGGGCGCATGGGCCCCGTCCACGATTGAGATCAAACCGTTTTCCCTGGCAAACCGGCAGAGCTCTTTGGCCGGCAGCCGCGTGCCGGTTTTGTAGGTAATATGTGAAAAGACGATGGCCTTGGTGCGCCCGGAAATTTTAGCGGCAAAACGTTCGACGAACTGGCTGGCATTTCGGACGTCCAACACCGGTATTTCCACCTCGGTGAGGACCACCCCGTAGCGATCATGGAGAACGTTGAGGGGCGAGAGCGCCCCGATGTGTTCGTGGTGGGTCAGCAAAATTTCATCGCCGGCATTGAATTCCAGGCCGTTTAGAATGGCGTCCATGCCATCGGTGGTATTGCGGGAAAGGCAGATTTCATCGGCGTTGCAACCGAACTGGGCGGCCAGTTGCGCCCGCTGATCCGGCAGGCCGAAGGTGGCACCGAGCTCGCTTTCAAAAGTGCGTGGACGCGACGCCGCCAAACGGTTATACTCCACATAGTTTTCCAACACCCTGCGGGGCATGGCGCCGGTGGTGCCGATGTTCAGATAGACCACGTTCGGATCGAGAATGAATTCCTGCCGGACCTTCTCCCAGAAATGGGCCTCCGGCGCAAGGGCTGGTTTGACTCGATCGCTTTTCCCGGCCGCAGCGATGTCGGGAAGCGCGATCGCGGCCGCCCCCCCGAAGGCGGCGCAGCCCGCCAATTTGATAAAACCTCGCCGCGTAACGCCGCTGCCGGGTAGTGCACTGCTTACGATTTCAGCCACGTTTCCTCCTTTTTCAAGGCCCGACGGCCCTGAGCGAATGAATAAAATTGGGGTTGCGCGCTTCAAATTTTTTTATACGCAAGGGGCATACTGAAATGTGTTTTTGATGCGAAGGGTTTGCAGGTCCGTGCCCATGGGGGTTTAAATTTCCTTGAATTTCATCGTCCGGTAGGATCAAAGACTGAAGCTTGGCGGGAACCTTTATCGTCACCTTGCGGTGGTTCGACCTTTTAGGCCGCCATCCAACTGAGCAGGACGATCTGCAATGCAATGTCCGAAGTGCCAGGGCACCTGTTCCGATGACGCCCTTTTCTGCAGCCGCTGCGGGGCCCGCCTCGCAGACGGCCCCCATCGGCATGGCTTCCGGTGGGGGCTGATCGGCGGGGTCCTTTTAAGCGCCGGCATCGCGGCGCTGCTCTTCTGGGTACTTCCGGGGATGGGTCTTTTTTTCTCTTCCAAACGCCCGCTCGATGGGCCCACGTCCGGTTTTGCGCCCCCGGCCCGCTCTCCCGGCGCGATCGGCCGGTCGCCGCGGCGACCGGCTGAAACACCCCGGGCGGACGACGGCTTCAAGCCCTTTTACGGCAGGGTGACCCTGCGGGATATCACCGGCGCGATGGTGCTTCAGACACCGGTATTGATTGTTGCGGGCGGCTGGGTGGCGCTGCCGGCCGCCGCTGTGACCGGCGCCCACGACTGGGTCCTCGAGCTTGATGATCAGACCGCGTTCCCGATCGAGGGCGGCGTCCTGTTCGACAGTGACGACATCGGTCTGTGGCGCATCGGCGGTGATCTCGGCATCCGCGGCAGCCGGCTGGCGGCCTGGCAGGAGGGCCAGGCGACGGCATGGCGGCCGCTCGCCGGGGGACCCAGCCAGGATACGGCGCTGCGGGCAGCGGGGTGCGCGCGCCAGGGCCACTTTTTGAAATGCACCCTGGGCGACGCGCAAAACCGGGCGGGGGTCTTGCTGCAGGCCGGTCGGATTGTCGGCTGGACTTTCGAGGATGGCGGCGGCCACGCATATCTCTGGCACGGCTTGAACAGTGAGCTGCTGCAGCCCGAGTTTCAGGTGGCCGATCATTACCGCCTGACGTTCGCCGGCAGCCGGGAGGAAAGCTTTCTGAAGGCTATGGCGCTCGAAAACCGAAGCCACCCCGCGGCCGAGTTGGCCGAATGGGCTGACGGCTTCACGCGCAAAGCGGTTTTGTCACCGCCGCAAACCCCGCAAGCCATCCGCCCGCAGCGGGTGATCGAGCGCATGCGCAGCCTGACAGCCGACCTCCTGCAAATGGGGGCGGCGGTCGAAGTGGCCAAAGTCTGCGGGCCTGAAATACTCCGTGAAGCGGGCAGTCTCGATCTGGTCCTGGCGGTGGCCGACGCCACGTTCGAAGCATACGGCTACATCGCCGCGGTCCGGTTGGTGATGGCGGCGACCGACGACGGCCCGCCCGAGGCCGATCTTGACCGGGCCCAGATCGCGGCCTGGCACCGTGAGATCTACACCCGCCAGATGGCGGATAGCCTCCAGCCGGGAATGCGCGCGCAAGCCTGGGAATCCTATTTTCTGGCGGCGCAATTTATGCCGGAAGACCCCGCGGTTCACCTCTCGGCGGTCCATCTGGCCGTGGCCGCAGGCGACTGGCGGCAGGCTGAAACCCTGCTGGATATGCGCGCTTATCCGCAGGCCTTCCGCCAGCAGGCCGCAAGCCTGGCGGACCAGATCGCGGAATTGAAAGCCATGGCAGGCAAGATCACGATTCACTTCACCCCCGGTACCCGCAGCATCCCGGTCACGGCCGGCCTCGGGGGCGGTGTGCGCCAGCAGTTCGTCATCGACACCGGGGCCACACTGGTGACCGTCCCGGGCGCCACCGCGGAGGCATTGGGGATTGCGGTCGACGGCGGCAGACCCCGCCGCCGGATCGTCACCGCCGGCGGGGTCCGATTCGCCCCGGAAATCGTCCTGCCCCAGGTTGAAATCGATGGCTGGGTAGTGCGCGATGTCCGCGCGCTGGTCCTGGATCTGCCCGAGCGGCCGGGCTGGGGGCTGCTCGGGCTGAATTACCTTCAGGGCTTCGACGCGGAGCTGCAGTCGGAAAAAGGCCTGCTGCTCCTGGCGCCCCGCTAGCCGCCAAGTGCCGGTGCCAGCCTGAGCAGGCGGCCCTGCATACCGTAACGGTCATCTTCCAGCAGCCAGATCATGCCGTCCGGGCCCTGCTCCACCTCGCGGATACGGGTGCCCATGTCAAACCGCTCGGCCTCACGCGCGTGGTCGCCGTCGAAGGCGATGCGCACCAGCGACCGCGAGGACAGACCGCCCATCAGGCCGCTGCCCTGCCAGTCGGGAAACCGCTGGCCGCTGTATATAATGAAGCCCGCCGGCGAGATCACCGGGTTCCAGGAGATCACCGGGGCACGGAATTCCGGCCGGGTGTGGTGGTCGGGGATGGGACGGCCGCTGTAATGGTCGCCGTCGGAAACGATCGGGTAGCCGTAGTTGGCGCCTTTTTCGATCAGGTTCAGCTCGTCGCCGCCCTTGGGCCCCATCTCATGCACCCACAGCCGGCCGTCCGCGTCGAACACGATCCCCAGCGGGTTGCGGTGCCCCAGGGACCAGATCTGCGCGCTGACGCCGCCGCTCTTCGCAAACGGGTTGTCGGCCGGCACACGGCCGTCGTCGTTGAGGCGGATGATCTTGCCGAGGGTGGTCTGCAGGTCCTGGGCCGGATCGAACTTCTGCCGCTCGCCGGAGGTGATCCACAGCATCCCGTCGCGATCAAATGCGATGCGGTGGCCGTAATGCCCCTCTCCGGACACCTTCGGCTCCTGGCGCCAGACGACTTGCAGGTCTTCGAGTCTGCCCCCGCCGGTCGGCGCCAACACCAGCCGGGCACGCGCCACGGCGGCACCGGCGCCGCCGGCGCCGGCCTCCGCGTAACTGAGATACACGAAACCATTGGCCGCGAAGCGCGGGTGCAGGACCACATCGCCCAGGCCGCCCTGCCCGCCGTAGGCGACTTCCGGAACACCGGTGATCGCGCCGCTCGCGCGCTTGTCAAAATTGTACAACTTGAGTTTGCCGGGCTTCTCGGTCACCAGCAGGCGCCCGTCGGGCAGAAATGTCATCGCCCAGGGCTGGTCGAAGCGCGCGACTTCCTGCACCTCGAAGGGTTTGCCCGCAGCCGCGGCGGTCGGGCGATTTTCTTCGGCGGCACAGGCAGCGACCAGAACCGCCGCACAGGCGGCGCCTATCAGATGTTTGAGCATGATGTTCTCCTTTCGATTTAGAGTTGGGTTGGGCCCCCATGCGGCCAGACAGTATGTCTTGGCATAACGTCGGGGATAGCGATCACGGACCTGGGGCCAGCCCCTGATGGGTGACCATCGGAACGGGTAGATCGATGCCCACCGTCTGACCGCATGGTTCCGCGATTGCTCCGAAGGTCTTCGGGAATCCCGAAGGCCGGACAGCGTTTCGCGGATTTTGGCCTAAAAAATACGCAGGCAATTGGCCCAAATCAAACCGTTTGGTCCGAAAAATATCCAACGATAGACGTTGGCTGCCTCCGGACCGGGGCATTTTGGCAGACAGCCGGGGCCGGTGCGGGGATGCCGCCCGCTGGGCCCCACCGTACGGCCCCACGGCACAGATTCCTGTTGACGGCCCCCGGTCTGGAAGGTAGATTCGGTTTAACAACCGTTCAGGCGCTCCGCGGAGCAAAAAGGGAACCCCGTGTGAATCGGGGACGGGCCCGCCGCTGTGTTCGGGGACGAAAACCGCCGGTTGCCACTACCCGCTTGGCCGGGGTGGGAAGGCGCGGTCAGCAGGAAGATCCGAGAGTCAGAATACCTGCCTGAATACCGGGGGCGATGCTTTCGAGGCCGAAAAGCGGCGCCGATTCTCGAAGAGAAAAAAGGGACATCCCCGGGTCGCAGCAGATCGAACCCGGGGTTTTTTTATCGATGCGATCCGTTCTTCATACCATTATCGGGGTTCTTGTGGCCCTCACGGCCCTCCAAGCGGCCAGCGCTGCGACGGTCATCGACCAGATGGGCCGCAGCGTCAACGTCCCGGACGACCCCCGGCGGGTTGTGGCGCTGGCCCCGAGCATCACCGAGATCGTCTTTGCGCTGGCGTGCGAAGACCGGCTGGTGGGGGCGACCCGCTTCAGCAATTTCCCCCCCGCGGCCAAGCGCCTGCCCCAGGTGGGCTCCTATGTCCACCTGGATCTGGAACGGATTGTCGCCCTGGCGCCGGACCTGTGCATCGCCGTCAAGGACGGCAACCCCAAGGCCGTCATCCAGCGTCTGGAAGCGCTGCAGATCCCGGTTTATGCCGTCAACCCCGTCAATTTGAGGGCCGTTGGCGACACCATCCTGGAAGTCGGCCAGCTCTTGAACGCCCGCCAACCGGCAGAACGCCTGGTGGCCGAAATGAACGCCCGCATCGAGGCCGTCAAGGCCCGGGTGGCCGGCAGCGACCGTCGTCCGCGGGTATTTTTCCAGATCGGGATTTCCCCGATCGTTTCCGTCGGCAGCCAGACCTTCATTCATGAGCTGATCACCATCGCCGGCGGGACCAACGTGGCCGCCGGGCCGGTAGCCTACCCGCGCTTCAGCCGGGAGGAGACCTTCGCCCTGGCGCCGGAAATTTTGATCATCACCTCCATGGACCGGGACGAGAGCTTCCTCACGGCCAAGGCCGAGTGGCAGCAGTGGCCCGAGATTCCCGCCGTCCGCGACCAGCGCCTGCACCTGGTGGATTCCGACCTCTTTGACCGCGCCTCGCCGCGGCTGGTTGACGGTCTGGAGCTGCTGGTAGGGCTGATCCATCCGCACCTGGCGCAAGCGGCCCCATGAGCCCCCGGCCGGTTTTAAGGCGTTTGGCGCTCGTCTCACTGCCGCTGCTGCTGGCCTTGCTGACGACCATCTTTCTCGGGCTGGGGTTCGGCGTCACCGGCAGCGGGTTGCGGGCCATCTGGGAGGCGCTGCTGGCCCTGGATGTTTCCAACGTCGTCCAGCAGACCATCGTCTGGCGCATCCGCCTGCCGCGTGTTCTGCTGGCCGCAGAGGTCGGGGCGACCCTGTCGCTGGGCGGCCTGATTTTTCAGGCGCTTTTGCGCAACCCGCTGGCGGAGCCTTACATCCTGGGGATTTCGGGGGGTTCGGCGGTCGGCGCGATCAGCGGGATCCTGCTCGGCCTGCCACGTTTTCCGGGGGTCAGCGCCACCGCTTTTGCAGGCAGCATGGCCACCCTGGCGCTGGTGCTGATGCTCTCCTCGGGCCGCCACATCCTCAAAAAAGACACCCTTCTTCTGGCCGGTGTGATGGTCAACGCATTTTGTTCGGCCATGATCCTTTTTCTGATCTCACTGACCCAGGATTCCCGCCTGCACAACATCATTTTCTGGCTGATGGGCGACCTCTCGCTCTCGGACATGGGGCAGGTCCAGCTTCTGGCGCTGCTCCTGGCCCCCTGCTTCATCCTGGCGTTTCTGCTGTCGCACGCCATGAACCTCCTGCTGATGGGCAAGGAGACCGCCATGGTGCTGGGGGTCAACATCAAGGCGGTCACGCTGACGCTGCTGGTGGCGACCTCGTTTATGATCAGCGCCACGGTCGCCCAGTGCGGCCTGCTGGGCTTCGTAGGGCTCGTCATTCCCCATCTGCTGCGGCTGATGCTGGGACCGGATCACCGCATCCTGGTCCCAGCCTGCATTCTGGGGGGCGCCACCTACATGGTGGGCTGCGACCTTCTGGCGCGGATCGTGCCGCGCCAGGGTGAGCTGCCGGTGGGCGTGATCACCGCGATGATCGGGGCCCCGGTCTTTATCTTTCTGCTGCGAAGGTCCGGAAAATGACCCCCGCCGTCGTCGCCCAGGACCTCCGGCACGCCTACGGCCCCGAAACGGTCCTGCGGGGCCTGTCGTTCGACGTCAAAAAGGGGGAGTTTTTCATCATCATCGGCCCCAACGGCTCGGGCAAGACCACCCTGCTGAAGATTCTGGCCGGAATCGACCGCTCCTTCCAGGGCAGCGTCGCGCTGCTGCAGCGCCCGCTGCAATCCTACACCCGCCGCGAGCTGGCCCGGCGACTGGCGCTGGTGCCGCAACTGGCGGCGGAAGCCTTTCCCTTCAGCGTCCAGGAGGTGCTGCTGATGGGGCGCGCGCCCCACATGGGCCTGCTGGGGCTGGAGACGGAAAATGACCGCCGCATCGCCGAACAGGCCATGCGCTTCACCGGTGTGTCCCATCTCGGTCACCGCACCCTCGACCAGCTCAGCGGCGGGGAGCGCCAGCGGGTCTTCCTGGCCCGCGCGGTGTGTCAGGAGCCGGCCGTCATCCTGCTGGATGAACCCACCGCCGCACTGGATCTCGCCCACCAGATTCGCGTCATGGACCTGATGGCCCGCCTCCAGCAGGAAAAGGGCGTCACCATCCTCATGGTTTCCCACGACATCAATCTCGCAGCCATGTACGCCGACCGTCTGATGCTGCTGAAAAGCGGCGCCAGGGTGGCGATCGGCCCCCCCGGGGAAATCGTCACCTATCAAAATATCGAGCGCACTTACGGATGCCGCGTTCTGGTAGGGACCAACCCGCTGGGCGGCTATCCCCAGATCACCCCGGTTCCGGGCAGATTTCTGCAAGACGCCAGCGATCCGGCCCCAGGCGGGAAACTGCCGGATCGTTAGCCGGCGGCCCTGAACCTTTCGCATAGGTTGCCTGGCCCGCCGACGGCGGCCGCAGAGCCGATAGTCCCCTGCCCCTTCAATCATCGATTGACTTCGGGTCTTTCTTGGAATAAGCAGATACAAAATTAGGTTCGGGTGCTGCTGTCAGCTTAATAGGGAACCCCGTGTGAATCGGGGACGGGCCCGCCGCTGTTACCCAGCCGGTCTTGCATGCCAAGGCCGGAACCTTTTCGGCAACCGCATGCCACTGTCCCGCTTTAGCGGGATGGGAAGGCGGCCGGAGAGGCTGGGAAGTCAGAAGACCTGCCTGAGCCGTTGGGCCAAACCTTCGTGGACAGAGGGTGCCTGAGGATTCTGAGGATAAAACGGGAAATCCCGGATCGAAATCGTTTCGATCCGGTTTTTTTTTGCCATCGGCCCCTCTGTCACACCACAACAACCCGAGGAGGAAGATCTATGAAACGGTTGGCAGGAATCTCGGCAGTTTGCGCGCTGGCGGCATTTGCCGGCGCGGTGGCAGCCGCAGAGCAGGACCGGCCGGCGACCATGGCGGAAGTCGTGGTGACCGCGACCCGCACCGAAACAACCCTGGACAAGGTCGGCGGCAGCGCGGTGTCCGTCGTCACGGCGGCGGATATCGAAGCCGCCAAGCAGACGCGCGTCGCGGAAGCGCTCAAGGGGATACCCGGAATCGACATCGTGGCAAGCGGCGGCCCGGGTTCAGCCGCCACGGTCTTCATCCGCGGCGGAGACTCCAAAAACACGCTGGTGCTGGTGGACGGGATCATGTTCAACGACCCCTCCTCGCCCAACCGTTCCGCCGACATCGCCAACCTGACGCTCGACAATATCGAACGCATCGAGGTCGTCCGCGGCCCCCTCAGCGCCCTTTATGGCAGCAACGCCACCGCCGGTGTGATCAACATCATCACCAAGAAGGGCGACGGCAAACCGACGGCGCACGTCGGCGCGGAATACGGCTCCTACGACACCTGGAAAGTCTTCGGCGGCACATCCGGCGAGCTGAAAAAGTTCAATTTTGCCCTGACGGCCGCCAGAACCGAAACCGACGGCTTTTCGGCGGCCAACGACCGCAACTCGGATATTCCGCGGGGCGGCAACACATCCGAAGACGACGGGTGGGACAATACCACCTTGTCGGGAAAATTCGGCATCGACATTACCGACGACTTTGACGTCAATGCGGTCCTCCGCTACATCGACTCAACCGCCGATATCGACGATTTCAACGGGTTTGCCGCCGACCGCTGGAATTTCAACACCTTCCCGGCGGCGCTCGAACCGGACGGGTCCAAAAGTCAGGAAGCGGAAAGCGACCAGCTTTTCTACCAGTTCAACGTGCACAATTATTTTTTCGATCGGCGTGTGGAATCCACTCTTTTCTACAAAGGCGCTGATCAGGAAAATAAAACTTACGATGCGGGCGGCAACCGGACCAACGCGCTCGAAGGCCGCAGCGCGGATCTCGGTTGGCAGGGCAGCTTGATGTTTACCGAGATCAACACGCTGTCCTTCGGCTACACCTATTTTGAGGAAAAGCTGGAGGAGAACGACAGCGACCAGAAAGAGGCCGATATCAACAGCTACTGGGTCAGCGATCAACTGTTTCTGCTGGACGACCGGCTGGTGGTCGTGGGCGGTGTCCGGGTTGACGACCACAGCCGTTTCGGAACCGAGACCACCTGGCAGGCAGCCCCCTCCTATCTGATCAAAAAGACCGACACCACCCTCAAGGCCAGCTACGGCACAGGCTTTCGCGCACCGTCCTTGTACGAGCTTTTTGCCGAGCCCATCATTGGATTCGGGTTTCTGGGCGGAAACGAGGACCTGGACGCGGAGACAAGCCGCGGCTGGGATGCCGGCTTCGAGCAGCGCGTGTTCGACGGCAGCGTGAAATTCGGGGCCACCTACTTTTCCACCCGCTACAAGGACAAAATCGAGTTCGTCTATGATCCGGCAACCTTCACCTCCACCTATGAAAACCTGGATGGCACCACGAAAACAAAAGGAGTCGAAACCTTTGCGGAGTGGTCGCCGGTCCCGGCGCTTTCCTTGCTGCTCAATTACACCTACACCGACACCGAGGACCCGGACGGGGAGGAACTGGTGCGGCGGCCGCAAAACAAGGTCTATTTCAACGCCAGATACCGCTGTCTCCAGCGGCTGACGCTCAATCTGGACACCTACTGGGTCGACGACCGCAAAACCATTGCTGCGGCGGTCGATGCCGATGGAAACCGTGTCGAAGACCTAGACGCCTACTATCTGGTCAATCTTGCGGCGGCCTATGATATAAACACCCATGTGCAGCTGTATGGCCGAATCGACAACCTTTTTGATGAAAATTACGAGCAAGCTTGGAGCTACGCCACGCCGGGCCTGTCGGGCCACGCCGGCGTGAAATTTTCGTTTTAAACCTTTTTTTCGAGCCATGGGAATGGCCCAAAAAGACCGTGAGCCAAAAGGCGCCGGGTGTGACCCTTTTATTTCGCACCCGGCCCTGAGGGCAAGGCATGCCAAGAACGCGTCTCAAACCGGCCGTTTTTTTACTTCCACTCTTCGCCCTGGTGATTATCTGCGCCCCAGCCCGGGGCAAGTCGGTTTCGCCGCAGCGGGTCGTCTCGCTGGTGCCCGCGGTCACCACGGAGATGATCGTCGCCATGGGAGCCGGGGTGGCGCTGGCGGCTTTGCAGAGGGGGTATCGACCCACCCCGATCAGGGGCCGTGAGCGGCTTTCGGGTGGTTCTTTCCCGCGCAAAAAGGAGTGATGCAACCATGTGGAAAATCTTTGTCAGCGGAGGGCCGGTCATGTATCCGCTGCTGGCCTGTTCGATCATCGTGCTGACCGTCATTTTCGAACGGACTTTTTTCTGGATCAGACTCGGCATACGCCGCAATCCGCGCCTTGTGGACGAGATTTTGGAGTTGAGCCGGCGGGCGGATTGGGACGCCATCCGCGAGCGGGTGGCGGGATCGAAAGATTACGTCGTCAAAATCCTGGTCACCGGCATCGTTCACCGCGAATTTTCCCTGGCCAAGGCGATGGAGTCGGCGGCCATGGAGGAAATCGAGGGCATGCGGCGCTTCATGCGCGTCATGGACACGATGATCACCGTGGCGCCGCTGCTGGGGATCTTCGGGACGGTGCTGGGGATCATCTCCTCCTTCGAAATGCTGGGTGCCGCGGGTATCGAACACCCGCAAACGGTCACCACCGGAATCGCCCAGGCGCTGATCACCACTGCCGCCGGGCTGGGGATCGCCATTCTGACGGTCTTTCCCTTCAACTACTTCAACTCGCGGGTCGAGGCGGCAGCCCTGACCGTCGAGAAATACGCCACCAGCCTAGAGGTCGTGTTCGAGCGGCTGGGCACCGGCGGCGCCGGCAGTCATTTGCCGGCAGCAGATGGCCCCCATGAAACTGCATCTTAAGCAACCCAAAGCGCGCATCGAGATGCTGCCGCTAATCGACATCGTCTTTCTGCTGCTCGTCTTCTTTATCTACGCCATGCTCTCCATGGCGGTGCACCACGGCATGCCGGTCAAGCTCCCGGCCTCCGCCACAGCGGCGCTGGACAAACAGAATGCGCTGTCCGTGACCGTCAAGGCCGACGGCAGCCTGTTCATCGATCAGAAGCCCGTCGCGCTCGCGGATCTTGCCCAGCGGCTGAAGGAAAAAATGCAGCCCGGCGAAACTCCCGGCGTTTTGGTGTTTGGCGACCGCAGCCTGCCCTACCAGAGCCTTTTTCACGTGCTGGACCACATCCGGCTGGCCGGCATCGACCGCATTTCACTGCAGGCCGAAGCGGAACCGGTTCAATGAAACCCCTGGTCTGGGCCGCACTTCTGTCGGCTGCCGTGCACGCCGCGGTGCTCTGGTGCGACCCCGGGGTGCACCGGCAGCCGCCTGCCCTGAGCGGCTCCCAGGCGCCGATCGTGGTGTCGCTGACCTATACGGGTGTAGAAAAAGAGGCGGCCGCGGTCAGCAGGAAGAGCGAGCCGCTGCCGCCTACCTCTGAACCGAAACCCAAACCGCCGCAGCCGGCAGCGGCGATTAAAAGGGCGGCCCCGTCCAAAAAAGCGCCGTCGCCCACACCCCCCGCCAGCACGCCCCAGCCGGTGGTGCAAGCCGAACCGCCGGCAATTGCGGCTGCGCAACCCGAAGCCACGCGCCAGGCCGCTGCAGCGCCCACCAGACCGTCGGCAGGCCCCGCGGCGCCAGCCCAAGCGGGTAACCCAGCCCCTTCCCGGAACGGCATCCAAACCAGCTCTCCCACCACGGCCGGTAACATTCTAATACCGGCGGCGCCGCTGTACCGCCAGAATCCGCCGCCGCCCTACCCCCGCATCGCGAAGGCCAGAGGCTACCAGGGCCGGACCCTGCTGAACGTATTGGTCGGTCGGGACGGCCGGGTGCTGGATGCTGCGGTGGCGGCCTCCAGCGGTTACGGCCTGCTGGACGAGGCCGCATTGAAAGCGGTCGCCGAGTGGATTTTTGAGCCCGCGAAAAGCGGTGGCGAGACGGTCGAAATATGGGTCAAGGTGCCGATTCGTTTCCAGATCAGATAGCGATCGCCTGCGGGGCGCCTCCCTGGGTAAAGTAACGCAATGGACCGGCAAATGTGCACTGGGGGAGAAGTGAGATGGGCCTGGCGGGCTAGCACTGAAAATTTGACTGGCGGCGCCGTGAAGGTTTTCGGCCTTCCCCGGCCGCCGGCTCTCCCCTGCTTTAAATTCTCTGACTCCTTCAGCGGCAAGGGGTGGACGCCGGTTCTGGTGGCAAAAGCGGGGTCGAACCGGTCAACCGTCAGCTTCCAAAAAAACCGGCCGCCAGGTAGGCGGTGTAGCCGACGTAGCAGGCCAGCAGGCCCGCGCCTTCGAAGCGGTTGATCCGTCCGGGCCCCCGAAACCCATAGCTGATAAAGAAGAGCGAGACGGTGAGCCCTGCCATGACCAGCATATCCCGGGAGAACACCACCGGTTCCAGGGGTATGGGGTGAATGACCCCGGCGATGCCGACCACGGCCAGGGTGTTGAAAAGGTTGGAGCCGAGCACATTGCCCAGGGCGATGTCGTGCTCACCCTTGCGCGTGGCAACGACCGACGAGGCCAGCTCCGGCAGCGAAGTGCCCAGTGCCACGACGGTCAAGCCGATAATCAGATCGCTGACCCCGAAACCGTGCGCGATCTCAACCGCCCCCCAGACCAGGAGGCGGGAGCTTGCGAGCAGCAGAAGCAGGCCGATGAGCAGCAGCGCGATCGCTTTCCTGAGCGGCATGGGGTGAACTTCCAATTCCTGCGCCATTTCGCTGCCCAGCGCATCCGGCTTTTGACGCAGGCCTTGCCAGATGGTCCAGCCCATCAGTCCGCCGAAAACGCCCAGCAGCACCAGGGAATCGATCCGGGTGACGTCGCCATCCCAGATCTGATAGGCGGCCAGGGCCGTAACGGCCGAAAGTATCGGCAATTCCTGGCGCAGCACCTGCGAATGGACCGCGATGGGGTTGATCACGGCCGTCACCCCCAGGATCAGGGCGATATTCGTGATGTTCGAGCCGTAGGCGTTGCCGACCGCGATGCCCGGTTTTCCCTGTAAGGCCGCGAACGCTGAAACCACCATTTCGGGTGCGGATGTGCCGAAGCCCACGATCACCATCCCGATCAGCAGCGGCGGCATCCCAAAATGGCGTGCGCTGGCGGCTGAGCCATCCACAAAAAGGTCGGCGCTCCAAACGAGAAGCGCCAGGCCAAAGACGAGCGCAAGAAAAGCGGGTATCATAAAATGCCCGTATCCGTTTTGAGGGTGCCCCGGGTTAAGGTCAAAATGGCGCGCCGATCGTTGCGCCGGCTGCCGCGGGTATTCAGCACCTGGCAGTTGAAGTCCAGCAGAATCGCGCCGTTGAAGGATTCAAACTCCGTGTTCTGATACCACCACGATCCCCCGTAGCTGCCGACGAACGTCACACACTCAGCCCCCGCCTTCCCAGGCAAGGCTTCAACGCCCCGCCGGTCTGCGACCGGTCGTTCAGGCAAACCCCTGCTCTTTGTGCTTTGCGGCGATCGTGGCGGCCAGGGCGCGTAAGGCCGCCAGGGTCTCGGCCTGCGGCAGCCCTTTGCACAGGACGGGTGTCAGCACCTCCACCTTGAGATTGGGAATCATCCCTGCAAGGGTTTCCACGGTCTTGCCGCCCCATCCGTAAGAACCGACAATCGAGAGGAACTTCACCCTGGGGCGCAGGGCATTGGCCAAAAAGGCGGCGTAGGCGGCCAGCGGATGCGGCCCGGCCAGGACCGTGGGGGTGCCCACGACCAGTGTCGCGGCATCCACCAGGGCCATCGCCAGTTTGCCGATATCGGTCACCACCAGGTTGAACGGCTCCACCCGCACCCCGTTGTCCACCAGCGCCGCAAGCAGATGATCCACCATCTGCCGGGTGCTGGCGTGCATCGAAACATACGGCAGAACGACCACGTTGCGGGGCGGCCCGAGCACCCATTCGCGGTAGGCCGCCATGATCCAGGACGACCGGTCATAGATCTGCCCGTGGCTCGGGGCGATCATTTGGATGGGGATATCCTTGAGCTTCTCGATGTTCTTTTCGATCACGTTCCGAAAGGGCATCATGATCTCGGCAAAGTAGCGTTTGGCCGCCTCGTGCACACGCCCCTGATCGGTCACGAAAA
>Ga0105107_10001523_pt1 | contig 15024 bp, 10 predicted proteins | sample PPLLaktember2015_6_FD_79335 | JGI IMG/M metagenome (GOLD analysis project Ga0105107, IMG submission 79335) | Freshwater sediment microbial communities from Prairie Pothole Lake near Jamestown, North Dakota, USA - PPLs Lake P8 Core (1) Depth... | ecosystem: Environmental > Aquatic > Freshwater >...
GACCGGGAGGTCCGGCTGCTCGGCGGCGAGGGCGCGCAGCACGTCGGCCCCCGAGAGGCCCGGCATCACGAGGTCGAGGAGCACGGCGTCGACGCCGCCCTCGCGCACCCGGGCGAGGGCCGCGGCTCCGCTCTCCGCCGTCTCCACGCGGAACCCGGCCTCGGCGAGGAGCCCCTCGGCGACGTCGCGCACCCCTTCGTCGTCGTCGACCACGAGCACGAGGCCCGCGCGCCGCGCCGCCGCCCGCGCCGCGCCCTCCCCCTCCAGGTCCCGCGCTCCCTCGGCGCTGCGCCGCAGCGCCTCGCGGGGCTCCGCCTCCGGCGCGGGAGAGCGGGCGCCGAGGGAGTCGTCGCAGGGCACCAGCAGCCGGAAGGTCGTGCCGTGGCCCGGCGCGCTCTCTACCTTGACGACGCCGTGGTGCGCGCTCGCGATGCCGAGCACGGCCGCGAGGCCGAGCCCGCGCCCGACGCCCCGCGTGCTGAAGAAGGGCTCGAAGATGCGCCCGCGCAGCTCCTCGGCGATGCCGGGCCCGTCGTCGGACACCTCCAGGAACACCCAGCACCCCGGGCGCCGCAGGGCGGCCCCGAAGGCGCCGGCGAAGGTGGCGGCGTCGGCCTCGAGGGAGCCCGTGCGCACCCGCAGCCGGCCGGCGTCGTCGCCGAGGGCTTCCGACGCGTTGGTGACCAGGTTGAGCAGCACCTGGCGGAGCTGCGTCGGATCGCCCCGCACCGGCGGAAGCCCGGCGGCGAGCTCGAGCTCGAGCTCGCAGCGCTTCGAGATCGACGCCAGCAAGAGGTCCTTCGTCTCCTCGACGAGCGCCGAGAGGTCGAGGGCCACGAGCTCGCCGACGGCCTTGCCCGCGTAGGCCAGCATCTGGTCGGTCAGCGACTCGGCGTGGTTCGCGGCGACGCGGATGCGGCGCACCCGGCCCCGCTGCTCCTCCTCGGAGCCGGCTCCGGCGTCGAGCAGCGCGGCGTTGCCCATGATCACCGCCAGCAGGTTGTTGAAGTCGTGGGCGATGCCGCCCGCCAGCACACCGAGGCTCTCGAGGCGCTGCACCTCCTGCATGTGCGCCTCGAGCCGGCTGCGCTCGGCCTCGGCGAGCCGCGCCTCGGTGATGTCGCGGCCGATCGACACGAAGCGCAGCTTGCCCCGGGCCGTGAAGTAGGCGCGGCCCGTGTTGTCGAACCAGCGCCAGGAGCCGTCGGCGTGGCGCAGCCGGTGCACCGCGTGGCTGCGGCCGTGCTCGGCGAGGGCCCGGGCCATGCCCGCGCGAGAGGTCTCGACGTCGTCGGGGTGCACCAGGTGCTCGGGCGTCGTGCCGAGCAGGGCCTGGGGGTCCCGGCCGAGGAGGTCCCGGAAGGCGGCGTTGGCGAAGGTGTAGCGGCCGAGGCCGTCGAACTCGGAGATCAGCTCGGGCGCGTGGTCGGCGAGGGCCCGGAAGCGCGCCTCGCTCTCCTCGAGGGCCGCGGTGCTCTCGCTCACGGCCTCCTCGAGGCGCTCGCGGGTGCGCTCGTGGAGGAGCTCCCGCTCCTTTCGGTCCGTGACGTCCCGGGAGTTCATCACCCAGCGCCGCTCGCCCTCGGCGGTCCTGAAGACGCTCGCCGCGTTCTCGATCCAGAGGTAGTGGCCGTCGCGATGGCGGACCCGCACGACGAGGCCCGAGGCCCGCCCGGCCTGGCTCGCGGCCTCGGCGAAGGGGCGCGCCGAGGGCTGGTCGTCGGGATGCATGAGGTCGGCGGGAAGCTGGCCGAGCAGCGCCTCCGGGGGGTAGCCGAGCACCTCCTCGTAGCGGGGGTTCACGTAGGTGAAGCGCTCGTCGCCGTCGAGCTCCGCCACGAGGTCGAAGGCGCTCTCGGTGAGCGCGCGGAAGCGCTCCTCCGTGTGGTGCAGGGCGGTCTCGGCGCGGCGGCGGAGCTGGGCCTGCCGGCGGACCGAGGGGGGCCCGGCGACGTAGAGCTGCAGGGGGATGCCGCCGGCTGCGAGGGCGAACCAGGCCGCCGCGATGGAGAGCGGAACGGCGCCGCTGGAGACCCGGACCCACGCGGAGGCTCCGTCAGTGAGGGCGGCCAGGGCCATGACCGCCGCGGCGCCGAGGAGCGCGGCGCGCGAGCGCTCGCCGCCCCCGCGCTCGGCGTGGCCCGCAAGCACCGCTGCGGCCAGCAGGCTCCCGACGGGCTCGAGGAGGACACCGATCCCGAGGTCGAAGGCCGCGGACCCGGGCCACCCTTCGACGCCGGCCGCCCCGGCGAAGCCGCGCGCGACCCCGGCTCCGATCGTCGCGATCGCCACCCAGAGGGGAGCCCTTCCCCGCACCAGGGCCAGGGCCCCGGCAAGCTGCGCGCCGGGGAAGAGCGGCGAGAGCAGGTCGACGGCCGGCTGGCTCCAGGGCTCCGGCGCGAGCACCAGCGCGCCCGCCGCGATCATCGACAGCCAGGAGATCGCCCAGAGCGCCGCGGGGCGCTCGCGCGTGGCCCGGAAGCCCGCCCCGAGGGCCAGGGCGGCGGCGGCGAGCGCGAGGCCTGTGGGAACGAGCGCCAGGAGGCCTCCTCTTCCCCGGGCTGCCTTATATCACTTCCCGGTCCGATCGTGGAGCGGGCCTGCAGGCAGCTCTCCGTCGACGTCGCGGAAGCCGTAGGCCTCCGCCAGCTCTCGCGAGGACCAGGCTCGCCCGCTCCGCGCGAGCACCTCGGGATCGGCCGCCAGGGCCGCCACGGCGCGCCCCGTGAAGCGCTGGGACTCGGCGCCGCGGAAGTCGAGGGAAGGCAGCGCCTCGCGGGCCCGGGAGGTGCGCTCGGTGAGCACGAGCCCCGGCCACAGGGACACCACCGCGACGCCGAAGGGCCGGAGCTCCCGCGCCGTGTCGGCGGTGAGGCGGTCGAGGGCCGCCTTGCCCACTCCGTAGGCCACGTGCCAGGCGTACTCCGTGGCTCCCGACGAGCTGACGTTCACGATCAGCCCCGACCGCTGCGCCACGAAGATCGGCGCCGCGAAGCGGCTCGCGACGTACGCCGAGCGCGTGCCTACGTCGATCATGTCGTCCCAGTTGGAGATCGGCGTCTCCCAGAAGGGCCGCCCGGAGGTCAGCTCCTTCGGGATCAGGAAGGCGTTGTTCACGAGCACGTCGAGGCGCCCCTGCTCGGCGCGCACCCGCGCGAAGAGCGCCGCCACCGCCTCGTCGTCCCGGTGGTCGCAGACGACGGCGAGGCCCCGGCCGCCCGCCGCGTCGACCTCGGCGGCGGTGGTCGCGAGGCTCCCCGGGAGCGCCGAGCCTCCCTCCTCGCGGGTGCGCCCCGTCAGGTACACCGTCGCGCCCGCCGCGCCGAGCTCGAGGGCACAGCCCTTTCCGATGCCCCGGCTCGCGCCCGTGACCACGGCGACGCGCCCCGCGAGGGGGCGCCTCCCGGGCGTCGCCTCCGTCACGCGCGGCGCTCCCCGGCGACGAGCTCCGCCGCCTCCGCCTCGACCGCCGTGCCGCGGAAGAAGCCGGGGTTCACGGAGGTGTAGAAGCGCACCGGGTTCCCGAACACGAAGTCGCGGAAGTCGGGCTCCGAGAGCGCCCCGTCCTCCACGAGCTCGTGGGCCTCGAGCAGGATGGACGCCATGTCGGGCACGTCCCAGTGGCCGAGGTCGGAGCTGAACATGGCGCGCAGCTTCCGCCCGCCGGGCTGCCGCGCGGCGTCGAAGGCCCAGGCGACCGTCGGGTCGTCGGCCTCGCAGCCGAAGTAGAAGCGCGGCACGAACAGCTCGATCAGCTCCTCCGGCGTCTCGACGCCGAGGGCCTTCCACTCGTCGAGCTCCGGCGGGTCGGGCTCGAGGCGGGTGAGGGACTCGCGCAGGCCCGGCACGTCGGCGCGGAAGCGTCCCTCGCCGTAGGCCGAGAACAGCTCCAGCACGAGGTCGGTGTCGATGCGCGCCGGGTTCAGCTGCTGGATCGCGCGGACGTTTCGCTTCTCGAAGTGCCCGACGAGGTCCGCCAGCAGCGCGCACGCCCAGGCGACGCCGCCTTCGAGCATCCCGAAGCAGAGCCCGGGAAAGCGGCGGGTGACGCCGCCGAGGAAGAGCGCCTTGCAGAAGGCGTCCATGCTCGCGGCGAAGGAACCGATGTGGTTGTAGGTGTAGCTCGAGATCGAGCGACGGCTCCCCCAGCCCATGCCCGGCGTGTGGGAGGCCGGGGCGACGCCGAGCTCGAGGCAGCGTCGCCAGAACGGGTCGTAGTCGTACTCGCTGTCGAGGCCGAGGGCGTCGATGCGCTCCCCCGAGCCCGAGCCCCAGTTCGGCAGCCGCGGCCCGCCGGAGGCGGCGCCGGCGCCCGCGCCGATCGGCCGGTGCACCAGCCCGTTGACGAGGACCGCCTTCAGCCCGAGCCCCTGGACCGCGTGCTCGAGGGCCGCGATCGCCTCCTCGGGCGTGTGGGTGGGGATCTGCGCCACCGGCGTCAGGCGGTCGGCGTAGGGCCGGTATACCTCGGCGCAGAAGGCGTTCAGCGCCCGGCAGGCGACCTGGCGCACCTCGGCGTCCTTGATCGCCGTCGTGGTCAGGGTGCGGCTCGGATAGAGGACGGCGAAGTCGATGCCGAGATCGCCGAGCCGCTCGTGGAGGAGACGCGGGAGCTGCGCGGTGGCGCGATCCAGGCTGTTGGCGGCCGGCAGGCTCCACCAGGGCGGGCGCGGGGTCCAGTTCGCGCGCCGCTCGGCCTCGCCGAGGCGGCTCCAGGGCCGGAGCACCGTCTCGTCGTAGTCGATCCCGCCCGCCTTCTCGAAGCGCTCGGCGAGGTCGCCGCCGCCCTCGGCCTTCACGAACTCGCGGACAAACTCCATCAGCACGGGCCCGGTCTCGATGAAGTGTCCGTCGGCGTCGACGACGGGATGTCCGAGGCCCGCGCGCAGCGCGGCGGCCCGGGTCGCGCGGCTCCCGATGCCGAGGCGGCTCACCGCTCCCCTCCGAGGGCCCGCGCCCGGAAGGCCGCCTCGGCGACCTTCGGGAGCAGGGCCTCGAGGGCCTGCCGATCGAGGCGCGCCGCCAGCTCGGCGGCGCCCGCCCGCGCGAGCATCTCGGGAAGCCGCGTGCGGATGCGCGCCAGCGCCCAGACCAGCGGGTCGCCCTCGGCGACCGGGTCGACGTGGAGCATGTGGTTCGCGCGCGTCCGCCACGACACGTAGTGGTAGTGGGGGTCCTCCTGGAAGCAGTCGAAGCGCAGGTACTCGAGGCGCTCGCCGCCCTCGATGCCGCAGACGTGGAGCGAGACGCCGCGGTCGTCGAGGCCGCGGGCCGCCGCCGCTGCCGAGCCGGCGGTGCCGACGGCCGCCTGCTTCTCCGCGGCCGCGGCGATGGCGTCGCCCACGAGCCGGTACTCGACCCCGATCGCGAGGGGGCCGGCCTCGAACCACGCCGTGCGCTCCGGGACGGGGGGCAGCGGCATCACGTCGTACTTCGTCACGTGGCCGTCGCTCATCCCGCCCTCCGCGCGGCGTCCTCGCGCAGGGCGCCCTTCGCGATCTTGCCGCCGGATCCCCGCGGCAGCTCCGGGAGCACGACGAGGCGCTCCGGGAACGTCTCCCGGCCGAGCTCCCGCGCCTCGAGGTGGGCCACGAGCTCGGGCAGCTCGAGGCTGCGGCCCGGCTTCAGCTCGACGTACACGCAGACGCGCTCGCCGAAGGTCGGGTCGGGCATGGCGACGGCCGCTGCCAGGGCCACCGCCGGGTGGGTCGCGACCTCGGCCTCCACCTCCGCCGCGCTCACGTTCTTGCCGCCGCGGATGATGAAGTCCGCCTTGCGCCCGACGACCCGCAGCACGCCCTCGCCGTCGAGCTCGGCGACGTCTCCGGTCAGCATCCAGCCGTCCCCGGTGTAGAGCATGCGGATCGCCTCGGGGTCGTTCCAGTAGCCGCGGCTCGTGGCCGGGCCCCGGCAGCCCGGCTGGCCGCGCCCGCTCGCCGTCACGTCGCGGCCGGCGTCGTCGAACAGCCGCACCTGCATCTCCGGGATCACGTGGCCCGCGCTGCGGAGCCGGAGCTCCCGGGGGTCGCGGAGCGTGGTGCGCGAGAGCGCGCCGGTCTCGTTCGACCCGTAGAACTGGAGCACGGCGGCGCCGGTCGCGTCCTCGAAGCGGGCCGCCTTCTCGTAGGGCACGGCCTCGCCTCCCGTGAACAGCACCCGCAGCGAGGAGAGGTCCGGCGCCGCGAAGCCCGGGTCCTCGAGGGCGCCCAGCATCAGGACGAACTGGGTGCTCACGGCGGCGAGCACGCTCACGCGGTGGGCCTCGATGGCGCGGAGCGTCTCCCGGGCGTCGAAGCGCGGCGCGAGGATCGTAGGCGCACCCAGCAGCGTCGGCGTCACGTGGGCGGTCCAGATGCCGAAGCCGAAGGGCGTCGGAAGCGCCGAGAAGAACACGTCCGCCCCGGAGAGCTCGCCCGCCGCCACCGCCCACTCGTGGAAGGCGAGCCAGCGGCGCTGGTCGTGGACGACGCACTTCGGCAGCCCCGTCGTGCCCGAGGTCGAGTTCAGCAGGAACGGCTCGCCGGCGGAGAGCGCGCGCTCCGCCGGCGGGGCGCCGCCCGCCGGGACCTCGGCTCCGGAAAGGAGCAGGCGCGAGGCCTCCGGCAGCTCGCCTTCGACGACCAGGTGGTGGGCCAGCGCCCCGCCCGCGCGCCGCTCGGCGGCGACGAAGGCGCCGAGGTCGACGCCCCGGTGCTGCGCCCGGCTGACGAGGGCGCTGGCGCCGGACCGCTCGAGGAGATGGCGCAGCTCCCGCAGGCCCGCCCGCGGCCCGATCCCCACCACGACGAGCCCCGCCTTCTCGCAGCCGAGGTAGACGGCGTGCACCCCGGGGCCGTCGGGAAGCCAGACCGCGACGCGCTCGCCCCGGGCGAGACCGGCGCCGAGGAGCGCGGCGGCGATCCGGTCCGAGCGACGGGCGTAGGAGGCCCAGGTCATGCGCTCGCCGCCGGACGCGTCGGCGAAGGCGAGCGCGTCGCCTCGGGCGCGGGCGTGGTCGTCGACGCGGCGGGCGAGCGAGATCATGCAGTCGAGACCGAGCAGGTCATGCAGTCGAGAGACGATATCTCGTCTCCTGGCGGTGGACTTCGCCGGGCCGCAGGATCGCCGGCGGAAACGCCGGCTGGTTCGGCGCGTCGGGAAAGCGCTGGGCCTCGAGACAGAGGCCGCGGCCGGGGCCGTGACGCCAGCCGGCCTTGCCCGGCCCCTCCTCGAGGTGCTGGCCGCCGTAGAGCTGGAGGCAGGGCGCGGTGGTGTGGATCTCGAGCACCCGCCCGCTGCGAGGCTCGGCGAGGCGCGCGGCCCGGCGCAGTGCGGGCCCCTTCCCGCCGTTCGCGCCGCTGCCGCGTTCGCCGCCGCGCAGCACGAAGGGATGGTCGTAGCCCCGGTGCGGCGCGAGCTCGGGATGGGCGAGGTCGAGGTCGCGCCCGAGGGGCTTCGCCCGGCGGAAGTCGAAGGGCGTGCCGGCGACGGAGCGGACCTCGCCCGTGGGCACGTGCTCGGCGTCGACGGGCAGGTAGGCGTCGGCGTCGATCTCGAGCTCGTGGCCGAGTACCGGCTCCCCGGGCGGGCCGGCGAGGTTCCAGTAGGCGTGCTGGGTGAGGCTCAGCGGCGTGGGCCGGTCGGCGCGGGCCTCGAAGCAGACGGCGAGCTCGCCGGTTGCCGCGATCGTGTAGCGGACCCGACACGCGAGGCGGCCGGGATAGCCCGCGTCGCCGTCCGCGCTCTCGAGGCGCAGCTCGACCCCCGTCGGCTCGGCGATCGCCTCGGCCTGCCAGAGGCGGCGGTCGAAGCCTCGCGAGCCCCCGTGGAGGTGGTGGCGGCCCTCGTTGGTCTCGAGGACGTGCTCGGCGCCGTCCAGCCGGAAGCGCGCGCCGGCGATCCGGTTGGCGAAGCGGCCGACGACTCCCCCGACGTGGGCGCGGCTCGCCGCGTAGGCGGCGGCGCCGTCGAAGCCGAGCACGACGTCGCCGAGGCGCCCGCGGCGGTCCGGCGCCTCGAGGCGCACGAGGGTGGCGCCCCAGCTCGAGACCGCCGCGCGCAGCCCGCCCCCGGCGAAGGCGAAGAGCCGCGCGCCCTCGCTCATCCGGGAGCGCCGCTGGCGGGCGGGGCGACGGCGCGGCCGCCGCGCAGGATCGGGAACTGGCGCTCGGGCGCGTCGCAGGGCGTGCGGCTCCCGTCCGCCGCGATCATCGCCGCGCCGTCGGGCGCGAGCTGGACGATGTAGGCCTTGCGGAGCGCCGCGCTCGCGTTGGGGCCCGTGCGGTGGGGCGTGAGGCTCGAGAACACCACGATGCTCCCGGCCCGCGCCGGCGCCGCCAGGGCGCCCTCGGGCGCCTCGAGGCAGCGCCAGCCGAGGGGCGTCATCTCGTGGCGCAGGGTCCCGCGGCGGTGGAGACCGGGCACCACCCACGGGCACCCGTTCGCGAGGGTCGCGTCGGAGAGGGCCACCCAACAGGTCAGGTACTGCTGGGGCTCGACGAAGTTGTAGCCGTTGTCCTGGTGCCAGGGGAACTCGTCCCGGGTGCCCGGCTTCTTGTAGACCGCCTGCTCCCAGTAGAGACGCACGTCGGGGCCGATGAGGTCGTGGGCGAGGTCGCGAAACACCGGGCCCGAGCAGAACGCGCGGAGCAGCGGCGAGCGCGCCACGAGGTTCGGGCTGAAGGTGATCTCGCCGGCGCGGGCGATGAACAGGCGCCCTCCTTCGCGGGTGCGAAGGAACGCCTCGGTCCGCGCCTCGAAGGCGTCGATCTCGGCGGTCACCGCCGCCAGCTCGCCCGGCGCGAAGGCGTCCTCGAGCACGAAGTAGCCCTGCTCGCCGTACTGGCGCGCCTGCTCCGGCGTCACCCGGCGGAAGGGCCCTCGGGGCTGCTCCCAGACGAAGCCCCGGTTCAGGGGATGCGGAGCCGGTGCGCTCATCGGGGCCCTCCCATCAGCGCTCCCGCGCGAAGCGCTGGCGCGCGAGGGCGCCCGGATCCTCTCGGCGCGGATCGTAGGGCCGCAGGCGCCAGGCGAAGCGGTGGCGTCCGGCGCCGATGCGGTAACGCGGCAGGGTGTCGGGCCCGCAGCTTCCCGTCCCGACGCCCCGGTTCCAGAGATCGACGTGGACGAAGGTCTCGGGCCGGCGCACGAGGTCGAGGCGCGTCTTCGCGGCGTAGAGATCGGCGGCGCTGTAGTGGCTCGCCGAGAACTCTCCTCCCGCCGGCGGCACCGCGAGGAGCCCGAGGCCCGCGCCGCTCTCGAGGGCCAGCCAGCGCACGTCGCAGCGGTTGCCGTGCTCCTGGGGCACGACGTAGGGCTCGAGGAAGTCGTCGACGGGAAGCGAGTAGCGGCCGAAGGTCGCCGCCGCGCGGCGGTCCCGGTAGCACTCGTGGGGACCGCCGCCGAGCCAGAGGGCCGTCTCGAAGCCCGGCACGAGGGCGAAGCCGACGCCGAGGCGGGGGAGGTCGTCGAAGCGCGCGGGCACCTCCACGTCCTCCTCGAAGAGCAGGTCCCCGCTCGGCAGCACGCGGAGGCGCTCGCGCTCGAGGATCGGCGCTTCCGGGTCGGCGCCGAGCCAGCGCCGCTCGCTGCGCACCTCGAGGACGCCGTCCCGCCGGCTGCGGACCTCGCAGCGCAGGGTCTCGGCACGCAGCCGGTCGAGGCCCGCGGCGAGCCACTTGCGGCGCACCCCCAGCACCGCCGAGGTCGGGCCCTGCTTCACGCCGTCGTTGTCCGTCGGCGCCCGCCAGAGGGCGAGGCGCGGCGGCGCCGCGAAGAGCGGCGCGCCGCCGAAGGACAGCCCGACGAGCCCCGCGCCCTCCTCGACCTCGGCGCGCACCAGGCCGGGGTCTCGGCGCCGGGGCCCGAGCGCGGCCGCCCGCAGCGGCGCGGGCCGGGGCCCCTTCCACGGCAGGGCCAGCTGGATGCGCGCCACCTCGAAGCCCGCCGGCGCCCAGCCGCTCGCCCGCGCGGTCTCGAAGCGCAGGGTGAGATGGCTTTCCTCCCCCGCCGCGAGGACGGGGCGCCGCAGGGGGAGCCGCAGCACGGCCCTCTCGCCGGGGCCGAGGCGCGGCAGCGGGACCCGTCCCCGCTGCACCGGGCGCCCGTCGACGGCCACCGAGAAGCGCGCCCGCAAGCCGGCGAGGTCGCGGAAGTCCTGGCGGTTCTCGAGGGTCACGCGGCCGCGGCGCAGGTCCGACGGGCGCACGCGCACGGGCTCGCCGAGCTTCTTGTGCTCGAGGAGCGCCGGGTGCGGCGTGCGATCGGGGCCCACGAGGCCGTCGCAGCAGAAGTTCGCGTCGTTCGGCTCGTCGCCGAAGTGCCCGCCGTAGGCGAAGTGCTCGCGGCCGTCGCCGCTCGAGGCCGCGAGGCCGTGGTCGCACCACTCCCAGATGAACCCTCCCTGGAGGCCCGGGTGCCGCTCGATCGCCTCCCAGTAGTCGGCGAGGCTCCCGTTGCTGTTGCCCATCGCGTGGGAGTACTCGCACATGATGAGGGGCTTGCGGCCGGCCTCGCGCTCCGACCAGGCGACGAGGGCGGCGATCGAGGGGTACATCGGGCAGATCACGTCGCTCACCGTCGCGTCAATCCTCGTGGGCTTCGCTCGCCTGCGGCTCGCTGCGCGCCCGCCGGGCGGGCTTGCGGCGGTGCCGGCTGCGAGGCGCTGTTCCTGGAGGGTCCGGACTTCGGCTTCGAGGGCGTGCCACTGCTCCATCAGCGCGCCTTCGTAGTGGAGGGGGCGGCTCGGGTCCGCGCGGCGGATCCAGGCGGCGAGGGCGTCGTGGGCGGCGCCGTAGCCCGCCTCGTTGCCGAGGGACCAGAGGATCACGCAGGCGTGGTTCTTGTCGCGCTGCACCATGCGCATGCCGCGGTCGAGGAGGGCCGCGGCGTAGCGCGGGTCGTGGCACAGGCTCTTCTGCCGCGCGTGGCTCTCGACGTCGGCCTCGTCGACCACGTAGAGCCCGAGCTCGTCGCACAGGTCGTAGAAGCGCGGGTCGTCCGGGTAGTGGGAGGTGCGCACCGCGTTGAAGTGGTGCTGCTTCATCAGCACGAGGTCGCGGCGCATGTCGTCGAGGGTCACGGCGCGGCCCCGGCGCGGATCGTGCTCGTGGCGGTTCACGCCGCGCACGAGGACCGCCCGGCCGTTCACCCGCAGCGCGCCGCCCCGGATCTCGATGCGGCGGAAGCCGACGCGCTGCGCCGCCACCTCGCGCACGCGGCCCTCGGGGTCCCGGAGCTCCACGAGCAGGCGGTAGAGGGCGGGCGTCTCGCTCGTCCAGGCGCGCACCCGCGGCACGCGCAGCTCGGCCTCCACCGCCGAGCCGCCGAACTGGATCGCCGAGAGGTACTCGCGGAGCGCGGGCCCGTGCTGGAAGATCGGCACCTCACCGCCCGGCTCTTCGCGGGCGGCGGCGCGGCCCTCGAGGTTCTCGAGGCGGAAGGCGACCCGCCAGCCCGGCTCCGGCGTGCCGCGGAAGCCCACCTCCGCCCGGGCGCGGAGCACGCCCGTCGCGAGGTCGTCGGCGAGGGACGCGTCGGCGCGCAGGTCCGCCAGCCAGGCCCGGTCGGTCGCCGCGAGGTGCACGCTCCGCTGCAGCCCGGCGTGCCACCACTGGTCCTGGTCCTCGATCCAGCTCGCGTCGGACCAGCGCACCACGAGGGCCGCGATCACGTTCTCGCCCGGGCGCAGCGCGTCGCCGACCTCGAACTCCGCCGGCAGCCGCGAGCCCTTGCTCATGCCCACGGCGCGGCCGTTCACGTAGGCGTGGAGCACGCTCTCGGCGCCGCCGAAGTGGAGCACCACGCGCCGGCCCTCGAAGGCCTCGGGCAGCGTCACGCGCGTGCGGTACAGGCCGGTCGGGTTCTTCTCGGGCACCCGCGGCGGATCCGCCGCGAAGGGCATCACGACGTTGGTGTAGTGGGGACGGTCGTGGCCCTGCAGCGTCCAGGCGCCCGGCACCTCGATCGGGCCCCAGTCGCCGTCGTCGTAGCCCGGCTCGGCGAAGTCCGCGGGCGCGTCCTCGGGCCGCGCCAGCAGGCGGAAGCGCCAGGCGCCGTCGAGGGACAGCAGCCACGGCGAGCCCTCGCCGCGCCGCGCCGCGGCGGCGTCGGGGTACGGCACGAGAGGGCTGCGGCCGGGCAGCCGGCCGAGGCCCGTGCACTCGGGCAGCTCCCAGGTGCGCACGCCGAAGCCCGGAATCGGCACCGCGCCCTCTCAGCCCGCCGGGAGCTCGCTCCGGCCGCCCGTGCCCCACCAGCTCGCGGTGAGGCGCAGACCCGGCACGTCCTTGCGGGGCTGGATCTCCTCGTAGGTGCGCTTGTAGCCCGTGCGGCGGATCCGCCAGCTCCCCGCCTCCTTCACGTACTCGTCGCGGTAGAAGGCGGCGCCGCGGATGGTGACGCCCCACTTCTGCTCGATCACCACGTCCTCGAGGGCCCAGGTGGCCGCCGCCGTCGTCGGCGAGGTGAGCTCGATCTCGGGGTGGTGGCAGCGATGGCTGGAGAGGAAGGTCTCCGCGCCCATCGAGCGGCGCAGGAAGGCGAGGATGGCGTCGCGCCCCTGGTAGGAGTACTTGCCGCCGCTGTACTCGGCGACGGCGTCCTCCGTGAGACACTGCTCCATCTCGTCCCAGAGCTTCTGGTCGAGGCACCGCAGGTACTTGTACTTCAGGCGCTTGATCGCCTCGTGCTCGACCAGGTCCTCGGGGGTCATCGGCGCTCCTTCGCTCCGCTCGGGACTGGAAGGCTATCGCAGCTAGCGCGCGTTCGGCCGTACGAGGCGCTCGATCCAGTTGCGCACCTCCGCCTGGCGGAGCGCCGGGTCGAGCACGTCGCGGTCGACGGCGAGGCGCCAGGCGAGATCGGCCCGCGCGGCGTCGGCGGCCAGGGCCTCCGCCTGGGCGGCCCAGGCGCCGGCGTCGGCCTCGTCGCGGAAGGTGCCCTGGCCGACGAGGGCCACGGCGCGGGCGCGGGCGAGCCGCGCGATCTCGCGCAGGTCGTACTCGGGGTGGTACTGCACCGCCCAGAAGCTCGCCGGTCCGCTGCCCACCGCGAGGGCCTGCACCCGGGTCCAGGCGTTCGAGGCGAGCACCAGGGCGCCCGGCGGGAGCGTCTCCACCTCGTCGCCGTGACTCGTGTAGGCGTCGAAGACGGCGGGCTTGCCGGCGAAGAGCGGATGGGCGCGGCCCGCGGCCGAGAGCTCGATCTTGCGCGCCAGGCCGAACTCGCGGCCGTTCGGGTTCGCGCGCACGCTCCCGCCCGTCGCGACGGCGGCGAGCTGCGCCGCGAAGCAGCTCCCGAAGCTCGGGCGCTCCGCGGCGAGGGCCGCGCGCACGAGCTCCACCTGGCGCCGCACCCGGGGATCGCCGGCGTCGCGCACCGAGAGGCTCGAGCCGGTCCAGAGCAGGCCGTCGTAGTCAGCGAGCCCGGCGCTCGCCGGCAGCGCCCCGTCGGGGTCGGCGGGGAACGCCACGTCCACGGTCGCCTCGGGCTCGAGGGCGCGCAGCATGCGGGCGTAGAGCAGGCCCGCCTCGCTCGCGCCGTGGCGCCGCAGCTCTTCGCGGCCCGCGCGGTCGTAGCTGTCGAGCACCAGGAAGCGGAGCGGGCGCTTCAGAACGGCCTGTCCCCGGCGATGGTCACGCGGTGCATCACGCGCTCGAACTCCCGGTAGTCGTCGAGGGCGTAGTGCCAGGTGCAGCGGTTGTCCCAGACCGCGACGGCTCCGGGCGTCCAGCGGAAGCGGCAGGTCCAGTCGGGCTTCGCGCAGTGGGCGAACAGGAAGGCGAGCAGCGCGTCGCTCTCCGCGGCGGCGAGGCCGCGGATGCGGAGCGTGAACATCGGGTTCACGTAGATCGACTTGCGGCCGGTCTCCGGATGGGTGCGCACCACCGGGTGCAGGACCTCTTCGCGGATCGACTCGGACCAGCGGTAGCGCATCGGCGCCTCGCCGCGGTACTTGGCCTCGCCGACGTTCGCGGGGTCGTAGGCGCGGCTCGCGCTGTGGACGCCGACCAGCCCTTCCAGCATCCGCCGCATCCCCTCCGAGAGCGCGTCGTAGGCGCGCTCCGTGCTCGCGAAGAGGGTGTCGCCGCCGTAGGGCGGAATCACGATCCCGTGGAGCACCGAGCCCAGGCTCGGGCACGGAAAGAAGGAGTTGTCGCTGTGCCAGCCGGTGCCGAAGCTCGCCGACTCGCCGGCGGGCTTCCAGACGCGCACCAGCTCCGGATTCTCCTGGCTGCCCTCGACGATCGGGTGCACCTCGGGCTCGCCGAAGCGGCGCGCGAGCGCGATCTGCCGGGCCGGCGCGAGGGACTGGGAGCGGAAGAACACGACCCCGTGGGCGAGGAACGCCTGGTGGATCTCGGCGAACACCTCGTCCGGCAGCGGCGCCGCGAGATCGACGCCCCCGATCTCCGCGCCGAGCGCTCCTGCGATCGGCGTGACTTCGATGTGGCGGTAGCCCATGGACCGCCGCGCAAGCTAGCACGCTACGCTCCCGCGGCGATGGCACCGGACGCGGCACGGCGGGCGCTGGAGTCGGCGGCGGCCGCGGCGGCGGAGGCCGTGAAGGCGGACGAGCGCCGCGCCTTCCTGGCGTTCGCCGGCGCGCTCCTCGCCGGAGCGGAAGCCCGCGCGGTGCGGACCCGCGGCGCGGGCGCCCTCGCGGAGGTCGCCCGCCAGGCCTTCTACCTGGTGGCGGAGCGCGCGCCGGGCGAGCTGAAGATCCGCGTGCACGCGCCGGCCGATCGACCGGGCCGCACCGTCGTCGAGGTGCTCCAGGACGACCGGCCCTTCCTCGTGGACACGGTGCGCCTCACGCTGCGCCGCCGAGGCCTCGCCGAGCAGCTCCTGCTCCACCCCATCCTCCCCGCCGAGCGCGACGCGGCGGGGCGGCTGCGCTCCCTCGCCGGCGGCGCCGGGAGCCGCCGCGAGTCCTTCATCTACGTCGAGCTGTTTCCCCACTTCGAGGGGGAGGAGGAGCGCGCCGCCTTCGAGGCCGAGCTGCGCGGAGCCCTCGCGACCGTCGCCGACGTCACCGACGACTAC
>Ga0105107_10001524_pt1 | contig 15024 bp, 12 predicted proteins | sample PPLLaktember2015_6_FD_79335 | JGI IMG/M metagenome (GOLD analysis project Ga0105107, IMG submission 79335) | Freshwater sediment microbial communities from Prairie Pothole Lake near Jamestown, North Dakota, USA - PPLs Lake P8 Core (1) Depth... | ecosystem: Environmental > Aquatic > Freshwater >...
CGGGGTTAATTTGCCGCTTATGATGAAAATGGGCACAGGCCACTGAATATACGGGCTTTAACCGGATATCTATCACTCAGGAGATCATGAGGTACAGTATGGAAACTAGATCACCACTCAGCGATATCTTGGGAAGATCAGCGATGTTGAAGCTATGAGATGGATCCTGTTTCCAACATTGCGCAGGTCCGTTCCTCTCCGGGGCTGACACAAAATGCCTAGAGAAAGTAAGTACGCCAATTTTCATTCAGGTTTCTTGTAAGTGTAAAACCCTTTTCCACTCTTGCGGCCGAGCCAACCTGCGGCAATCATTTTCTTCATTAATACAGGTGGAAGGAACTTAGGATCCCCTGTCTCTTCATACACTGAAAGCGCACCGGCATAGGTCACATCGAGGCCCACCAGATCCTGCAACGCCAATGGCCCCATCGGGTGGCCCAATCCAAGAGTGGCAGCCGCATCAATATCTTCTCTGGTCGCCATCCCTGCCTCCAGCATCCGGATCGCATTCAGGCGAAAAGGGTATTGGAGGTAGTTGACGATAAATCCGGGCGTATCTTTGGCAATGATAACCGTTTTCCCAAGAGACTTCCCGAACTCTCTGCAAATCTCCAGCACCTCTTCGCTGGTGGCGACGCTTCTGACAATTTCAAGAAGTTTCATAAGCGGGACTGGATTCATAAAGTGCAGGCCGATTACTTTCTCCTGCCTCCTGGTCGCGGATGCAATGTCAATGATGGACAGGCTGGAGGTATTGGTCGCAAGGATGGCATGGTGAGGGCAGATTCTATCCAGCTCTTCAAACACACGTTGCTTGACCTCCATATTCTCCTGCACGGCCTCTACAACTAAATCGCATGTACTGAACTCCCTGTACTCAACGGTTCCCTGGATCTTCTTCAAAATGGCATTTTTCTCCTCCGGAGTCATTTTTCCTTTCTCTACGCCCTTGTTCAGGAACGACTCAATCGATGCGAGGCCCTTTTTTAGGAGTTGCTCGTTCATCTCTAACACCACGACATTATATCCTGACTGGGCGCAGACCTGGACGATACCAGAGCCCATGGCTCCACAGCCTATAACTCCCACCTTTTTTATTTCCATGCCTTTTCTCCTTTTGGGCCTTCTTCGTAATCCTCCGTTCCTTCTCTTGGGCTATCCCCTGCCAGGAGGTCTCTCAACAATGGCGCAAATGCCAAGGCCGCCACCGCCGCAAATGGTTTCTAAGCCGTACCGCGCATTTCTCCTTTTCATCTCGTGCAGCAAAGTGACCAGTCTCATAACACCGGTAGCTGCTATGGGATGGCCGAGAGAAATCCCTGAACCGTTTACGTTAATTTTCTGATCAAAGTCGGATTCCCTAATACCCATCAGCCTGGCATCAGCAAGGGCTTGCACGGCAAAGGCTTCCTGGATTTCAATGAGATCTACATCATCAATCACAAGCCCAACCTTAGTCAGAGCTTTGTTTACTGATGCCGGAATCGCAGGATACGTCAGAGTTGGGTCCGAACCGGCAAGAGCGCATGCTCTAAAATGGGCCATTGGCTCTATGTGTAGCTCGGCGGCCTTTCTTTCGGACATCAATATGATCGCCGCCGCTCCGTCATTCTCGGTGGACGAGTTCCCTGCAGTGCATATTCCGTCAGGATAAACAGGAGCTAATTTACCAAGCCTATCCAGCGTCGTGTCCCGCCGGGGTGTCTCGTCTTTATCGAAAAGCAGCGGGGAGCCTTTGGACTGCGGAACGAAAACAGGGGCAATCTCCTCCTTGAATTTCCCGGAATCCACGGCAGCAACAGCTCTCTTATGGCTTCGCAGGGCCCACGCATCAGCCTCTTGACGAGTGATCTTTTCTTTCTTTGCCGCAGTTTCAGCCCAGGTCATCATAGAATTCAGTTCCCCGTACCGATGAACCGGCTGGGACATAACCCTGGCGCGCTGTATTCTGTCGTAGACAGGAATCCCCCACATGGCAAGCGCCCCGTGCCCCTTTGGCATAAACCCCCATTTCTCGTCTCGCTTCCCCCCCAAACCCCATTTTATTTCACCCGGGAAATACAACTCCGCTTGACTCATGCTGTCCATGCCACCTGAAACAACGATATCTGCATTTCCCGTCTGGATTTTCATCACCCCGAAAAACACTGCATCCAAGCCGGAACAACATCTCCGATCCAAGGTGACCCCGGGCACTGTGTCTGGCCATCCCGCGTCCAGCAACGCCATCCGACCTCCGTTAGCACATTCCCCATTTTGATAGGACTGGCCCATGATGACATCATCCGCTTGGACAGGATCGAATCCGGCTTTTTTCACCGCCTCATTTAATACTGTGCTGCCCAATCTATAAACGGGTACATCCCGGAAGGCTCCTCCATAGGCTCCAATCGGTGTTCGAACCCCACTGACAATAACAACGTTCTCCATCAGTTAGTCTCCCTTTCCTTACGTGCAGAGTAAGTTGGCACCCTCAGCATAGAATGCAACATTTGTAAGGCGATAACAGCGTCCCCGTCCTCCACGTATGACTCAGTTGCATGATTCGGCTTCTTTGGGCCGAACGACTGGTCGTCCCGTTAAACTCGAAAGGCAGGGAAGCAGTGTGTCGGCGATGAAGAATCATTCCTCCAATGCCCGATGATCCTTCTTGTCCGAGGCCGTAAGCCCCAGGCTATCTACTTGAACCTGGCCCAAGAGGGTGCTTCTCTGGGCTTGGGTTTCCTTCCATAAAAAATATCATCCATCAGATTGAACACTCTTCGGGCCGTCTTATTCCTTGACACCATTTCCAGGATGAGCTTGTGGGGAACAGTTCTGGCATGGCTCCAGGGGCAAACCCTCATGCAGATATTGCAGTCCGTTCCGATTTTTCCCCAGTAATCAAAACAGGTTTGCTCGTTGAGCTTCCACCTGAGCGTTCCATTCACCACTGTCTTTTCAGTCATGGGAATGGACTGGGAGGGGCAACAGGTCGCGCATTTCTTGCAGAGACGGCAGAAATACTCCACTCCAAGGTCGACAGGCTTGTCAGGGACCAAAGGGAGGGTCGTGGTCACTGCGGCGAGCCTGACTCTCGGGCCAAACTTCTTGGTCATCAGATATCCCAGACGCCCAAGCTCTCCCAAACCCGCGTCGACTGCAAGGGGAACAAGCACGGCGTCATAGTGCCGGAGATGGTTCGCCGTTGCGTGGTGGCCCAGGTTTGCGACATAGGCTGCGAGTTGGGTCGCAATATACGCGCCTTTGGCGTAGTTGTTCATGCTTTCGATGACCGTCGGCGTGTGGGGAGCGGCCCCGACCAGTTCTAAATTCATTTCAGTGGCGAAGACAATGGCGTACCTGTGCTCTACCAGGATTTCCTTTCCCCAGTCGCTCCAGTTGTCATGGAAGATCTCTCCCCTGTTGGAATAAAACCAGAGGGGGTTGATCTCCGCTACCCCCACAAGGTCTGCTCCCGCGTTCAGGGCAAAGCCCTTGACTCTCCGGCTTGCCTCGTCTGCGGTCAGTTCGATTCGCTTGCACTTCAGGGCCGGATGAGCTTCAGGGAAGACCAAGGCAGGACCGGAAAGAGACTGAGGGATGGATGTGGGGGCGAGGGTTGCGGCCGCGTTAGGCGCTCCGCGCTGCCCGTCAATGGATCCCAGCTGGCCCAGAGGCCCGCCTTTTTCTCTTCTCTTGGCATCATACGCCTCGAGTTCAGGGTGGTTGGCGTAAAAAACCTTGTATTCCTCGGACCCCGGCCTGATGGACCGGTTCCTGGCAAACACGATTTCTCTCTCGTCAAATCTCTTGACCTCTCCAACGATATACCCTTTGGCGCCTTGCAGGGCTATGGGATTGGAAAGAGTCCTTCGCAGGAGAGTAAAAGCAAGGGATCCAAAAACAACCAGCCCGGCAATCAGAAGAACAATACCCGCTGTTGTGAGGAAGAAGCCGATGCTGTGGAGATGGAAAAAGAGCCCAAGCAGGAGGAGCATGGCAAGAAGCTGTAGTCCTGCGAAGAAGGAAGCCCTGCGTTCCTTTTCCTGGAGACAGGAGATGAAAAAGGACAGAGCGATGAAGGCTTGAGCAACAAGGATAAGGCCCGCGATGAAGATCAATAGGGTGTTCACGTGTTCTCCATTCTATCCCCTTCTGCCAACAGAGGGGAAAAAAATCACTTCCCTCCATCGAGAGGAAGGTGAGGTCCGATCATAACAAAAAAGAATCCGGAGCGCGAGGCCATGGGTGCTCGAAGGTGAAACAGTTGAAGTGAAACCAGCTTAGAAGTTGGGTCGCTCCTTCTGACGACGGCCTTAGGTTACGGCGAGGTTCTGAATGAATGGAAGAACTTGAATATCAGGTGGCGGAAGCTGGTAGTTGGCCAGGTCTTGTGGTTTCACCCATCGGAGTTCATCGCACCCAATAGGAGTCGGCTCACCGTTCAGCCATTCGCACTGAAACAGGTGAAGGGTGATGGACTTGCTCTCATAGTCGTGATCGATTTGGAGCAGGTGTTTGACGGCCGTCACCTCTATCGCCAGTTCTTCCCTGAACTCTCTTTCAAGGCAGGCTTCCAAGCTCTCTCCAGGTTCCTGCTTGCCGCCCGGGAACTCCCAGTAACCGGCGAGATGGCTCCCCTCAGGTCGCTTCGTAATGAGGAGCTTTCCGTCTTTCCAGACCAGACCTGCAGTCACACAAAAATGGGGTTTGTTCATGCTGATCAACGGAGTTCCTTAAGACGGAGCCTGAGGTAGGCTTCTTCGGCTTCCTGATGGCCAGGCGAAATCTCCACCACCTTCTTGTAGGTCTCCATAGCCTCTTTCACGTTGCCCTGATTTTCCTGGAGCTTGGCCAGCTGGAGAAGCAGATTCACGTCCTTGGGTTTGAGCGTTGCCAGCTGGGCGAGCTGCGCCACAGCGGCTTCTTCTTTGCCGAGCTTCAATAGAGCAAAGAGCAGGTACTGCCTCAACTCGACATTCTCAGGCCTGGCCTGAACTCCGGTTTCCATGATTTCAGCCATCGATTTGAAATCGTTGCGGGCATTGAGATACTCGAAGACAAAAGGGTAGGGGGACGGCTCCCCGGCATTCAGGGAGAGGAGGGTCCTGGCAGTCGCAAAGGCGGAATCCTCCTTTTTCTCCTTCTTGTAGAGATCGAAGAGAAAGCGGAGGGTCTCGACATCCTTGGGGTGGTTTTTTAGGTAGCTTTCAAAGTGGGAGAGGCTCTTTCCCCAGCTGCCTGCTTCATACTCAAGGACCGCGAGGTTGTAGAGCACGATTTCGTTGTCAGGCGAAAGGACGTACACCTTTTCATAGAGCTCCTTCAGCCGCTTCTTGTCGCCTTTCTTGTCCGCGATTTGGACTAGAAGCAGCAGAGCTTTGAGGGAGTCGGGCTTTCGTTTCACCACTTCATCGAGATAGATTTGTGCCTCATCCAAGTTTCGTTTTTTGAACAGGCTCTCCGCTAAGCTGAGGCGACTCTCGATGTCTTCCGGTTGAAGCGCCACAGCTTGAGCCAGAAACTGGTTGGCCTTATCTTTGTCGCCTCTCTTTTCATAGAGAGTGGCTAGGTTGTAGTAGAGATTCACGTCCTTTTTGTCCAGTTCCGCAGCCTTCAAATAAGAGGCGATGGCCTTGTCCTGATCAGCCGTTTCCGTGTAAAGGAACCCGAGGGTCTTGTACACGGCCAGTTTGTCTTTCGGTTCAAGCCGGCTCAGGACTGCCTCGTACTCACGGACAGCCTCCGGGAGCTTTTTCGCTTTTTCAAGCGTTCTTGCAAGCCTCAGCCTGAGCTCCGCGTCGTCAGGGGTTTTCTGGAGCAAACGTCTCAGGACGGACACGGAACCGTCCGAGTCCTTCATGCTCTCGTAGACCTCATAGAGCTCGAAGAGCTTCTGCTCTTCCGGTTTTTCCTTTACCATCTCTTCAAGGACTTTCGCAGCCTGAAGCCATTTCTTGACCGAGCGGTACTCTTGGATCAGTCGCTCCCTGATCTTGTTGTCCTGAGGAGCCATGTGCCGTGCTTCTTCAAGGATGGCGATCCGGCGTTCAGGGTCGATGGTTCTTTCCACTTGGTCAAGCCAGTCTTCCACGTAGGGCTCAATCACCAGATCCACATAACCCAGGTTCCGGTTCTTCTCTTTCACCATAACCCTGACGTTGTGCTTCTGGAGCAAGGTTTCCTTTGGGAATAGCGTTGCCAGCTGGACTTTGTCGTAGGTCAGGGCTTCGACATCCATGTCGCCGGCAACCAGCCGTACCCCGACGTTTAACGTGATATTGGTGGAGATCGTGAGGATTTTGACCTGATCCTGGGGATGGAGGCGAAGGGTTTCTCCCCTGAGGAGTTTCAGCCGTTCGCCGTTCTTTTCCAGGAGCATGAAGTTGAATTGCGGTGAGACGTTGTAAAGGCCGGGCCAAATCCACCAGACAAAGCAAAAAGCGCCCATCACCAGCAGCAGGGTGACCGCAAAGGCCGTCCTGTTCCTCCGAGGACGCCTGCTTTTCCGCTTTTCCAAAACCTATCCTTGAGGCCGGGAGTTCTTGCCGGACTCGGTGATCTTGCTTTCCCAGAGCAGCAAGATGGGGCTGGCCACAAAAATAGAAGAATAAGTTCCCGTGATAATCCCTATGAGCAAGGCGAAGGCGAAATCATGAATCACGGGGCCTCCAAAGGTGAGCAGAACGATCAAGACGATGAGGGTCGTCGTGCCGGTGAGGATGGTTCTGCTCAGGGTCTCGTTGATACTGAGGTTGATAATGTCCTTGAAGGCCATTTTTCGAAAGCGGCCCAGAGTCTCCCGGATGCGGTCGTACACAACGATTTTGTCGTTGATGGAATATCCGACAATCGTTAGAAGCGCAGCGACAATGGAAAGAGAGATCTCGCGGTCCGTCAGGGCAAAGGCCCCTAATGTGATAAGGACATCGAACATGAGGGAGACAACAGCTCCCATGGCAAATCTCAAAGTCAGGAACCAGCAGAAAGCAATCGTGACGAACAGGGCGATGAAGATCAACCAGAGCACACCAACCCCTAAAATTGCGGCGAAGGAAGTGGCGGCAATGAGACAACCGGCCATAATGATCGCCATGAGCCACTTGTGCTCGAAGCGGCCTGAGATGTAGACGGCCATGATGAGCAAGGCATAGAAGATGGCGTAAAGGGCCTTTTCCCTCAATTCTTTTCCCACCTGAGGTCCCACCATTTCGACTTGCCGGATGTCGACCTTCTCCCCGAGTTTTTCGCTCAAAACTTTTTGCGCTTTCTCTCCAAGGCCGGCGACCTGGATATCCGGGTTGGTGAGCCGGATCAAATACTCAAAGGCTCCGGCTTCTCCGAATTCCTGAATAATGCAATCTTCCAGCTCCGTCCCTGCCAGGGCTTCCCTGATTTCAGAGGGAACGTGTTTCTTCTCCAGTTTGACCTGAATCACGACACCGCCTGTAAAATCCACTCCGTAGTTCGGTCCGCCTCTCACGACGAGAAGGACAAAGGTCGCGAGGATGAACAATCCCGAAAGGGCGTAGGCGAAATATCTCTTACCCAAGAAGTCGATGTTAAGTTTGGACTTAATAATTTCCATTGTATCACTCCGTATCCGGTCGAACCTTCCCTAAGAAGAAATCACGATGCTTTTGTTAAAGAGCGGAACCCTCAGATGCTGATCGTCTTCCATCTCTTGACCACGTACAGATAATCAAAAACGATTCTCGCCATGAACACGGCTGTGAGCACATTGGAAGCCAGTCCAATGATCAGGGTCACTGCAAACCCTCTCACCGGGCCGGTCCCGAATTGCAGCAACACAAGGGCAGCGATTGCGGTCGTAACGTTCGAGTCAAGGATGGTCACAAAGGCCCTGGCAAATCCAGCTTCCATGGCGGCTCGCGCGGGCTTGCCCGTTCGCAGTTCTTCCCGGATGCGCTCGAAGATGAGCACATTGGCATCGACGGACATGCCGATGGTCAGGATGATGCCTGCAATGCCCGGCAGTGTGAGCGTGGCCCCGAACATGGCGAGCCCACCCATGATGAACGGGACGTTCAGGAGGAGTGTGGTGTCGGCAATCAACCCTGAGAGGCGATAATAGAAAGCCACCAGAATAAGAATAATGATTCCCCCGATGAGCATGGACTTCAACCCCTGGTCGATTGAATCCTTTCCAAGGGAGGGACCCACGGTTCTCTCTTCGAGGATTGTCACGGGAGCGGGCAGGGCACCGGCCCTCAACACGATGGCCAGATCCTTGGCGTCATCCATGGTGAATGCACCGCTGATCTGGGCTTTTCCGCCGGAGATCTTGTCCCTGATCACGGGAGCCGAGTAGACCTTGTCATCCAGAACAATCGCCAACCTCTTTCCCACGTTATCACCGGTGATCCGCTCAAAGACCCTTGCCCCCCTGGAATCAAAGGAAAGGGAGACATAAGGCTCGCCCATTTGATTGTCGAGCTGGACTCGGGCATCGGTGATGGATTCACCGGTCAGGGGAGCTCTTTTCTTGAGAAGATAGGGAACATTCGTTTTTCGGCCCGTCTTCCGATCCACTGCAGCCTCTTGAAGAATCTCGCTTCCTGCAGGCACGTTGCCCTTGAGAGCGTCCTCGAGGCTGTTTTCTTCGTCCACCAGCTTGAATTCCAAACGCGCAGTCTTGCCGATGAGATCAATGGCTCTCTTGGGATCCTTGACACCTGGAAGCTGGATGAGGATCCGGTGGCCGGTCTGGGGACGGATGTCCGGTTCCGTGACTCCGAACTGATCGACCCGGTTCCGGATGGTCTCGAGGGCTTGATCCGCCGCCATCTTGAAGATCTGGGTTCTTTCCTGCTCGATGAGCGAAAGAAAATAGGTTTTGCCCTTCTCATCTCTAGGACCGGGCTCCAATTTAAAGGCCGGATAGGAATTCCCCGCAAGGGTTTCGAGATCTTTAATCTCCTGATCCGGAGCAACGGTCAGCTCAATGCCGTCGATCCCTCGTCGTTTTAGGTCCAGAGCCCTGATCTTGTTTTTCCGCAGATCCGGCTTCAGATCTTCGATGACCCTCTCCAGATAACTCTCGGCAGCCTTATTCACTTCGACTTCAAGAATCAGGTGCACTCCCCCTTGAAGGTCCAAGCCCAGATGAATCTTGTCCTTGGGCAGAACCCCCGACCACCAGGCCGGGAGCTCCTGGGTCATGGAAGGGACCAGAAACACAAATGCCACCGCTATCAGTGCTGCGGCTATACCCGCGCGCCAGCCAATTTTTTTCATTACGGTCTACTCCTTCAGCGTCATTCCTGCGTAGACACGGATTCATCTCTTTTGAGAATCCCCGCCACAGACCCTCGCGAAACCTTCACTCTGATTTTGGGCGCTATCTCCATGGTCACCACATCATCGGCGACCCCAGTGATCAGTCCATGAAGGCCTCCGGAGGTGACGATTCGATCCCCTTTTCTTAGGGAGGACAGCAGCGTTTTGTGCTGCTTTGCTTTTTTCTGCTGGGGTCTGATGAGCAAAAAGTAAAAAATGGCAAACATCAGGATCAGAGGAATAAAGGCACTCATCCCTCCCCCATCGCCTCCCCCGAGGCCTCCGGTACCCATGGCGTATGCTAAAGAATCCATCCTGAAACCTCCTCAATCAAATTCAGCGCAGTCCTTGTTGAACAACTGCGTTTTGGTAAATTTTCTCTTTATACCATTTCCTTCTATGCAAAACAACCAAAGAATTACAGATCTCGCAACAAGCCGCGGCGAATTTGCTCCCCCATTTCAACTCCCGGATTGCTCAAGAAAAGCTTGGCGAAACTCCACAAAGCGATCCTCCCGAATGGATTGCCTGATGTCGGTCATGAACCCGATGTAGTAGTGCAGATTGTGGATCGTGTTCAGCCGGTAAGCCAGAAGCTCCTTAGCCATAAACAAGTGTCTTAAATAGGCTCTTGAGAAGTGGGTGCAGGTGTAGCAGGAGCAGTGCTCGTCTACCGGCCGATCGTCCTCCGCGTAACAGGCGTTCTTGATGGCCAAAGGGCCGTGTGTTGTAAAAAGGGCGCCGTTTCTTGCATTACGAGTGGGCAGAACACAGTCGAACATATCAATCCCGGCCGTGACCCCATCCAGGATATCTTCGGGTTTGCCGACACCCATGAGGTAACGTGGTTTGGCGGCAGGGAGAAACGGCACGGTTTCGTGCACGATCTGTTGACGGGTTGCCCTGTCCTCACCCACCGAGAGCCCCCCAAGCGCATAGCCTTCAAAACCCATGGAGACGATTTCTCTGGCGCTCTTTTCTCTCAGTTCCGAGAACATGCCTCCCTGCACAATCCCGAAAAGCGTCTGAGAATCGCTGTGATGGCATTCGAGGCAAATTCTGGCCCATTGACTCGTGAGCCGGACTGAGTTCCGCACATAGTCGTAGTTCGCAGGATAAGGTGCACATTCGTCAAAAGCCATGATGAGGTCTGCGCCCAGGGCTCTCTGGATCTCCATGGCTTCCCTTGGACCGATGAAATGGGTGGATCCGTCCAGATGGGACTGGAACGTGACCCCTTGTTCTGAGATCTTTCTTAGCTTGGAAAGGCTGTAAACCTGATACCCGCCGCTGTCCGTGAGGATGGACCCGTTCCAGCTCATAAAGTGGTGAAGGCCCCCCAACCGCTCAATCAGCCCGTGACCGGGGCGCAAATACAGATGATAGGTGTTGGCGAGCAGAACACTTACTAGCGCCTGCTCCAAGTCATTCGGAGAAAGGGCCTTGACCGTTCCCTGGGTACCGACGGGCATAAACACAGGGGTTTCAAAACGCCCATGGGGTGTGGTGAATTGGCCTCGTCTCGCCCCGCTGGTGGAGCATCGGTGGGTGACCTTAAATTCCAAAGCCCTTAAGCCCTCGACAAAATCAAATGATCAACGATCCGGCTACAGGATCAGCATGGCATCTCCATAACTGTAGAAACGATATGCCTTTGCAATGGCCGTCTGGTACGCCCTTCGGATCAGTTCCAGCCCAGCAAAGGCAGATACGAGAAAGAGCAGGGAGGAGCGGGGCAAATGGAAATTGGTAATCATGGCATTGACAACCCTGAAGGAAAACCCCGGCGTAATGAGAAGATCGGTTTTCCCTTTCCCGCTTGTCATCGAACCCTTTGCTCCGACCACGCTTTCAAGGGTTCTCACAACAGTCGTTCCCACGGCAATCACCCGTCTCCCCTCCTGCTTCGAACGCTCGATTGCGTGCGCTGCATCCGCATCAAGGTGATACTCCTCGAATCCCAGCTGGTGATCCCGGATGTCCCGAGTTCTGACTGGGCGAAAGGTACCGTGTCCGACGTGAAGAGTGACGGGGACCACGAAAATGCCTGCCTGTTCCAGCTTGGACAATAACTCTCTGGTGAAATGAAGACTGGCCGTCGGCGCCGCCACAGCGCCTCTTCTTTTTGCGAACACCGTCTGGTATCGCTCTCTATCCAGCTCAATCTGGGGATTCTTCGCATTTCGCCTGATATAAGGAGGAAGAGGCATCGTCCCCTTTTCATCCAACAGCGAATCGATGGACTGGGGTCCTTTAAAAGCAATTTGGATCAAGCCGTCCTCTCCCAGGTTTTCCACAATCCCTGAGCAATCTTTTTCAAAGAACAGGCGGCTTCCCTTCTTGGGCCGCTTGGAGGACCGGAGAAGGCACCAGCGGGTATCGGGCAGCGTGCTTTCCTCATTGCGGTGCTCTAGAACCAGGACGTCAATGCGGCCGCCGCTTTCTTTGCGACCGAAAAGCCGCGCCGGAACCACCCTGGTGTTGTTGATCACCAGGAGATCTCCGGGGGTGAGCAGCTCAGGGAGGTCCATAAAGTGTCGGTCTTTCATAGACCCTGTGGAACGGTCGACAACCAGGAGGCGAGACTTGTCGCGGTCCTCAAGAGGGACCTGAGCAATCAGTTCGTCAGGCAGGTTGTAGTCGTAGTCTTTAATGTCGAACATCAATGGCACATACCGGAAAAAGTATGCGTATAAAATATGATGGACGATGTCAAACGATTTTGTCACCGCCTTTTTGCCTTGATATATGCTCCAATAAAAGCTAAATTCTAAAAGTTTTTGGTTGACAGGAATTCAGAGGGGATGAACCACCTGACGATTAATCTTTCAGCTCTCACCCATAATCTCAACCAGGTTAAAACACTGGTGGGTGACAGACCCAAGGTCATGGGAGTGGTCAAGGCGGATGCCTATGGGCACGGTCTTGTTGACGTGGCCAAGGCCCTCGAGCGAAATAAGGTCCACAGTCTGGGGGTTGCCCATTTCCATGAAGCCATGGAACTCAGAACCCGCGGGGTTTCACTCCCCATCGTGATTCTTTGCGGAATTCGGACGAGGGAAGAGGCGGAAGCCGCAGTTCGCTACGAGCTGATTCCGACCCTCTTTGATCCCGCCCTGGTGGAAGTGGTCGCGGCCGAGGCTGCAAAGAAGAGGTCGCTTGCGAAGGTCTACATCAAAGTGGACACGGGCATGGGACGTCTCGGCCTGCTCGCTTCGGACCTGGGGGCATTCCTGAATCACGTGACCCGATTCAAAACCATACGAACAGAAGGGCTGACCTCCCACCTTTCTTCGGCGGACGAAGCAGATCCGGAGTTCACGGAAACGCAAATTCGCAGATTCAGGCGTGCGATTGAGACAGGGCGCGCCATGGGGCTCGATCTCCCGCTCAACAATCTGGCGAACAGTGCGGGGTTGATGAAATTCAAGGACGCGCATTTCGACATGGTGAGGCCGGGCATCATGCTTTACGGCGGCCTTCCGTCACCGGGCTTCAATCCACCTGTGCCGCTCCAACCGGTCATGCGCTTCAGCGGAGAGGTGATTCAGGTAAGGGACTTTCCGGACTACACTCCCGTGAGCTATGGCCGGACCTACTACACCCAAGGACCCAGGAGGATTGCCGTTCTTTCGGCTGGCTATGGAGAGGGGCTGCTCAGAACCCTCGCCAGCAGGGGCCGCGTGTTGATCCAGGGGAAAAAGGTCCCCATCACCGGAAGAGTGTGTATGAATATGACCATGGTGGATGTGACCGGAGTGAGCAAGGTGAGGGCCGGTGATGAAGCGGTCTTTCTTGGAACTCAGGAAGGAGAAAGGATCACCCCCGATGAGATGGCTTCGTGGGCAGGAACGATTTCCTACGAGGTCCTGTGCTCAGTAGGTCAGCGAAACCCGAGAGAATGCGTCCGATGAAAAGCAAGGTGGATAGGCTCCTCAAAGGGGCTCTCAAGAAATGCTTCGAGGCTGGAAAACTGAAAGAGACCTCTGTGCCCGAATACGTGATTGAAGTCCCGAACAATACGAACCACGGCCATTTTGCAACCAATCTGCCCCTGGTGTTGGCATCATCACAGAGAAAGCGGCCCAGAGATCTGGCGACCGTAATCGTGGACCACCTGGAGGACCCAGATCAGCTGATCGAAAAAGTGGATATCGCCGGACCTGGTTTCATCAATTTTACGATCACACCGCGTCAGTGGCAAATGCTTTTGGCGGATATCCTGGGGCTAGGGGCCGACTATGGCCGAAGCGCCGCGGGCGCGGCTCAGAAAGTCCTGGTGGAGTTCGTGAGCGCCAACCCCACCGGGCCGTTGCACCTGGGGCACGGCCGGGGAGCGGCCCTGGGCGACACGCTCTGTAGAATCCTGGAGTTCACAGGCAGCGAGGTCGTGCGCGAGTTCTACATCAATGACGCAGGTCAGCAGGTCCACCTTCTCGGGGAATCGGTATACAGCCGCTGGAAGCAGAAGTTTGATCCTGGATATCCGTTTCCGGCAAACGGTTATCACGCCGAGTATATTGTTGATCTGGCCGACGAGATTTCGGGCCACGTGGATCTGGGAACCCTGAACCCTGATGAGGCGATAGCCCGCTGTGCTCAATTTGCCAAAGGCCGCATGCTCGACGAAATCAAGAAAGACCTGGTGGATTTCCGAGTGGCCTTTGACATCTGGTCCAGCGAAAGCGACCTCTATGCCTCCGGGCTCATCGACAAGACCTTGAAGGCGTTACGGGAGAAGGGGGAACTTTATGAGGAGGAGGGAGCCCTGTGGATAAGGACCTCCGCCTTCGGGGATGATAAAGACCGGGTGGTCCGAAAGAGTGACGGTCAGTACACCTATTTTGCCCCGGACATCGCCTATCACATCGAAAAGTGGAAGAGAGGGTTCACCAAGGCCATTAACCTCTGGGGAGCGGACCACCACGGGTACGTTCAGAGGATGAAGGCAGCCCTGAAGACGAATGGGATCCAGGACGAATGGCTCTCCGTGCTTCTCCTTCAGCTCGTGAAACTGTGGAGAGGCGGGGAAGAAGTGAAGATGTCCAAGAGGGCAGGGCTTTACGTGACCCTGAAAGAGCTGGTGGATGAGGTCGGTGTGGATTCGGCACGATTCGTGTTTCTCACCAAGAATCACGATTCCCAGTTGGATTTCGACATTGACCTGGTGAAGAAACAGGACGCGGACAATCCCGTGTACTATGTCCAATATGCTCATGCAAGGATCTCCAGCGTGTTCAGGAAAGCGGCTTCCGAAAACCTTTCCCTTCCGGGCGTGCGTGAGTCGGTTCTGGACCGGCTTGTGCTTGAGGAAGAGTTGGCGCTCATCCGGCTCATGGCCGATTTCCCCAATCTCCTTGAAGACATTGGCCGGACCCTGGAGCCGCACCGTCTCACTTACTATCTCGCGGAACTGGCATCGCTCTTCCACAGGTATTTCAATCTGGGGACCAAGGAGTCCGAAAAACGGATCGTGGGCGAGGACCTGACCTTGAGCCAAGCCAGGCTGTGCTTAATCGATGGCCTGCGAATCGTGCTTTCGAACGGGCTGCGTCTTCTCGGCATTCACGCGCCGGAACGAATGTGAGTTCACAAATGAGCAAGAAAACCGACCCATCCAAAAAGAACAAATACCAGATCGAACTGTCCTCCATGTCTCTCGTCTTCTGGGTGGTGTGTATTGTCTTTTTCATGGGCTGGATCTTTGTGCTGGGAGTCCTGGTCGGGAGGGGCTTTCTCCCA
>Ga0105107_10001528_pt1 | contig 15002 bp, 15 predicted proteins | sample PPLLaktember2015_6_FD_79335 | JGI IMG/M metagenome (GOLD analysis project Ga0105107, IMG submission 79335) | Freshwater sediment microbial communities from Prairie Pothole Lake near Jamestown, North Dakota, USA - PPLs Lake P8 Core (1) Depth... | ecosystem: Environmental > Aquatic > Freshwater >...
CCCTTGCGGCCGACGATCACCTCCCGGGTCTGCTCGGCGTCCACCACCAGGGTGACGACGATCTGGCACGCGCGACCCATCTCCGCGGGTGAGCTGCAGATGGAAGCGCCGGCAGCGCGCGCCTCGTCCTCGGCCTCCGAGCGGATATCCCTTGCCGAGGTCGGAAAGCCGCATTCGAGCAGCCGCTTCGCGACACCCATGCCCATGGCGCCCACGCCTATCACGCCCACGTTCGGTTTTGCTTGCATCCTCTCCTCAGCGCTAGGGCCGCTGCCAGATCAGCACACCGTCGCGATACACTTCCCGCACCCGATGATAGGGGATGAAGCGCGTCTCCCCGTGCGGCCCGGTCAACTCGAAGCCGAACGGCTCGCCGGGGTCCATGTGCAGGTCGGCAAACGGCGCGCGCACGAGCTCGCCCGCAACCTTGTCCAGATAGGCGATCTCGAAGCTCGCCCGGCCAAAGTCGGGATCCCAACGAATGCGGTGCAGGAGGTCCTGGATGGGAGTCATGGCTGTACGGGGCTTCGGCCCGCATAATACCCGCTGAACTCACCACCACGGAGCCTTGTTCGTGAACCCGGCTTTCCTTCCCGCCCACCGGCTTGCCGCGCTGATCCGCCAGAAGAAGATCGGCTGCCTGGAGCTGCTGAAGCTCTACCTGAAGCGCGTCGAGACGCACAACCCGAAGCTCAACGCCATCGTCGTGCTCGACACCGAGCGGGCCACCAAGCAGGCCCGCGCCGCCGACCGCGCGGTGGCCAGGGGCGAGAGCTGGGGGCCTCTGCACGGCGTGCCGATGACGATCAAGGAGTCTTTCGACGTTGCCGGGCTGCCTACTACCTGGGGTCGTCCCGAGCTGAAGGACCACGTCCCGGCGCGCGACGCGCTGGCCGTCGAGCGGCTGAAACAGGCCGGCGTCGTGCTGTTCGGCAAGACCAACGTGCCCACGCTGCTGGCCGACTGGCAGACCTTCAACGCGATCTACGGCACCACTAACAACCCCTGGGACGTATCGCGCGTACCGGGCGGCTCGTCAGGCGGTTCGGGCGCGGCCCTGGCTGCCGGCCTGACGGGGCTCGACACCGGCAGCGACATCGGCGCCTCGATCCGCAACCCGGCCCACTATTGTGGGGTGTACGGGCACAAGCCGACCTTCGGCATCTGCTCGTCCCAGGGCCAGACCCTGCCGCCCTATATCCGCGAGTCGGACATCGCCGTGATCGGCCCCTTGGCGCGCAGTGCCAAGGACCTGGAGATCGCGCTGAAGGCCATGGCCGGCCCCGACGAGATCGACGGCACGGGCTGGCAGCTCACCTTGCCCAAGGCGCCGAAGAAGCCCTGGCGCCAGTGGCGCGTGGGCGTGCTGCTCGACGCGCCCAACGCAGAGGTCGATCGCAGCGTGCAGGACCGCATCCAGGCGCTCGCCGAGTTCCTCGGAAAGAAAGGGGCGAGGGTGAGCCACACCGCGCGCCCCGCCATCGACCTGAAGCAGGTGCACGACACCTTCTTCCGGCTGTTGCGTGCGGCGACCTCACGCTCGCTGAACGACGAGGCGTTCGCGCGCAACCTCGAGGCGACGCGCAAGGCACGGCCGGAGGACGACAGCTACCCGGCGGTGATGGCGAGGGGCAATACGCTCTATCATCGGGAATGGCTCTATCTCAACGAGACCCGTCATCACATGCGCCTGAAGTGGGCCGAGTTCTTCCGCGACTGGGATCTCCTGCTGTGCCCGGCTGCCGCCACTGCTGCCTTCCCGCATAACCAGCAGGGCGAGCGCTGGGAACGTATGGTGACGGTCAACGGCAAGCCCCAGCCCTCCACGACTCAAATGTTCTGGGCCGGTTACTCGGGGATGTGCTACCTGCCCTCCACCGTGTCCCCAGCCGGCCTGACCTCCGACGGGCTGCCGACCGGCGTACAGATCGTGGGCCCGCAGTACGGCGACTTGACCTGTCTCGCCTTCGCGCAGTTGCTGGAGCGGGAGTACCACGGGTTCGTGGCCCCACCGGGGTACGGCTAGAGCGTGCAGATGAACCGCAGAGGCGGTGACGCCGTGACGCCACGGTCCGGCAGCATGCATACTGCGATCTGCAAACAACGAATCTCGCGCAATTGATACTGTTCGATGACTTCGTGACGCACGCCGTGCTGGGCCGGCACGAGGAGGAGATCGGCCCGGCAGTGCTGCGGCCGTGGCAGGCGCTTTTCCCCAGCCTGGCGATAGAGGCGCCTTTGCCGCCCGGCGTCAGCGTCGCGCTGGTCGTACGCGCCTACATGGCGATCCTGCGAGAGCGCCCTGCCGGGAACATCCATACACGTCAGCGGATGCAGTTCCACCGCGGCCTCGCCCCCGGCGAGCGCGTGATCACCGAGCTGACCTGTACTGGCAAGGAGCTGCGGCGCGAGCGGCGCTGGGTACACTTCAGGACAGAGACCACCGCCGCTTCGGGGGATATTGTGTGCGTGGGTGAAATGTCGATGCTGTGGGCGCAGTGATGGACTGGCCTGCCACCCTCACCGAAGCAAGCCTCAGCTCTTCGCTGGAGACGGTGGCGGCCTACGCCGAGTTGACCGACGACTACAACCCGATTCACTTCGACCCGGACTTTGCCGCGACGACGCCGTTCGGCCGCCCCATTGTCCACGGCACCTGGTCGCTGAACGCGCTGGGCCTGGCCATGGCAGCCACGTTCCCGCCGGAAATCGCTGCGCGCGCCGACCTCGATCTTCAGTTCGTGGCACCGGTGTTCGTCGGCGAGGCCGTACGTGCCGGCGGAGAGCGCCGAGGGGACGGTGAGGGTCGGTATACCGTCTGGATCAAGGCGGGCGACCGGCGGGTGGTGCGCGGCACCCTCTCGTTCAGGGACCCAGCGGGCGTATCGGAAGCTGGTCGGGTGTAGCCCAACTCTCGAGATCAGCCGCACAGGGCAGAGAGAGATTCAACGGATTCTCTGCGTGTGTCGCTCACGCGGCCATGAGAGTCAGAAGGAAGCATCTCGTTTTCCTCCGCGAAGTCTATGGCCGGGGCCGGGTCTTGTCCTTTCAGGCTCAGCGCTTCAGCTGGTCGATGAAGTGCTTGCGGAACTTGGCAACCTTCGGCGCCACCACGGCCATGCAATAGCCCTGGTAGGGGTTGTTGGCGAAGTACTCCTGGTGGTAGTCCTCCGCCACGTAGAACGGCCCGGCCTCTGTCACCTCGGTAACGATCCGATCGTCGTACACTCCTGCTTTCGCGAGCGCAGCGATCTTCTCCTCGGCAATGCGCTTCTGCTCGGGCGAGTGGTAGAAGACAGCCGAGCGGTACTGAGTGCCGACGTCGTTGCCCTGCCGGTCGAGCTGGGTCGGGTCGTGGATCACGAAGAACACGTCGAGCAGGTCGCCGAAGCCCACCGCTTTCGGGTCAAAGGTGATGCGCACCACCTCCGCGTGACCGGTATCGCCATCGCACACCTGTCGGTAGCTCGGGTTGGCCACCTGGCCGCCGGTGTACCCGGATTCGACCGACTCCACGCCCTTCAGCTGGTCGTAGACGGCTTCCAGGCACCAGAAGCAGCCGCCGGCCAGCGTGGCGATCTCCTTCCCGGGCGGAGGAGTGTTGGGAACGAGTTTGGTCATGGTTCGGGCCCTGAGTATCGAGTGCTGGGTGCTGAGTAGTTGTGGGGCGGGTTAGCGTAGCGTAACCCGCGGGATGATCGCTGTCAGGCATGCAGCGCAATACGCAGCGCTATTGCGCCCTACGTGCTGCATGCCAGGATAGCGCGCGATCCTGGGTTTGCGATAGGTCGCCGTTGATCGCGCGGCCTTACAGCGTCCTCCCCTTCGCGTGCCGAGCCCTGCGCCAGCGGACGGCCAGTGAAAGGGGCTCATCGCGACATCGCGCCGACCACCCGGCGTGCTACTCTTGCCTGCATGATCGGTCTGCTGCAACGTGTGACCCAGGCGCGGGTCGATGTCGGCGGCGTCACCGTGGGCGCCATTGGCCCCGGACTGATGGTGCTGCTTTGCACGGAACGCGGCGACGAGGACGCCGACGCCGATCGGCTGCTCGAACGTCTGCTCAGCACCCGCGTTTTCTCCGACACCGACGGCAAGATGAATCTCAGCCTGCGCGACGTGCACGGCGGCCTGTTGCTCGTGCCGCAGTTCACGCTTGCGGCGGACACCAGGAAAGGCAACCGCCCGAGCTTCACGCCCGCTGCACCTCCCGAGCTGGGTGAGCGCCTGTTCGACTACATTCTGGCGCGAGCGCGCCAGCTTCACTCGCCCGTAGAATCGGGACGTTTCGGCGCCCACATGCAGGTGACTCTGACCAACGACGGCCCAGTCACCATCTGGCTGCGGGTAGAGCCGAGCAACCCTTCCACTGCTTGAGCTTCTGGATGCGCCCACTGCCGCTGTTCTGGTTCACCCTGGCCATGGTCCTGGTGATCGTGAGCTCCAACGTCCTGGTCCAGTACCCGCTGAACGATTGGATCACCTGGGGCGCGATCACTTATCCCTTCGCTTTTCTGGTCACCGACCTCGCCAACCGGTTTTTCGGGCCGCGGTTCGCTCGCGTGGTGGTGTATGCAGGCTTCGTCATCGCCGTTGCGTTGTCCGCCTACTACGCCACGCCGCGCATCGCGGTTGCGTCTGGCAGCGCGTTCCTGGTCGCCGAGCTGCTGGACGTGAAGATATTCGACTGGCTGCGGCAGCGCATCTGGTGGCAACCGCCGCTCGTGTCCACTTTGTTCGCCTCGGTGGTGGACACCGCAGTGTTCTTCACGCTGGCCTTTTACGGGACGGACATGCCCTGGGTGACACTGGCCTTCGGCGATCTGGGCGTCAAGATCGCGCTGGCACTGCTGGCGCTCCTGCCATTCCGCGCCGCGCTGGCGCTGTTCCGGCCGACGGCCTGAGGGAGACCCACACGCCCCACGAAGCGCCAGCCACCGTCTTCACCATCGGCCATTCCACCCAGCCGGTCGAAGACTTCATCGCGCGGCTGACCGGCAACGGCATCGCGCAGCTGGTCGATGTGCGCCGGTACCCGGGATCGCGCCGGCATCCGCAGTTCACGCGCGAAGCCCTCTCCGCCGCCGTGCATGCGGCCGGCATCGCCTACGAATGGCTGCCGGAGCTGGGTGGACGGCGCGCACCGCGCAAGGACTCCCCCAACACCGGCTGGCGCAACGAGGGCTTCCGCGGCTATGCCGATTACATGCAGACGGAAGCGTTCCAGCTCGGCATCTCGCGGCTGACGGAGCTTGCGCGGGACAAGCCGACGGCATACATGTGCGCAGAGCACGCCTGGCAGCAGTGCCATCGCGGGCTCGTCTCCGACTATCTGAAGGCGGACGGCTGGAACGTCGTGCATATCCTCGGGCGAGGACGCACGCAACCGCATCCCTACACAGAGCCGGCGCGGATCGTCGAAGGCAGGCTTTCCTACGCAGGCGGGCCCGGGCAGGCCGAGCTGCCTCTGTAGGGCGAACAACGACACCTCCGTTCACGCATCTGTTACTCCACCGCCTGCGGGTCGTCCAGGTCTTCGTCCCAGCCCGCGGTCGGGTCAGCCTCCTTGGCGAGGGCCTGCTCCACGTAGGACACATGGATGCGCTCCTCGGCTGCGAACTCGCGCGCCAATCGCGCGACCGCGTCGTCGGGGGTCGTGCGCGCTACGGTTTCGAAGAATTCGACAGCGCGCTTTTCGTTGGCCAGCGCAAGCTCCAGCGCATGCCAGGGCGTCATTAGGTAGTGCGCCGACTCGGGCGAGGCCGTCTCGGGCGATTCCGCACTCTGCCACTTGTAGTCCCATGGCGCGATCTGCGCGAGCGCTACCCCTTGCGCCCGCTTTCCGATATCCACGGCATGCTGGCGCTCTAGACCGGCCAGCCAGAAGAACAACTCCGCGGCCGCCTGGTTGTGGTGCTCGGTCATCTGGTCGCCGAGCTCCTGATAGCGCGCCGCGGCCTCCTCTTCGATGGCCAGCGCATGGGCGTAGAACTCGGGCAGGGAGTGGATCGGGGTCACAGCGCGAACTCCTGCTCGATCTCCGCAAGCGCGACAACCCGATGCAGATGGACCGGGTGGGGCAGTTCGGACGCGCGATAAATCACGCCCAGCCCGAAGCCGTCGTCCTCGAGCATCCAGGCCGCGGCGCGCGCCGGATCGCCGATCGGCTCGGCGGGGCCGGCGTGGGTCATCTCCTTCCACTCCTTCTGCTCGGGGCGGAAGGTGAGGCACGGACTCAACACCTCGACAAAGGCGAAGCCGCGCCATTGGATGGCATCCGTCATCAGCTTGGCCAGCCCGTTCGGGTCGCCCGAGAAGCCGCGCGCCACGAACGTCGCACCGGCTGCCACCGCCAGGGCCGTCGGGTTGAAAGGCCGCAGCCCCGTGCCTTCCGGGGCGATGTCGGCCTCCCAGTCGGACTCGGTGGTGGGCGAAGGCTGGCCCTTGGTCATGCCGTAGACGCGGTTGTCCATCACGATGTACGCCATGTCCACGTTGCGACGGCAGGCGTGCAGGAAGTGGTTGCCGCCGATCGAGTACCCGTCGCCGTCACCGCCCACGGCGATCACCTCGAGGTCCGGCCGGGCCAGCTTGAGCCCTGTGGCGACGGGCAGCGCGCGCCCGTGCAGGCCGTGAAAGCCGTAGGCCGACGTGTAGGCGGGCAGCCGAGACGAGCAGCCGATGCCCGAGACCACCGCGATCTGCTCGGGCGGCCGACCCAGCATGGCCAGCGCTCGCGTGAGTGCAGCCAGCACGCCGAAGTCGCCGCAGCCCGGGCACCAGATGGGTTTGACGTCGGACTTGAAGTCCTTGGCATCCAGGCGCTTCGTATCGACCCGGTCGTTCATGCTGCGCTCCAGCTATCGATGCGCTGTTCGATCTCGGCGGGGCGGAAGGGCAACGGGCCAGGCCGCGCATGCCCGCTCAGCCTGGGGGCAAGCTCCGGTGCATGCCCAAGCAGATAGCGATGCAACTGCGCCGTCTGGTTCAGCTCGATGACCAGCGCGCGCTGCACGCCGGTCAATGCCTGCGTCAGCCTCTCGGTCTGCAGTGGTGCGATCAACCGCAAGGCGATGTGCTTGATCTGCGTGCCGCGCGGCCGCAGGCGCGCGAGCGCCTCGCGCACCGCGCCGGCGGTCGAGCCCCAGGTGATGACTGCGAGCTCGCCCTCCCCTTCGATCTGCGCCCAGCGCGCCCCGAAGTCGTACTGCTGCAGCTTGCGCAGCCGTTTGGCAAGCTGGGCATGATGATCCTGCGCGGCACTGGACGGTGTGCCTGCTTCGTTGTGCGTCAGGCCCTCGGCGATCCACTGGCCGTTGGGCTGCCCGGGACGCGTCATCGGCGATACGCCGCTGTCGGTCAACGCATAGCGCTTGTAGGCCCGGGGTTGGATCTCTTCCGGCGCAATGCGGGTAGCCGTTGTCGTGTCAGGTGCCGGCGCATCGATGACGGCACGCGACTGCCCCATGGCCTGGTCCGACAACAGGATCGCGGGTGTCTGCAACGCTTCGGCGATCTCCACCGACCACTGAGCGGTGGGAACAGCGTCGGCAATGGACAGCGGCGCGACCACGACGCGCGGCGCGTCGCCGTGCGCGCCGTAGATCGCCAGGTTGAGATCGGACTGCTCGCTCTTCGTGGGAATTCCGGTCGACGGTCCGCCGCGCATCACGTCTACCACCACCAGCGGCAGCTCCGCCGCGGTCGCGAGTCCCAGGGCTTCGACCATCAGCGACAGGCCCGGACCGGAGGTCGCCGTCATCGACGGCACGCCGCCGTAGGCGCCGCCGAGTGCGATGTTCACCGCCGACAGCTCGTCCTCTGCTTGCACGAGCTGCCCGCCCAGACGCGGCAGCACCGGCGCCATCCACTCCACCAGCTCGGTGGCGGGCGTGATCGGATAGCTGGCCACGAAGCGCACGCCGCCGCGCAGCACGCCCACGCCCACCGCCTGGTTGCCGGTAAGCAGCCAGCGCCCCGGCGCGGCCGCCACTGCAGGCAGCCGCACGTCGACATCCAGAGACGCGGCCATCTCGTAGCCGCGCTTCAGCCCCGCGACGCTTGCATCGATCGCGGCTTCGCCCTTGCCGCCAATCCGCCCCTTGACGATGTCTTCGATCGCATTCTGCGGTAGCCCGGTGAACCCCGCGACGATTCCCAGCGCGATCATATTGGGGCGGCCGCCGGGGATCTTCTGTGCCTCCGCGGCGAGCGGCACCTGCAGCGTGCGTGCCCCGGAAGCTGCAATGGCAGCGGGAACTTCGCCCATCTTCGGATCACCGATGATCAGGCTGTTTGTCGACAGCGGGATCTCCTGCACGAAGCGCTCGACATGCCCCCAGTCGATGGCGAGCAGCAGGTCGTAGCGGTCGGGCGGTGCCCCGATCTCGCGCGTACCCAGGCGCACCAGCGCCGCTGCTTCGCCGCCGCGCACCTGCGGCCCGGAAAGCCTGGAGAACAAACCGTAATAGCCGGCACGGGCAGCAGCTTCGAGCAGCATCGCGCCAATGGTCATCACCCCCGCCCCGCCGCTGCCGGCCAGCGCGAACGCTACGGTTTCCTGTTGCATGTGCAGCTTCCCGATGAACCGTGGGAACTCTGCCATGCGACGTGCGCGGGGGGTTGACTTAAGTCAAGCAGCTGCTCCGTGGTTCAGATCTAGGCTTGCACGCCTGGTCCCGCGTTGCGAATGCGTCAACCCGGCCGGCGGAACACGTGGATGTAGTACGCCCCCAACCCCTGGTCGAACACCTTCACCTGCGAGCGGCACGCGTCGACGAAGCGCCGCGCGTGTCGGGGTGAAGCGAAGCCGAGCGGCGCCAATAACCCGCCGAGCAGCGGGACACGCGCGAGGGCGGACAGCGGCAGCAGGACGGATGTGGCGATCGCCGAGATGCGCCGCGCCGAGGCGTGGACATGCGCCGTCGCTTCCTCCTGGCGCAGCATCTCGAAGCCGGCCGCTTCGGCGTGCGTGCGAAACTCCTCCGGGAGCGGCGGCAGCGTCATGGTCCAGCCGTCCATGACGTCCTGGATGACGCGCTGCTCGTCCGCGTTGCGCGGCTCGCGCAGCCGGAACCCGTCGAAGGACACGAAGGTGCGGCCGGGCTTGAGGATACGGAACATCTCGCGGAACAATCGTGCGCGCTCTGGCGCTGGGGTGTAGATCAGCGTCTCGAGGGCGAAGATGCCGTCGAACCTCGCGTCGGCGAACGGCGTGTGCAGATAGTTGCCGCAGCAGAACGCGCTGCGCCCGGCGACGCCCTCAGCCTGCGCACGGCTGCGGCCGATGTCGAGCTGCCGGCGCACCAGGCTGAGGCCCGTCACCCTCGCGTGCGGCAGCATGTGGGCGACTTGCGTGACGCCTCCGCCAATGCCACACCCGGGCTCGAACAGCTCTGCATCGGCCACGCCCTGGAGGTCCAGCAGCGCGATGGCACGACGCGTCGTCTCCAGGATGCCCTCGTCGAGCGACGGGGCCGATTCCAGGTCCCACGCATAATGCAGGTGCGCAGGGTGCCGCGAGCGCGGCCAACCCAGCAGGATCGCGCGCAGCACGCTGCCGGGGCTGCCCCAGAATTTGTAAAGGTTCGCCCCGACATCGTAGTGCTCCTCGAGCACTGCGCGTGCAGCTGCAGAATCCACCGACTGGTACGGGTCGGCGTTGGTCAGACCAGATGCGGTTGAAGGTTCCGCGGACACTGTGATGGGAAGGCTGCGTGAAATCGGACAGCGGTTCAGTCGCCCATGCAATGGTTGAGCACCCGCTTGGTGCTGTCAAGGACGAAGCAGACAGGACGAAGCAGACAGACAGGCGCGCTCAGGCCAAATCGATCACCGTCTTCGCGGCATCGAGCGCACGCCCAACCGGGGACGCGGACTCGGCATCACTGTCGGGCGAGCGTCTCCGCGGCCGCCCCCTCCATGGCTGTAAGGGCTTCGTCGGGACTGATGCCGATGAGGCGGGAAATGCGGATCGGCACGTCGGGGCGCTGCAGCTGTCTGACGCGCACCTGCAACCTGCGCTCCGTCACCGTCATGCGCGCGCGCAGGCGGACGTACTCGGCCCACGACGTGATTACGAAGCGCTCGACGAAGCGCCCTTCGTGTTCGAGGTCGCGATACAAACGCCAATAGCTCGCGCCGTTGCGCCGGCGGGTGGGCTCGATGGCATAGACAGCGCACAGGAACTTCTCACGGTTCTCCGCATCGATCATGTACTCGATCTGGATCAGGACCGGGCCGTCGTGGGGCATCGGCTCGACCGGCATCGCAAACTCGGGCAACTGCACACCGGTGGTCACGTCGGCTTCTTCGCCCAGTCCGACACGGACCCGGCGTGTCAGCGCGAGCAGGACCAGCATGACCCCGGCCGAAACCGCCAGGGCGATTCGCGTCCCCGCCACCGAGGCGAGCGCGCCCCAGATGACACTGCCCACCGCCAGGCTCGCCTGCATCGCGACGAGGTTGGTCGACGCGGCGCGCGCTCTAACCCACGCCGGCGCCGAGCTCTGGGTCCCGGCCGAGAGGCTGGCGAGCACGGTGACCCAGGCCGCGCCGGCAGCGCAGGTCCCCACGACAGCCACAGCGACTAATGGGGCGAGCGCGATGGTCAGCGCAGCGACGACCCAGACCAGATGCCCGGAGGTGACCACCTTGTTCAGCGACATCGTCTGCAGGTGGCGAGGGATCCACAGCGCACCCACCACCGCCCCGGCGCCGAAGAAGGCGAACAGCATCCCGAACCCGCCTGCGCCCAGACCCAGCTGATCTCGGGCGACAACGGGCAGCAGCGCCCACAGTGCGCTCGCGCAGACGCTGAAGCTCAGATTCCGGACGATGAGGGACAGCAGCGGAGGCGAATGCCGCACATAGCGCAGCCCGCTGCGGATCCCGGACAGCAGCGTCTCGGGGATGCCCGGAATCGCGGGGGCGGCGGTCGGCCACCCACGCAGCGCGACGATCATTAGTACGAAGAACAGCGCGCTCGCCAGCAGCGCGCTGCCTGAACCCAGCCATGCGGCGATGGCTCCAGCCAGGGCCGGGCCTGCAGCACGAGCCACGTTGAACGCAACGGCGGCCAGCGCCACGGCGGGCGGCAGTTCCGCCCGCGGCACGAGGTCGTTGACCAGCGCCTGCTGAGCCGGCATGTAGAAAGTGAAGCCGACGCCGATCACGAACGTCAGCGCCAGCAGTGATGCCGGGCCGATCATGCCCGCCAGCGTCGCGCCGCCGAGCACGAGCGTGGCCGAAAGCAGAAGCACCTGGGTGGACAGGACCACTCTGCGCCGGTCGACGATATCGGCGAGCGTGCCGGCCACGAGCCCGAACAGCAGTGCCGGGGCAGTGCTCGCCGTCTGCACCAACGCCACCATCAACGCCGACGGGGTCAGCGTGGCCATGAGCCATGCCGCGACGGTCGCCTGCATGGTATAGCCGAATGCGGTGCCGATAGATCCGATGTAGAACAGCCGGAATCGCTCGTGCCGCAGCGGAGAGGTCTGCAGCAGCCGGGAGACGAGCGACGCGACGGGGGCGAGCATCAAGCGACTAGCGAGGCTCCCTCGTCAATCGACGATGGCAGCGTAGACCAGCTGCTTGAACAGCTTGCGGTAGTACGCCCGGATCGGGCTCGGCGCCTGGCTCATGTACACCGCGACCAGCTCTTCCTTCGGGTCGATCCAGAAGTACGTGCCCCCGTATCCGCCCCACATGAACTCGCCTGTCGAGCCGGGCACCCCCGCCACACCTGGGCCCTCGCGCACGGCGAACCCGAGTCCGAAGGTATATCCCGGCGTACCGAGCAGCTGCTCGCCCGGCGTAAGCGGTGCCTGGATTCTCGGCCCGAGGTGATCGGAGGCCATGAGCGCCACCGTCGGGCGGCTGATGACACGCACCCCGTCGAGCTGTCCGCCGTTCAGCAGCATCTGGGAAAAGCGCAGGTAGTCGGCGGCGGTGGAGACGCCTCCAGCACCGCCCAAATCGTTGTTCGGCACTCTCGACACGTCGATGAGCTTGTTGGGCTTGCCAGTCGGCCGGTCGATCGGCAGCGGCTCGGCCAGGCGCGCGAGCTTGTCCTTCGGCACCCAGAACCCAGTGTCGTGCATCGCGAGCGGCTTGAACAGCCGATCGGACAAGAACTCGGCCAGCCTCTGTCCCGAGGCGGCCTCGATCACCCGCCCGAGCACGTCGGTCGCGAGGCTGTACTCCCACACCGTGCCGGGCTGATGTGCCAGCGGGGCGCGGGCGATGGCATCGACCAGCTCCGAGGGCGAGAGATCCCGCAGATCATCGGCACCGGCGGGATCGTGCAGGCGAGCCTTGATGTAAGCGTCCCTGACCGGCGCGTTCTGCGTGGTGTGGCCGTAGACCAGGCCTGCCGTGTGGCGCAACAGATCCTGAACCGTCATATCCCGCTCCGCGGGGACCAGCGTGTAGGTCATCCTGGCCAGAACCGGATCGGCGTGCGGCACGCTCACCTGCATCTGCTTCAGCGCAGGCAGGAACTTCGCAACGGGATCGGTGAGCTCGATCTTGCCCTCTTCCACCAGCATCATCGCGGCCACCGACACCAGCGGCTTGGTCATGGAGTAGATGCGGAAGATCGCCTCCTTCGGCATCGGCTTCCCGGCCTGGCTGTCCTGGAAGCCGATCGCGTCCGAGTACACCAGACGGCCCCTGCGTGCGACCATCACCACCACGCCCGGCAGGTTGCCCTGCTCGATCTCTCGCTTGAATACGCTACTGATCTTGCCCAGGCGCTGAGCTGACATGCCGACGGCCTCGGGCGCGGCAGCGGGTAGCCCCTCCGCTGCAAGGCCAGCGGCCCAGCCAAGGACGGTGATGATCATCACCAGTGTCGTTACGCGCACCAGTCTCACAGCTCCTCCTTTACCCGACGACGCAGATAGACCGTCAATATATATCCGCACGCCTGCGCCCGTCGATCGGATATCGGGCGGCGAGGACAGGATGCGGGAGCCACACGCCAGGCAAGCGCGGGTAGTGTCACGCTCTAGCGGAAGGAGATCGCGATGACACCCAGAATCACGAAAACCAGCGCGGCCAGCCCTCGCACGAGGCGCAGCGGAATCTTCGAGGTCAGCTTGTCGCCGAGAACGACGACCGGTACGTTGGCCAGCAGCATTCCAATGGTCGTCCCGGCCACCACGGCACCCAGCGTGGAGAACTTGGCTGCCAGGGCGACGGTCGCGATCTGGGTCTTGTCACCCATCTCGGCGAGAAAGAACGCCACGAACGTGGCCCCGAAGATCCCGCGCCCGTGCAACGAGGCGTCGGCCGGGTTCAGCTTGTCGGGGATCAGCGTCCAGATGCCCATGGCCACGAAGGACAGCCCCAGCACCCAGCGCGTCACATCCGGGCCCAGCAGCGTGGTGATCCACACGCCAGCGGCCCCGGCGAGCGCGTGGTTGAGGAGCGTGGCCGCGAGGATGCCGAGAACGATGGGAGCCGGCCGCCGGAATCGCGCGGCCAGGACGAGCGAAAGGAGTTGAGTCTTGTCGCCCATCTCCGCGAGGGCAACGACTCCGGTCGATACGAGGAGGGCTTCCACGATTGCTCCACGGCCCGGTGCGTCCCGATGACCACGCAGCGCTCCCCGGGCCGGGCAGGAACGTCGTGGTCACGGTCTCGCCAAACCCGGAGTCGTCCGCACCATGGCCGACGGCCAAGCGTGTTGATGCGAACCCCTCGCGCTGAGCGAGGGCGGCTACTCCCCGATGACGGCTCGCATTGTACCGTCTAAAACCCACGGCGGGGAACGCAGAGGACGCGGAGGAGAACAGAGAGGAACCTCCTCAGCACCCGGGTTGGTTCCGGCTCTGCCGGCTGAGGGCTTGAACCACGGAGGACACGGTGGACGCGGAGGAAAAACAAACCGCAATCCGGACTGAGGTCGCGTGTGAGAAGGCCCACGACCGCCTGCGCAGGCTACACTGACCACGACAGGATTGTCAGTGTTCCTCCGTGTCCACCGTGTCCTCCGTGGTTCATGTGTTGGTACGGGTTCATCCCTAGCACCTTGGGTCCGGCGTCCTGCGAGAACCTCGCGTCGCGCTTCAGGCACAATCGGCATCCGGGAGGACAGAACATGAGCGGATTCGCCGACTACGAACAATACGACGCGCTCGGGCTCGCCGATCTGGTGCGGCGTGACCAGGTCACGCCTCGCGATCTGCTCGAGGCCGCGATCGAGCGCGTAGAAGCCCGCAACCCGGCCGTCAACGCCGTGGTCATGAAGCTTTACGACTACGGCAGGCAGGCGATTGCCGACGGTCTGCCAGACGGGCCGTTGCGCGGGGTGCCGTTCCTCATGAAGGACCTCACCTCACCGGTTGCCGGGGTGGCGATGACACGAGGCTCGGCGTTCTTCGCGGACACGCCGCCGGCTACTGCCGACAGTGAGCATGTCAAGCGATTGAAGCGCGCAGGGCTCGTCATCTTCGGGCGGACCAACACCTGCGAGCTCGGTCTGTCGCTGACCTGCGAGCCACGGCTTTACGGGCCGACGCGCAACCCATGGGATGTCAGTCGCATCTCAGGAGGCTCCAGCGGAGGTGCGGCCGCAGCCGTCGGCGCTCGAATGCTTCCGATTGCTCACGCCTCGGACGGGTTCGGTTCGATCCGCGCACCCGCGGCGTGCTGCGGTCTGGTCGGCCTCAAGCCTACACGCGGCCGCAACACCTTTGCTCCCTTCGTCGGCGAGGGCCTGGGGGGATGCTCCACCGAGCACGCCGTGACCCTGACCGTGCGCGACACCGCGGCGCTGCTCGACGCCACGTGCGGACCCGGCCCCGGCGATCCCTACGTCGCGCCGCGCCATGCCCGCCCGTATCTTGCGGAGGTCGGCGCCAACCCGGGCAAGCTCAGGATCGCGTGGACCACTGCGGCGCCGAACGGTGCCAAAGTCGAATCGGAATGCGTGAGCGTGCTGGCCGAGGCGGTCAGGCTCTGTGCCGATCTGGGCCACCATGTCGAGGAGCGCG
>Ga0105107_10001529_pt1 | contig 14978 bp, 14 predicted proteins | sample PPLLaktember2015_6_FD_79335 | JGI IMG/M metagenome (GOLD analysis project Ga0105107, IMG submission 79335) | Freshwater sediment microbial communities from Prairie Pothole Lake near Jamestown, North Dakota, USA - PPLs Lake P8 Core (1) Depth... | ecosystem: Environmental > Aquatic > Freshwater >...
CTCGGCTGCGACCTGGTCGAGCAGCCCCGGCGGCGGTGCGCACGACGTCGGGATCGGGTAGCGGCGCATCGCGGCGATCCCGAACCGTTCCCGCAAGACGCGCTCGATGTGCTCGCCCATCGCGTTGTAGCTGCGCCAACCGTTGCTCAGGAAACCGATCGTCTTGCCTTCGAGTGCGCCGACCGCGGGCACATAGAGCTTCTTGTCCAGATTCGGACTGACCGGATCCAGGTACTCGATCACGCGCTCAGGCTCCATCTTCATTCTCCTCATCGGATTCGTGCCATGGCGTACGAAGACGTGCCGAAGTTCGGCACGTAAGTGACGTGATAGGCTTCCGGGCCGCCGGCGACGATGATGATGATCGACTCCGCGCTCGGGCACAGCAGGCACATCTCCTCGTCCGCGTAGCCGTTGTAGATCGGCTCGGAGAGCTGGCGCGCGCGCGGAATGCGCTTGCGCGGGATCTTCGTCCGCTCGAAGAGCTCGTTCTTCACGCGCTGCTTGCTCCAGCCGGCGTCGGCGAAGATCTTCGCATGGCCGGGGCTGAGGATGACGAGCGGGTTGCCCGCGGCGCGCAGATAGCCGTTGTTGCCGTAGCAGGCCATCCCATCGGCGACCATCGCCACGACATCGGCCGGATCGAGGAACGCAGCATAGAGATTCTGCGTACCCTGGCCCGCCACGGCGGTGATCGCGCTTTCGGAGGCCGCAAAACCGTTGTCGACGTGAAACGGCAGCCACGGGCTGTGCTCCTCCGCCTCGGCGAAGCAGAAGCTGAGCTTGCCCGGCATGCCGTGGATCGCCTTGTCGACGTCGCCCGGTGGGCACCCGCCGATGTTGAGCATGCAGAGCCTCACCGCACGGCCGATCGTCGCGTTTGCCCGCCAGCCCGGGCCTAGGCAGCCGCGCCCGCTGTTGATGTCGAGCGCAGTGCGCACCGGACCGTTGACGATGAGAACTGGACTCACCGGGTTGGTCGTCGTCTGCACGCCGAGGAGATTGAACTTGGGCTCGGTGATCGCCCGGATGGCGGCAACCACCACCGGAAAGTACGCCGGCAGGCAGCCGGCCATGACGGCGTTGATCGCCACCTTTTCGGCGGTCGCCGGGCCGCCTTCCGGAGCCATGGTGGCAATCAGCGCATCGGGCGCCATCCCGCCCGTCTCCAGCATCGCGCGCACCGCCGGCGCGGTCGGCGGAATCACCGGCAAGCCGTCGGTAATGCCGCGTTCGTACATGTGCGTGAAGACGGTCCCGTAGTCGTCCGGAACCTTGAAACGCGCCGACGACAGCTCACTCATGACGACATTCGCCTCCCTTCGATCGGTGCTAGCGCGCGCATCGGGTGCCCGAAAAAACCCGCACCGTCGATTACTGGGGTTCGTCTGCGCGCCGAGCCCGCGGACCAGACGCCTTTCCCGAGAAGGATCGCTCCGCTCGCCCAGGCGATAATAGGCAACAACTGGTCAGGCCTGCAACGGAATGCACATGACGCCTTTCAGCCACTGCTTTCCGCAGCAGCAAGTCGCGTGCGGGCGGGGCATTGCCTCGGGGAAATTCCCGTGCGCGCCTGGTGATGCGGCGCCGGTCGCGCAGCTCGCCCGCTCACCGCGCCAGCATCCACGCGAGCAACTGTGTCCCGAGACAGAAATCCTCTACCGCCATCGCCTCGTGGGGATTGTGGCTGCCATTGGCATTGCGCACGAAGATCATGCCAGCCCGGAATCCTGCATGTGCGAAGTCTTGCGCATCGTGGCCCGCGCCGCTCGGAAGCGCCGGCGCCTCGATCCCGAGCGCCTGCGCGCCCTCCGCGATCGCTTCCTGCAGCGCGGCATCCATCTTCGCGGGTGCCTGGAGATCGAACGGGCCGAGCTCGAAACGCACCCGGCGCTCGCGGCCGATCGCGTCGGCGAGCGCACGTGCGCGTGCAGTCATCGCCTCGAGGGTGGTGGTATCCTGGCTGCGCAGGTCGATCGAGAATCGGGTCTCGCCGGGGACCTTGGTGATTCCGTGGACATCGGGATCGGTGGTTAGCTTGCCCACCGTGAAAACCAGGTCGCCGCCCGCCGCCAGCACCTCGGTCCATGCCTCGTCGAGCCCGCTGCACAGTGCCGCCGTCGCGAGCACGGCGTCGCTGCGGTACTCACGCGGCACGGCACCCGAATGCGAGTAGGCGCCGATGCAGCGTGCGCTGCGCGCCCGCGCCGAGCCGCGGATGCCGGTAACGATGCCGACCGGCTTTCCGATCGTCTCCAGGACCGGGCCTTGCTCGATGTGCAGCTCGAGGTAGCCGTGGAAGCGCTCTGGCGCGAGGTAGGGACTCGCGCCCCAGATGGCCATCGGATAGAAGCCGGCCTCGTGCATGTGCTCGCCCAACGTCCTGCCGTCGCGGCTGTGCACGGCCCCTTGCAGCTCCTCCTGCGCCAGTATGCCGAGCGCCGCGCGGCTGCCGATGTGTCCCTGATGGCTGCCGCCAAACCAGCTGCTCGCTTCCTCCGCGCGCACCGCCATCACGGTCACGTCTCGCGCCGGAACGATGCCAGCTCGACGAAAGCCGGCCGCGATTACGAGACCCGCGATGACGCCGGCCGCGCCGTCGAAGTTGCCGCCCTCCGGCACCGAGTCGAGATGCGAGCCGGTGATCCATGCCGGCAACGACGAATCGCGCCCCCGCAGGGTCAGATAGAGGTTGCCGGCGGGATCGATCGCGGCCTCCAGGCCGTGATCGCGGGCGAACTGCGCCGCGAGGTCGTGGGCGGTCTGCTCGCCGCGTCCATAGCTTTCGCGGCTCACGCCGAGGCCGGCGGCCGTCTCCTTGCGCAGGAGCGAGAAAAGCTGCTGCGCGAGCGGCATGGCCGCGGCAACCGCTTCGCGAATGCTTCTGGCATCGGGCGTGTTCATCTCACTGCTCGCTCATCGCACTTCCGCTCCCGCCACCGACATCAGCTCCCGCACCGACGTCCTTTCGATGTCGATCAAGCGCTCGAGCAGGCGGGTGCAGCGCGCGTCGCCTAGCACGGGTTGCACGAGCCGCACGAATTTCTCCTTCAACCGCGCATCCTGCCGGGAATAGTCGGTGCCCGGCACGCCGGCATCGCAAAGCATCCGCAGCACCCGGCCGTCGCGCAGCGTGACGAGCACCTCTGCCTGCATGAGCGGCCAAGCGTCCACCAGCTCCACCTTGATGCGATCGCGCATCGCGACGAGTATCGGATCGGCAGCGCTCGTCTCCGAATACGCCGCGAGGTCGGCGGTATCGCGCCCGCACAGCGCCATCGCCGTGGTCAGGCGCAGGCTGAACTTCGCCTCCAGTCCGGTCCGCGGATTCGGGATGTTGCAGACCGCATCGGAGCCCCTTTCCACGCGCACGGTCACGTTCTCGATCTCCGCCGCTGCGAACCGGTGCTCGGCGTGCAGCGCGCGCGCGCATTCGATCGCCGAATGCGTCCCGTAGCAGGCAGCGTGGTACTTGAAGAGGTTGTCGCGCAGGAAGAAGGCCTCGGGGTCGCCGAGCGCTGCGGCGGGATCCAGGTCGGGGCTCATGACCGGCGCAAATCCTTGCCTGCACTCGAGCGCATCGGTGCGGCTCTCCATGCCGCGGCGTGCGAGCGCCGCCGCCCGGACGCCGTGCTCGGCGGCCATCCCGGCATGGAAAGGCTTGCACTGGGTGCCGAACATCGCCTTGAGGCCCGCCGCCTGCGTCGCGGCGATGCCGACCGCCGTGGCGGTGCGCTCGGGATCGAGCCTGAGCAGGCGTGCGCAGGCGACGGCCGCGCCGAGACCACCCACGGTCGAGGTCGCATGATAGCCGCGCAGGTAGTGTCCCGGTGCTGCCAGCCGTCCGGCGCGGCAGGCGAACTCGTATCCGGCGACGAATGCCGTCAGGAGCTCGATGCCGCCGGCATCGGTTGCTTCGCCCATCGCCAGCGCAGCCGGCACCAGCACCGCCGAGGGGTGGCCATTGATGTTGAGATTGACGTCGTCGTAATCGAGGACGTGCGACGCGGTGCCGTTGACGAGCGCGGCCTGCGCCCGGGTGAGGCGCGCGCCGCGACCCACCACCGTTGCGACGGGCTTGCCGCCCTCTTCGCGTGCCTCGTCGAGCAGCAGATCGACCAGCGGGTCGCGGGCTCCCGCCAAGGTCACGGCGAACCAGTCGATGATGCACTGGCGCGCGAGCGTGCGCACCCACTCGGGGAGGCGGGCATACTCGATCGCAATCGAACGCTCGATAAGCGCACGGGTAACGTCTCGGCGCACGGTTCCTTGCACAGCGGTTGCAGTATCCATGTCGATCTCACTCGATGCTCACGCAGGCGAAGGCCGTGGGCGACACGAAGGCCAGCGCGAGCGTGGCGTGTGGGGCTGCGTTATGGCTCACTGCGCTCTCAGATCGACACATCGGATTGCAGATATGCGCGCGCGATCTCCTCGCCGGTAGCACGCCAGACGCCGTCGTGGTCGCAGATGTACTTGAGCGCGGCGTCGAGGCCGCCGATACGGTGCGGTACACCGATCATGAACGGATGCAGGCAGATGGCCATCACGCGCGCGGACTGCGCTCCCTCGCGATAGAGCACGTCGAACGTGCGCTTGATCGTCCGCTCGAAATCGTCGATCGTTCCCAGGCGGTAGTTGATCTGGTTGGAATCGTTCACTTCGTAGGAATACGGCACGTAGACGATCTCGCGCTCGTTCACCGTCATGCGGTACGGCTGATCGTCGTTCACCCAGTCGGACACGTAGAGACAGCCTTCCTCGATCAGGTAATCGAGGGTGTGCCAGGTTTCCGCCAGCCCCGCGCCCAGCCATCCCACCGGCCGTTTGCCGGTCGCCTGCTGGAGCTTGTCGAGGCAGTAGCGGATCAGCTGGCGCTCCTCCTCGGGGGCGAGCGCGGTGAGCCGCGTGCTGTTGGTCTTGTTGTGCCCCATGAACTCCCAGCCGAGCTTGACTGCATCCTCGATGATCTGCGGGTGGAAATCGCAGATGTCGGCATTGGTGGTCGCGGTTGCCCGGATGCCGTACTTGCTCAGTACGTCCATGATGCGGAATATTCCCACCCGGTTGCCGTAGTCGCGCTGACCCCATGCGCGCACCGTGGGTGCCTTGTACTCGGAGGCCTTTTCCCAGGGGTGACCCGCGAGCGCCGTGCCGAGATGGAAGAACTCGAGGTTGGGGATGACCCAGAGCGCAAGCCGCGCACCATTCGGCCATTTCCACGGCTTGCGTCGATTGATCGGAACGTAGGGGAAGGGACCATAGCTGGCCGGTTGCATACGCGAACCTCCTGGTCGGGACGTGGACTGCGGAAACGGGACAGGTGCGGGAAATTCTAGCACCGCAGTTCGGGCCATTCTTCGGCGCACTCCCGCAGTGCAGCGCGCGCTTGAATCGTGCATCTTCTTGTCGGATGGATACGGCCGTGTCAGGATTGCTGCAGACAACGAAGGAGACCGACATGATCCGAGCCGTCATCGCGGCGACTTGCGCGTCGCTGATCGCATCCGCCCCGCACGCGCTCGCGCAGGCCTGGCCGTCGAAACCGGTACGGCTCGTCGTTCCGTTCGCCACAGGCGGCACGACTGACATCTTGGCCCGGCTCTATGCACAGCGTCTCACCGAGGCGCTCGGCACGCAGTTCATCGTCGACAACCGCGCCGGCGCAGGCGGCACGATCGGCACCGAGGCGGGCGCGCGGTCCGCGCCCGATGGCTACACCTTCGTGTTCGGCTCGACCAGCTCGACGGTCGTGAGCCCCGGGCTGTACCCGAGGCTATCCTTCGACATCGTGCGCGACTTCGTTCCGATTGCAGAGGTGGCGAGCGCATCGATCGTCCTGGCCGCGCACCCGACGCTCCCCGCACGCAACGTCAAGGAGCTGGTGGCACTGGCAAGAGCACGCCCGGGCGAGATCGTCTTCGCCTCGTCGGGCAATGGCAGCTCGCTTCACTTGTGCGCCGAGTACCTCAAGTACCTGGCCAAGATCGACATGGTGCACGTCCCCTACAAGGGCGTCGGGCCCGCTCTACCCGACTTGCTCGCCGGGCAGGTGCAGCTGCTTTTCTCCGACATGCCCCCGTTCGTGCCCTACATCAAGACCGGCAGGCTCAGGGCGCTCGGCGTGACGACGGCCAGGCGCTCGCCGCTGCTGCCCGACATTGCGCCGATTGCCGAGGCGGTTCCCGGCTATGACCTCGCCGGCTGGTACGGCGTGCTCGCGCCCGCCGGCACGCCGAGCGATATCGTCAATCGTCTGCATGCGGAGATACGCAAGATCATGCTGAGCCCGCAGATGAAGGAGCGCTACGTCGCGCTCGCCATCGAGCCGGTCGAGCGCACACCCCAGCAGTTCGGCGAGTACGTGAAGGCCGAGCTGGGGAAGTGGGGCAAGATCATCCAGGTATCGGGCGCGCGAATCCAATGAAACTGAACGAGCGCCCGGCGCGCGAGAGCGAAGCGAAGATCGCACGGCGTGCACTGGATCGGGCGCAGGCGCGGGGATCGACAGCTTCTGTCGGTCGCAGCCTTCGCGCTGGGCGACTTCGTCGGATGCGACGCACGCTCGACGTTCGTCGTAGCCATCGGCAAATGCGCGCAGGAATGCTTCGCCTGGCCGCTTCGTCACCGTCGCTCCAATGATCCCGCTTCACCGGAGATTCGACTACCTTCCGTGGAACGATCGCCCAAGGATCCGGTGGCCGCAAAACGCGCGGGTTGCGTTCTGGGTCGTTCCGAACGTCGAGTACTACGAATATCTGCCGCCGGCGGGCGGCGGGCCTCAGCAGCGGGGCCACGACAATCCCGACTTCCCCGCCCCGAACATTCCCGTTTTCGTCCGCCGCGACTACGGCAACCGGGTCGGCTTCTGGCGCATGGCCAAGGTGCTGGACAAGTACCGCATCCGCTGCACCGTGAACATCAACCTCGCCCTGCTCGATCATTTTCCCGAAGAGCGCGACGCCATGGTGGAGCGCGGCTGGGATTTCTGTTGCCACGGCATGTACAACACGCGCGCGGCACCCAAGGGCATGACGCCGGAACAGCAGCGGTCGTTCGTCCGCAACTGCATCGCGTTGTTCAAGCGTGCCACAGGGAAGCAGCTCAAGGGTTTCAATGTGCTGAGCCGGGCGACGGAGGAGCTTCCCGACATCCTCGCGGAGGAGGGCATCGTCTATCACGCCGACTACCTGCACGACGATCAGCCTACTCCGATCAACGTGACGCGCGGAAAGCTGGTGTCGATCCCCTACGGGGGCGAGACCAACGACTCGGTGATGACTTCACGCAACCGCCCGTGGGAGCTCGATACGTTGTTCGACATGGTCCGGGACGCATTCGACCGTCTCTACGCGGAAGGCGCAGACAACGGCACGGTGCTGTGTCTGGCGTTGCATCCGTGGTGCTCGGGCTATCCGTACCGCATCCGTGACCTGGAGCGCATCCTGGACTATGTCATGAGCCACGACGGCGTGTGGCAGGCGACCGCGGACGAGATCGCCGAGCATTACATCGCCCACCATTACGATGAAGCCGTGGCGAAAATCGCTCAATTGAAATCCGCCCGGGAGCAGCGCTCGGCCCGCCGGAATTCCTAGGAAGCTCAAGATGCCCAGCCAGTTCAAATACGGCATGGATCAGGACTACTGGGACTGGTCGCCCATCGTGAGTCGACCGGTGTTGCACTGGCCGGGCGGCGCGCGCCTTGCGGTGTGCTTTCTCGTCGATCTGGGTCACTACGAATGGGCGCCGCCACCGGGCGCATTCGATCCGCCGACCCACGTGCCGCCGCACAGCCTCAACCCGTACCCCGACTACGTCACGGTGACGTTCCGCGAGTACGGCCACCGGATCGGCATCTTTCGCATGATGGAGGTGCTGGACCAGCACGGCGTGAAGGCGACGGTGCCGATGGACGCGCATACCGCCGAGCACTATCCGGAGCTGGTCGATGCTTGCATCGAGCGCGACTGGGAGCTGATCGGTCACGGCGTGACCCAACGCCAGGCGATCACCAGCCTCATGTCCGAGGAAGAGGAGCGCATCTACATCGGCACAAGCATCGATGCGTTGCGCCGGGCGGCGGGTAAGGCACCCGTCGGCTGGCTCGGCCCCGAGCACTCGCAGTCGGCACGCACGCCATCGATCCTTGCCGAATTCGGCATCCGCTACTGCTGCGACTTCCCCAACGACGAGCAGCCCTACAGGATCAAGACGCCCACCGGCGAGCTTTATGCCCTTCCCTGCATGATCGAGATCGGCGACACGATCGGCCACTACAACAGGAAGCTTCCGCTGCCGCGCTGGGTGCAGATGGTCAAGGAGACGTTCGACGTCATGGTCGATGATGCCGCTCAGACGGGATTGCTGCTGGCATTTCGTCTCCATCCCTGGTGCACGGGACAGCCCTGCAGGATCAAGTCTCTGGAAGAGATCGTGGCGCACATGGCGCAGCGCCCGGGTGCGTGGCTCGCCACCGGCTCGGAGATCATCGACTGGTATCGCAGGCAGCCGCATGCGCGGGGAGCAGCGTGCGAGGATGCCGGTTCGAACTGACGAGCGGTCGATTACACTTGCGCGCTCGGCACGGGCGGTCGGATGTTGGGATCGCCATCGGAATCGAGCGAAATCAAGTCCGACAGGCTCCTAGTGTCCCGTCCGGAAATGCAATCGACGTATCGCGTAACCCCGGACGGGGCGATGACGATCGCCTCGGCCGTCAGGTGGCTTCACCGGCGCCGAGCCGGTAGGCGCAATCGGCGGCATGGCCATCCAGCCGACCGTTGATCTCCGTGGTGAGCCTTTTGCAATGCCGGCAGCGATACTTGTACATCTCGCCTTCCACGTTCTCCTGTGGATACCCGATATCAAAGGCTTCGGCGTACGGGGCCCGAACATAGAAGTGCACGCTGGACGATTTCTGGGTCATGACGGATCGATGCTTTCGCGGTGAGGGCTCGACCCCGCTCAGATGACGTTGCTCGACTTCAGCTTGGCGACCTCGTCGGCGCTCAAGCCCAGCCAGTCGGCAAGCACTTCCGAGCTATGCTCGCCGAGACCAGGCGAAGCCTTCAACTTCGGCGGCCTTCCGTCGATGCGCACCGGCCAGGCCGGCATCTTGTAGCCGGCGTAACTCTTGTGCTCCATCACCTGCATGATGCCCCGCTGCTCGAAGCTGGGATCGTTTTGCAGTTCCATCGTGTCCAGCACGGCGCCCGCCGGAATGCCTGCGCTTCCGACCAACTGCATCGCTTCGTGCTTGGTGCGGGCCTTCGTCCACGCTGCGATGATCGCGTCGAGCTCGGCCTCGTTCTTCACCCGCAGCGCCGGCGTGGCGAAAGCGGGGTCCTCGATCAGATCCTCGCGCCCGATCACCTTGCACAGCCGCGACCAGTGTTCGGGATTCGCCCGGCTCGTCATGATCCAGACATAGTCGTTGAGACCCCCGGGTGCGCACGGATACAGCCCGGAGGGCGCATTGGAGCCGCCGCCAGAATGCGTGCCGTCTCGCTCCACCGCCTGGCCGGTTCGCCCCTGGACCGCGAAATTGGTGCGCATGTAGTGCAGCATCGCGTCCTGCATCGCCACCTGCAATCGGCAACCCTGGCCGGACTTGTCCCGCTTGCGCAGTGCGGCAAGGATCGTGATCGCCATCGTCATCCCTGTCCCGGTGTCGCCGAGAGAGATGCCGGGCTTCACCGGTTGCCGTCCGCGCTCGCCGGTGACGCTGATCGTCCCTCCGGTCGCCTGCGCGATCATGTCGAAGGCGAGATTGGTCTCGTAAGGGCTACCCTCGCCGAACCCCTTGACCTGGCAATAGATGATCGCGGGATTGATCTTCCGCACCTCGTCGTAGCCGAGCCCGAGGCGCTCGATCGTCCCGGGCGCCATGTTCTCCACCGCGATGTCGGCCTTGCGCAGGAGGTCCTTGACCAGCGCCAATCCCTCCGGCGATTTCAGATTCACCGTGATCGATTTCTTGTTGGCATTGAACTGCTGGAAGTAGTACGGATCGTCGTCGGGCTGGCCCGGCCGCAGCCGCCGGCCTGGATCGCCGATCCGCGGATTCTCGACCTTGACCACTTCCGCGCCCAGCCAAGCCAGCGCCTCCGTGCACGACGGTCCGGCCTCGAACTGCGTAAAGTCGACGACCCGGACCCCGGCGAGAAAGTCGCAATCGGCACTGTTGTTCGACATGGTCACCCTCCGTTGCCTGTTTCAGCGTGAACCAAAGCTTCGCACAATCCATGCATTTGTCCAACTCTCTGAGCGCGAAGCGCAGGGGGTGGACCAGGGTATCATGCGTGGCGGCAGGCAAGCAGCTCGGATCCGCAATCCTCACCGGCCCCGATGCGAGCCGCGGTGGTAGCATCGAACTTGAACACACGTCGAGGCGCGACGATGCCGGGAAGCGGAGGATGTTCCGTTTGATCGGTTCGGTTCCGGAGACACGAATGTCGATACGCGAAGGCATTTTCATCTTTGCCTGGTGCTGTGCATGCCTGGTGAGCACGGCTGCCGAAGGGCAGACCTATCCTGCCAAAGCGGTCCGGGTGATCGTCCCTACCGGGCCCTCCGGCGGTGCCGACATGCAGGGACGGCTCATGAGCAAGCGATTGAGCGAGACAATGGGTCAATCGTTCTTCGTCGAGAATCGGCCGGGGGCCTCGGGCACCATCGGCGCCGAGATCGTCTCCAAGGCGCCGCCCGACGGCTATACCTTGCTCGCGACCTCATCGCTCATCGCCGTGAGCACGACCGTGTACAAGAAGCTCACGTTCGATCCGCTCCGGGATCTCGCGCCCATCAGCCAGATCGCTTACGCGCCACAGTTGCTCGTCGTGCATCCGAGCGTGCCCGCCACGTCGGTGAGCGAACTGGTCGCGCTCGCGAAGCGCCAGCCGGGTAAGCTCAATGCCGGTTCCAGCGGCAGCGGCTCGATCAATCACATCGCGCTCGAGATGCTGAAGCAGGCGGCCGGGATCGACGTGGCGCACATCCCCTACAAGAGCGGCGCTGCCGCCGGCACTGCGCTCATAAGCGGGGAGGTCGACCTGATCTTCGCCGGAACCGCACAGGCGCTGCCGCTCGTACGCTCCGGCCGCGCGCGAGCGATCGCGGTGACCTCACCGAAGCCCTCGGGTGTGCTGCCCAGCGTGCCGGCGGTCGGTTCGGTCTATCCCGGGTTCGCGTCCGCCAACTGGTATGGGATGTTCGCGCCGGCTGCGACTCCGGCGGCGATCGTCAATCGTCTGTACAAGGAGGTGGTGAGTGCAATCAACAGCGCCGAGATCCGGGACTTCATGCGCAGAGAGGGTGCCGAGCCGGTAGGAAGCTCGCCGCAGGAATTCGCCGCGTATCTGCGGGCTGAAATCGACCGCTACCGGAAGGTCGTCGAGACCGGCAAGCTCAAGCTCGATTGAGAGACGCCATGAACTTCGAAACGATCCGCTACGAGGTTGCCGGCGCTGTCGGGCGCATCACATTGAATCGCCCCGAGCGTCTGAACGCGCTCACCTATCCGATGATCGAGGAGCTGCACCAGGTGTTTCGTCGCATCGCCGCCGGCAAGGATGGCGTGAGGGCGGTCGTCATCACCGGTGCCGGCCGCGGCTTCTGTTCCGGCGCGGACGTCGTCGCTCCCCGGCCCGAGGATCCCGAGAACCCGAAGGAAAGCCTGCGCGACTACTACAACCCCGCGTATCAACTGCTGAAGAATCTCCCCGTGCCGACGATCGCGGCGGTGAACGGGCCGTGTGCAGGTGCGGGCATGAGCCTGGCGCTCACGTGCGATATCGTCATCGCAGTGAGATCGGCATACTTTCTGGCTGCTTTCGTCAACATCGGACTGGTTCCGGACGCAGGCTCGAGCTGGCTCCTGCCGCGGCGGATCGGAGCCGCCAAGGCTGCCGGGATGATGCTGCTGGGCGAGAAGATTCCTGCCGAGCAGGCGGAAAGCTGGGGATTGATCTGGAAGTGCGTGCCCGACGACGAGCTGCTGCTCGAGGCGGACACGCTGGCGCACAAGCTCGCGACCGGTCCGACGAAGACGTATGGGTTCATCAAGCAGCTCATCCGCGCGTCGGATCTGAATTCGCTTTCCTCCCAGATGCAGCTGGAAAGCGAGCTGCAGGCACTGGTGCGAACCACCGACGACGTCGCCGAAGCGCGCAAGGCATTCGCCGAAAAGAGACCGCCGGCTTTCAAGGGCAGTTGAGGCGAAGACGCGCTCGCCAGGGCGTTGCCGCGCACGGCAGGCGCGCCGTGACATCCCCGACAGCGGGCCACGCGGTCAAGGCGCAGGAGCGCGGCCCGGCGCCGAATACGTCGGGCGCCGGCCCGCAGGTATAATCGGCCGCTTTTTCGGCGCCATGTGGTTTCGCAACCTTATTGTCTATCGCATCACTGCGCCTTGGCGCATCGAGGCCGCCGCCTTCGAGGCGAGTCTCGCCCGCAATGCGCTCCAGCCCTGTGGCAGCCTGTCGATGGAGAGCCGCGGCTGGGTTTGCCCGCGTGACGGCGAGGACCTTCTTTACACGCTCCAGCGACAATGGCTCATCGCGCTCGGCGCCGACGAGAAGCTCCTTCCTGCGACCGTCATCCGACAGGTCGCCGAGGAACGTGCGGCAGCGCTCGAGAAGCGCCAGGCGCACCCGGTAGGGCGCAAGCAGATGCGCGACCTCCGCATCCAGGTCACCGACGAGCTTCTCCCGCGCGCGCTCACGCGCCGGCGCAGGACCCGGGCCTGGATCGATACCGCAAACAACTGGCTCGCGATCGACGTCGCCGCGGCGCCGAAGGCCGACGAATTCATCGAGGTCTTGCGCCGAACCCACGATGGGTTGCCGACCATCGTGCGACTCGAGCCGAAGCGCTCGGCCGGTGTGATGATGACGCACTGGGTCGAGACAGGGGAAGCTCCGGACGGCTTTACGATCGACCGCGACCTCGAACTGCAATCGGCCGACGGCAGCAAGGCGATCGTGCGGTATTCGAACCACAGCCTCGATGGCAGGGACATTCAGTCGCACATCCGCGCCGGCAAGACCGCAACCCGCCTCGGCATGACCTGGCATGACCGCATCTCGTTCGTGCTCACCGACCAGATGCAAATAAAGCGGCTCGACTTCCTCGATGTGCTTCGCACGGAGCCTGGGGGCGAGGCGGACGATCCCGACGAGCAGTTCGAGGTCGACTTCGCGCTCATGACGGGAGAGCTCTCGAAGTGCCTTGCCGACCTGGCAAAAGCGCTCGGCGGCGCCAGGACATGAGCGCATTTCGCCGTAGCGCTCGTGCTGGCCGATTGCCCCGACCGTGCCGGAGCGAATCGGAAGGGCGGCCGCGCTGCGGGCCGGAAAATTCATCATAATGGTCACCGGCGACAGCAGGGAGTTTCCGTGATGCCCCGTGAAGCGAGCGCACCCATTGCCGAGCACGAGCTCTGCGTAGCCTTGTCTGCCGGCGTTTCGGGGATGGCCGAACGCGTGATCGTCGGCCTCAACTGGACCCTGGTCGTCGGCCCTGCCGGTGCCGGGATGGCGCATACGCCTGCGCGCGGCACCGCGGGCTGCGTCAGCCTGCCGCGGCCGGGAACCTATTCGGAGCGGCCGCTCGCCGATCTCGCGGCGCTCTGGTCTTCCGACAATGTGTTCGAGCACGCCATGGCGGTCGCTGCGGTCAATGCGCACTGGAACCGTTACGACATCGATGCAGCCGCGGCAAACGGTCTCGACCTGATCGAGAACCGCGGCGAGCGCACCGTCGTCATCGGACGCTTTCCTGGTGTGGCGCAGCGCCGTCCCGGCATAGCCGTGGTCGAACGCGAGCCTCGTCCGGGCGAGTATCCGGAATCGGCGTTGCCGGACCTGCTGCCGCAAGCGGAGTTCGTCGCCGTCACCTCGTCAACCATCGTGAACGGCTCGCTCCCGGGCATACTGTCACTCTGCCCGAGCGCCTTCGTCCTCATGATCGGGCCGAGCACGCCGCTTTCGCCGGCGCTGTTCGACCTGGGCGTCGATGCGCTTTCCGGATTCGTCGTACGCGACGTCGACAGCCTCGCCAGAGCGGTTAGCGAAGGCGCGGCCGTGGCTGCGCTGAGGCCGTATGGACGCTATGCCACAATCCGTCGCGATCGCTCCCGCTGAGGGGCGGATTTCGCGATGGCCATTCGGCGGCCGCGCAGCCGAAGCCGGGTACGGCGCGTGAAGGCGTGATAGTGCTTGCCCCGGTTAAGCTGCCTGGTGAAGGGCGACCCGCCGATCGGGTCGCCTGGAATTCACGCGACGCGCACGCCAGCCCGGCAATCGGATTCAGCATGATTCGCCTGGCGCGTTCCCTGGGGTATTCCTGCATTCTCGCTGCTGCGGCGCTGGCGCTTGCCGCGGACGAGCTGGAGGTCCGGGTCGAGCGCAAGCGTGACGTGTTCCTCGTGCAAGCCGCGGTTCCGGTCGCCGTGGATCCTGCGACCGCCTGGCAGGTCCTGACCGATTACAACCGCCTGGCCGAGTTCGTCCCCGACATGCGGGTCAGCCGCGTCGTGAGCGCGCCCGGTGAGCCCATCTTGCTCGAGCAGCACGGCGAGTCGGGGTTCTTGTTCTTCCGGACCGAGATCCGAGTCGTGCTGCGAATCGAAGAAGACCCGCTGCGCCGGATCGTTTTCCGTTCGGTCGGCGGCAACATCGAGCGAATGCAGGGCGAGTGGAGGGTGGTTCGCGATGCCGACGCGATCCGCTTGAGCTACCGGGCTGAGATCGAGCCCGAATTCTGGGTGCCGCCATTGCTCGGTGACGCGATCCTGAAAGGACACGTCGAAAAGCAGATATCCGGTGTGGTGAAAGAAATGCTTCGACGCTACGCCGAAGCGCGAGGGACTATTGTGCCGAGCGGTCGATCCACGCCCTGATCGCTACATGGCGCCGGCGACGGATAATCAACGCAAGCCCTCGGCTGTCGTTCGGTACGCCTCCTCGCCGGCGATC
>Ga0105107_10001530_pt1 | contig 14972 bp, 11 predicted proteins | sample PPLLaktember2015_6_FD_79335 | JGI IMG/M metagenome (GOLD analysis project Ga0105107, IMG submission 79335) | Freshwater sediment microbial communities from Prairie Pothole Lake near Jamestown, North Dakota, USA - PPLs Lake P8 Core (1) Depth... | ecosystem: Environmental > Aquatic > Freshwater >...
ATGCGCGGCGCGCGGCCCTCGGCGGCCGCCTTGCGGCGCTCGGTGCGGATCGCGCGGGCGTGCGACAGGAACTCCTCGGCGATCTCGCGCTCCTCGGGGTTCCAGCGGTCGCGGACCGCATCGTGTCCCGCGTCGAGGGCGAGCGCCTCGTAGCGCTCGAGGAACTTCTCGACCTGGACCACGTAATAGGCGAGCGACTCGGTGGCCGTGTCGATCGCGGTGAGCCCGCCGCCGATCACGACCACCGGCAGTCGCAGCTGCATGTTCGCGATCGAATCGCGTTTGGCTGCGCCAGTGAGCTGCAGCGCCATGAGGAAGTCCGAGGCCGTGCGGACGCCGCGCGCGAGGCCGTTCGGGATGTCGAGGGTGGTCGGCTTGCCGGCCCCCATGCAGAGCGCGACGTGGTCGAAGCCGGCGCTCAACGCGTCCTCGAGCGTGAGCGTGCCGCCGAAGCGCACGCCGCCGAACAGGGCGAATCGGCTCCGCCGCTGGAGCAGCAGTCGGATCAGTTTGAGGAAATTCTTGTCCCAGCGGACGGTGATTCCGTACTCGGCGACGCCCCCGAACCCGGCCATCGTGCGCTCGTCGAGGGATTCGTACAGGCTCATCGCGTCGCGGACGGGCGCGAAGGCCGTGCGGCTGCCGTCTGCGTTCACGCCCGCGAGCCCGGCCGGCAGCGGCTCGATCTTGAGCCCGTCGATGCCGACCACCGTGTGGCCATCGTTCATCAGCTGGTGGGCGAGGCTGAACCCGGCGGGACCCATGCCGACCACCAGCACCCGGCGCCCGGTCCGCGCGAGCGGCAGCGGCCGGCGGACGTTGAGCGGGTTCCAGCGGGTGAGCAGGCTGTAGATCTCGAAGCCCCAGGGCAGCAGCAGGACGTCCTTGAGCGTGCGCGTCTCGACCTGCGGGATGTCGACCGGCACCTGCTTCTGGTAGATGCAGGCCTTCATGCAGTCGTTGCAGATCCGGTGGCCGGTGGCGGCGACCATCGGGTTGTCGACCGCGATGATGGCGAGCGCGGCGATCGCCAGGCCCTGCGTCTTTGCGGTGTGGAACTCGGAGATCTTCTCGTCGAGCGGGCAGCCGGCGAGCGTGACCCCGAAGGCGCTCTTCTTGTAAACGGTCCGGTCGGGCGCATCCGCCGTGGGCTTCTCCTTCAGTCCCTTGGAGCACGAGTCCTTGCCTTGCGTGTGGCACCAGATGCAGTAGTTCGCCTGGTCGAGCGCGCCGACCAGGCTGGTGCCGGGGTCGGTGAGCTTGAAGCCCTCGCGGCGCCGGAGGTGATCGGGCTTGATCCGGAAGGCGGGGGCGCCGTGGAGGTCGAACTGCTCCGCGTGCGCGAGCAGGTGGTGGGGATCGGTCTTGCCGGGCGCCTTGAACAGCACGCCGGTGCGCACGTGCTCGCGGCCCTCGTCGGTGTGCAGCGCCCACGCCGCGTAACGAAGCGCGAGGTCGAGCTCCCGGTGATGGTTCTCCTCCTGCGCGAGCCAGCGCGTGACGTGCTGCGCGTAGGTGAGCTCGTCGAAGCGTCCGCCAAACGCGCGGCGTAGTTCGCGCTCCAGGGCAGGCCCGTCGAGCGCCTGGGCCTCGTCGGGCTTGATCTTGGTCGCGGCGCGGCGCTGCACGAACTGGCGCTTCACCGCATAGAGCGGCGCGCTCTCGTCGTGGCGCCGCGCCAACGCGAGCACCTCGTCCGCGATGCCGAAGAGCTGCGACATGAAGCGCTCGAGGTGCGGCGCGAGCGCCAGGATCAGCGCCGACTCGTCCTTGGGGGTGAGGGCCTCGGCCGCGCTCCGGGCGGCGGCCAGCCGGTCGCGCAGGGCGGCGTCGGCCGTGCCCAGGTAATCGATGAAATGGCGGTCGAGCCGGACGAGGCCCTCGCGGCGGTACAGATCGTCGAAGGCAAGCCCGTGAGCGAGTTTCAGCATGGCGTCCAGGTCACGGCGTGGAGCGCCGCCTTGCCCGCGGTCAGCGCTCCAGAAGCTGCTTCTTCTCGCGCACGTCCTTGAACTCCTCGGCCGTGGGCAGGGCGTCCTTCTTGTCCGTAAGCACCGGCCAGGCCTTGGTGAGCTCGGCGTTGAGCGCGAGCCATTCCTTCTGGTCGGCCGGCACGTCTTCCTCCGCGTAGATCGCGTTGACCGGGCACTCGGGAATGCACACCGCACAGTCGATGCACTCGTCCGGGTCGATGACGAGCATGTTCGGGCCTTCGTGGAAACAGTCGACCGGGCAGACGTCGACGCAGTCGGTGTACTTGCACTTGATGCAGCTCTCGGTGACGATGTGGGTCATCGCGGGTCCTCGCGCGGGGCCATGCTCGCAAAGCGGCGCATTATACCGGCGCGCGCCGCCGCGCCGGTGTGCGCCGAATCAAAGGGTGCGCGCGACGGTGTGCCCGACGGTAGCGGGCTCAGTCAATCTTGGTCTCGTCGCGATACATCACCTGGTGGCGCTTCTCGCGCACCCACTCGTCGATCTGCCCCGGGGTCATGTAGTTCGCGGCGTTGAACCGGTCCCAAGACATGATCTCCGGCAGGGTCTTCTTCCAGCGCTTGTACGGCGGCTTCGCCGGCGGTCCGAAGCAGAAGATGTCGACGACCGCGAGGTCGTCGGGAATGCCGAGGAGCGGCTTCAGCGCATTCTGGGCGTTCTCCTGCCCGATCGCCGTGACCCACCAGACGTTGTACCCGAGCGCGGCGGCGGCGAGATGGGCCGACATGGTCGAGGCGGCCACCGACTGCAGCAGGATGCGCTCGGCGTTCTCCTGGTACTGACGGTCGAGGGCGGAGCCGTCGTTCAGCACCGGGAAGGCGCGGGTCCAGCGGAAGTCGCTCGCGATCACGATGAAGCCCGGCGCGGTCTCGAGGCCGCGATAGTTCGGCGTCGGAAACTTCATGTGCAGCTTGGCGCGGCTGCGCGCCTCGTCGACGAAATAGTCGGCGATCGCCTTCTTCGTGGCTGCCGCGGTGATCACGACGTAGTGCCAGGGTTGCGCATTGGCGCCGGAGGGCGCGTGCCGCGCCGCCTCCAGGATGAGCTCGTAGTGCTCGCGCGGGACGACGTACAACGGGTCGAATTGGCGCGTCGTCATGCGGTTGCGGACCACGTCCATCAGCGCGTCGTAGCGCGCGCGCTGGTCGTAGCGGGCAGCGGGTTCCATGGCGTTCTCCTCCTTCAGGTCTCGCGCCGATGATCCGGGCGCGCGACCCGCAAGGCAAGCGCCGGTTGAACGAGGGGTGGGGTTCCGCTACAGTCGGCCGACTCTCGGCCACCGCCAGTGCATCGATGGGAAGCTACCTCCGCCCGAGTGTGCTCGACGACGCGCTGCGCGCCCGCGCGGCCGGACCGTGCGCGGTGCTCGCCGGCGGCACCGACTTCTATCCCGCTCGCGTCGGCCGGACCATCGAGGAGGACGTGCTCGACATCACGGCGCTCGCCGGCCTGCGCGGTGTGCGCGAGGCGCCTGCGCATTGGCGCATCGGCGCGCTCACGACCTGGAGCGAGCTCGTCGCGGCACCGCTGCCCGCGTGGTTCGACGCGGTGAAGCTCGCCGCCCGGGAAGTCGGCGGCGTCCAGATCCAGAACGCAGGCACCGTCGCCGGCAACCTCTGCAACGCGTCGCCTGCGGCCGACGGCGTGCCGCCCCTGCTCGCGCTCGGCGCCGAAGTGGAGCTCGCGTCGGTGCGCGGGACGCGCACGCTGCCGCTGGGCGAGTTCGTGCTCGGCAACCGGCGGACCGCGTGCGCGCCCGACGAGCTCGTGACCGCAGTCCTCGTGCCGAAGTGGGGCGGACGGGCGCGGTCCACTTTCCTCAAGCTCGGCGCGCGCCGGTATCTCGTTATCTCGATCGCGATGGTCGCGGCGGCGGTGGAGTCCGATGCGAGCGGGGCAATCATGCGTTGCGGCGTCGCGGTCGGCGCGTGCTCGGCCGCGACGCAGCGCCTGCCGGCGCTGGAGGCCGCGCTCGCAGGCCGCACTCTGGGGCCGGGCATTGGCGCACTCGTCGCGCCGGCGCACCTCGCGCCGCTCGCGCCCATCACCGATGTCCGCGCGAGCGCGGCGTATCGCGGCGATGCGGCGGCAACCCTCGTCGCCCGGGCGCTCGAGAAACTGGCGTATGAACAAGCCCGTTGACCTCGCGACCGTCGCGTTCACCCTGAATGGCGCGCCTCAGCGCGTCGCCGCGCGACCGTCCGAGCGTCTGTCCGACGTGCTGCGCGAGACGCTCGGGCTGACCGGGACGAAGGTCGGCTGCAACGCAGGGGACTGCGGGGCGTGCACGGTGCTCATCGACGGGCGCCAGGTGTGCGCCTGCCTGACGGCGGTCGCGCAGGTCGAGGGGCGGGCGGTGCAAACGGTGGAAGGCCTGGCGCATGGCGCTCGGCTCGATCGGCTCCAGCAGGCGTTCCTCGCGCACGGCGCCGCGCAGTGCGGCATCTGCACGCCGGGAATGCTGATGGCCGCGCGCGATCTGCTTGGGTGCAATCCGAACCCGAGCGAGAGCGAGGTGTGCGACGCGCTCGGCGGCGTGTTGTGCCGGTGCACCGGTTACCGCAAGATCGTCGAGGCCGTGCTCGCGGTGGCGCGCGGAGCGGTGACGCTCGCGGATCCCGCAGTCGGCGCGGCGGTCGGTGCTCGGGCCCCGAAGACCGACGGTGCGCCGAAGGTCACCGGCAACGAACGTTTCGGCGCCGACCGTTGGCCTGATGGCGCGCTCTGGTTGCGCGTGGTCCGGTCGCCGCACGCGAAGGCACGGTTCGAGATCGGCGATCTTGCGGCGCTGTTCGCCAAACACGCCGGGCTGACCGACGTCATTACGGCGCGCGACGTGCCGGTGAACTCGTTCGGCATCTTCCCCGACGTGAAGGACCAGCCGGTGCTGGCGGACGGTCGCGTGCGCTTCCGTGGCGAGGCGGTGCTGGGCCTCGTCGGCGAGATGCACGCGGTGCTGCAGATCCCGGAGTCGGACATTCCGGTCCGCTGGACGCCCGAGGTCGCGCAGACCGCGATGGAGAACGCGCTTGCGCACGTCGGCGACCCGCTGCACGAGCGCAATCCAGACAACGTCCTCATCCGCGGGCGCGTCGTGAAGGGTGACGTCGAGCAGGCGCTCGCGCACGCCGCGCACGTCGCGGAAGGCGAGTTCACGACCAGCTGCGTCGAGCACGCGTACATCGAGCCCGAGGCGGGTTTTGCCGAAAGGGTGGGAGACCGTATCCGGGTCTTCGCGTGCACCCAGACGCCGTACATGGACCGCGAGGAGGTGGCGCGCGTCCTCGGCATCAAGGACACCCAGGTGCACATCGTGCCGTCTGCCGTGGGCGGGGGCTTCGGCGGCAAGCTCGACATCTCGATCCAGCCGCTGCTCGCGGTGGCCGCCTGGAAGCTGAACCGTCCTGTGCGTGGCGCCTACACGCGCCCCGAGTCGATGGCGTCGACGACCAAGCGGCATCCGGCGCAGATGCGCGCGCGTTTTGGGTGCGACGCCGAAGGCCGCCTCGTCGGCGCGGATTTCGCCGGCGACTTCAACACCGGTGCCTACGCGTCCTGGGGCAACACGGTCGCGAACCGGGTGCCGATCCACGCCTCGGGGCCGTACGCCGTGCCGAACGTCCGCGCGCTGACGCGTGCGGTGTACACCAACGGACCGATTGCCGGCGCGTTCCGCGGCTTCGGCGTGCCGCAGTCGACGATCGTCCACGAGGCGCTGCTCGACGAGTTGGCAGAGCGGGTCGGCCTCGACAAGCTGGAGTTCCGCCATCGCAACGCGATTCGCGCGGGCCAGGCGACGGCGACCGGGCAGGTGCTGAAGGCGAGCGCGGGGTTGGCGCAGTGCCTCGACACGCTGCGGCCGCACTGGAAAAAGGCGGTGCTCGGTGCCGAGGCGTTTAATCACCGCGTCGGAGCGGCCGGCCGGCTGAAGGGCCTGCGGCGCGGCGCCGGCCTCGCATGCATGTGGTACGGCATCGGCAACACGGTCATCGCCAACCCGTCCACGATGCGCGTCGGCCTCAGGCCGGACGGCCGCGTGATGTTCTACAACGGCGCGGTCGACATCGGCCAGGGCTCGAACACGATTCTCGTGCAGGTGCTCGCGGACGCGCTCGGGCTGCCGATGGCGGCGGTCGATTATGTGATGGGCGACACCGACCTGACGGCCGACGCGGGCAAGACTTCCGCGTCCCGGCAGGCCTTCGTGTCGGGCAACGCGACGCACTTGGCGGGCACAGAGCTGCGACGCAGAATGATTGCGCTTGCCGAGGCGCGCGCGGATGCGAGGCTCCGGATCGAGAAAGGGATGCTGATCGCGATGGACGCTGACGGCGACCATCGTATCGACCTCGCCGAGCTGCCCCGCGACCCGCGTGGCGACGTGCTCTCGGCCGAGGGGCACTTCAATCCTCCGACCGTCCCGCTCGACAAGGACGGCCAGGGTGTGCCGTATGCGACCTATGGCTTCGCCGCGCAACTCGCGGAGCTCGAAGTGGACCTCGAGCTCGGCACGGTGCAGCTCGCGCGCATCGTCGCCGCACACGACGTGGGGCGCGCGCTCAACCCGACGCAGGTCGAGGGCCAGATCCACGGCGGGATCGCGCAGGGCATCGGGCTCGCGCTGATGGAGGAATACCACGCCGGCAGGACGGAGAACCTGCACGATTACCTCATCCCCACCATCGGCGACGTGCCGCCGATCGAGGTGATCCTGGTCGAGGATTCCGAGCCGCTCGGGCCGCACGGGGCGAAGGGCGTCGGCGAGCCGGCGCTCATCCCGACGGCGCCGGCGATTTTCAACGCGATCCACCACGCCACCGGCGTGCGGCTGCGCCATGCGCCGGCAACGCCGGACCGCGTGCGCGCGGCGCTTCTCGCGAATCAGAGCTGAGATGGCTGCGCGCCCGCCCGTCGCATTCGTTACTGGCGCCCGGCGCGGGATCGGGCGCGGCATCGCGTATGCCCTCGCGGATGCCGGATTCGATCTCGTGCTGAATGATCTCGTCGACGACGCGGCGACGACGGAGACACTGCAGGCGGTTCGCGACAAGGGGCGGCGCGCAACGTTCGTGCAGGGCTCGATCGCGGAGATCGCCGGCCACGGGGCGATGGTCGAGCAGGCGTTCGGCGCCTACGGCACGCTCGACTGCCTCGTCAACAATGCGGGCATCCAGGTCAAAGTACGGGGCGACGTCCTCGACGTGAAGCCCGAGAGCTTCGACGCGCTGCTTGCGGTCAACCTCCGCGGCACGTTCTTCCTGACGCAGGCGGTGGCGAAGCGCATGCTCGCGGAGTCGCGGGGGACGGGCGATCCGCTGCGCTCCATCGTGACGATCTCCTCGGCGAATGCGCGCATCGTCGGGCCGAACCGCGCGGAGTACTGCTTCGCCAAGACTGGCCTCGCGATGATGAACCAGCTCTTCGCGGTGCGGCTCGCGGACGCGGGCATCATGTGCTTCGAGATCCGGCCCGGCATCATCCGCACCGACATGACTGCCCCCGCGCGGGAACGCTACGACACGCTGATCGCTGACGGCTTCACGCCGGTGCGGCGCTGGGGCGAGCCCGCCGACGTCGGACGCACGGTGGCCGCGCTTGCGAGCGGGGCGCTCCCGTTCAACACCGGCGACGCGTTCCACGTCGACGGCGGGCTGCACATCCAGCACTTCTGAGCCATGACGACCCACGCCGACCCGTTGAGCGAACCTCCCGGCGAAGACGCCCTTCAGGCGCAGCCCGGCAAGATCGTCTGCAACGCGTGCCCGGTGCTGTGCCAGATCAGCGCGGGCCGCGCGGGCGCATGCGACCGCTACGCGAACGTCGCGGGCGCGCTGACGCGCGTCGATCCGTTGCTCTTGATGGCGCGGACGCTGGACGAGCAGGGCGCGGTGGTGCCCTTCGCTGGCGGCGAGCCCTGGGACGGCAGCATGACGGGGAAGGCCCCGGTGTTCGTGACCGGCGTCGGCTCGGGCACGACCTACCCGGACTATAAGCCGGCGCCGTTCATCGTGGCCTCGCAGCAGGCCGGCGTCGACATGGTGACGGTCGTCACCGAGGGGATCTTCAGCTACTGCAGCTTCAAGGTGAAGATCGACACCGATCGCTACCTCGGCCCGGAGTGCGCGCCGGTGCGCTGCCAGGGCGAGGTGGTCGGGCACGTGACCACCATGGAGTACGGCTCGCAGATGCTGTCGCTCGGCGGGGTGCACCACCTCACCGGCGGCAGCAAGAAGGAGGGCCGCGTCACCTGCGAGGTCATGCTGGCGCTCGGCAACCGCCAGCCAGTGGAGATGCAGATCGAGGGCGGCACGCAGCTGGTGGTGCAGGCAGGCCACGCGCCGGTCATCAACGGTGTCGAGGAGAAGCGCATGCGCGTCGGCTGCGGCTCGGCGACGATCGGCATCTTTGCCCAGCAGTGGCGCGGCCACGTCGACGAGGTGGTGGTGGTCGACGATCACATCACCGGCGTGCTGTCAGAGCACCAGGCGGGTCGCTTCCTCGACATGCGGCCGGGCGGGATCAAGGTGATCGGGCGCAAGTCGACGCCGGGCCGCTACTTCCAGGTCGCGAATCCCGGGCTCGGCTGGGGCGGCACCGACATCACTGATCCGCTGAAGATCATCAAGTCGATCGACCGTCGCGAGGCGTGGCCGGGCGAGCGCATCCTCATGGTCTCGACCACCGGCGAGGACTACGCGTACTTCGTGCTGGACGAGGCGCTGCGCATGGTGCCGGCGGAGATTCCCGCGCCGGTGATGAAGGTGGTCGAGCGCATCGGCGAGAACTGCGAGCCGGCGCTCTGCACGGTGCTCTTCCTCGGCGGGGCGGGCGGGAGCCTGCGCGCCGGCGTGACCGAGAACCCGATCGCGCTGACCCGCTCGATCAAGGACCTCCTCACGCGCGTGACCTGCGGTGGTGCGCCGGCCTACGTCTGGCCCGGCGGCGGGATCATGGTGATGGCGGACGTGATGCGCATGCCGCAGAACGCCTTCGGCTGGGTGCCGACACCCGCGATCGTCGCGCCGATCGAGTTCACGCTGCGCCGCGCCGATTATGCGGCGCTCGGCGGGCACGTGGACCGCGTGCGCCCGCTCGCCGACATCCTCGCGCACGAGCGACACCGCGTCGTCGGCTGGGACGCGGCGAACCCCTGGCCGCTCGATGGGCCCGACCCGCGCGCGCCTTGACGCGCGACGCTGGCACTTCCAGCACGGGCCGATCGACCTCGTGCTGGAGGCGTTTGGCGCCGACGCAGCCGCCGCCGCCGCCGCGTACGAGCGCGCCTGGCGGCGGTTCGTCACTGTCCTCGACGATCTGGTGGGTGAGCTGCCGGCGTTGCGCGGCGAAGTCGCACTTGCCACTGACCTGAAGGGCGCGGTCGCGCGGCGAATGGTCGCGGCCTGCCTGCCGTACCGCGACGTCTTCGTCACGCCGATGGCGGCAGTGGCCGGGGCGGTTGCCGAGGAGGTATTGGGTGCGCTGGTCGGCGACGGTGAGGTGACCAAGGCCTATGTGAACAATGGCGGCGATATCGCGTTGCACCTCGGTGCCGGCGAATCGTTCCGGATCGGATTGGTGGCGGACGTCGATCGGGCGACGCGGCACGGTCACCGCATCGCCGTCGATGGGACCTTCGAAGTGACGCATGCGCTGCCGGTGCGCGGGGTCGCGACGAGCGGCTGGCGCGGACGGAGCTGGAGCCTCGGCATCGCCGACAGCGTGACCGTGCTGGCAGCGACTGCCGCGGCGGCCGACGCGGCAGCGACGATGATCGCGAATGCCGTAAACGTCGACCATCCCGCGATCCGGCGCCGGCCCGCCTTCGAGGTGGACGACAACACCGACCTCGGCCGGATGCCGGTGACCGTGGACGTCGGCGCGCTGCCGGAGGATGCGGTCGCAGCGGCGCTCGCGAGCGGCGCGCGGCGCGCGGATGATCTGCTGGGGCGCGGCCTCGTCTGGGGCGCAGTGATCGTGCTGCAATCGCGCGTGCGCGTGGTGGGCGGGGTCGCGGCGGCGGCGCGGCTGCATTGACGGCGGACACCGGCGCGCACACTAGGTATAGTGCGGCCCTCGGGCAGCAGCGAATGAGGAGGAGGGGAACATGATGGCGCTTAAGCAAATGTTGGTCGGTGCAGCAGTCCTGGCGCTCGCGGCGACCGTGTCCGGACCGGCCGCGGCGCAGGGCACGATCAAGCTCGGCGAGATCAACAGCTACAAGACGTTCCCCGCGTTCCTGGAGCCCTACAAGAAGGGCTGGGAGCTCGCGGTCGAGGAGGTTAACGCCGCCGGCGGCGTGTTCGGTCGCAAGCTCGAGGTCGTCTCGCGCGACGACAGCGGCAATCCGGGCGAGGCGGTGCGGATGGCCGAGGAGCTGCTCACGCGCGAGAACGTGCACTTCATCATGGGCACGTTCGCGTCGAACGTCGGACTGGCGGTGGCCGACTTCGCCAAGCAGAAGAAGGTGCTCTTCATCGCCGCCGAGCCGCTCACCGACAAGATCGTCTGGGACAGCGGCAACAAGTACACCTTCCGCCTGCGCCCCTCGACCTACATGCAGACGGCGATGCTGGTGCCCGACGCGGCGAAGCTCAAGAAGAAGCGCTGGGCGATCGTCTATCCGAACTACGAGTACGGTCAGTCCGCGACGCGCGCCTTCAAGGAACTGCTGAAGAAGGCGCAGCCCGACGTCGAGTTCGTCGCCGAGCAGGCGACGCCGCTCGGCAAGATCGACGCCGGCGCGGTGGTGCAGGCACTCGCCGACTCGAAGCCCGACGCGATCTTCTCATCGCTGTTCGGCGCGGACCTGACCCGCTTCGTGCGCGAGGGCAATACGCGCGGGCTCTTCAAGGGACGCGAGGTCTTCAATCTGCTCGCCGGCGAGCCCGAGTACCTCGATCCGCTGAAGGACGAGACGCCGAACGGCTGGTACGTGACCGGCTATCCGTGGAACGCGATCAACACGCCGGAGCACAAGAAGTTCCTCGCGGCGTACCAGAAGCGGTGGAACGACTACCCGCGGCTCGGCTCGATCGTCGGTTACTCGACCGTCATGACCGCGGTCGCGGCGATGAAGAAGGCCGGCAGCCTCGACAACGAGAAGCTGGTCGTCGCGATGAAAGGGCTGCCGGTGGACACGCCGTTCGGGAAGATCCTCTACCGCCCGATCGACAACCAATCGACGATGGGCGCGTACGTCGGCAAGATCGGCCTGAAGGACGGCAAGGGCGTGATGACCTCGTGGACGTACTCCGACGGCGCGAAGTTCCTGCCCTCGGACGCCGAAGTGAAGAAACTGCGCCCGGCGGACTGACCGCGCCCCGTCCGAGTACAGAGGGACAGGTCCGCCTGTCCCTTTTTAATTCACTAAGCTCTGATCAGGGCCTTCCGACGAATGCCGGACCGAGTTTGCGGCGACGTAGATCGCTGCCTCCTGTGCTCCACGCTCGTCCAGCTGCGCTGCCTCGCGACACCCCGTGGCCGTAAGTCAGGCCTTTCCCAATGCTCTCATCCATTTTCATCCAGTTCCTGAACGGGCTGGCGAGCGCGTCCACGCTGTTCCTGATCGCGGTCGGGCTGTCGCTGATCTTCGGCGTCACCCGGATCGTCAACTTCGCGCACGGCTCGCTGTACATGCTCGGGCTGTACGTGGCCTACACCCTGATCGAGAAGCTCGGCGTCACGCCGCTCGGGTTCTGGGGCGGCATCGTCGGCGCGGCGCTCGCGGTCGCGGTCGTGGGCGCCCTGATCGAGATCCTGGTCCTCAGGCGGATCTACCACGCGCCGGAGCTCTTCCAGCTGCTCGCGACCTTCGCGCTGACGCTTGTCATCAAGGACGCGGTGCTGTGGGCCTGGGGCGCGGAGGATCTGCTCGGGCCGCGCTCGCCCGGGCTGCGCGGGTCGGTGGAGTTCTTCGGCAAGCCGTTCCCGGAGTACGACCTCGCGCTGATCGCGATCGGGCCGCTCGTCCTGGGCGCGCTGTGGTTGCTCCTCAACCGGACGCGCTGGGGCACGCTGGTGCGCGCCGCGACGCAGGACCGCGAGATGGTGGGCGCGCTCGGCGTCAACCAGAAATGGCTCTTCACCGGCGTGTTCGCGCTCGGGGCGTTCCTCGCGGGGCTCGGCGGCGCGCTGCAGATCCCGCGCGAGCCCGCGCAGCTCTTCCTCGACCTGACCGCGATCTCCGACGCGTTCGTCGTCGTGGTCGTCGGCGGCCTGGGCAGCATCCCCGGGGCATTTCTCGCCGCGCTGCTGATCGGCGTCATCAAGGCCTTTTGCGTCGGCATCGGCACCGTCGAGGCGTTCGGCACCACGTTTTCGTTCTCGAAACTCACGCTCGTGGTCGAGTTCATCGTGATGGCGATCGTGCTGATCCTGCGACCGCAGGGCCTTCTCGGCCGGCCGCAGGGCGTCCAGCGCGCCGCCGCGGAGTTCGTCGAGCAGCCATTGCGGCCGGCGGGTCAGGCGCTCCGAACCGGCGCGATCGTGCTGGTCGCGGCGCTCGCCGCGCTCCCGCTCGCCACCACCGGCTACACGCTCGTCCTGCTGATCGACATCTTGGTGTTCGCGCTCTTCGCGGCGAGCCTGCACTTCCTCATGGGGCCGGGCGGAATGGTGTCGTTCGGCCACGCGGCGTACCTCGGCCTCGGTGCGTACGGTGGCGGGCTCCTCCTCAAGGCCGCGGGCTGGCCGATGGAGGCGGCGCTCGTCGCGGCGCCCGTGGTGGCCGGGATCGGGGCCCTCGTCTTCGGGTGGTTCTGCGTGCGCCTCTCGGGCGTCTACCTCGCGATGCTGACGCTCGCCTTCGCCCAGATCGCGTGGTCGATCGTGTTCCAGTGGGACGGCTTCACCGGCGGCTCGAACGGCATCGTCGGCGTGTGGCCCGCGCCGTGGCTCGCGCCGAAGCCGGCGTACTACCTCCTCACCCTCGTGCTGTGCGGCGGGGCGATCTGGGTGCTGCGTCGAGTGCTGTTCGCGCCGTTCGGGTACGCGCTGCGCGCCGGCCGCGATTCGCCCCTGCGCGCCGATGCGATCGGCATCGACGTCCGGCGCCTGCAGTGGGCCGCGTTCGTCGTCGCGGGGGCATTCGCCGGCCTCGCGGGGGGGCTTTACGCCTTTTCCAAGGGGAGCATCTCGCCCGACTCGACCATGGCGGTGTCGCGTTCGATCGACGCGCTGGTGATGGTGCTCCTTGGCGGCGTCCAGACGCTCAGCGGCCCGGTGGTGGGCGCGGCGCTCTTCACGTGGCTGCAGGACACGATTGCCCGCGGCACGGACTACTGGCGTGCGGTGCTGGGCGTCACGATCCTCGTGCTGGTGCTCGCGTTCCCGCAGGGCATCGTGGGCGCGCTGCGCGGCTGGTTCGAGAAGAAGGATCCGGAGTGATGGCCGTCCTCGCCGTCGAGCATCTCGCGAAGTCATTTGGCGGCGTGCACGCCGTCCGCGACGTGAGCTTCGAGGTTGCCGCCGGCGAGCTGCTCGCCCTGATCGGTCCGAACGGCGCGGGCAAGACCACCTGCTTCAACATGCTGAACGGCCAGCTTCCCGCCGACGGCGGGAGTGTCCGCTTCGAGGCGCGCGAGATCCTCGGCATGCAGCCGCGCCACGTCTGGCGCCTCGGCGTCGGGCGGACGTTCCAGATCACCGCGACCTTCGCGTCCATGACCGTGCGCGAGAACGTACAGATGGCGCTGCTCGCGCACCACCGGCGCCTGCGCGAGTGGTGGCGACCGGCTGCGCGTCTGTATCGCGACGAGGCCGATCGCCTGCTCGCGCGCGTCGGGATGAAGGAGCAGGCCGCGCGCGCGTGCTCGGTGCTCGCATACGGCGACCTCAAGCGCGTGGAGCTGGCGGTGGCGCTGGCGAACGACCCGCGGCTGCTGCTGATGGACGAGCCGACCGCGGGCATGGCGCCGAAGGAGCGCATCGCGCTGATGGCGCTGACCGCGGAGATCGTGCGCGAGCGGCGCATCGCGGTGCTCTTCACCGAGCACGACATGGACGTCGTGTTCGCGCACGCCGATCGCATCATCGTGCTCAACCGCGGGCGGCTCATCGCCGCGGGCAAGCCGGCCGAGGTCCGCGCGAGCGCGGAGGTGCAGCAGGTGTATCTCGGCTCGCGCGGCGCCCACTGATGCTGTCGGTCCGGAACCTCGAGAGCTACTACGGCCGGGCGCACATCCTGACCGACCTGTCGCTCGAGGTCGGGAAGGGCGAGGTGGTCGTGCTGCTCGGACGCAACGGCGCCGGCAAGTCGACGACGCTGAAGAGCATCATGGGGCTGGTGCGTCCCGCGCGCGGGGAGGTGACCTTCGCGGGCCGGCGCATCGACCGCCTCGAGACCTACGAGATCGCCGAGCTCGGTCTGGGCTACGTACCGGAGGATCGGCGCATCTTCACCGAGCTGACGGTGATGGAGAACCTCGAAGTCGGACGGCAGGCTGCGCGCGCCGGTGCACCGACCTGGACGCCGGAGCGGCTGTTCAAGCTGTTCCCCAACCTCGCCGAGATGACCGACCGCCCGGGCGGGCGCACCTCCGGGGGCGAGCAGCAGATGCTGACCATCGCCCGCACGCTCATGGGTAACCCGTCGTGCATCCTGCTCGACGAACCCTCCGAGGGGCTTGCGCCGATCATTGTCGACCAAATGGCCGCCGCGATCCGCGAGCTGAAGACCGAAGGGCTGGCGGTGCTGCTGTCGGAGCAGAACCTGCACTTCGCGACCGAAGTGTCGGACCGCGCGTATATCATCGAGAAGGGCCACATCCGCTTCTCGGGCACGATGGCGGAGCTGGCGGTTAACGAAGGCGTGCGGACGCAATATCTGGCGGTATGACCCGAATCGCAGGCATCGACGTTGGCGGCACCTTCACCGATCTCGTCCTCGTCGACGAGGCGAACGGCGAGGTGCGTCTCGCCAAGGTGCCCACGACGGCCGACAACCAGGCTTTCGGCGTGCTGGCGGCGCTGGGGCAGAC
>Ga0105107_10001532_pt1 | contig 14968 bp, 16 predicted proteins | sample PPLLaktember2015_6_FD_79335 | JGI IMG/M metagenome (GOLD analysis project Ga0105107, IMG submission 79335) | Freshwater sediment microbial communities from Prairie Pothole Lake near Jamestown, North Dakota, USA - PPLs Lake P8 Core (1) Depth... | ecosystem: Environmental > Aquatic > Freshwater >...
GCCGACAAACGCGTTCGCATGGACACGAAACGCTGGCTCGTCAAACGTTGCCGGCCCCGCACCATGGGCGATCACAACGGCCGGGAATGGCCCATCGCCTTCGGGCTTGACAATAGCACCTGCCAGGCAGACAGGCCCATTCTGGAACGTGATGGAATCGACCCTGTAGGCGAACGGCGGCCCTCCACCGGTTTGCGCGTCTCCCGGTGAACAGCCTATCAGCACCAGCAAAATCCCTATCACGAGCCTGAGCACGCATGCCTCCCGGAGATGATTTGCCCTCTCGTCTCACCATGTGGCCTGGACCGGAGGGTCGGCAGGCCACCAAGCTACCTCGGCAGGAGGCCACTCCTCTGAAGGACTAGGACGATCCTTGCCTCGTGCGGTGAACGACCCACAGTGTGCCTTCAGCCAGCAGGCAGGATATCCGTGTTGATGACACGTATTAGTGGTACGATTCCTTCAATTGTGAGGTTGCAGCACAAGCCCTTATCCGGAGAGCTTCACATCGAACACGGCATTGGGTTCATCCGGATCCGAAATCCCGCAGACATCCGCGCCTCTCGTCTATCATAGAACCTTGAACCTAATTCTCACCGGAGGAATATCAATGTCGACCGAATCGTCGCTCCCGATGGCAATGCGGGAGAAGTAGGATTCTCCCTGAGGGGCCTGTGAGGCGCTCTGTTTCAGTGTGACTGCCATCCAGAGGATTTCACTTTTCGAAGAATCGTTACTTTGATAGTAATGGGTTGTGACCAGCCAACGGTTTGCGCAGCGACTTGAGGGCTGAACAACAAGAGACGAAGGAGTATCGTGGGTACCATCAGCACATGGGCAACAGTACCCAGTGCCCTCGAGATCACACGGTGATCCCGCTGAAGTGGCCGGAGCGCTGCTGAGAGCACACTCGAGGAACAACGGTTCTCCATTCGCGTTGGTTCCCCTCGTTCGCATCTCATCACACATAGCACGCTTCTGGGTTATGTTGCCTTCTCCGGACCTCGACCGGGTTCGATCACTACCCCAGAAACACGAATGCCTCCCATCCACGACATCCGGACAAGAGGCACATGGCGTCCCTCGTTCCCCCCGATAGTGCTAATGACAAATACGACGGAACCTTGAATTGTCGAACGGGGCCAACTTTTGAAGCCGAAGAATCTTCGATTCTGATCCCAGAACGGCACATTCAATGACCATCAGGGTTCTGTGGGACCCCCGACTACCCCGCAGAATAAGCCAATAAAGACGCGGATAAACTGTTGCCCGCGTTTTTACTTCCCCCCGCTACAATGGAAATGCAACAGAATTGCACCCAGTTTCGGCACGAAACTGGGTGCAATTCGGTGGGCTCCCGTGCCTGCGTTCGCAATAAACGAGCGGCTCGTCATAGCTTCGCGATCACCTTGCGCAGTTCTTCCTTGCTCTTCCCGATTTTCTTCTGAAGTCTTCCCAACAATTCATCCTCCTTGCCCTCTGCAAAGAGCACATCATCGTCCGTCAGGTTGGCATATCGTTGCTTGAGTTTTCCGCTGATTTCCTTCCAGCGGCCTTTCGTGATGTTCGTCTTCATTTGCTGCCTCCTTCCTTTTTTGAATAGAGTCAATGCGGCAAGCCATGCAAACCTTCTGCCGCCAATGACGTCAAACCCTCAGCCTGTCTCTGCGGGCTGTGATTCAGACGAGACACATCCCCATCGTGAGACACTGGGTCTCATTCATCATAACGGCCGCTACATCGAGTACAAACGCGGGCAATCCATCCCGCTGCTACCGATTAGTTGTTCTTCACTGTGATATTCTTCAGTGATAACTTCACGTCATCCATGTCGCGTTCCATGGCTTTGGTGAACTCTTCCCACTTCGCATCTCCCTCGTCCGTGATATTGTTGACGCGCAGGCGGAGGTCATTATTTCTGCTTTCGAGCTTGTCAATAAGAACAGTGTACCGGTCCCTGTAGCGCATATCGATGGCATTCACTTCTTTCCGGAGGTCAATAATGCGTCGTTCATTACCCGCGATTTCCTTGTCAAAATCACTCTTGAACTTCACCCATGCTTCCTGCCACTCCGTCCGTGCCTCTCTCGTGGCTTCTTTGAGATCTTGAGTAGCATCGATGACACTTTCCTTCGCATTCTCGACCTTTGCTTCGCGTTGCTCACACGATGCAAGGAGAACGGCAAGACAACACCCTAAGACAGCAACTTGCACAGCATTTATGAAGTAGCGCGATGTGAACTGAGAATCGGTGCTCATAAGGCCTCCGCGTGAATGTTGTGAATCCTTGAATGTGGTTGGATCAATGGTGGAAGAGATTACGGAAACGATCGGGGAAATGCTATCAGCCATTGGGATGAAACAGTAGCTAATCCTCATTGCAGTGCGATGCGTGATGCTATTTCAGAAGAAGCAACTTGCGTGTCTGGACGAAATCCCCCGCTTGCATCCGGTAGAAGTATACGCCGCTCTCCGCATAGACCCAGCAGCTATCCTGAAAGGGGATATTCCCTGCAAACATCAAAACGATTGAGGTCGCCGCTATTCTATAGGGTCGGATGCAACAACTTAGTCTGCGAACGAGGGAACAGAGATGTGTTTTCGATGTCTTCAAGATGATGTCCTCTATCGTGCTCTGAGAAAAGAAGTAGCTCGCATCGACTGCCGTCGACACGTGATCCAGGCTTTTCTGGCATGCCGACTCGAAAGCCAACATTGCCCGTGCACGCGTGTGTCAGCAGGTTGAGAAAAATGGATAGTCTCTAGGTACCGAAGGGGAGGAATTGTAGAGGTGCCGTCAAAGCACTACGCCAGAACGGCAAACACCTTCAGGTATGAGATGTGAAACCACGAGCAATCGCACTGGCCTAACCCGACAACTTCCATTGCTATCTGATGTCACAGAATGCATACATCATTGTCCCACAATCGTTGATGCCGCCTCTGCTCGGCTCACATACTGCAGAACAAGTAGAAGTAAACCGGACGTCTGCTTTTCCGGCCTTTACTGACCCACCATCAGTTGAACCGCAGCCGGTACTCGTCATAGATGCTCATCACATTCTCCACGTACTTCAGCGTCTCTCCCGGATTACCAAACCACCCGGACCTCGGACGATCCTGGGACCACACCGTTCGGTGCAACTCATGATTTTGACGTGAAAGTAAGGACAGCGTGCTTCTTACCGATTCCCAGGCCATCGGGTCCTGATCAAGGTGTGCCGCCAGCTCCTGTGCATCATAGATGCGCCCGATGCCGGCGTTGTACGCTGCCAGGGCAAGCCGGATGCGATCGCCCTCGTCGGCCCCGGGGAAGAGATTATAGAGCTTGCGCAGATAGTACACACCTCCCCGGATGTTGTCATTCGGGTGCGAGATGTCCTCCACTTTGAATATCCTGGAGAGTTCTTCGCTTGTGACCGGCATGATCTGCATCAGCCCCGCCGCCCCGCGATGGCTAACCGCGGTCGGCGAAAACCCAGATTCCTGCTTCATGGTAGCGAGGACAAGCCGCCAATCCAGACCGTACCGTTCGGCGTATTGCTTGATGACTGGACCGTATATCTCCACAAAAGCCTCAGTGTGCGGATCGATCGAGTCATCGTCGACGTCCTTCCCGGCATTCCCCTGCACTGCGCCGGCGTGGATGGAGTCGGCCTGCTCGACGTCAGCCCGTCCATGGTCGGACTGCGCCATGCTTCCGCCATACGTGCCACCTTTTCTCAGCGCACCGTCAACAAAATGGGTGCATCCGGAGAAGACGAGGAGTGTACAAACCGACATAATTAGCATTCTGGAGAGCATCCAGTTTCCTCCCGATGTGGGACTCCTCCCTATTTGCACCTCAACCGCCACGCACGCTCGACAACAAGGAGGAACCTTCACTCTTCCAGCCGCATCCTTCATATTCTTGTTCGCAAAGATGGCGACTGTTTGGTCTCTGGAACCGTTCTGCCGCCAATGACATTGACCAAGATGGCAAGGATCCCGAGAATCAGAAGTACGTGAATGAAACCGCTCAGAGTATAGGAAGTAAGGAGTCCTAAGAGGCACAGGACGACGAGAAATACCTCGATTTTGAGCAGCATTGAAGTCCCCTTTCCAGGCTGGCTGAACGATCAAACCCCGTGGATCTCTGCTTATCAGTATATGAAGTATACCGAACAGGGCCTCGGAAATGAATCGGTCAAAAGGATGGAAGAGTAGCTAGTCCCTCGAAAGGAGGATTTTGGTGCACCTCGCAGGGCATTTAGGGAAGAGTCGGAGAAAAGGCAATGATTTCGCTGAGCGGAGAGGCAGACGTGGTGCTGATGCTTGGAAACGCGATCGATCGCATCCCGCGTTCGCAATAGAACAAGCCTGCGCGTCTGGACAAAATCTCCTGCCCGCAACCTCCTCCCCGAGCATATTCACCACCATCAAGAACACCTCCGAAGTCTCCGGAATGTCAAAGCGTATCACGCTTTCCGTGCAGTAGCATATACCGGCATTGGATGGCGTGAACGGGTATAGAGGAGCAATCAACCACTCTGCGCCCACTTTCGAGAAACTACTTGCTGCGATTGCCCAAGGATGGCTACGGGGCATGGTAGTTTTCGCGGTGCTGACCGGTCTGCGGAGAGGCGAATTGTGCAATCTCAAGTGGCAGGATGTTGATCTCACAACAAGAGCCGTCCAAATCCGCTCGTCGGCTACCTTCAAAACAAAGCAGGGCAAACGGCGGGTCGTGGCCCTGAACAGCACCGCGTTTCTCATCCTTCAATCACGCAAGCATCAATCCCCTTCCGACTATGTCTTCACGCTCAATGGTCGGAAAATCCGCGATGAGCATGCAGGATGCTTGTTCAAACGGGCCGTACGGGCAGCCAAGCTCTCAGACCAACGACTGCATTTCCACGGTCTGCGGCACTATGTCGAGCTCGGCATAAGCGGCATACGTTTGCGAGTTGGCTCGTTCAGAACGGGGCAAGTCTATATCAGGTTCAGAAGTTGTTGGGACACAGCAACCCACGTGTGACACAGGTCTACGCCCACCTTCAACCGGCGCAAATGCACGAAATAGTAGAGATGATCCCCCTTCGAAATTGACCATGCCCCATGGAGCAGTGCCGACGCAGCGTCAGGTGCAGTCGCTGAGCAGCAACTTCTCCTTACATGCTAAGTTCTTGACGCGATGCGTCGCCCAAGTCTGAGCAAACCAGCATTCTTGATCTGCTCAAAGAGTTCAGTTGAAAACTCAAATCGTTCACCATCTTTCGTGACGATGGCCTGCAGCTCCCCTTTGGAATTGTACTCAGCGTCCTTGATTCCAACCTCACGCGCCTTCTTCTGGACGTAGGACCAATTATCGCGCGTTACCTTCAATGTTGCTCCTCGATTGGGTCTGGCGGCCTACCTCACGCTGCTTACCTGTGCTGCTCACCGCGACGGTCAACTCCACGCGGCGTCTGGGGCGGGCGGCGAGTAGGCCCGGCCGAGTCTCGCGTAAATATGAAGGCGTGATTCTCAAACGCGGGTAGGTTTGAGAACCCCCCATGATTGCAGAAGTAGCCCTCTGTGAAACCCAAGCGCTTCATCAGGGACCGAAGATCCTCGTCCGTGATCCCCCACTGGAAGATGTTGTGTATGTCGCCCCAGGGCTTGCCGTATGTTGGATGAATCTCTCTCTTGTGAGCATACACGTAGCGATAAATCGTCTCTCTTCCAGCTGGAGCAAGCTGCATGTACTGCTCCAGAGGGAGATCTGTCAAGCGGATGGATCCTTTACTCTTGATATACTGCTGATTGAAGATGACAAAACATTTGGCAACGCCCGCATAGGCGGTGAGCACCTGGTCCCAATTCGGATTTGCCTGGTGAAGGAGCACATCGAAGAAATACACTAAATCCACCGACTTCACCTGCTCGATCAGTTTCTGAGAAGCAAAGTCACCCCGAAGCACGCTGAGCTGAGGAAATCTGCTTAGTCTCCGCTGCACGGTCCGTGGGTAATCCGTGTCAACAATGACACCCCGGTCAATATTGAAGCTCCTGAGCGTATATCTCGTGTACGCCGCATTGACCTTCCACACGCCACCAAGATCAGCGAAGGATCGCGCAGTAGGATTCAATGCGCTAAATGCTCGATCAACAAGGCGCAGTTTGTCCCCATTAACATAGATATTGTAGCCTCGAAGAACGTTGGGAGCATTCTGTACGACCCAAGCCAACCGATGTACAATTTGCCTCAATTACTCCTCCAATTCTTGAACGGGCTCAACGATACGTTTCTCGTGCGCCGCGAAGACGGCCGTGCATATTGAAAGAAACAACTATTCGCACTTTAGCAAATGATCGCATTGAATTCCCCACTGCCCAACGCGCGGCGTCAAGTGCAGGCGGTTGTTAGGGCGCCGACGGCTTCATAATCTGTCTGACAACGTCCGCGCGACCCCACAGGGTATTGAGTTTGAACTTCTCGCCCATGATTACTATTTCTATGCCATCAGGAGTTGACTGGCGAGCATTTGAAGCAGCGCCAATGACAGCTAGAAGCTTACCAAAAATGAAAGTCTCAGGCAGGCACCACATTTTGCCACTGATAGTGACAGGTTGACTCGGTTCAACACGTGAAGGATCTGCCAGAGGAGGCCATAGCCGAGACGCGCGTCCAGGATGTTGTGGTGAAATATCGACCACGTCTCCTCTCGGACAATTGCCCGTATTACGTGTCCAAGGAACTGGCTGAGTACCTGGAGAACAAAGGCATGGGCCACACGCGGGGTAAGCCGTGTTAATTCCGTCTGAAAATTGCCCAGTATTCCGGGGAAATTTGCCCACTGGAGGTTAGTAGGTTTTGGCGATGTTCTTCATGCGGTAGCTCTTGCCATTGATAATGAACGGATAGCTGTGATGCAATAGGCGGTCAAGGGTGGGAAATCCCCTCACCCTCAAAATGGGGAATGAAATGGCCCTTGACAGGCAACTTCGCACAGCCGCGAAACGTTATGTGAAAACGGCGGCACGCAGGAGTTTTACAATCGAAGGAAGGAGTACTATTTTAGACCCTTAGCGAGCCACGGAAGCCCCTTGCGGCATAGTAGGATTCTGCACCGTTGTGATACACGAAGACAGTGTCGTAGCGACGATCACAAAAGAGAGCTCCGCCGAGTGTCCTGATGACAGTCGGTGTTTGCACCCAGCTCGATGTTTTCAAATCGAAATTTCCAAGTTGCTGCAGCTCCCTGTATTGTTCTGCAGTTAGAATCTCAATGCGCATAGCAGCAGCCATACCAATCGCGTTGTTTTTGGGTTTGTGTTCTTTCCTGGACTCCAGGGCTTCACGGTCGTAACACACGCTTCTGCGGCCAGGAGGACTTTCCGATGAACAATCATAAAAAACGTATTCGCCCGTCTTCTTATCATGACCAATAACATCCGGTTCACCGCCAGTTCTTTCCATTTCATTGAGCGACCACAGTTTTTCAATATTGGCTTCCAGCTTTGCTTGTACTTCATCCCATTCAAGACCTTTATGGCGGTTCATGTTTTTCTCAAAACGGGCTTTTGATTTTTTGAGAAGATCGTTTCGTTGTTCTGGTGACAGCGCCTTTTTCGACATAGGTTGTCTTGACATAGTCTCAAGGTGAAGTAAACAAGTAGTTCATTTTCTACTTTTCATGGTTCCAAGTGTTCTCTAACTGTCAGCAACATAACCGGATGAGTTTGAGTTCCAAGACCAAAATCACTTTTGAAGCATGCGTGCCGCCGCTTCACATATCAAACGGCAAACCGGCCCTCGCACGCTGGATGGGCTCGTGAGATGCTCAGATTTTCCCGAAGAATCGCGCTCGCCCCTTGTGATAACTCCTTGATCACTGTCACAAGCTCATGTTCTCGATGACTCATCATCAGAGTTCTGTGGGACCCCCGTCCACCCCGCACCAATTCAATATGCACCGAAGCCCGACACCGTCGGGCTTTGTCATATCCTGCACTCCTGTCCGCCACTCTCCTGTCCGCCACACATTTCGCGTTTGACTATCCGCTTGTTCTGATCTATCTTAACGCCGTCCCTCCACTTATTGGAACTATCATGGCTACCCTCGTTAGTCGGACGGTTTCTCACTACAGGCTCGTCGAGCACCTTGGCGGCGGAGGCATGCGTGTTGTCCAGAAGGCCCAGGGTCTCAATATGACGCAATTGAGTTTGAGATGAACGATGTATAGGTGCACAGCCATGTTGTTTCTGTGCCGGCTCACGATCGTTGCAACCCGAAGGGTTTCTTATTGAGGCAAAACCATCCGAATCCGTTTCATCCGGCAACGACGATAAAATACTCCGATGCATTGACAAGGGGCTGGGGGCTCATACGTAAAACGGAAGCATACTTCGAAAGACCTCGTGACTACCGCCTCGATTACGGCGTACGTCGCAGCGCAGTCGCCAGCTAAAGCGCCCGTGTGCACAACACTGCGCGCGGAGATCGAATGCGCCCTTTGATTGCCCAAATCGATGAGGCAGAATGAAAGCGATCGTTCAGAACTCGTACGGCTCATCGACTGTCCTTGAACTCAAGGAGATCGACAGACCGGTGGTAAAGGAGAACGGTGTGCTGGTGCGGGTGCACGCCGCTGCCCTTCATGCGGGGGATTATTTCGCCCTGATCGGCGTGCCGTACCTCGTGCGCTTGGTCGTAGGATGGCCTAAGCCGAGGAGCTACGTTCCAGGGTTCGATCTAGCGGGGCACGTCGAAACGGTAGGCAAGAAGGTGACCCTCTTCCGCCCTGGTGACGAGGTGTTTGCTTCCTGCAACCGGGCTTGCGCGGAGTATGCGGGCGGGCCGGAAAGTATTTTTGCACTCAAGCCCACCAACCTCACGTTCGAGCAAGCGGCGGCCGTACCGACATCCGCTCTTGCCGCTCTCCACGGTCTTCGGGACGCGGGAAAGGTGCAACCCGGGCAGAGGGTCCTAATCAACGGTGCTTCGGGTGGCGTCGGGACCTTTGCTGTGCAGATCGCCAAGACCTTTGGGGCGGAGGTTACTGGTATTTGCAGCACGAGGAACGTAGACATGGTCCGATCGCTTGGCGCGGACCACGTCATCGATTACACCCGAGAGGACTTCACGCGAAGCGGAAAGAAATACGACATCATCCTCGACAACGTGGCGAACCGATCATTCGCGGAGTGCAGACGCGCGCTTGCCCCAAGCGGGATTCACATACCCAACAGCGGTCGTGCCGGCATGGGTTACATCGTCAAGGCGTTCATGCGGTCCGCATTCGTCCGTCAGCAGGGTCGCCCTTTTCTCTCCGCACCAAACCGCGAGGATATGGTCTTCCTGAAGGGCCTTGTCGAGAACGGCAAGGTGAAGCCGGTCATTGACCGAACCTACACAATGAGCGAGACACACGAAGCTCTGAGATATGTTGGGGAAGGGCACGTACGAGGCAAGGTGGTGATCACCATATTGAAGCAGGGACCGCTGCCAGAGGCTGCGGCTTAACAATGTTATGCAGCGAAGGGCACACCGCACCGCCACTAATGTGCAACATGGATCGGCTTGGGACGATTGTCTGGCACAAGACTGAAAATCAGGATGGAGGAGAAATGGCCCAAGGATGGTGATCATTCGCACTTTTGGGTTATACGCTCCCCTTTCGATCGTGGCATGCGTGTCAGAAAGTTTCATTCTGGCATCTCGGAGCGAAGCTGAAGCAGATGGGTGTTCTGTGGGCCCCCCATCCACCCTGCATCAATTTAATGACCCACGAAGCCCGCGCTGTGCGGGCTTTGCCGTTTCCCCACCTACTTCGCGGTCCTCGAATGGCTAAATGATCCCCTGGCAACTTCCTCGCTCTTTGATGAGGCAAAGCGCCACATTGACATTCATCACGCTCCGGTGTAGATTCTTCTTGATCTTAATTCCGAGTCTTGGCCCGTTTCGCGTAATGTTCCTCTTGTCTCAGATGCTCAGATGAGAAGGGGGGCCTCTTATGAAGCACTGTCCTGCCGTAACACACGTCTTTGCACTCTGTCTGCTGGCCCTGCCCCAAGGCCGTGCCCAAACGGATACGGTTGACGTCCCGAGCGACATCCCGCCGAGTGTCGGGCATCTCAACGAAGCCATCAAAACGGTCGGTGCATCAGGCACTCTCTCCGGAACCGTTTTCAGGCTTGAATCTTATGGCTACTACGCACTGACCGGGACAATCACAGTCCCTGCAGGAGAGCACCTGACCATCATAGCGCAGAAACCCGGCAAGACTCAGGATTCAGCACCGCCTCAGCTTGGGTGGTCGGATACGGTGGGTTTTCCGCAATTTAACTTCCGCTGCTTTGGCAACATCACGCTGAAGAATCTTTGGCTATTGTATGCGCGAACAAACGGTCAAAAGATGTTTGTGAGTCTTCAGATCGAGGATTCCCCTGATGCGGTCAACGGACAGGTCGCTGTGTTCGATGGCGTCATCTTTGACCGTTCGGGCATTCCTGCAAACGCAAGCGGAGCAGTGGGAATTACAGCAAAGCACTTCCGGGGATTTTTCAAGGACTGTTACTTCAAGAACTGTGTTGACGATCACTTTCGGTACTATGGGAGAGCCGTTTCATTTCCCTTCAGTATCGAGGGCTTGCATTCCGATACTGTGACTTTCGAGAATTGCACATTCGCAAACATCGGCTACGTGTACGAGCAGGAATCCGGCAACTACGCAGACTTCCTGAAATTCAACCATTGCACGTTCCTCAATGTCGTGATGTTCCCTCTGGAATCCGGCTGGTGGAACCAACTCGCGGTCACCAATTGCGTCTTCGTGAACACGCACATGTACGGGCATTTCCCAGCACTGGGAGGGGCAGATCCGAGCGGCGGGACGATCTGGATTGACAGCGTGTCCCAGTTTGAGCATGCCGTCCCTTTCGCTGATCCGGATCGACGTATCCTGTTTGCCAACAACAGCTACTACATCGAGACGTGGCTCCGGAATTGGATGAGCGAGAATCCCGCGAGCGAGTACTACCGCCAGACAGGGCAACTCGGCAATATACCAGCACCTCAGCCCATGATGAATGCGCGTACGATTCACTTCTTTGACGCCACGGATGCCAATGGACACAAGTTGTTCCCGTTTATGAACAGGAGTGCGTGCTACGATTCAACAAACCCTCACTTCAGGATCCCTCCGAGTGACACTGCCAAAATCAAGACCTTCTTGTACTACCGGTGGTATGATGCCCAAGATATGGATTGGGCCTACGCCCCTGAGTTGTCCCTGCAGCGAATCTGGCCCCTGACTGAAGACCTTGCCTTTACGAACCCGACTCTCATGAACGCCGGCTTGAACGGATTCCCGCTCGGCGACCTCTATCGCTGGTGGCCGGAGGACTACGCCCGATGGGAACTTCAACAGGGTGCTGAAAACGCGAGGATCACGCAATGGCTGGAGACCGGTGTTGATCCTGGTACTGTCTCGGTGGAGGCGTTCCAACGGGACGAAACCCCATCGAGCTATGCGCTTGGGCAGAACTATCCCAACCCCTTCAACCCAACTACAATCATACAATTCTCAATTGTAGATCCACAATTCACGACTCTCAAGATGTATGACATCCTCGGCCGCGAGGTGGCGGTGCTGGTGAATGAAAGAAAGGAGCCTGGGAGATACCTGGTCCGGTTTGATGCGACGGGATTGGCCAGCGGTGTGTACCTGTACCGGCTCACTGCCGGGAGATTCGACCAGACGAGGAGGTTGGTTTTGGCAAAGTAACTTCCCAGGCGGATCTATTGGTTCATCTAGCGGGCTCCCTATCGATCAGAGGGGTCCGCCTTGTTGTTTCAGCTCGAATCTGATGAGTACCAGGGTTCTGTACGACCCCCCTCCACCCCGCTCATAAGGCTCTGCAGGTGAATGATTTGTGTAGCCTTTCATTTTCTTGTCAACTCCTGCACTCAAAGGTAAAGGCCCGGACATCGCTGCCCGGGCCGTGTTTCGCAGTTCTGAGTAACCGGCGATACTATCTGACCGTGAGCATTTTCCTCGTCTGCACGAAGTCTCCCGCAGAAAGCCGGTAGAAGTAGACCGCGCTCGATAGTCCCCTCCCATCGAACTTCACCTCGTGATACCCCGCTTCCTGTTCTCCCTCTGCAAGCGAAACCACCTGTTGGCCGAGTGGATTGAAGACCGTTAAGGTCACATGGGAACGAGTGGGTAAACCGTAGCGGATAGTCGTTGTGGGATTGAAAGGGTTGGGGTAGTTCTGACTTATCGAAAACTCTGTTGGCGTTCCTGTTTCTCCTTTAGCATCTGTCATAGCGAAAGTAAAATTCGACACATCGCTCCACGGACCAGATCCAGCAACATTGCTGGCCTGAACCTGCCAGGAGTACTGTCCTCCTTCTGAATGCCCAGAAAAAGTCTCGACTGTATCTGATGTTGAAGCAGACCTGAAAACCCTGTTGGGTGTTTGCATTGCAGTTACCCGGATGAAGTACTGATCAGCGTCCTGTACTTCATTCCATGTATATGTCGCAGAGCCTGGTTGATCTTGAATCGGAGTGGCCTCAAGTAATTGTGGTTTCGCTGGTGATGCTATTGTGATGAACCTCCATACATTGCTCCAGAGACCCACACCGGCAACACTTTGTACTTTGACACGCCAAAAGTATTGTTTGCCTTTGAGGAGGCCGGTGAAAGTCTTAACTGTATCACTTCCTGTCGAATCACTTTTATCAAGGCTTTCAAATTCCGAATCTGACGATACCTGGATAAGATACTGTGTAACGTCTTGTACCTTGTTCCATCGAAAGGTAATAGTCGTATCCAGGCCTGATTGAAGATCGGAAGGATAGCGTAACGATGTCCATTCAATGAGAGAGGTGCCGTTAGAAAGTGTCGGTGTGGTCCACGTAATCCAGGGGGAAAGGTCGGTATTATACGGAGCAGTAGCGATGTTCGTATTCACCGTGTCATTCCCAAGAAGGAACTTTTCCACAAAAGCTTCAACTTCCGGCATTTGGCCGCTTGGAACTTCGCAGTGCAAATGTGCACCAACAATGGAAAAACCGAACCTATCGGGGATGCCGAGAGCATTATAGATTTGCTGCACAGCCCTACTAGTGACATAACACGACGGATTTGACAGCCATGTATAATCCGGATTTGCCGTAACGTACAACGCACGAGGCGCGCACATTGTACATAACTCATGATGATCCACCGGCAGTTTTGAAACATTGGTGCCGGAAAATCGGAACATGCTCTCACTAAACCACTGATGACTGGTAGCGCCCAGAGTTTCCACGCTCCCCGCTGGCTCGGTCTGCGAGTAACGCCACGACGTGGCGCCTCCGCCACCCGACTCCTGGGCAATTGTTAGCGCAATACGCTCGTCAAACGCCCCGGCAAAGAGTGCCATTTTGCCTGCATAGGAGCAACCGGTGACGGCTATGTGCTTGAGATCAATGGGGAGAACAGTTTGAACCAGCTCCAAGCCATCAATTATGCGACTGACCCCCCAAGCCCATGCGCTGTATTGTCCTGTATTGTCAATCGTAAGACCAGGCCCATAAAGCACGTAGTAGGGGTCCGAATCTTGCGGGCTGTTATACGTCGTTACCTGATTATGGCTGAATGTGATTTGTGCAATATTACGACTGCTAAAGACGGTAGATGGTACACTGCCACTGGGACTATTCATACCAATCACTGCAGGGAAGGGTCCCGTCCCCGCCGGGAGGATAACTTGTGAAGTCAGCGTGAGCGTTTTGCCGTTCACAGTTACAATCACTGTAAGTACGCCCCCGGAATAACTTGCTGTTATGGTATCCGGACGAATCGGCTTTGCGCCGACCTCATACTCTTGGATCTGGGCGCCGATCTCAGCACGCCGGTATCGCCAATCGGAGAAGTTCGAAACGCGACCTCTGCCATCGGACCATTCAAACGGGTCGGGTAGTGCCTGGATGGCAGGGAGATTGCTGAACGAAGGGAAAGTCGGTTTCGGGTAGTCAGTTCCCGTATTCTCAATTTGATAGACGAAGGGCATCATTCCTTGAGCCGATGAATCAACGGACACATAGCTGCTCAATAGAAGTGTCGATAGGACTATTCTTACCCTCATTTTGATACTCCTCATGCCGCTACTGCTACTCCCGGGAGCTTCTGGGACCAGAACAAACGATTTCTTTGGTCGTACAAAGATGATGACTCCCAAAACCAGTTCAAACAGTGAAACCTTGAACAACACTCTAAATATAATGCGCCAAACGGAGCGGAGCAAGGTCCCGTGGTGCCTCTGACGCCACAAGCATCCCGCGCCGGGATCCCTCAATGGCTCTTTTCGGCTGACAGCGCGGGAGTAAGAATTCAGGGGTGGTACACATACAAGTACGCTGTCACGAATGACGGAAACCGGATCTTTGCTTCGCGGGGCCCGGCGGCAGAGACGATACCGTAACTGCCTTGGCAAAGACTTTCTTGAGCACCGCCACATCTACATCGCCGAGCGACTTGATATAGAGGCACCCTTTGCCGGTCTTGTACTTCCCGAGTTTGGTGAGTTCAACTTCGATATTCTTCAGCCCACCCATCAAATAAATGCTGATATTCTGCTTCCTCGGCGAAAACCCGATAACCACGGTATCCCCTTCTCGTCCGCTTTCATATACATAGTGGTATGTACCAAAACCGACAATTGCGCTTCCCCACATGATGGGTTCACATTTTGAGACCTGCTGCATCAATTGGAGAATCGCAAAACAATCATCCCGCAGTTGCCGGTCCTGAATCTTGTTCAGGAAAGCAGTCACACTGCTTTTCGTCGGTTTGGTTTTGTTTTCCGCCATCGAAGCACCCCTTTCACATGGCCTAATTCCCAATCAGATCGACAAGTTTGCAGAACTCGATTGGCTGTGGGAGAACTTCATGAATCTGCTTTTTCTTCGACTCACAATCAAGCGTTCAAAGTCTTCGGCGAAAACAAAAA
>Ga0105107_10001533_pt1 | contig 14967 bp, 7 predicted proteins | sample PPLLaktember2015_6_FD_79335 | JGI IMG/M metagenome (GOLD analysis project Ga0105107, IMG submission 79335) | Freshwater sediment microbial communities from Prairie Pothole Lake near Jamestown, North Dakota, USA - PPLs Lake P8 Core (1) Depth... | ecosystem: Environmental > Aquatic > Freshwater >...
ACAGGATATCGCCGCGAAAACGACGACGAGCCCGATGAAGAGAAAGATCATGGTCTTGCCTTTCATGGTCGTTTGCACCTCCTAGCGGGATCGGATGACGGCTATTATATTAATTCGGGGACACAATACCAATTTCCGAATTAGCGGTTATCGGCCAGCCTGATAGTGTGGGATCAGAAACTCGGGCATATAGGCGATTTTTAAAATCGGAAAATAGTATTGTGTCCCCGATTTACCTGACAGCGAGGGCCTTCGCACCGGCGAGGCGGAGGCCAAGCCGGCCATCTGCGCCGGGCTCGATGCGGACCGTCTTGGGCGGCCGGATGCCGCCGTCCCAGGTGAAAAAGTCGCGTTCGCCGGAAGCATAAAGGCGCATCCGGACCGTCAGCCCGCGGACCGACCGTCCGAGGAGCCGGCCTTCCTTCTCGATGTCCCAGACATAGGTCATGTCCAGGTGGCCTTTTTCGCAGATGAAGCGGACGACCGTCTCGTCCCGGTCCTGAGTGCTCGCCGTGCCGAGGATCTCATGTCGAAGGACGCGGCCGTGGTCCGCCTCGATCCTCTTCATGGACTCCGCCCAATTGGCCTTCAGGCGGTCGATCTTGACCTCGCCGCCGTAAGCCTCGTGGATGATCGAGAAATCACCCTTCATGTTCCCGGCGATCATCCGGGCCGCAAGCGTGTTGAGATTCGCCAGCCTCCCAGGCGCGGCGGCGCGGACGGAGTTGAGCAGATCGAACGCGCCATGGCCCTGCGCTTCGATGAAGAGTTCCGCCCCGTCCACGGTGACGACATACGCCCCGGCCTCTTCCGGCAGCCGGTAGGTCCCGGGGAGCGCCTCGAGGGCCGCGGCGCCCAGCTTGACGACCTCCGGGATCGAAGGATAGGGCTCGCTCGCAAGGAAGCGCATCCCGAGCTGCTGCAGGAGCGAGTTCGCCGACCTGTTCTCGGCGATGACGTTGGTCATGATGAAGACGACCATGCCGGTGTCCGGCACGATGGCCAGGTCGGCGTAGTAGATGCCGTTGCCGCCGTTGTGGGTGACCACCTTCGTTCCGTCCGGCGCCTTCATGATCGACCAGCCGTATCCGTAAAACGTATCGCCGCCCTCGCTCACATGGGGCGTCCAGAGCTTCGTCGTCGACGTTGGCGACAGGATGCGCCCCTCGAGCAGGGCCCGAGCCCAACGGAGCATGTCATAGACGGTCGTGTGGATGCCCCCGTTGGCCCGCAGGGCCCAGTGAGGCCCGTCGGCCGCCGTGGGGCGCTCGAGGAACGTGCCCCAGCGCCCGCCCGCGGCGTCATAGCCCGGCGCGAAACGGCTTTCGCCCCAAGCCGGAAGCGTGTAGCCCGTCTCGTACATGCCGAGGGGCAGAAACAGAAGCTCCCGCAAAACGGCCTCGTAAGGCTTGCCGGAGAGCTTCTCGAGGATGGCGCCAAGGAGGCTGAAATTGGCGTTCGAGTAGGAGTAGCCCTTGCCGGGGTCGAACAGGAGGGGCTTATCGAAGGTCTGTTTCACGTAATCCGCGAGCGGCACGGCATCGAAATCGTCGATGTCGGGGTCGGAGAGCCCCGAGGAGTGGGACAGGAGATGATGGAGCGTGATCGACGCCTTGTCGGCCGGGACACCGTCGAAGTACCTGCCGATGGGGTCCGTCACGCGGAGCTTCCCGGCCTCCTCCATCTTGAGGATGGCCGCGGCGGTGAACTGCTTGGTGATCGAGCCGATATCCGAGATCGTGCCGGGGGTCCAGGCCACCCGATGTTCCCGGTCGGCCAGCCCGAAGCCCTCGGCGAAAAGTGGCGTGTCGCCCTTGGCCACGAGCACAACGCCGGCGAAGCCGAGCTTTTCGAGGCGTTGGAGGTAGGTCCGCGTTTCGGCGACCGCCTTGTCGAAGTCGGGCGCCGCCGGCGGGGGGGGCAGCGCCGCCGCGACGATCGATGCCAGCGGGGCCAACGCTACAAGCGCCAGGCAGGCGAGGATAGGGAGATTCGCGCGTTTTGTTCTCATCTTGCTCACCTTTAATATGGGGACACAATACCATTTTCCGAATTTTCCGGCCATTTCTCCCGGGATCCGCGCCTTCTGCTTCCCCCCGAAAATCCTTGAAATGGCCGGGCTAAAAGGCACAAAATAGCCGAAATCCCAGCAAGGCGGCTGACATGGAACTGAAACAGGTTCGTATCCGGTTGACGGCGCCGATGATCGGGCTTCTACTCGCGCTGACCTTGACAGGATGCGGGCAGGCGCCGGCGGATCCGGCCGTCATCTCTGTCGAGACGTTGCTTCGGGAAATGGTCGACCTCGACGGCCTGGCGCTGCGGCCGGTGCCGTTCTTCAAGCAGGCCCAAGCCTCGAGCTACGACCGGGAGAGCCACAAAGGCGGCGACGCGTGGTTCGCCAACCGGGACGTCGGGCAATATGTCCGCACCGAGACCGCCGCGGGCGGGCGGACGGAGCACGTCCTGGCCGACCTGAAGGGCCCAGGCGCCGTCACCAGGTTCTGGTCGGCCAATCCCGACAGGGCGAACGTGACGCGGTTCTACTTCGACGGGGAGGCGGAGCCGCGGCTCGCACGGCCGCTTGCGGACCTGTTCAAGGGACTGAGCGCGCCGTTCGGACCTGATTTCTCCTACATCAGCGGCACGGGCGGGAACCTCTACTTCCCTCTCCCCTACGATGAGTCCCTCAAGATCACGGTCGAGGAGACGGACGGGCCGCTCCGGCTCTATTACGAGATCGGCTATCGGACCTACGACCGGGGCGCGCGCGTCGAGACGTTCCAGCCGCAAGCGGCGGCCGCTTGGGAGAAGACGTCGGCGCTTGTCGCGGCGATGCTGGCGAGGCCGGGATCGGCGGCGCCTCGATCCCCGGGGACGCAAAGGACATCGGGGCCGGGCGACGCGAGCTCAGAATGGATCACCGCCCGCTTGACCGTCGCGCCCGGCGAGACCGCGTCCCTGCCTCGGATCGAAGGCCAGAAAGCCGTCACCGAGTGGACGGCCCGCGTCCCGGGCACGCGCGAGAGCCGCGATTGGGCCGATCCGGCCCGGGCCCACAGCGCCTACCGCTTCCTCGTCTTGGAGGTCCTTTTCGACGGCGAGCGCTCGATCGAAACGCCGCTCGGCGATTTCTTCGGATCGGGACCGGGGATCAATCCCTACGAGAACCTGTTCTTCACGGTCGACGGCACCGGGCGGATGACGAGCCGGCTAGTCATGCCGTTCGCGAAGTCGATGGACCTGCGCCTGACGAACCGGGGCCGAATCCCCTACAGCGTGGAGCTTCTGCTGCGCGTCGGCGACAGTCAATTCGCCGGCCGCAGTTATCACCTCCGGGCTCAATGGCGGACGCTGTCACGTCCCACCTGGCCGCCGTTCGATACGAACGTCCTCGACACGGCGGGCGAAGGCAAGGTCGTCGGCACGGTCTACGAGGTCGCCAACGACGGGCTAATCTGGTGGGGCGAGGGCGATCAGAAGATCTCGATCGACGGCGAGCCCTTTCCGAGCACATTCGGGACGGGGACCGAGGACGACTACGGCTACGCCTACGGCGATAACCGGCCGTTCACGCGGCCCTACCACGCCCAGACGAGGGTGGACGGGCCGGGCAGCGGCGGACACATCAGTCTCAACCGGTGGTATGTGCTGGACGCGCTCCCCTACCGCACGGGCGTGCGCTTCGATCAGGAGGTCTGGCACTGGATGCCGTGCCGGCCGACATGGGCCCAGGTCGTTTATTGGTATGCGAAGCCCGGCTCGCCCGGGCCCGTGCGGGTCGACCCGGCGACGCTCGCCCCGGTCGATCTCGGCGTCCGCGAGGATATGCTCGAGCCGATCGAGGGGGAGGCCGTCCGGTTCACGGCGCGCGGCGGGAAAGCCGGGAAGGAAAGGCTGGCCAACTGCTCCGGTGCCGAGCATCTCGTCTGGCGAGGCGCCCGCCCGGGCGGACGGCTCGAGGTCAAGTTCGCGGTGCTCAAGGCCGGCCGCTATTCCATCGAGCTGAACCTCTGCAAATCTCCTGACTACGGCCGGTTCGAGTTCGCGCTCAACGGGAAGCGGGCCGGGATCGCCCCGGTCGATTGCTTTTCGGAGAACCTCGATTGGGTCCGGCCGATTCTCGGCGTTTTTGATCTCGTCGAGGGCGACAATACCCTCGAGTTCCGTGCCCTCACGCCCAACCCGTCCGCCCGGCCCGGCAGCCTCCTCGGCCTCGACTACATTTTCCTGGTCAAACAATAAAATTGGGGACACAATACTATTTTCCGAATTATCAAATCGGAAAATAGTATTGTGTCCCCGATTTGCTATTTCAACGCACTCCAGTTCAGAAGCGCGTTCCAAAGGAACCGGTGGTCGGACCGGTTGAGGTCGCGGTGAATCGGGTTGAAATTGAACGCGACCACACGCCCCTTCCCGACGGGGAAATCCATGATCGCCGGCCGGCCTTCGAGGTCGTCCTCGCCCTTCAGGGCGCCGCTGACTAGCATCTTGGGCTCGTCCTTCTTGGCCTTTTCCCGCGCCTCCCGCTCCTCCTTCGTCAGCGCCGCTAAGGCCTCCGGCCCCTCGTCCTCCCGGTCCTCCTTCCGGATCTTCGTCCCCCACTGCATGATGATCTTCTGGCGCTCGGACCTGGAAATGTCGTAGACGGACATCTGCGACCGGAAGACCGAAGTCACCTGCGGAGAACCGTAGGCCAGCGGATGGTCGGGCCGGACGAACTTGACCTTGAGCTCCGAGCCCGGCGTGAAAAAGGCCCCGCCCCTGCGGCGGACGTCCCTGACGAGCCCCCCGTCGAAAGCGAGGGTCGATCCATTGCCGAGGGTCACGAGCACCCCTCCTGCGCCTAGGAACTCCTCGATCCTGGCCATGCCCATCCAGCCTATGCCTCCCGTGATGTCTGCGGAAGCGTCGGGGACGCCGAGATTCGGCGTCTCTTTGGTCTTCATGTAGGCCATCGGCCCGAACTTCTTATCGATACCGTGGATCTGGCCCTGGAGCCCGAGGTAATTGTCGCCGAAGACGATGACATCGTACTTCTCGCGCAGACGCCCGGCCCGGATATCCTCGTCACGGATGTAGGCGTAAGGGATCTTCTGGCGGTCGAGGACGAGCCGGATCCAGCCCACGGCCTGCGTGTCGGCCCAGGTATGCCAGACCGCGAGGCGGGGCAGCTTCGATTCATGGCGCACGACGTCGGGCGCCGCCGCCGCGCTCTCGAAATCGACGGCGATCTCGGCCGCGGCCAGCTCGAGGGCGCCGGCGAGCCCCTTCTGATCGGCGATGATCCATGACCCCGCAGGGTAGTCTTTCTCTCCCGACTTGAACGCCTTCTCGGCGATCTCGACGCGAAAGGCGGCAAGGCGGGCCCGGAGCGCGAGCAGTCCCTCCTGCCCCGTATCGCCCAATAAATACACCGGCCCCGACCCGTTCACTTTGCCGGTGACCGCGAAACCCGCCGTAAGAGGCGCCACCGCGGCCTCCAGAACCTTGGCGTCGTCGATGCTCTTGGCCTCGACCCCGAAATGCACGGGGAGCGACCAGGAGACGTCGTCATACGGCTCGTAGACCGCGTCGGGCGGAAACGCCTGCGGCAGCAGGAGATCGACGGCGTAGTTCCGGTAGGGCTGGTCGAGCCGCACGACGTACGTTCCGGCCGCGAATTCCCCTTCTGCGACCTTAAACGGTGCGGCGGCCCGGGAGACTTCGATGCCCTGCGCGAGCAGCAGCTCGACCATCTCGGCGACGCGCCGCCGGTCGCCCTGGTCCTCGGGGATGGCGAACGCGTAGGGTTTGCCCTTGACACCCTTCTGCCAGGAGTTGTAGCCCTTGCGGTAGAAGTCCCGCAGCATCTCCCGCGCGTTCTTGGCCGCATAGTCGAGGGCGGCCAGGCAGCCGCTCTGCATGTAGTTCGTGTTGTTGCGGAGCGACCAGAGGAACTTCCGGGGCGGCGGCATGGGCCGGTACCATTCCTGGCTGGTCACGGGGCGCCCCACGTAGCGCTCCTCTTCGGGCCGGAGGATCCGCTCGACGGTCTCGGCCGTGCCGTTGCCGAAGGTCTCGTAGCCGCGGCCGATGCTGTTGTGGTTGACGCCGATCGAATCCAGGAAGACGTGCTGCCAGCCGTCGCTGAAGCCCCACGTCCAGACGCCCGGCATACCGGCCGAGGTTAGGGCCCCGAGCTCGGCCATGGACATGGCGAACCACTCGTTGAGGAGGATCGGGTCGAGGTTCTTGTTGAAGGGCCCGGTCCCGTTCCAGGTCTGGAGGAGCGGGATGGACTCGTGGAGATCGTGGACGACGGTCGGGTGATAGGCGAAGAACATCCGGGCCACGGCCTTCGATGTCTGGAGGGCCATCTGGTGCGCGTCGCGGTTGTTGTCGTGGAAGACGTAGTGGCCCCAGTAAGGCGGCGAGTCCGGCGGCAGGCTTTCATAGTCGGTCTTGCCCTTGAGATAGCGGTAGAACCAGTCGACCTGCTTGTCGCGTCCGTCGGGCTCGGAGACAGGGTTGATGAGGACGAGGAGCTCCTTGCGGATCCGCTGGATCATCGGCTGATCGGAGACGGCCAGACGGTAGGCGAGCTCCATGACCATCTCGGCCGAACCCAGCTCGGTCGAATGGAGAGCGGCATTGAAGTAGTAGACGGGGCGGGCCGAGGCGATGAGCCCCTCGGCGGCATCGAGCGGGGTCTTGCGCGGATCGGCGAGGGCGGCGGCCGCCCCCTTCAGCCGGTCGAGGTCGCGGATGCCGTCCTCGTCGGCGATGGCAGCGAGGAGGATGTCCCTCCCCTCTTCGCTCTTGCCGATCGTCTCGATGCGGACGCGCGGCGAGGTCTCGGCGAGCTTGCGGAAGTAGCCGTAGATCTGTGTCGTCGAGGAGAGCTCGCCCGCGGCGCCGACGACGTGGCCGAGATACTCGGCCGGCGAGGGCACGGCCGGCGAGTCGGGCAGGTAGGCGACCCAGGGATTGCCGAAGCGCGGTTCGGTCGTGAACTTGGCGATGGCCTCGACCGAACCCGGCTCGACCTTGTCCGGGGCGTAAGGGTTTTTAGTCTGTGCCTGAACAGGTTGGACGGCTTGAGCCTGCGGGGGCCGGGGGGCCTCCGCGACGAGAACCGCGGCGAACAGCGCGGCGAAAACGGCGATGGGAACGAAACGCAAAGAGAACAGGCGGGGCTTGATCATGCGGCCTCCAATTCGGGGACACAATACCAATTTCCGAATATTCGGGCAAGCCGCCGAACGGGACGCTGGGGTGAAAGCTGAAAAGTTTAGGTTTGACCCCGTCTTCTTTTGCTATAATCCGGCCACGACCCGAATGGAGGCCCGCCCATGAACCATACGTCCCGCGTCCTGATTCTGGCCTTTGCTGTATCGGCCCTCGGCCTCGCGCCCGTCACGGACGCGTCCCCCGCGCCCGATCCGACGGCCCCGGGCGACGCCGAACCCCGCATCGTCCTCACGCCCAAGCCCGGTCCCGCGCCGCGCCTCAACGGCGCCCGCGTCTTCGGCGTCCGTCCCGGCTCGCCCTTCCTCTTCACCATCCCGGCGACCGGCGACCGTCCGATGACCTTCGGCGTCGAGGGCCTTCCCGAAGGCCTGAAGCTCGACACGGCCACCGGCCAGATCACCGGTTCGCTCGCCTCCCCCGGCACCTACACCGTCACGTTCACGGCCGCCAACGCCCGCGGCACGGCCTCGCGCCCGTTCCAGATCGTCTGCGGCCCGACCCTGGCGCTCACGCCCCACATGGGCTGGAACAGCTGGTACGTCTGGGAGAACCGCGTCACCGACGAGATCATGCGCGCCGCCGCCGATGCCATGGTCTCGAGCGGCATGGCGGACCACGGCTATCAGTACGTCAACATCGACGACTGCTGGCCGGTCCGGTTCGATTCCAGCGATCCGGGCCGCCGCGGCGAACCCCGCGACGCCGGCGGCCGGATCAACGCCAACAGCTATTTCCCCGACATGAAGGCCATGACCGACTACATCCACGCCAAGGGCCTCAAGGCCGGCATCTACACCTCGCCCGGCCCGACGACCTGCGCCGGCTACACCGCGGCCTGGCAGCACGAGGAGCTCGACATCCGCCGCTTCGTCGAATGGGGATTCGATTTCCTGAAATACGACTGGTGCTCCTACGGGGATTCCGCCGACGAGGAGAAGCTCGACGACCTCCAGCGGCCCTACCGCCTCATCAGCGGCATCCTGGCCGCCCAGCCTCGCGACATCGTCCTCAACCTCTGCCAGTACGGCATGGGCAACGTTTGGGAGTGGGGCCGCGAGGCCGGCGGCCACAGCTGGCGCACCGCCGGCGACCTGGGCCACGACGTCGTCGGCAACCTCTTCCGCGACGGCTTCGACGTCTACTCCGCCAACGAGCTCCACCGTTACGCCGGCCCTGGTGGCTGGAACGATCCCGACTACCTGCTCATCGGCATCCTCAGCTCGGCGTTCGTCACCGAAACCGAAGGCGGCAGCGAAGCCTCGCCCCTCTCCCCGAACGAGCAGTACACCCACGTCTCGCTCTGGTCGCTGGTCGCGGCACCGCTCATCTTCAGCGGCGACATCACCCGCCTCGACGATTTCACGCTCGGCCTGCTCACGAACGACGAGATCATCGAGGTCGACCAGGACCCGCTCGGCAAACCCGGCAAGCGCGCCGCGAAGACCGGCGACTGCGAAGTCTGGGTGCGCGAGCTCGAGGATGGCTCCAAGAGCGTCGGGCTCTTCAACCGCGGTGAAGGCCTGGCCACGGTCACCGCATCATGGGCCGATCTCGGCCTCGCCGGCCCTCAAAAGGTCCGCGATCTCTGGCGCCAGAAGGACCTCGGCGTCTTCAAGAATGCCTTCACGGCCTATGTCGCCCGCCACGGCGTCGTCATGGTCCGCCTGTGGCCCGAAGGCCGTTAGACAAACGTAGGATCCATCGCTGTTGGAGGCCCGGGATCGGCCGGAAGGGCCCGCGCCAGACGGCTTTCGTTGACAGACTCCTATAAACCCGAACCGATCGGGTACTCCCCGCTCACCCGCACCGGGAGCCGCCCGGAAGGCTTCAGCTCGCCCTTGAGCGCCTTGACGAACGAATCGAAATAGACCGCCTGGTTCCCGAACCAGCCCCGCTCGCCGTAGCCGACGAGGAACGCCGCGACGCCGGGGATCTTCCGGATGAGCTGGGGATTGCCGTAGGACATGGCCACGACGGCCTTCGGCTTCGCGGCAATGACCCTCCGGATGAAGGCCAGGTCGCCCTCCCTGAACGGCGCCGCGTCGCCCATCCTGTTGCGCGCGACGAAAAGCGACAGCACGACGAGGTCGGACTCCCCAACCGCCTTCCAGACGGTCTCGTAATACGCCGGGTCCATATCCGGCCGCAGCGCATAGCTCCTCGTCCCCGGGAAGGCCGCGCCGAGCTTCGCGGTAAGCGCCGCCGGCATGGGATCTCCGTCGACCTTCTGGACGGCGATGTTGACGATCTTCGGCGCCGCGCCGGGCGCGATCGGCAGGGCCTGGTCGTTCTTGAGCATGGTCAGCGACCGGTCGGCCACCTCCTGGACGAGGGCTTGGTGGGCGGCCGTCCCGACGAACTCGCTGACCCGGGCCTCGTCGACGAGCCGGTTCAGGTGGAGGCCGAGGCGGGCTTTGAGCGTCAGGACCTTCCGCGCGGCCTCGCCGATCCGCGACTCCGGGATCCGCCCCGAGCGGACCGCGGCGGCCAGCGCGGCGATCGTCGCGACCGGGTCCCTGGGCTTGAGGATGACGTCGTGCCCGGCCTCGAACGCCTTGACCGCGACCTCCTCGGCCCCGAACCGGCCGATGACATTGTCGTACCAGAGATCGTCAGACGTGACGACACCCGTGAATCCGAGCTTGCCCTTGAGCCAGCCCGTGACGAGCTTCTTCTCAACGCTCGCCGGGAGCACGGAACCGTCCGTGACGGACGGCACGGCGATGTGCTCGGTCATGACGAAGTCGACGCCCGCGTCGATCCCCTGCTTGAAAGCCCGAAATTCCTGGGCCTCGACGTCGGCCGCGGGCTTGTCGATCCAGGCCCAGCCCGGATTCTCGGGCATGTTCTTGACATCGCCCCGTCCGGGGAAGTGCTTGGCCGACGTCAGCATGCCGTTCTCGTGGTAGCCGCGGACGTAGGCCCGGACCATCCGCCCGAGAAGGTCGAGGTCGCCGCCGAACGAACGGACGCTCTCGGCCGGGTTGTCCGGATCCCACGCGATGTCGCAGACCGGCGTGTAGGTCAGGTGGACGCCCATGGCCCGGCCCTCGGCGGCGCCGGCCGAGGCGGCCCTGTACATCAGGTCCTCGTCCCCGGCCGCGGCGAAGGCCTGGTTGGCCGGATATTCGCTCGCGCCGGTCACCTGCTGGCCGGGCCCGCCCTCGAAGTCCCCGGAGATAAGGAGCGGGACCGCCGCCGCCTTCTGGAGGCGGTTGAGCAGCCGGGCGACGTCGCGCGGCGTGCCGCCGTAGAAGACGAACATGCCCACGCCGTGGTCGCGCGCGAGGGAGAGCCATCGGGCCAGCCGCGGGTCGTCCTCCGCGATGTAGCCGCCGGCGACGTCCGCAGTGATGATCTGGCCGATCTTCCGTTCGAGCGTCAGTCCGGCCAGCGTCTCCGTGGCCCAAGCCGCCGCCTCGTCGGTAAGGGTCATCGACAGGGTCGGCGCGGGGATCGACTCGCCCGGCCCGGTCTTGGCGCCGGGCGAAAAGAGGCGGACAAGAAGAAACGGCAGGGCCGCCACGACGGCCATGATGATGACGTACGCGGGATCGAGCCTCTTCAGCTCTCTCAACTTGAGCATGTCAGTCCTCTTTCAAATCGGGGACGCGAGCCGCAGGCCCGGGCTCCCCGTCATTTCGCTCTTTCAAAAATGATCTCGTGGAGCTCCATGCCGGTCCCCTTGGACCGCTCGTCCTTGCCGGTGAGGGTGAGGAAGAGGATATTCTCGCCCCGCCTCATCTCGAAGGTCCCCAGGAGCATCGGGCCGCTGACGGCGCGCTCCGGGGAGTACAGGTTCACGGCCTCCCCGGCCGGCCGGTCGCGCTCGAACACGCGCAGGATGCCCTGATCCGGTCCGGTGACGGCCCTGACCGAGATCGCGTAACGTCCCGCCTCGGGCAGGTCGCAGATGAACGAGACGTGGTGCGGGCCGAAGACGTCCTCGCCGCTCGTCTTCATCGAAAAGACCCGGACCCGGTCCTTCCCGACCGCCGACGATCCCTTCGTCCACAGGACGTTCTGGAGCGACATCGTATGGATAGGGACGTTCCAGCCGGGGACGAAGACGACCCGGTCGAGCCCCCGGACCCGGCGTTCGGCGGCCGTCATTATCGGCTCTGCCCCCGTCGGCGGCTCTTGCGAATAGAAAAAGACGACGCCCGCATAGTCCGTCGGAACGGCGTTCCCTTCGGGCCCGTGCTCGATCGTGTAATCGATGGATTTCGCGTAGGCATAGGAATCCGTCAGAAGGAACCTGTATCCGCCCGTCCGGGCCAGCGGCTTTTTGTAGTCGAGGCACCCGCTGAGCGGCAGCGACGTCCGCGCCTCCCACCGCCCCGGCACGTCGTACCAGCCGCCGTTGAACGAATCCTCGGAGCCCGTCCCTGGGACGGCCAGCTCCCCGTCGATCACGGCCCGGTCATCGCCCTCGAAGAAGCCCGTATGCCCGCTCTCGAGCCCCTGGGCCTGGAGGATGACCCCGACGATATGACCGCGGCCCTGCGTCTTGAGATAGGTGAAGGGTTGCCCTTCCGTGCACGGGTTCTCGCGGCGCCACCTGGCGTAGAACCGTCCCTCGTCAGGGACCTTGCCGGCGTTCGCCGTGACGACCTCGGCCGCGATGTCGACGGCCGGGCTGCCGGCCGCCCGCTCCGAAACGAGCTCGATCCGGGCCGCACGCTCGAACGGCATCGGGAAGTAGAGGTAGTTCAGGCCCTCGTCCGTCGTGCCGAGCATGAGCGAACGCACGGCCGGATCACCGAAGCTGTACCCGAAAAGGTCGCCGGCCGGACAATCGATGGCCGGCTCCGCCGCGCCATCCCAGTAGGCCCGGATCAGGATGTCGCGGCCGCCGCCCGCGAAGGCCGCGGCCGGACCGATCCTCAGCCCGACCACCCGGCCCGGCTTCGAGCTCTCATAGAGGACGGCCGTGCCGCCCGGCGCCAGGCTCGCCTTGACCGCCTTCGTCGAGACAGCCGCCCCGGCCGGGACGAGAGCGCCGCTGATGTCGGTCCCCGCCCGCCGGAAGATCTCGCCTGCGGCCGCGACCCGGGCCAGGAAGTCCGGCCCGGGCGGGTCCGTATACGTCCCGACCTCGGCCCCGGCCGGGAACACGGCGTAATTGATGTCGTAGAACTGGAACGTTTCGGCCCGGATGATCACCTTGCACGACCGCCGGTACGTCAAAGGCACGTAGGACGTGTATCCGCCGGCACCGGACCCGGCGAGAGGCGCCAGAAACGGCGGCCGGGTCCCGTCGAAGAGCTCGATCACCTTCAGGCTCAGCCGCGGCGAGGCCTCGCCGTCGAAATAGAACTCGATCGTGTCGTCGGTCGGCGTCGGGGTGTGGATGCGGTAGATCGCGCCCGGCCCTTCGAGTTCGGCGACGACCAGTCCGCCCGGCTCCTTGCGGAGGAAGGAGAACTTGCCGCTGAAGCCGTCGTCGTTGCCCCCGCTCCGGTCGTAGCTCGAGACGAGCCCGACCTTGACCGACCGTTTGAGCCGCGGCAGCTCGTCGAAACGGGCCAACTCGTCGATGCCGATGGCGGCCGGCGGCGCGGCAGGCGGCGCCGGAGCCTTGCCGCATGATGCGAGGAACGCCAGCCCCGCCACGAGGGACAGCCACGCGCCGGATCGTCTCATGGATCGTCTCCTAATTGGGGACACAATACCAATTTCCGAATTTCAATCCAAGCCCTAGCCTGATATCCGCCCCCGACGCTTCCCGAATATCCTCTTGACAACTTCTCCGGTCCGATTGAAGATGATGTCCCCCCGAGGCTGAAATGATCGCGGTCTCGACAGTCATCTCCGCCATCGCCTTGAACCTCGCGCTCGCGGGCGTTGGGCCCGCTGCGGCTCCGGCCTTGAACCCCCCCGTACCGGTCCGGGCGGAGCACGGGCGCTTGCCGCGACTCGCCGTCGAGCTCGATTCCGGCGCCGTGTTCTTCGGCGAGGAGGGATTCGGGAGCGGCTGGAAGTACGGCGGCGGCGTCTTTTTCCGGACGGGCCGCAGGACGGGCGTCGAGGTGCTTCTGGAGAAGTCAGGCGTCCCCATGGAGGCGGGAGCGGCGGGGCTCCCGGGCTCGGGCCGGATGTCGATGACCTCCCTTCTCCTCGACGGGCAGCTCTACATGTTCGACAACGGCCGCGTCCTTCCCTACGCGCTCGCGGGCATCGGTTTCATTTTCATCGGCTACTCCCCCGACGTCCCGGCGGCCGGGCCCGAGATGGACTTCGTCGACCGGCTGGCTCTGCAGATCGGCGGCGGCGTCGTTTATCGGGTCGCCGGCGGCCTATCGATCAGTGGCAAGGCCCGCTACAACCTCGTCAAGACCTGGATCGAGGAGCTGCCCGCGACCGACCCCCGCCGCGACGACGACCCCTACGCGCAGAACATGCTCCACCTTTATGGGCTGGAGCTCGCATTCGGACTGAGATTCTCGTTTTGACCGGAGGTCATGGAAGATGCTGGCGGCCCCGGCGGCCATCGCGGCGTTCGCCCTGAACCTCGTCCTCGGCCTCCCGGGGCCGGACCGCGCGCCGGCTCGGACGGCGCCGCGCTTCACCCCGCGGCCGCTTACGGCGGCCGCCGAGATCGCCGGGATCAATTTCGGCGTCTGGGCCATCAATCACTACCTGACGGACGAGTTCTATTCGTACGTCAACTGGGAGACCATGTGGCAGAACTTCCGCGACGGCTGGGAATGGGACCGCAGTCAGTTCCACATCAATTTCTACAACCACCCCTACGGCGGCAGCCTGTTCTTCAATGCCGCCCGGGCCAACGGGCTCGGTTACTGGGGCTCGTCGCTGGCCACGCTCGGCGGGAGCCTCATGTGGGAAATGATCATGGAGAAATACCGGCCGAGCATCAACGACCTGGTCGCGACGACGGCCGGCGGCTGCGTCCTCGGCGAGATCGGCCACCGCTTCTCGGCCCTGGTGAGGAAGAGCGAGGCTCGGGGCCTGGGCCGCATCTGGCGCGAAGCCCTCGGGACGGTCCTGGACCCCGTCGGGGCGCTCAACCGGCTGCTCGACGGCCGCAAGGACGGCATCGCCGGGTATCCCGGGAGCCCGGACCCGGATCGCCTCCTCGACGGACAGCTCGTTGTGGCCGGACCCGTGCTCATCCGGGGCGCGGGACTCACGGGAACAAGGGCCGCTCCCCTGCTCGGCTTCACTCTGAGCTACGGCGATCCGGCGGGGATGGGCTGGGCCGGAAAGCCCTTCGATGTGTTCGCCATAAGGGGCCGTTTTCGCTGCGCCCCCGACAAGCCCCAACTGTCACTCTTCATCGACGGCGCGCTCTTCGGGAAGAAGCTCCCCGGTCGCGAGACGGCCTCGCATTTCCTCGGCCTCTACCAGCACTTCGAATACTACGGCATCGATACGATGCGCATCGCCGGCACGTCCTTCACCGGCGGCTGGACTTCGCGGATCGGGTCCGATCCCGGCCTGCAGTTGACGGCTTCGGCCCGGCTGGGCTGGCTGGCGCTCGGCGGCTCGGACGACTTCACCGGCACGACCGGCCAACGTCGCTCCTATAACATGGCCACCGGCGTGACGGCCGCCGCCGGCCTGACCCTCACCGCCAGGGGTTTCGAGCTCGGCGAGATCGTCTGGCGCCATTACGCCCTCTTCAACCTGGACGTCCTCGACAGCCTGGCCGGCCGGGAATCCTGGGACATCCTTCAGGGGCAGATCTGCGTTCCGGTCCGGTCTCGG
>Ga0105107_10001534_pt1 | contig 14964 bp, 15 predicted proteins | sample PPLLaktember2015_6_FD_79335 | JGI IMG/M metagenome (GOLD analysis project Ga0105107, IMG submission 79335) | Freshwater sediment microbial communities from Prairie Pothole Lake near Jamestown, North Dakota, USA - PPLs Lake P8 Core (1) Depth... | ecosystem: Environmental > Aquatic > Freshwater >...
CTGACGGAGACGGCCGACGAGGCCTTCGACGCGGCGGCCGTCGCCGCGGCCGAAGCCCCGGTCCGCGCGAGGCCGCCGGCGCCGCCGAGCGCGCCCCCGGCGGCCGCGAGCGCGGGCGCTCCGCGGGCGGAGCGCCGGGCCGTCGCGCCGGCGGCGCGCGCCCTCGCGAGGGAGCTCGGGCTCGACGCCGAGCGCGTGCCCGGCACGGGCCCGGGCGGGCGCGTCACGCGCGAAGACGTGGCCGCCTTCGCGGCGGCGCGCGAGCGGCTGGTGCCCGTGGCGCCGGGCGTCGCTCTCGAGGTGCTGCGCGAGGGGCGGGGCGAGCCGCTGCTGCTGATCCCGGGCTTCGGCGCCGACGCCTCCTCCTTCGCGCTGCTGACGCCGCACCTCGCCGAGCGCCACGCGCTGCTGGCGGTGAACCCGCGCGGCGTCGGCGCGTCGGACGGGCCGGCCGGCGACGTGCCGACGCTCGCCGCCGACGCCGCCGCGGTGATCGCCGCGGCGGGCGGCAGGGCCCACGTCCTCGGTGCGAGTCTCGGCGCGGCCGCGGCTCTCGAGCTCGCGCTCACGCGCCCCGAGCAGGTGCAGAGCCTCACGCTCGTGACGCCCTTCGTGAGCGCGACGCCGCGGCTGCTGGCGACGATCGACGCCTGGTGCCGCGTCGCCGCCGAGGCCAGCCCGGCGACCCTCGCGCGCGGCCTCGCGCCGCTCCTGTTCTCGGAGACGCTGCTCGCCGACGAGGCGCTGCGCGAGCGCACGCTGCGGGGCCTCGCGGCCGCCTGCGCGCGCACCTCGCCGGCCGCGCTCGGGACGATGGCCGCGGGCCTCGCCGCCTGGTCGGGGACCCGCGCCGGCGACCTCGAGCGGGTCGAGGCTCGGACCCTCGTGCTGGCGGCGGGCGCCGACCTGCTGACTCCCCACGCCGAGGAGATCGCGCGGGCCATCCCGGGGGCGAGGTGCGTCGTCGTGCCGGGCGCCGGCCACGCGCTCGCGATCGAGGCGCCGCGGGCAGTGGCCGACGCCCTGCGCGGCTAGCACGTCTCCGGATCGCTCGCGGGCTGGCCGCGGCCTGAGGCGCCGCGCCGCCGGGTGCGGCCGCTGCTGACAGACGGCGACAGCTGAGTCGTGCCGGACCGCGAAAGGGGCTTCCGCCGGACGGCGTCGGCCTGCCATGCTGGGCTCCTCCTCGCAGCGGGAGAATCGCGATGGCGACCTGGAGCGAGCTCGAGAGCGACGCCCCCGGGCTGGCCGAAGCCGGCCGCGCGCTCCTCTACCAGTTCGGCGTGGGCCTCGGCTACCTCGCCACCGTGCGTCCCGACGGCGGGCCGCGCCTCCATCCCTTCTGCCCGATCCTGCACGAAGGCGGCCTCTACGGCCTGATCGCGCACTCTCCCAAGCAGCGCGATCTGCTGCGCGACGGGCGCTACGCCATCCACAGCTTCCCTTCGCCCGAGCGGGACGACGAGCTCTACCTCACAGGCCGCGCCGCCCGGCGCGGCGACGCGGCGCTCGCCGCGGCGGTGCGGCGCACGATGACCGCGACGGGCGCGACGTCGAGCGGCGACGAGACGCTCTTCGAGTTCGACATCGAGCGCGCTCTCCTCGCCACCTACAAGAAGCGCGGCGAGCCGGACAACTGGCCCCCGGCCTACACGAAGTGGGCCGACCCCCGCCGGAGGCCGCGCGGCGGCTGAGCCGGGCGGCCCGGCGCGGGCCCCCGTCCCGCGCTCACTCGATGTCGTCGAGGGGCGTGCTCCGCACGTGCTGCTCGTACTCGAGGATCAGCCGCCGCGTGATGCGCTCGGCGGTGCGCGGGTAGCTGTGGTCGAAGTCCCAGCGCGCCTCCGAGCCGAGCTCTCCCTCGCGGGCCAGCCGGTTCGCGAGCTGGTCCGTGAAGTGGACGACCTCGAGCCAGGTGCGGTGCTCCTCCTTCTGCGCGAGCTCGTCCAGCCACGCACACAGCATCTCGCGGGCGGTGGGATCGAGAGCGCGCAGGGCGCTCTCGCTCGGGCGCCGGGTCTCGGCCCCGGGGCTCGGCTCGTGGCGGCGCAGCTCGCGCGCCAGCTCGTGGCACACCTCGCGGGCGACGAAGGCGTCGCCCGCCGGCAGGCCGAAGGTGCTCGCCCAGTGCTCCAGATGCCGCTCGGCGATCCTCCGGGCGCGCCCCCACGTCTCGTCCGCGACGTGGCTGCGCAGCTCGCGCTCGCAGCGGTCGAGCAGCTCGTGGGGGTCGGTGTGCACGCTCTCCGGGTGGCGCTCGAGCCACCGCTCGACGTCCTGGCGTTCCATGCGCTTCCTCCTGGGGTCGCGCGAGGCGCCGATTCCGCGGGGGACGGAGCTTCCGGGGCCGCTGGTGCAGGGGCCGAAGGGGAGTCGGCGCGGCGCGGCACCCCGATCCTACCACGTCCGCGAGGGCCGCCGCCCTTCTAGCCCAAGCGTCCGAGCAGGTGCACGCCGGCCGCGCCCCACGCGGCGAAAGCCAGGAAGAGGATCACCGCGGCCCGGCGGCGGAAGGCCGCTTGCCGGTCGGGATCGAGGTCCGGGCGCTCGGCGCGCACGATGCGCGCGCTCTCGAAGGCGGCGCGCACGGCGGCCGCCTCTCCGTGGGCGCGGAGCCGCTCGGTGACGACGGCGTGGTCCGCTCCGCGCTCCCGGAGGCCGAGGGCCAGCAGGAGCAGCGCGGAGGAGGCGGCCTCCTCGTCGCCGAGACCCCGGCCGTGCAGCAGCGAGCGCGTTCGATCGAGGCACTCCGCCACACTCGGCGGGCCCCGGCGCTCGGCGCGAGCGAGCTCCCGCGCCAGCCGCCAAGCTGCGCGCGGCGCGAGCGGCAGCGGCTCCAGCGTCGGCTCCATACGCATCTCCCCCCCGAACTCTCCCATCGGCCGAACGTCTCGCCCGCCGGAGGGCGGAGGATGGCCGCTCCGCGCCGCGCCGCATCGTGGGATCGTCCCCTCCCGCGGCGGCATTTCCCCTCGGAGCCGGCGAGGAAAAGACCGGGGTCGGCCGCGGGGGCTTCCCGAGCCGACGTACCCGGGTGTAGGATGAAGGAGCCACTGCGAGGGGCGAGAGCGAAGAGGAGGATCCCATGGAAACTCTGGTCACTCTCCTGATCTGGGCGGTCATCGGTCTGGCAATCGGGGCGCTGGCGAAGTTCCTGATGCCGGGAGCCGACAGCTCGGGCCTCCTGATCACGAGCTTGCTCGGGCTCGTCGGGGCGCTCGTGGGTGGCGCGATCGCGTCGGCCGTCGGCCTCGGTTCGCTCCGGGGCTTCACGGTGAGCGGGCTCGTCGTCGCCGTGCTGGGCGCGATGCTCCTGCTGTTCGTCTACCGGCTCTCGAGACGAGCCGTCTGACGGGCGCGCCGCCGGTCGGGCGGCGCGGTGCGCGCAGCCGCGGCCTAGAGCAGGCGGCTCGCGGCTACGTCGAGCAGCAGGCCGAGCAGGAAGAAGCTCCCGAAGCGGCGGTTGTACCAGAACGCCGTCGCCACCAGGTAGAGGGGCCAGACGCCGTCCGGGAGCTCGGGCGGCGGCTGCTGCGGGCGCGGCCGGCGGTAGACTTCGAGGACGCGGCGCAGCGAGGGCGCCGCGGCGAAGGCCACCAGCACCACCGGGTGGAAGTAGCCTGCGGCCACCAGCGCGCCGAGCAGCACGAACTGCCCGACGAGCATGCCGACGACCGTCCAGCGCGACGCGGCCTCACCGAGGATCACCGGCAGCGTGCGGATGCCCTTGGCGCGGTCTTCCTCGAGCTTGTCGATGTGCTTGCCGAACAGCACCGCCGTCGGCCCGAGGGCGTAGGCGATGCTCGCCACCGCGACCTCGTGGCTCCAGTGGCCCGTGATCACGTAGTAGCCGCCGCCCACCATCAGCGGTCCCCAGACGACGAGCACGGCCGGCTCGCCGAGGCCGATGTACTTGAGCGGGAAGGTGTAGAACAGCACGAAGACGGCCCCGGCGCCGAGCAGCCAGAGCGCGCCCTCGCCGCGCACCGCCACCAGCCAGGCGCCGATCGCGAGCGCCACGAGCCCGGTGGCGGCGATGTAGCCCGCCATCTGGCGCACCGAGAGGAGCCCGCTCTCGACGGGCTGGGGCCCGTAGCGGTTGCGGAAGTAGTTGTCGCGGTCGACGCCCTTCCAGTGGTCGGTGAGGTCGTTCACCAGGTTGTTGGTGGCGTGGGCGAGCAGCAGGCCGAGCGTCACCAGCAGCCAGAGGCCGAGGTCGAAGGCGCCGTCCTTGAGCGCCAGCAGCCCCGCGAAGGCGGCCGACGTGAAGGTCATCACCAGCACCGCGGCGCGCGTGGCGATGAGCCAGCGCGAAACCAGGTCGAGGGCGTCCCACTCGGCCTTGTCGATGCGCGGCATGACGCGGAGCGCGCGGCCCCACATGGCGACGTTCGGCATGCTTCCTCCCGGTCTTCCCGGATCATGCCGGTTCGGCGCCGGGGCTTCCAGGTCCCCTCGGCCGGCAGCCGGGGAGCGCCGGCGTCTCAGGCGACCCGCGTGACGCGTCCCTGCTGGACGAGCTCGATGTCGGCGTACCAGCACTGGCCGCGCCGGCGTTGGAACAGGCTGACCGCGATCAGCCAGACCCGGACGATCCGGGCGGGCGGCGGGCCGAGGAGACGCGCGCAATCGGCGTGCAGGTCGCGTTCCTCCGCGTGCCAGCGGCCGAGCCCATCGAGGCCCGAGCGCACCACGACGTGGTGCTCGCGGTCCCGCCAGGTCGGGAGCGGGCACCAGTAGCTCGTCTCCGGGGCGAGCTCGCGGCTCCAGGTGTAGGTGAGGTCGCGGCCGTCGGAGAGCTCGACGGCGAGGCTCAGGTAGTCGTGGGAGAGCGGGGTGTCCTCGGGAAGCACCGAAGGGAGCGCGTCGACGCGCCAGCTCCAGCGCAGCCGCGTGCCCGGCTCGAAGGGAAGGGAGACCTCCTTCTGCAGGATCCCGACGTCGCCCTCGGTGCAGCAGGCGATGCTGCGGCGGCCGTCGCGCTCCTCGGGCCGGAAGATCTCCGAGCGCCCGAGCAGCCAGAGGTAGTGCCAGCCGTCCGGCGGTGCGGGCTCGGAGCGGCGATGCTCCCGCTCGGCGGCGCCGAGCCCCGCGACGTCGCCCGCGGCGACGAGGGCGTCGAGCCCGGCCTCGATCGTGGCGGCGTCCCACACGACGACCGCGGCCGCGAGCCCGCCCCGCACCCGGCGGTAGGCGCGCAGGTCGGTCGAGACGCGCCCGCTCGGGTCGCCCCACCGGCCGGGGAAGTGGGTGCCGAGCCAGAGGCGCCCGCCGTTCTCGGACACGAAGGAGTGAGCGTCCCGCGTGCCGTTGAAGATCGGTCCGGCGTCGCCCACGCGCGCCCAGAGCTGGAACTGGGGGCGGGTCCAGAGGTCGAGAGCCCGCGAGACGAAGGCGCGACCGGCGCCGAAGATCGTCACCCGGTCGCCGGCCGCGAGGTCGAGGCCCGTGTCGGTCCAGGGCGGCTCGTCGACGGGCACGGCCACGAGGGCGTGCCGCTCCACGACGCCCGGGGGAAGGCGCCCGAGGCGCTCGCGCCAGCTCGCGAGGAACGCCGCCGGATCCGGGCCCGGTGCGCGGCGCCCTTCCCTCCGCAGGAGCGCGCGGCGGCGCGCCGCGGTGCGGAAGGTGTGGAGAGCGCTCATCGTTGGACTCGCGGGGGAGCATACCGACGCCAGCCGTTGAACGCGCCGGCCGCGAGTGCGACGCGCGTGGAGGTCCTCACCGGGCAGCCTTCCTCGATCCGTCTCCGCCGGCGCCGGCCCGTCGCGAAGAGGCGCCAGCCTACCACGCGCGACGCGCGCCGGGCAGCCGGGTCGCCCGCTCATGGAGGCCCCGGGTTCCGCCGATACACGTGGCGTGCAGGTCCTGGCCGAGCTCTGCGTGCTCCTCTACGTGGCGACCGTGACGGTCGTCGGCGTGCGCATGCTGATCCTGGCCCGCAAGACCGGCGGCCGGCCGGAGCTGCTCTTGGGTGCGGGCTCGCTGCTGGTGGTCGCGGTGGGTCTTCCCACCAGCATCGCCTCCGGCTTCGGAAAGTCCGCCGCAGAGGTCCACGTGGCCTTCTGGATGGCCTCCGAGCTCGCCACCCAGCTCGGCATCGTGCTGCTCTACCTCTTCGCACAGCAGGTGTTCCGCCCCGGCGCGCCCTGGGCCCGCGCCGTCGTGATCGGCGTGGCGATCTACCTGCCCGTCTGTCTCGCGGGCGCCGGCCGCGCCCTCGAGGCCGCGGCGCCGCAGCTCGACTCGGTGGCTGCGACGCGGGGCTGGCTGCTGCTCTGCTTCCTGGGCTACGGCGGCTGCTTCCTGTGGAGCTCCGCCGAGAGCATGCTCCAGTACCGCATGGCCGTGCGCCGGCAGGCCCTCGGCCTGGCCGACCCGGTGGTCGCGAGCCGCTTCCTGCTGTTCTCGGTGTACGGCCTCGCCGCGATGGCGATCATGCTGGCGAACGCGGCTGCGGTGCTGTTCGGCTTCAATCTCGCCACGTCGCTCGTCGTGCTGGGTCCCTCGGCGCTGCTCGGCCTCGTGGCGAGCGCCGCGATCTACTTCGCCTTCCTGCCGCCGCGCTGGTACCTCGCCCGGCTGCGCTCGCGCACCGCTTCCTAGGTCCGCGGTCCCGCCGGGCCCGAAGGGGCCCTCAGGCCGCGCGGCGCGCGAAGTCGAGGTGCAGCTCCGCGAGGCCGCGCAGCAGCACGCTCGGCTTGTGGCGCGGCTCCGGGTAGCCCCGCGAGAGCCGGAAGCCCTCGAGCCGGCCGAGCAGCGCGCGGAACGCGATCTGCATCTCCTTGCGAGCCAGGGCCGCCCCGATGCAGAAGTGGATGCCGTGGCCGAAGGCGAGGTGCTCCGCCGCGTTCGGGCGGAGCACGTCGAAGCGATCGGGGTCGCGGAAGTGCGCCTCGTCGCGGTTGGCCGATGCGAAGCGCAGCAGCAGCATCGAGCCCGCCGGAATGGCCACCCCGCCGAGCACGGTGTCGCGCGTGACCTTGCGCCACATGCTGGCGGTGGGCGTCGCGAGGCGCAGGACCTCTTCCACCAGGTTCGGCACCAGGGACGGGTCCTCGCGCACGAGGTGGAGCTGGTCGGGGTGGCGCACCAGCAGCAGCAGGCCCTCGGCGATCGCCGCGGCGGTGGTCTCGTTGCCGGCGACGAGGAGCTGCTGGAGGATCGAGAGCGTCTCCGCCATGTCGAGTGGCCGCTCGCCTTCGAGGCGCGCGCGCACCAGGTCCGAGATCACGTCTTCGCGCGGGCCACGCTTCGCTTCCTCCACGCGGGCGGCGAAGTACTGCTGGAACTCGAAGATGCGCCGGGCCGCCTCCTTCGCGTCCTCCCCGAAGGCCAGACCGGAGAGCTGAGCCGTGAAGCCGTCCGTCCAGCGCTTGAACTTCGGCAGGTCCGCGCGCGGCACACCGAGTTGGTCCGCGATCACGGTGAGCGGCAGCGGCACGGACAGCTGCGAGAGCACCTCGAAGTGCCCGTCGGCCGCGAAGCGGTCGATCAGCTCGTCGGCGAGCCGGGCGATGCCGGGCTCCAGGCCGTCCACGCGCCGCGGCGTGAACGCCTTGTTGACGAGGCCCCGGAAACGCCGGTGCTCGGGCGGATCGGCGGTGAGCATCGTGTCGACGCCCGGGTAGGAGCTCTTCTGCAGCTCCGCGAGCTCGGGGTCCTCCGCGAGCTGCGCGAGAGTCCCGCCGCCCATCGAGGGGGCGAACCGGTTCGAGTAGGTCTCGAAGTCGCGCAGCGCGTCGAGCACGAGGTCGTAGCTCGCGACGTGATGGATGCCCGTGAAGGGATCGCGAAAGACCGGCGCCTCGGCGCGCAGGGCCCGGTAGTACTCGAAGGGCGACGCGAGCAGCGCGGGATCGAACGGGTGGGTCTCGGCGAGAGCGAGGGTCATTTCTGGATCCAGCGCCCGAGCAGCGTGTGGAAGTGGCGGATCTTGGTTTCCTGGTAGCGCGCGAAGGTCACGTGGCTGTGGCGCGCCGCGTGGAGCCCGCGCTGGACCTTCCCGAGGTTGAAGGTGTCCTGGTTGAAGACGCGCGCGAGGAATCCGAGCTCGGGCGCGTGCGTCCAGTCCTCGTTCTCGGCGAGCCAGTGCACCGGAGCGGGCTTCGGCCGCCGGCCGCGGAACGGCGCCAGGTAGATCACCTCCATGATCGAGCGGTCGGGGTCGTTCCGGTACGGGCGGAAGCGATAGACGATGCGGTTGTACGCGCCCCAGGGATGGAAGTTCGGGAACAAGGTGTAGTAGAACGAGTCGGCCAGCTCGGCATCGGTGAGGTCGTTGGCCGAAGGGGCGGCGCCCTGGAGCTGCATGCGCGCGACCATCGCGAGTGTCTGGCGCGCGGTCATGCCCTCGGGCACGCGGAGCGCCGGCTCGGCGTCGAGGCTCCGGGTCAGCATCGAGTCCAGCATGTCCTGCTCGCTCGGGGCCCAGGACAGGTGCGGGCTCGGCGTCATGTTGGCGGTGATCGCGCGCGAGAAGTTCCCCCACACGTCGTACTGCGAGTTGGCGTCGCCGATCCCCGGCAGGAGCTGCGGGTGGGTCGCGACGACGTGGTAGGCCTCCATGAAGGCCTCCTGCGCGACCTTCCAGTTACAGGGCAGGACCTTGGCGACGTGGACCTCCTTGTAGCGGTCCGCGAGGGGCCAGCGCTCGAAATGGCGCGGCAGCTCGCCGAGGTGGTCGGCGAGCGGAGCGCAGTCCGGGTCCAGGTTCACGAACACAAAGCCGCCCCAGGTGCCGACCTTCGCCTCCGGGAGCCGGTAGCGGTCGTCGTCGACGTGCGGGAAGTCCCAGCGCGCCGGGACGTGCTTGAGCGTCCCGTCGAGGTTCCAGGTCCAGCCGTGGAAGGGGCAGCGGAGCTCGTCGGCGCGCCCGTCGCACTCGCGCAGCAGGCGCCCGCGGTGGAGGCAGGCGTTGTGGAAGGCCCGGATCTCGCCCGGCGCCGTCCGTACGACCAGGAGCGAGTCGTCGGCGATCTCGTACACGACGTGATCGCCGACCTCGGGCAGCTCTTCCTCGCGGCAGGCCATCTGCCAGACCCTTCGCCAGAGCCGCTCGACCTCGAGGTCGTAGAAGGCGCGCGACCTGTAGCGCTCGATCGGCACCTTCTGGACCGGCACCTCGGCCGCGGATTGCCAGCGCAGCACGTCGGGCACGGGGCGGGTGTCGCCGTCGAGGAGCTGCTGGTACGAGAGGCCGGGCGAACGGGCGCCGCTCGGCGGGATGGCTGAACTCTCCATCGTCCTCCTCCGCGCTCAGAAGCCGACGCGCTTGGTGAAGCCGCCGTCGACGACGAGGTTCGCGCCCGTGACGAAGCTCGCCGCCGGGCTCGCGAGGAACACGACGGCCCGAGCCACCTCCTCGGGCGTTCCCATGCGTCCGAGGGCGCACTGGCCGAGGGCGCGCTCGTAGATGGCGGGCATCGCCTTCCGGATCATCTCCCAGTTCCCGCCCTCGAAGTAGATCGGCCCCGGCGAGACCACGTTCACGCGCACGCCCTGGGGCGCGAGCGCCTGGGCGAGGTCGCTCGCATGGGCGATCAGCGCCGCCTTCAGCGCGTTGTAGGGCTGGGGCACCCCGAGGTACTCGAGGGCCGCCGTGCTGCTGATGAAGACGACGCTCGCCGCGTCGGAGGCAGCGAGCGCCGGGAGCGCGGCTTCGACGGAGCGCGCGGAGTGCATCAGGTCGACGTCGAAGTTCGCCTGCCAGGCCTTCTCGCCCATGCCGGCGCCGCCGCTCGCGTTGCAGACGAGGACGTCGAGGCCTCCCAGCGAGTCGGCGGCCTCGCGCACGAAGGCGCGGAGCGCCTCGCCGTCGCCCACGTCGAGGGCCTGGGTGAAGACGCGCACGCCGCGCGCCTGCAGGTCCTTCTTCGCCGTCTCGAGCCCGCCCGCGCCGCGCGCGCAGAGCGCGAGGTCGACGCCCTCGTCGGCGAGGGTGCGCGCGATGGCGAGCCCGATGCCGCGCGAGGCGGCCGTGACGACGGCCTTGCGGCCGCGAAGTGCGAGATCCATCGCTCCAGTCCTCCGTTCGGTGCTTTGCTCCGCGCCCGGCGCGGAGAGGGAAGGCGGCTTCGCGGCTCTCGTCGCCGCTGGAGGCCGCCCAGCGGGAGACGGGGGCGCGCCGAGGCGCCCGCTCCGCAGGCCTCCGGTCGACTCCAGCGTGGGGCCGCCGACCCAGCCGAGGAAGTGAGGATCGGCGTCGCGCAGCTCCCCCGAGTGCCAGCGGCCGTCCGGGTGGAAGACGCCGCTCCGGCCGCCCTCCTCGGTGACGCGCACCAGGCCGCCCTCCAGCGTCTCGTAGAGCGCGGCGCTCTGGGGATGGCGGAGCTTCATCGCGCGCTGCGGCGCGCCGGCCGGCGCGGGCGGCGGCTCGACCGCGCGAGGGTGGAGCGGGCGAGCTCCGCCTGGGCGAGACGGGCGGCGCGCTCGAGGCCGCGGCGCGCATCGCCGCGGGCCGCGGCGAGCAGCAGCAGGCTCGCCGCGTGGAGCATCGCGGCGCGGAGGCCGGCGTCACCGAGGGCGCCTCGCACCCAGCTCGCCGACGCGCTGACGCAGGCCGCGGTGATCTGCCCCGCGAGGAGCGGGGCGTCGATCCAGTCCTCGAGCTGGCCCTGGCGGCGCATTTCGTCGAGCTCCGCCGCGAGGGCACGCGTGAGGTCGCCGACGAAGCCGTCCTGCACCGGCCCGGTCTCGCGCGCGACGGCGAAGGCCTCGAGCAGGGAGCGGTGGTAGGCCGACTGGCTCGCCATGTTCTCCGCGCAGCGCGCGACGAGCGCGAGCAGGCGCCGCCAGCCGCCGGGCCCCGCCTCGCGCACGGTGCGCGCGAGCAGCTCGGCGAAGTGGCCGAGCGCGGCCGCGGCGAGCAGCCCGTCCTTGCCCCCGAACTGGTTGTAGAGCGTGGGGACCGAGACGCGGCAGCGGCGCGCGAGGTCGCGCACGGTGACCTCGCGCCAGTCCCGCTCGGCGACGAGCTCGCGGACCGCGGCGAGGATGCGCGCCCGGCGCTCGAGGAGCTGCTCGGTCACCAGGTCCACTGCCGCCAGCGTAGCCCGGCGCCGCCTTGATTTGAACAGGCTCAATCGGGTTAAACTGGTTCAAGGGGCGCCGGCCCCGCGGGAAACGGCTCTCGCAACGAGGAGCGAGGAGGAAGGCGTGAGGGACGCGCGAGACGACGAGCGGGCGATCCGCAACCTGGTGGCGCGCTACTGCCACGCCATCGCCGAGCGCGACGACGCGGCGTGGGAGGCCACCTGGGCGGAGGACGGCGAGTGGCTCGTGCTGGGTGCCAGCGTGCGGGGGCGCGAGCAGATCCTCGCCCACTACCGCAAGCTCGTGGCCGGCGTGCAATGGGTCGTCCAGGTCGCCCACGACGGGATCGTCGAGCTGAAGGGCGACACGGCACTCGGTCGCTGGTTGATCCTCGAGCTCCTGCAATGGGCGAAAGGCGGCGGCGGGACGAACGTCGGCCGCTATCGCGACACCTACGTGCGGGGCGCAGACGGCGAGTGGCGCTTCGCGCGGCGCGAGCTCCTCGCCACCTACCTCGGCCCGCCGGACCTGTCCGCCTCGCCGGTGCGGCCCGGCGAGCCGGAGGGCCCGAGGTGATCATCGTCGCCGGTCGCGTGGAGTTCGAGCCGGGAGGCCGCGACGCGGCCCTGCGCGCGGCGAGCGAGCTCTTCGCCGCCACCCGCGCCCAGCCCGGCTGTCTCGACTACGTGTGGTGCGCCGACCCGGGAAGCGAGAGCCGCGTCTACGTCTACGAGCGCTGGAGCGACACGCCGTCGCTCGCCGCCCACCTGGCCGGGCCCTGCTACCGGGGCATGCTCGAGGTGCTCGGCAAGGGCGGTCTCCGCAGCGCGGACGTGGCCAAGTACCGCATCGACAAGAGCGAGCCCGTCTACGATCCGGCGGGGAAGCCGCGGGCGGACTTCTTCACCGAGTGAAGGCGCCGCGGGGCTCTCGTCCCCCGGCTGCCGGAGATGCAATGCCGCGCCCCTTCCGCTTCGCCGTGCAGTCCTTCTCGGCGCCCGATGCGAGGAGCTGGCGCGAGCGCGCTCGGCGCGCCGAGGCGCTCGGCTACTCGGCGCTGCACCTGGCCGACCACTTCCTCGGGCCGGGTCCGGCCCTCGACGCCAGCCATCACCCGCTCCAGGAGCTCGCGGCCGTGCCCGCGATGGCCGCCGCCGCGGAGGCTACGGAGACCTTGCGCATCGGCTGTCGCGTCTTCTGCAACGACTACCGGCACCCGGTGATGCTGGCGAAGGAGGCGGCGACGCTCGATCTGCTCTCGGGTGGACGGCTCGAGCTCGGCATCGGCGCGGGCTGGCTGCGCGCCGAGTACGAGGCGGCGGGCCTGGCCTTCGATCCGGCCGTCCGGCGCATCGAGCGTCTGGCGGAGTCCGTGGCGCTCCTGAAGTCGATCTTCACGGACGTACCGGTGGCGCACGTGGGCACGCACTATCGCGTGTCGGGCTTCACCGGCGCGCCGCGTCCCGTGCAGCGGCCCCACCCGCCGCTCATGATCGGCGGCGGGAGCCGGCGCGTGCTCGAGCTCGCCGCTCGGGAGGCCGACATCGTGAGCCTCAACTTCAACAACCGCGCCGGGGTCCTCGGCCCCGTCGGCGTCCGGAGCGGGACCGCCGAGGCGACCGCGCGAAAGCTCGCCTGGGTGCGAGAGGCTGCGGGCCCGCGCTTTCCCTCCCTCGAGCTCGAGATCGGCGCTTACTTCACCTTCGTCACCGACGCACCCGGGCCGATCGCCGGCGGGATGGGCAAGGCCCTCGGTCTCTCCGCGGACGAGCTGCTGCGGCACCCGCACGCGCTGCTCGGCTCGCCGGACGCGATCTGCGAGGAGCTCGCGCGGCGCCGCGAGGAGTACGGAATCTCGTACGTCACGGTGGGCGATGCGGCGCTCGACTCCTTCGCTCCCGTCGTGGCGAGGCTCGCGGGGAAGTAGAGCGCGCGGACGCGCCCGGAACCGCCGACGCGGTGATCCCCCGCCTGCGACACGCCGCCCCGGGCGAGCACCTCCGTAGGGTCAGGATGCCCCAAGCGCTCTCGTACCTTCGCAGACGTGCTTCGCCGGCGAGGGCACGCACCATGCAAGGCCCCAGGGGGGAGGAGGGAGCCGAGGTGGCGAGGTGACCGCAGGCATGGCGCTCCTCCGAAGGGGCGCGCCGACGGAGCGAGCGGAACGCCGGCCGGGGCTCCGCGGTGCAGTCGGCGCCGCGTCCGCCTTGCTGTCCTTCGCCGTCGGCGCGGTCGTGCTGGGCGCGTGGCTGGCTCGTCCGCTGCTCCAGGTCGAGGTCTCCTTCCTCTGGCTGATGAAGGCGAACAGCGCCCTGTGTGTGGCGTGCACCTCGCTCGGGATGCTGCTCCTCGTCGACGCCGGGCGCGATGGCGCCGGGCATCTGCGCCGCGGCCTGGGCGCCCTGGTCTGGGCGGTCTCCGTCGCGACGCTCTTCGAGTACCTGGCCGGCATCGACCTCGGCGTCGACCAGCTCCTGGTCGCGGACCCTGCGCCCTCCCTCCCCGGGCGCATGTCTCCCTGGACCGCCGCCACCCTGGCCTTGCTCGCGAGCGCCCTGCTCGCGCACCGGGCCCGGCACCTGGACTGGGTCGCGGACGCCGCCCTCGTCGCCGCCGGCGCCGCGCTCCAGCTGATCCTCGCGGGGTATCTCTACGGAGTCGTGGATCTCTACGGGGTCGACCGTTTCACGCGCGTCTCCCCTCAGACGCTGCTGTGCCTCGCGGCCCTCTGGATCGCGCTGGTCGCCGGCCGGCTGGGCGTCGGATGCCTCGAGATCGCGGCGCGCCCGAGCGCCGGAGGGGCCGCGGTGCGCACCCTGCTGCCCATCGCCCTGGTCCTGCCGCCCCTGCTCGGCTGGATGCGGCTCCTGGCCCAGTGGGAGGGCCTGATCGGCTCGACGCAGGTCGGCGTTGCGCTCTTCGCCGTCGCCCAGACCTTGATTCTGGCCGCGCTGATCTACGGGTTCGCCCTCCGCCTCGACGCCTTCGAGGCCCGCTACGTCGCGGAACGCCAGCGGCGCGAGGGCCTCGAGCGGCTGGTCGCGATCTGCGCGTGGACGGGCAAGGTCCGCTGGAACGGCGAGTGGATGCGCGTGGAGCGCTACTTGATGGAGCGCTTCGGCCTTCACGTGACCCACACCATCTCCGACGACGCGATGGAACGGATGGAGCAGGAGATCGCGAAGCTGGAGTCCCGGCGGAATGTAGATGGCTGAGGGGAGCGCGCGGGCCCGAGACCGCTGCGGTCGTTCAGGGCACCGGCTCGAAGACCAGGAAGTACTGGTTCGGCAGCAGGTCGTGCGCCTGGACCTGCGCGTAGCCGGCCTGCGCGAGCTCGCGGGCCACGGTCTCCGGCGGGATGCGGTGCTCGGGGGGCGGCCCGATCGGCGACTCCCGGGTGAAGTCGATGACCGCGAGCCGCCCGCCGGGCCGCAGCGAGCCCGAGAGCCGACGGAAGTAGGCGACGCGGTCCCCGATGTGGTGGTAGGTGTCGATCACCAGCACCAGATCGACGGGCTCGGGGATGCGCGGGTCGGCCGGGGTCGCCAGCACCGGCTCCAGGTTCGGGAGGCCCTCGCCGGCGGCGCGCTCCCCGAGGTGGCGCACCATGTCCTCCTCGATGTCGATGGCGTACACCGAGCCTTCGGGCACCCGGCGGGCGATGCGCACCGCGAAGTAGCCCGTGCCCGCCCCGAGGTCCGCCACGCGCGCCGAGGGCCTGAGCTCGAGCGCCGAGATCACCTCCTCCGGCTTCTGCCACGCGTCCCGCGCGGGGTCGTCGAAGACCCGCGCCCAGTGCTCCGCGTCTTCGAAGCGGCGGTGGTAGTGGTCTCCGGCGGGGTGCCCGGCGGCGCCTGCGTGCTCCGGGCCAGCCCCGTGAGGAGCGCCGCCGCCGCAGCCCGCGAGGGCGGCCCACAGGACGAGGTGGAC
>Ga0105107_10001535_pt1 | contig 14963 bp, 11 predicted proteins | sample PPLLaktember2015_6_FD_79335 | JGI IMG/M metagenome (GOLD analysis project Ga0105107, IMG submission 79335) | Freshwater sediment microbial communities from Prairie Pothole Lake near Jamestown, North Dakota, USA - PPLs Lake P8 Core (1) Depth... | ecosystem: Environmental > Aquatic > Freshwater >...
ACAGAGCTCGTAGATCCGTTGCTGGGCGGAAAGACCCAGGGTTTTCTCCCGAGTCTCGGGCAGGGGCTCCGTCATGACTTCGGTCACTTTTTCTTCGAGAATCGAATTCAGGCTTTCCGGAACCCCGAGCGTGATCAACCCCGTTCCTACCCGAAGGGCCGCCTGGGAAACCAAAGCGGCGGCTCCGGTTTTTCCGGGGGATGCTGCCAGTATGGAAAGATGCCCGAATTGCCCTTTATGAGCCTCGGGCTTCCGGGGAGGAAGGTAAGGCGGAAAGTCGGCCCCCTCGATCAGGTAATCCTGGATCCTCTCTCCTTCCACGGCCGGGGCGGGAAGGGAGATATCTACAATCACTACTCTGCCGGCGGCCTGGGCGCCGGGCTGAACCAGGAGCCCGCGCTTGGCCAGACCGAACGTCACGGTGATCCGAGCCTGAATGCAGGCCCCGAGAACCTGCCCGCTGTCCGCGTCCAGTCCCGAGGGAATGTCGATTGCCACCACCGGCTTATTCAAGGAATTGACGGACTCGATGATCTCCCGGAAGAAGCCTTCTACCGGGCCTTTGAGCCCTGTGCCGAAGATCCCGTCGAGCAAAAGATCCGAGCTGCCCACGAGGGCTTTCTGCCCTTCCCATTCCTTTAGATTCAGGACCTCCTGGACCGCAACGCCCATTCTTTTCAGGATCCCCAGGTTGGCGCCCGCATCGCCTTTGATCTCCTCATGGGCCGCAAAGAGAAAGACCCGGCAGGAAATGCCGCGGTTTGCCAGATAGCGGGCGACAGCCAGCCCGTCGCCCCCGTTGTTCCCGCGTCCCGCGAGAACCCCGACCCGGGAGGTCAAGAGATCGGGAAAGGAACGAAAAAGGGTGTTTATGATCCCTCTCGCCGCGTTTTCCATGAGAACCATTCCCGGAATGCCGAATTCGGAAATGGCCCTTTGATCTAACTTCCGCATCAGCTCGGCGGTGGCGACTTTCATGCAAACCCCCTGATGGCTTCGTAAAAAGTCCATCTGCGGCGTTGCGCTTCAACTTCGTCGCTGCGGCGCACCTATACCTGCGCCTCCCTCCTCAGTTTTTGCGCGCCTTGCCTGGTAGGGGCGAGCAGACGCTCGCCCGACATGGGCGTCCGGCGGGACGCCCCTACGATCGAAGCCATCGTTCCGTGATTGTTCTTATGAGATCATCTTGCCTTGGGCATTCATCATTAGCCATCAGCGGTCAGCGACCCCATCCTTTTAACGGGAAGCCGACAGCCTAACGCTGCTCCTATGCTTTTTCCAAAACCACCACGGCGCTGCTGAAGTCCTGATCGTGGGTCAAGCTCAGGAATATTCCCGTAATGCCCTCCCGGGCGCAAATTTCCTCTGCCCGCCCATGGAGTTTCAAAACGGGTTTTCCCAACGCTCCTCTCTGGACTTCCACATCCCGGAGATGGACCCCCCGCCGCAGCCCGATGCCCAGGGCTTTGACTAAAGCCTCTTTGGCCGCAAACCGGGCGGCAAAGCTGGGGGCTGGATCCCTTTTCCTCAAACAGTATTGGATCTCCCCTGAGGTGAACGCCTTGTGGTGAAAGCGCTCCCCCCAGCGTTGGTGGGCCTCGGCGATGCGCTTGATTTTCACCAGGTCGATGCCGATTCCGTAAATCATATAAAAATTCTACCGCGGAGAGCGCAGAGAACGCAGAGAAGAATTAAAATGTAAAGATAAAAAATGGGCTTTTTTAATTTTGGATTCCGAATGCCTTGATTCTGCGATCCCCGGCTGCTCCGTCGGCGAAAATCGTATTTTCTATCCTGGACCCTGGATCAGGATTTTCATTTCGCGGACGGCCCGGTCCAAACCGACCAGGACGGCCCGGGAGATGATGCTGTGGCCGATGCTGTAGTCTTCGATCCCCGGCACTTCCCGAAAAGGCCAGACATTTTGATAATTCAATCCGTGTCCGATATTGACCCTCAATTTCAGCCGCAGCGCCTGCCGGATGGCCCGGACGATGCGCCCAAATTCCCGGCTGCGCTTCTCCTCGTCTGCTTCATCCGCGTATCTCCCCGTGTGAATCTCCACGTATCCGGCGCCGACTGCCCGGCCGGATTGGATCTGGCCGGGGTCCGCATCGATGAAAAGACTGGAGGGGATCCCCCCATTTTTCAACCGGCCGATATTTTTTTGGAGCCCCGCCCGGCTTCCCGAAACATCCAGCCCGCCCTCAGTCGTTAGTTCCTGGCGCTTTTCGGGGACAAAGGTCACAAGATCGGGCTTAATTTTTAGGGCGATCCGAATCATCTCCTCCGTGTTGGCCATTTCCAAGTTCAGGCGGGTCTTGACCGTCTTCCGCAAAATCTCCAGGTCGCGATCCTGAATGTGCCTCCGGTCTTCCCGCAGGTGGACGATGATTCCGTCCGCTCCGGCCAACTCGGCGAGGGCCGCGGCCGCAACGGGGTCTGGCTCCTTCCCGCGCCGGGCCTGGCGCAAGGTGGCCACATGGTCGATGTTCACGGACAATCTGGGCATCTTAGGCCTCCCCAACAGGCGATCAGCGGTCAGCGAAAACCCGTCTCCTATATGCTGATTGCTGCCACCTAAAAGCTGCTTTTGATCCTCCATATTTGATGGTTTCGAAAAAAGCTCTCCCGCCACAGGCGGGACCAGGCGCGCAAATCCGATGGTAGGGGCAACCCGCCGGGTTGCCCGATGTCGGGCGGCTCGCGAGCCGCCCCTACCTTCCGCAACGACGAAGGTGAAGCGCAAGGCCGCAGATGGACTTTTTACGAAACCATCATTCTTCCATGTTTTTGCGGATGCACGCGGCCAACTCGTCTACATAGGCGGCGATTTCCTTTTCGTTCTCCCCCTCCACCATAACCCGGATCAGGTTTTCGGTTCCGGAAGGGCGCACCAAAACCCGGCCCCGTTCTCCGAGTTTTTCTTGAATTTGCCGGGTCAACTTGGCGATTTCCGGGATTCGATGGGGATCTTTTTTGTGCGCCACCGCCACATTTCGCAAGATCTGGGGAAACGGAGTCACGATCTTGGCCAATTCCGAAAGTTTCTTCCCCTCCCGTTTCATCACGGCCAGAACCTGGAGCGCGGAGAGAACCCCATCCCCGGTCGTGCTGTAATCCAGAAAGATGAGGTGCCCGGATTGCTCTCCACCGAGATTGTACCCGCCCCGGGCCATTTCCTCCACCACATATCGGTCCCCGACCTGCGTCCGGACCATTTTGATGCCCCGTTCCCGCATGGCCAGATCCAGCCCAATGTTGCTCATGACCGTAGCCACCAGCGTATTTTTCTTGAGTTGCTTGGTCCGACGCATGTCGGCGGCGCAGAGTGCCATGATCCGGTCTCCGTCCACCACATTCCCCTTTTCGTCGGAGAAGATTACCCGGTCGGCGTCCCCATCCAGAGAGATGCCAAGATCCGCGCCCTGCTCTTTGACCGCCCGGCTTACGACCTGCGGATGAAGGGACCCGCATTTGAAATTGATGTTCTCCCCGTTCGGCTCCACCCCAAAAACAATCACTTCGGCGCCCAGTTCTTCGAAAACGGCCGGAGCGACTCGGTAGGCGGCCCCGTTGGCGCAGTCGAGAACGATTTTCAGGCCGTCCAGGGAATGGGTTTTGGGGAAGGAATTCTTCAGGTGCACGATGTACCTTCCCACGGCATCGTCCACCCGGAAGGCCTTGCCCACCTCCGTGGCCGTGGGGCGAAGGGATTTGATCCGGTCGTTCGCGATCAATTCCTCGATTTTTTCCTCCTCGGGATCGGGAAGCTTGAATCCGTCGCCGCTGAAGATCTTGATGCCGTTGTCCTGGAAAAGGTTGTGCGACGCCGAGATCACAATGCCGGCGTCCGCCCTCATGGAAGCGGTTATGAAGGCGATCCCCGGGGTCGGCAGGGGCCCCACTAAAAGGACATCCACTCCCATCGAACAGATTCCGGCGACCAGGGCGTTTTCCAGCATATAACCGGAAAGCCTCGTGTCTTTGCCGATGACAATTCGATGCCGCTTTTCCTTGTTTTTAAAGATATAGGCCGTTCCGCGGCCGACTTGCATGGCCATCTCGGTAGTCATGGGGTGCACGTTGGCGACCCCGCGGATGCCGTCCGTTCCAAACAATTTTCTCATGCGTTTCTCCAGCCGCGTCCGTTCGGTTTTCCTTCCCCCTCCGAATGGACAATCGCATCCACGATTTTAACGAGACGTCGGGTCCTGACTACCTCGTGAACCCGGACGATCCGGGCCCCGTTGCATATGGCCGCGGCGACCGCTCCGAGGGTCCCTTCTTCCCGCTCCCCGGGGGGGAGGTCCAGGATTTTTCCGATAAACGCTTTGCGCGAGGGTCCGACTAAGAGGGGCTTTCCCAAATCGGCGAAAGCTCTGAGGTGTTTCAGCAAAATGAGGTTATGATTCTTTTCCAGAGATTTCCCGAAGCCGATCCCCGGATCCAGAATGATTCGCTCGGGGGCAATCCCCATCGCTTCGGCATAGCCGATTCGTTCCCGGAAAAAACCGTGAATCTCTCCCAGCAAATCATCGTAATGCGGATCGAGCTGCATGGTCTCCGGTTCGCCGCGCATATGCATGAGGACCACGGGCGCTCGGTGCGCGGCCACAACCGCCGCCATCTCCGGATCATGGCGCAGGGCGCTGATATCATTGATCATCTCCGCCCCGGCCTCCAGGGCCCGCGCCGCCACTCTCGCATTCCGCGTGTCCACGGAGATGGGAATCGAAATCTGCCCGCGGAGCTCCTGGATCACCGGGACGACGCGGCGGATTTCCTCCTCTTCCGGAAGAGGCCGGGAACCCGGCCGGGTGGACTCTCCGCCGACATCCAGAAGATCCGCGCCTTCGGCGGCGAGCTTCTTTCCCTGAGAGACCGCGTCTTCAAACAAAAAGAACTTATCCCCGTCGGAAAACGAGTCGGGGGTGATATTCAGAACGCCCATGATCAGGGTTCTTTCCTCGAGAAGATAGGTCTGCTTCCGAAACGGAAGCAAAAACGGGCCCAAAAGATTTTCGACCTTGCCGGGAGCCATGACCGCGTCTTTGTATCCTCCTTGATCTAAAACCGTCCCGCCGGCAATCCCGTCCGGCCCTTGGCCCATTCCGAAGAACAAATAACTTAACCGCAGAGCACGCCGAGAACGCAGAGATTGGTTGATTTCAAAATACAAAGCAGGGCAGCCATCCCCGGTTGCCGCAATCGGTCGGCGGAGCGCCGACCCTACAGGTTCGATTTTTATAATTTCCTATCCCATAAAAAAGGGGCCCAAATCAAGAAACAAGGGTCCGCTTTTCCCTTGTGCCCTCTTGACTTTTGGACCCCGAATTAAAGAAGCCTTCCCTCTTGGGCCAAAATCTTCGGCGGGCCTTCGGGCGCGGGCATTTTCAGACCCATGACTTCGTCGATTTCGTCCCCGGCCAGAACTTCTTTCTCCAAAAGAGACGTGGCCAGACGGTGCAGTTTGTCCAAATGCTGCAGAATGAGGCTCTTGGCCCGATCAAAATTCTGAAGGACGATGCCCTTGATTTCCGTGTCGATATCGACCGCCGTCTTTTCGCTGTAGTCTTTATGCTGAGCGATCTCGCGGCCGAGGAAAATGTGCTCCTCCCGCTTCCCGAAAGTCAGCGGCCCCAGCTTTTCGCTCATGCCGAAATCACACACCATTTTGCGGGCCCATTCCGTGGCCATCTCCAAGTCGTTTCCCGCTCCCGTGGTCTGAGTGTTCAGCACAATCTCCTCCGCCGCCCTTCCCCCCAGGAAAATCGCTATTTTATTCAGGATGTAATCTTTCGACAAGGTGTGTTTGTCTTCCGTGGGCAGCTGCTGGGTAAGCCCCAGCGCCCGGCCCCGGGGAATGATGGTCACTTTGTGGATGGGATCGGTGCTGGGAAGGAATTTGGCCACCAGGGTGTGCCCGGCTTCGTGATACGCCGTGAGCTTCTTTTCCTCGTCGCTGATGATCATGGTCCGGCGTTCGACCCCCATCAGAACCTTGTCTTTCGAGGCTTCAAAGTCGTTCATCTCCAGGTTGTTCTTCCCGAGCCGCGCGGCAAGAAGAGCGGCTTCATTCACGAGGTTTTCCAGATCGGCCCCTGTGAATCCCGGAGTCCCGCGGGCGATAACGGACAGGCTTACATTTTCCGCCAAGGGCGTTTTCCGGGTGTGAACCTTCAGGATTTCCTCCCGCCCTTTTACGTCCGGTCTCGGAACGACGACTTGCCGGTCGAACCGGCCGGGCCGGAGGAGGGCCGGGTCGAGCACATCCGGGCGGTTGGTGGCCGCCACGATGATGACCCCTTCGTTGGACTCGAACCCATCCATCTCCACGAGAAGCTGGTTGAGGGTCTGCTCCCGTTCATCATGTCCGCCTCCCAGACCCGCTCCCCGGTGGCGGCCTACGGCATCGATTTCGTCGATGAAGATGATGCAAGGGGCGTGTTTTTTCCCCTGGATAAAGAGATCGCGGACCCGCGAGGCGCCCACCCCGACAAACATCTCCACGAAATCGGACCCACTGATGGAGAAGAACGGAACATTCGCCTCCCCGGCAATCGCCCGGGCCAAAAGAGTCTTCCCCGTTCCGGGCGCCCCGACTAAAAGAACCCCTTTGGGAATCCGTCCTCCCAATTTGGTAAATTTTTTCGGATCCTTTAAGAACTCGATGATTTCCTGGAGCTCCTCCTTGGATTCTTCGATCCCCGCCACGTCGTTGAAGGTCACCTTGTGCTGCTTTTCGTTCAGGAGTTTGACCTTGGCCTTGCCGAACGACATGGCTTTGGTCCCGCCGGCCTGCATCTGGCGCATGAAAAAGATCCAGAAGGCGATCAGCAGGAGCATCGGAAACCAGGAAATCAAAATCGTCATGTACCAGGGCGAATCATCTTCCGGTCTAGCGGTGATTTTCACGCCTTTGTCCCGCAAAGCCTTGATCAGGTCCGGATATTGCGGGGCATAGGTCCGGAATTCCTTGCGGTTGTGGTAGGTTCCAGAGAGGTTGTGTCCCTGAATGGTGACTTCTTTGATTTCTCCCCGCTCGATGGCGGATAGAAATTCACTGAAGACAACCTTGTCCTGTCCCGTCCGCGGCTGGTTGAAAAGGTTGTAAAGCAGAACCATCATCATCAAAATGACGGCGAGAAGAGCAAAATTCTTATAAAAGGGGCTCAATTTTCCCCCCATCTTCACATCCTTGGGAATAAACGTTTTGAGTCGCAAATTCCTTTAGAATTTTGAACAATTATCGACTCTCTTTATATCACAGGGTCCCCCATAAAAACAACCATAAATGATGCGGGTTCGGGAAAAACCATTTTCCTTGGCGGGATCTCGCATCGGGTGGAATTGCCCTTTACTCCGAATGAGTCGGATCGTCAATGTCGGGTAGTCAACTACAAGGCTTTGAGACTATACGACCGTTTAAGGGTTTCGTAAAAAGTCGTTACTCCGGTGAAAACCGGAGTCCAGGGTACTTATAAGCCACTGATAATACCGGATTCCGGCTTTCTCCTATAGGAGAAAGCCGTCCCCTCCTACCGAAGTTCAACCTGCAAAACCCGGCGGGATTCCGGTTTCAGCCGAAAGCGATGATCGAGGCGCAGCCCCGCAATCCACAACAGTTGGTTTTGAAAAAAAAGGAGGGGGATTTCCCGCCGCTGGGTCAGTGGAATCTTTTGGTCGATGAAAAAGTCTTTGACTTTCTTCTCACCCTCCATGCCCAAGGGCTGAAAACGGTCCCCCGCCCGAAAAGAACGGACGGTCAAAGGAAATTGGAGGTGGTCGCCCTCCAGCAGGACCTTGCCAGGCGAGTCTCCGAAGGCCTCCTCGCCCGCCTTATCCCGGATCGAGAAGCGCATCTCCCGTCTGATTTCCGGGATTTCCAGGATCCCCGGCTGGCATACGGTGTATTCGAAGACGGCCGGTTCCTTCTCTCCCAAAGAAAAACTCAATTCCCCGTAACTCTTGGAGATGGTGATCCCGTGGGGCAGGCGGATTTTTTTATGCGGCGCCGGGTTTTGCCAGAGACTCTCAACGGCCTGAAAGTGAGGAAAACTGAACCCGCGCTGGTGTCCCAGGATCGTTTCGACGGCCCGGCGAAAAATCCGAAGCCGGAAGGGAACGGGGAGCTCGGCGAGCCGGGGGATGTCCAGACTCACGCCTCCGGCTTCTTGATTTCGCCCGAGGGAGGAAATTTTTTCCAGGATGAGCCTTTGCCAGTATTCTTCTTCCAGGCGAAACCGTTCGGCCGTCTGCAGGAGGATTTGCCGGATTCGGGGATTGTAGGTCTCAAGGAGCGGCACCAGTTCGTGCCGGATGCGGTTGCGCAGGAAATGGAGAGAGCGATTGGAGGCATCCTCGCGAAAGGGGATGTTTCTTTCCCGGAGAAAGGATTCCACCTCGCGGCGCCAGACTTCGATCAAAGGGCGGATGATGCGTTCGTCCCGTTTGGGGGGAATCCCGGCCAGACCGCGGGTCCCTGATCCCCGAAGCAGACGCATCAATACGGATTCCGCCTGATCGTCCGCCGTATGCCCTAAGGCGATTTTCTCCGCCGAGAATTCGCAAGCCGCCTTCAGAAAAAAACCGTACCGGGCCTCCCGAGCCGCCTCCTGGAGGGGAAGATGCATTTTTTCCCGAAGCGCGCGGACATCCGCCCTTGCGGTTACGAAAGGAAGTCCGAGAACGGCCGCTGTCTGCCGCACAAAAGATTGCTCGGCCGCGGCTTCGCTCCGAAGCCCGTGATCCAGATAAGCCACCACCAGCGCGAGCCGCGATTCCCGGCGCATGTCCCAGAGGGCATGAAGAAGGGCCATGGAATCGGGACCTCCCGAAACAGCCACGAGGACCCGTTCCCCGCCTTTTAAGAGCTCGTAGCGGGCAATGGTGCGCCCAATTTTGCGGAGGAAGGAGGACAAGGTTTTTATCGCTTCTCTTCAAAACGCGCCAGGACGAAGAGAAGATCCGCCAGGCGGTTGAGAAAGCGGAGAATTTCCCCGTTGGCGATGATCTTTTCCTGAAACAGGAGCACCGCTCTTCTTTCCGCCCTGCGGATCATGGCCCGGGACAGATCCATGGCCGCGCCGGATAAGGTCTCCCCGGGAAGGATGAACTCCTTTTTTATTTCGACCGTGTCTTGGAGCTCGGCGATCAGCCGTTCAAGGGAATCGGCATTTTCCGCCGCGATCCGGCAGGAAAACTTTTCCCGGTCTTCAGGAGCGGTGGCCAGTTCGGCGCCGAGAACCAGGAGGTCTTTTTGGATCCGGGTGATGATTTCCCGGGTTTTTTCCTTGGAGGCGGAGGCTTTGGCAAGACCGAGGGCCGAGGCCGCTTCATCCAGCGTTCCGTAGGCTTCGGGTCGCGGGCCGGATTTGGGAACCCTTTGTCCCCCGATGAGGCTGGTAAGTCCCCGGTCTCCCTTTTTGGAAAACTTCATCATCTCCCCCCTTCCCCTCTCTTTCTCCGCCGATCGGATCGGGACGCGGGGGGGGGTATTTTGGGGGCGGAGGAGGAGGCCCTACCTTTTAATTTTTGCACTTCCTCCGGACGCAGGAGGCGGTATTCCCCCGGCTGAAGGCTTCCTAATTTGAGCCCTCCGAATCCCACCCGTTTCAGCTTCAAGACGGGGTAACCGATTTTTTCCCACATGCGTTTGACCTGCCGGTTCTTCCCCTGGTGGAGAACCATTTCCACCCAGGTGTTCCCTTCCGTCTCGCGCAAGGGCGCGATCGCGCAAGGAGCGGTGATTCCATCTTCAAGACGAATTCCCCGGCTGAGCCTTTGCATCTCCTCTTTTTCCGGCTTCCCTTTTACTTTCACCCAATAAGTCCTTGGAACTTCATGCGAGGGGTGGGCAAGTTGATGGGCCAAATCCCCGTCATTGGTCAAAAGGATAACCCCCTCGGCATCGTAATCCAACCGCCCTACGGGAAAGAGCCGCGGCTTCGGAATCGGCAAAAGATCCATGACGGTCGGGCGGTCTTCCGGGTCCCTTAGGGTGGTGACGACATTTTTGGGTTTGTAGAATAGCACATACATTTTTTCCTGGGAAACGGAAAGACGACGCCCGTCTAATTTGATGGCATCCTTCTCGGGGTCGGCTTTTTCCCCGATGACGGCAACCTTCCCGTTGACCGTGACCCGTCCTTCCCGGATCAGATCCTCCGCCTTGCGGCGGGACGCCAATCCCCTGTCAGCCAAGATCTTTTGAAGTCTCTCCGTCGAGCTCATCCTTTTCTCCCCTTCCCTCCGAATTCGTTCCTTCTTCCCCGGGGACGGTTTCATCCTTCTCCTCCTTCGAATCCTCTAAGGGCAAAACCTCTTCCTGGGGCGGAAGCGGCCCCAGACCGGCCAAGTCTTTCAGGGTCGGGAGTCCGGATAAATCCTTCAGACCGAACATTTCCAGGAAGCGTTTGGAGGTTCCATAAACCAGCGGTTTCCCGGGGACGTCCTTCTTACCTAAAATCTTGATAAGCTTTTTCTCCAGGAGGGTCCGCAGGACCCCTCCCGAATCCACCCCGCGGATTTTTTCGATCTCGGTCCGAAGCACGGGCTGTTTGTAGGCTAAGATAGCGAGGGTTTCCAGGGACGGCTGGCTCAGGGCAAACGGTTTGATCTTTTTCAATTTTTTCACCCATTCGGCGTACTCCGTCCGCGTCCGGAACTGATATCCCCCGCCCACCTCGATCAGGGTGAAGCCCCTCGGGGCGGTTTTGTATTCCTCGATCATCTCCCCCAGCATCCGTTGCAGATCCTTTTTGGGGATGTCGCCCAGAACTTCACGGATCGAGTCCAAACCCACCGGAGATTCGGAGACGAAGACCAGCGCTTCGATGACGGCTTTTGTTTGAATCTCTTCCACGCTATGAAATCCTTTCTGAAATGATTTTCTGCCCTTCTTCGCGGTCCAAAGGGGAGAAGATGCGGATCGGGCCGAAAGGTTCGGACTGAAAGATTTTAATCATCCGCAGCCGCAAAAGTTCCAGAATCGCCAGGAAGGTGATGACCACTTCCCGCCGGGGCGTGGCCGGCGTAAACAGCTCCTGAAACGCCAGGGTTTCCTTCTCCCAGAGCGCCTCCATAATCTCGTTGATCTTGTCTTTCAGGCTCAGATGCTCGAGGGAAATCTCCTGGAATTCCTCCGGCGGAACGGTTTCCAGCACCTTCTTAAGGGCCTCCAGGAGGTCGAAGAGGGTGGCTTCGCCCTCGACCGCTTCCTCCGCCTCCTTCAAAAACTCTTCCTGGTAAAACGTGCGGGTGAAGACTTCCCGGTCCAAAAGATCGCTGCGGTTCATCTCTAAGGCTGCGTCCTTGAACCGCTGATACTCCAGGAGACGCCGGACCAACTCCGCCCGGGGATCCTCTTCCGCCTCCGCATTCTCCTCCGCCGGCTCGTCTTCCGAGGGAGGCAGAAGCATCTTTGATTTGATGTGCAGAAGCGTGGCCGCCATCAGCAGGAAATCCCCGGCGATGTCCAGATTCAGACTTTTCATCACCTCCAAGTATTCCAGATACTGCTGGGTGATCATCGTAATGGGGATGTCGTAAATGTCGATTTCGTTTTTCTTGATCAGGTGCAGCAGGAGGTCCAGGGGGCCTTCGAATACTTCCAGCTTGACCCTAAGCGGCAACTCCGGCTGCTCCATTTCTTCCATCTCGTTGATTTCCATTTTTGTTCCTGTTTGAGAATTTATAAAAACTTTTTTCACCGCAGAGCGCGCAGAGAACACGGAGCAGGATGATTCAAAAAGCAAAATACAAAGAACGTCCGTTTTTTTCTTCGCCCTTACATAAGGAATTCCTCTCTACGATCTCTGCGGTATATGCTGAATTTTTTCTTAGGCCCCGCCGAGCTCACGGGAGTTTCATGGCCGCGCGGACTTCTCCCATGGTTTGGCAAGCCACGTTTCTCGCCCGGGCGCAGCCGTGGGCGACGATCTCATCGACCGCTTTGAGATTTTTCAGATGCGTCTCGCGCCTCTCCCGGATGGGGGATAGATAGGAGACGAGAGTTTCGGCAAGATTTTTTTTGTCCTGCACGCAGCCTAAAGACGCCCCCCGGCACTCGCGGTTGACCCGTTCCACGGTTTCCGGAGAACTGTAGACGCGGTGAAAGGAAAAGACGTTGCAGATATCCGGGTTGCCGGGGTCGCTCTTCTTGATCCGGTGCGGGTCCGTGAACATCTGGCTCACCTTCTGCCGGATTTCATCGGGGGGATCGGAAATAAAGATGGCGTTGTGATAGCTTTTGCTCATCTTGCGGCCGTCAATCCCTAAAAGTTTGGGGACCTCGGTGAGCACCGGCTCCGGAAGGGGGAAAACCGGCGCATAGAGAAAATTAAAGCGGCGCGCCACTTCCCGGGACAGCTCCACATGAGGGACCTGGTCGATTCCCACCGGGACCTTGTCGGCCTTGTAGATGATGATGTCCGCGGTCTGGAGAAGCGGGTAACCGAGAAATCCATACGTGGAAAGGTCGCGGTTCGTCAACTCCTGCTGCTGCTCTTTGTAGGTCGGCACCCGTTCCAGCCAGGGGAGAGGGGTCATCATGGAAAGCAGAAGGTGCAGTTCGGCGTGCTCCTTGACCAAGGATTGGATGAAAAGAACGCTTTTTTCCGGAGAAATCCCCACGCTCAGCCAGTCCACCATCATGTCCCGGATGTTCTCCCGGATGGAGCCCGGGTCTTCATATTCGGTCGTCAAAGCATGCCAGTCGGCCGCAAAAAAGAAGCAATCGAAATCTTCCTGGATCTTCTTCCAGTTTTCCAGGGCGCCCGCCAGATTTCCTAAGTGCAGTTTGCCGGTGGGGCGCATCCCGCTTAACACGCGCTGTTTGGGCATGGATAAAAAACTCTCCCTTCTAAATATAATGGTTTTGTAAAAGGTCTGAAAATATCCTTTTCTGCCATTCCGGCGAAAGCCGGAATCCAGTCCCGCTCGGAGCGGGATTCGAAGGCCTATAAATATCCTGGACTCCGGTTTTCACCGGAGAGACGACTTTTTATGAGATCATCAAATATTTTCAATCCCAAATTAATGATTTCGCAAAAAGCCACCGGATCCTCGCCGGGGATCCGGGATTTTTTTCAAAGCCGCAAACCCTCCCCCGCGCTTGCGGGATCCGGAATGGCTGTCCCATAATTTTCCCGAACAAAGGCCGCTTCCGCGGCGGCGGTATGGATCCTGCCATCCAGCCGCTCCCGCAGGAGCGCCTGCAGAATCTCATGATAAAGGGGCCCGGGCGGAAAGCCCATTTTTTTCAAATCTTTTCCGCCCAAAAAGGTCCGGAGGCGCTTCATTTCCGTAAAATATAGGGAGATGGCCTTTTGGACATCTCCGGATTCCGTGCGGCCCATGGCGTAGAGCAGGAAATCCGTCGGCAGCGGGTGAAGCAGAAAATACAGCTCGCTCCGCGCCAAAGAAGGGGAATAGGTAAGCCGCTGGATAATCTGATGGGCCGCCATCCGGTGCTGCAAAAAGGACCGAAGGAACGTCTCCGGAAAGGCCAGGCGCTTCAGAAGTTCCTGGATTTCCTTCTCGCCCAGCCCGTCGGCCAGGCCCAAGAAAGGGACCCTCCACCGTTCATACGCCTCCCCGATGAATAAAAGATTATACCAGGAAATGACGCTCTCCATTCGCTGAAAAAGGGCTTCCATCCCCCGGTCGGGTTTCAGCCGGGGGTGCAAGAATTTCAGGAGCTCATAATCCCGCATCCGCTGGATGACGGCGAAGGGCCTTTCTTCCGCGAGGCACAGCGCCAGCTCCCGGAAGAGTCTGCGCCCCGAAAGGCGCCCGAAAAGGCCTAAGCGCACGGCGTTTTCCATGAGGTGCTGGGTGTGCTTGGCGATTTGAAAATGGAACCGCTGTTCGAACCGCAGGGCTCGGAAGATGCGGGTGGGATCTTCCACAAAGCTCAGATTGTGAAGAACCCGGATGACCCGCTCCTTCAAATCCCGCTGGCCGCCGAAAAAATCGAGCTGTTCCCCGAAATGTTTCGGGTTCAGATGAATGGCCAGGGCATTCACGGTAAAATCCCGCCGATAGAGGTCCAGCTTGATCGAGCTGTGCTCCACCCGGGGAAGCGCGGCCGGGTGATCGTAGTACTCCAGACGGGCGGTGGCGATATCAAGGCGGTATTGGGTGGGGAGGGTCAGGGTGGCGGTTCCGAATTTCTTGTGGATCCTTATTTCCCCCCGTCCTTCGGCGGCGATGGCCTGGCCCAGGCGGATCCCGTCTCCTTCGACCACCAAGTCGATGTCATAATTATCCGCGCGCAGAATCAGATCGCGGACGAACCCTCCCACCGCGTAAACCTGGAAACCGAGCTCTTGTCCCTTCCTCCCGATGGCTTTCAACAGGCGCAGAACGTCTCCGGGCAGTCGTTCGGTCATAAGCTGGAGGATCTCCCGTTTCCGGGGCCGCAGGGCGGAAAAATCCTGTTCCACCAGCGCCTGGGGAGTGCGCCCGGAGCTGACATAAAGCCAGCGCAGAAGGTCCGTGCGGGTAATGGCGCCGACCAGATGGTCTTTTTCCATCACCGGCAGGAACCGCTGGTTGTTGCCCACGATTAGGTCTTGCACCTTGGAAAGAGGGGTATGCGGGTGGACGGCGGCAAACTCGCTGGTCATGTAATCTCCAACCGGCGAGTCTTTAAAACCGTGAAAGGCCGCCTTCTCTACCACCTGCCGGGAGATCAGCCCGACAACTTTCTCCTCCGCGGTGACCGGAAGGACGTTCACATTGTAGCGCGTCAGAATCTCCCCGGTTTTCTCGATGGTTTCGCGGGCGTCGATGGTCTTCACGGGATAGGTCATGAGGTCTTTGGCCCGCCGAACCGGGCTGATCTTCCCCTCCAGCAGGTTCAGGAGCTTTTCTTCCACCTGGGTCAGGTTGAGATCCTTGATGGTGGCGGAGGCCGCCGTGGCATGCCCGCCGCCCCCGAACGCGGCCGCGATCTC
>Ga0105107_10001536_pt1 | contig 14959 bp, 15 predicted proteins | sample PPLLaktember2015_6_FD_79335 | JGI IMG/M metagenome (GOLD analysis project Ga0105107, IMG submission 79335) | Freshwater sediment microbial communities from Prairie Pothole Lake near Jamestown, North Dakota, USA - PPLs Lake P8 Core (1) Depth... | ecosystem: Environmental > Aquatic > Freshwater >...
CGAACTGCGGGAAACCGTGCAGGAAGTTGGTGGTTCCGTCGAGCGGGTCGATGACCCAGGTGTAGTCGTCGCCGGGCTGTGCCCCGCTTTCCTCGGCGAGGATTCCATGCGAGGGGTAGGCCTTGCGGATCGCCGCGATGACGACCTGCTCGGCCGCGCGGTCCACTTCGCTGACGAAGTCATTACGGCCCTTCTCGCTGACGACCAGCGCGCCGACGCGGTCGAGGCTGCGGACGATCACGTCGCCAGCGCGCCGTGCGGCGCCGATCGCGATGTTGAGCAGCGGATGCATGACCTAGAATAGCAGCTAGCCCCACGGAACCGCGATGTCAGACGCCATCCGCATCGTGCTCGTCGATCCCCAGCATCCCGGCAACATCGGCGCGAGTGCGCGCGCGATGAAGAACATGGGGCTGCAGTCGCTCGTGCTGGTACGGCCGCGGACGCCCGCGGATTCCGAGGCTGCGGCGCGTGCCGCGGGCGCTGCCGACCTGCTTGCTCGGGCCTGCATCGTCGCGACGGTCGACGAGGCGGTCGCCGGGTGCGGGCTGGTGTTGGGCACGACGGCGCGCCAGCGCAGCGCGAACTGGCGCGTGATCGGCGCCCGCGAAGCCGCCGCCGAGCTGGCTGCGGCATCGGCGATGCGGCCGGCCGCGGTGCTCTTCGGCGGCGAACGCAACGGGCTCGCGAACGAGGACCTCGAACGCTGCCAGGCGCTGGTCCGCATTCCCTGCGCGGCCAGCTACGAATCCCTCAATCTCGCGCAGGCGGTGCAGGTCATCGCCTACGAGATACAAATGGCGCGCCTCGAAGGCGAAGGCGAAGGGGCGATCGCACCGCCCGCGACGGCGGACGAGATGCGCGCGCTCGAGATCCACCTCGAGCGTGTGATGTGCCGGAGTGGCTTCATGCACGAGGGCAATGCCGGGCAGCTCGGCGCACGCGTGCGCCGGCTGATCGCGCGTGCTGCGCCGGATGACGGTGAGGTGCGAATACTGCGCGGCTGGCTGGCAGCGCTCGAGCGCGGCCTGCGGGCGCCGGAGTGAGCCGCGTGCCCGTCGACGAGGCGGTGTACCTCGATTACGCGGCGGCAGCGCCGCTCGACCCCCGCGTCGCCGCTGCGATGGCCGCCTGCCTCGCGGACCCGGCCCTGCAGGCGAATCCGGCGTCTTCGCACGCCGCGGGCCGGGCCGCCGCGGAACACGTGGCTGCCGCGCGCGCGCAGGTCGCGCGGCTCGTGAATGCGGAGCCGGAAGCCATCGTTTTCACGTCGGGCGCGACCGAGAGCGTGAACCTTGCAGTGCTGGGCGCGGCGCGCGCCGCGGGCAAGGATCGAAAGCACGTCGTGACGTCGCGCATCGAACATCGCGCGGGTCTCGATGCCTGCCGGCAGCTCGAGCGCGAGGGCCATGCCGTGAGCTGGCTCGCGCCGGGCCGGGACGGCCTCATCAAGGTCGAACAGGTTGCGGCGGCGCTGCGCCGGGACACGGCGCTGGTCTCGCTCATGCACGCCAACAACGAAACCGGCGCAGTGACCGACATTGCCGCCGTCGCGCGCCTGTGCGAGGCACGTGGAATCGTCTTCCACGCGGATGCCGCGCAGAGCGTGGGCAGGATGCCGGTCGATGCCGCGCTGCCGGGGATCGCGCTGCTCAGCTTCTGCGCGCACAAGCTTGGCGGCCCCAAGGGGGTCGGCGCGCTTTATGTCCGCAGGCGCCCGCGACCTGCGCTCCAGCCGCTGCAGTTCGGCGGCGGGCACGAGCGCGGGCTGCGCTCCGGCACGCTGGCGCTGCACCAGCTGGTCGGTTTCGGGCTCGCCTGCGAACTCGCGCGTGCGGCACTCACGGAGGAATCCGTACGGGTGCGCTCGCTGCGCGAGCGCCTCTGGCACGGACTTCGGCAGGCGGCACCCTTGTGGCGAAACGGCGCAGTCGAGCCCTCGGCTCCCGGAATCCTCAATGTCGGCTTCGCGGGCATCGAGGGCGAGAGCCTGCTGCTCGAGCTGGATGGCGCGCTGCACGTCGCGAGCGGCGCGGCCTGCAGCTCGACGACAGGCGAACCGTCCTACGTGCTGCGCGCCCTCGGCCGCTCCGACGAGGCTATCCAGGCGTCGCTGCGCCTCAGTCTCGGTCGTGGCACCACCGCCGCCGACGTCGACCGGGCGGCCGCAATGCTCGTGCGCGCGGTCGCCAGGCTGCGTGCGGTGCTGCCGGACGGCGCACTGGAGCGAATCGCGTGACCCCAGCCGCTTCGCGATACTCGAAAACTGTACTCACGCTCTTCAGGGAACTTGCCGGTGCCGGCGAGCTTGCCGCGGGTGGCGGCAAGACCGGGAGCGGGGAGGCCGTCGCGCTCGATCGCGCCGCCTGGGTCCGGTTCGCGGCGCGTATCGAGGGTGAGCGCTTCGCCGACTGCCGTTTTCGCGCGTTTGGCTGCCCGCACACGCTGGCGGCGGCATCGCTGGTCGCGGGCCGACTGCGCGGGGCACCGCTCGCTGCAGCGTCCTCGATCGATGCCGCGGGTATCGCGCGCGAGCTCGACGCGCCGGCAGAAAAGATGGGTCGACTTCTCGTCGTGGAAGACGCGTTGCGCGCCCTGCTTGCCGATCTCGGTCGGGTACAATAGCGGGGTCGATGGCCATATCGCTCACTCCCGCCGCCGCCGATCGCGTCCGCCACTTCCTTGCCGAGCGGGGACACGGTGTCGGCCTGCGCCTCGGCGTGCGCAAGACCGGATGCTCCGGCTTTGCCTACGTCGTCAACTACGCGGATTCCGTCGAGCCCGAGGACCGGGTCTTTGAAAGCCAGGGCGTGCAGGTGCTCGTGGACAGCCGGAGCCTCGAGCTCATTGACGGCACCGTGGTCGATTTCGTCCGTCACGGGCTGAACGAGGCGTTCCGCTTCCGGAATCCCAACGTCCGGGGAGAGTGCGGCTGCGGCGAGAGCTTCAGCGTCTGATTTTTCCTTTCCGGACGGGGACTTCCGAGCGAATCGCGTTTGCCGGGGCAGGGTGCCGACAGGTACAATACGCGGCTGATTTCCAGCCCCGGAACCAGAGGAACCCATGGCGCTCGAGCGAACCCTGTCCATCGTCAAGCCTGACGGCGTGTCCCGCAACCTGATCGGCGACGTTTACCACCGTTTCGAGCGTGCGGGCCTGCGCATCGTCGCCGCACGAATGCTGCACCTGACCCAGCGCCAGGCGGAGGGCTTTTACGCGGTCCATCGCGAGCGCCCCTTCTTCCGCGACCTGTGCACCTACATGATCTCCGGTCCGGTCATGGTGCAAGTGCTCGAGGGCGAATCGGCCGTGACGCGCCACCGCGAGGTCATGGGTGCGACGGATCCCAAGAAGGCGGCGCCGGGGACGATACGCGCCGACCTCGCCACCAGTATCGAGGAGAACGTGGTGCACGGTTCCGACAGCGCCGAGAACGCCGCGCGCGAGATCGCCTACTTCTTTGCAGAAACCTCCTTGTGTCCGCGCACGCGCTGAACGGCCCCGGACGATGAGCGAGGCGGCCCCGCCCGTGAACCTGCTTGGCATGACGCGCACCGAACTGGAGCGTTTCGTCGCCGGCTTCGGCGCGAAGCCGTTCCGGGCGCGCCAGCTCCTCAAGTGGATCTACCGCCGCGGCGAGGCGGATTTTTCGCGTATGACCGACCTCGCCAAGGATTTCAGGGCCGAACTCGCGACGCGCGCCGAAGTCGCCGTACCCGAGATCGTCAGCGAGCGGACGGCCTCGGACGGCACGCGCAAGTGGCTGTTGCGGATGCCGGGGGCTGCCGGCAACGAGCAGGTGGTGGAGACGGTCTTCATTCCCGAGCCGGGCCGGGGCACGCTATGCATCTCGAGCCAGATCGGCTGCGCGCTCGACTGCTCCTTCTGCGCGACCGGCGCCCAGGGCTTCAACCGCAACCTGACCGCTGCCGAAATCATCGGCCAGGTCTGGCTCGCGAACCGGGAGCTGGGCTACGACCCGGACGGGGAACGCATCGTCACGAACGTCGTGCTGATGGGCATGGGTGAGCCGCTGGCCAATTACCGGAACGTGCTGCCGGCGATGCAGATAATGCTCGACGACTTTGGCTACGACCTCTCGCGGCGCCGCGTAACGCTGTCGACCTCGGGGCTGGTGCCGCAGATCTACCGGCTCGCGGAAGACGCGAACGTCGCGCTCGCGGTCTCCCTGCATGCGCCGAACGATCGCCTGCGCGACGAGCTGGTGCCGATCAACCGCAAGCATCCGATCGCGGAACTGCTCACGGCCTGTTGGCACTACCTGGAGCGGCAAAACGGGCGCAGCGTGACCTTCGAATACACCATGCTGGATGGGATCAACGACCGGCCGGAGCATGCGCGGGAACTTGCGGGCCTGCTGCGCGGTCACCAGGCCAAGGTCAATCTCATCCCCTTCAACACGTTCCCCGGCACGCGGTATCGGCGGTCACCCGCCGAGACGATCCGGCGGTTTCGCGACCTGCTGATGCAGGGAGGCCTCATGGCGACCATTCGCAAGACTCGCGGCGACGACATCGATGCGGCCTGCGGACAGCTCCGCGGGCAGGTCCTCGACCGCACGCAGGTGCGTCTCGGCAGCAAGCTCGTGAGCCTGGCGGTGCGCGCATGAGCGTGCGCGCGCTGGCGCTCGCGCTCACGCTCCTGGCCGCATCCGGGGCGGGCGCACAGAGCCAGTCTCCGGACCCGACAAAGGAAGCGGGCCGCATCAACGCGCGGCTCTCGATGGAGTACCTGAAGCGCGGCCAGCTGCAGGTCGCCCAGGAGAAGATCGAGAAGGCCCTCCAGCAGAACCCGCACGACGTGAACGTGCAGTTGTCGGCGGGACTCGTTTACGAGCGGCTGCTGGAGAACAAGAAAGCCGAAAAACATTACCGGCAGGCCGTGCGTGAGGATTCCGAGAGCCCCGAGGCGTTGAACGCACTTGCCACCTTCCTGTGCCGCAACGACCAGCAGGCGAAGGGCGAGGCGATGTTCCTGAAAGCCGCCGCGAACCCGATCTATCGAACGCCATTCGTCGCCTACACGAATGCGGGCGTCTGCGCGCGCAGCGCCGGCCGCCTCGAGCAGGCTGAGCGATACCTGCGCCAGGCGCTGACCTTTCAGGTCGACTACCCGGAAACGTACGCACAGCTTGCGGGCGTGCTGCACGAGCGCGGCAGCGATCTGCAGGCGCGTGCCTTCGTCGAGCGCTTCCTCGCGGTCGCGCCGGCGACGCCGGACATGCTGCTGCTCGGCCACAACATCGAGGTCGCACTCAAGGACACGGGTGCGGCGGCGGGCTTCCGTAATCGGCTCAGGATGGAGTTCCCGGAATCCAGCCAGGCGCTCGAGGCCCAAGAACTGGCGAACCGGAATCCCGGATGAGCGCGCGCCCGGGCCCCGGCTCGCCGGGCGTGCAGCTGCGCCAGGCTCGCGAGGGGCTCGGCCTCTCGATCGAGGAAGTCGCGGACCGGCTCCGGCTCAACGAGGCCCTCGTACTGGCGATGGAAGAAGACCGTTTCGGGCTACTCGGCGCGCCGGTCTTTGCACGCGGTCACCTGCGCAATTACGCCGCCCTGGTCGGCGCAGCTGAACGGGCAGTACTTGACGCCTTCGACATAGGCGACCTTCCCGAACCGACTTTCCTGCCGGCCGGGGACCGCAGACCGGTTGCGCGAGGGCGCGGGCGCTGGGTCGCTGCGATCGCCGTGCTGGCGCTTGTCGCCGCCGGCGGCGTCGCCTGGTGGCTGACGCGAAACTGAGACCATGGCGCAGAAGTTCCAGGCCATCCGCGGGATGAATGACCTGCTCGCCGACCAGCTGCCGTACTGGCAGCAGGTCGAGGCTGCCGCGCGCGAACTGTTCGCGGACTATGGTTACCGCGAGATGCGCGTACCGGTCGTCGAGCGAGCCGAGCTGTTCCAGCGTTCGATCGGTGAGCACACCGACATCGTCGAGAAGGAAATGTACAATTTCGAGGACCGCGGCGGCGACCGCCTGAGCCTCAGGCCCGAGGCGACGGCAGGCCTCGTGCGCGCCGCGATCGAACACGGCCTGCTGCACAACCAGCGGCAACGGCTCTGGACGTCCGGCCCGATGTTCCGCCACGAGCGGCCGCAGCAGGGACGCTACCGGCAGTTCCACCAGATCGACTGCGAGGCCTTTGGCTATCCGGGCCCCGACATCGATGCCGAGATCATCCAGATCTCCGCACGACTCTGGCGCAAGCTCGGGATTCGCGGCCTGGTGCTGTCCGTGAATTCCCTCGGCACGCCGGAAGCGCGGCAACGCTACCGGTCCGTCCTGGTCGACTATTTCTCGGGCCGTCGGTCGGAGCTGGATGCCGACAGCCTGCGGCGCCTCGAGGCCAACCCGCTCAGGATCCTCGATTCGAAGAATCCCGCATTGCGATTGCTGATCGACGGCGCGCCGCGCCTCGTGGACCACCTTGACGACGAATCGCGCAGGCACTTCGACGGGTTTCTCGAGCTGCTGGCGTGTTCCGGGATCGCCGCCGAGGTGGACCCGCGCCTGGTACGCGGCCTCGATTACTACACACGCACCGTCTTCGAATGGCGCACGACGGCGCTCGGTGCGCAGGATGCCGTCTGTTCGGGTGGCCGGTATGATGGGCTCGTCGAGTTGCTGGGCGGCGAGGCGACCCCGGCCATTGGATGGGCGCTCGGCATCGAGCGCATCGTCGGCCTGATGCAGGTCGCGGGGCTTGGCGCCGCCGACACTGCTCCGGCGGTCTACCTGGTGATGTCGGGCGAGCATGCCGAGCGAGCGGGACTCGCGCTCGGCGAGCAGTTGCGCGACGCGCTGCCGGGCGCCGGAGTGCTCGCCAACATGGAGGGCGGCAGCTTCAAGGCGCAGCTGAAGCGCGCGGACAAGAGCGGCGCTGCCTACGCGGTGATCCTCGGTGACGACGAGGCCGCACGCAGGGTCGCGGCGGTGAAATCGCTGCGCTCCGCTGCGGAGCAGCAGGAGTGGTCCTGGGACGAGCTGCCGCGCCGGCTGGCGGCGCTGCTGAAGCCGGGCGAAACATCAGGAAGCAACGATGGTCGATGAATATCTCTCCGAGCGCGAGCAGGCGGACCAGCTCCGGCGCTGGCTGCGCGAAAACTGGATCTGGCTGGTCGCTGGAGTCGCGCTGACGCTGGCCGGTTATTACGGCTTCCGCTGGTGGGAGTCGCGGCAGGCGACGCGCGCGGTTGCGGCGGGCGAGCGCTTCGCGGCGATGCTCGAGGCCATCGGCGCCGGCCGCAGCGAGGACGGCGTGAAGATCGCAGGCGAGTTGACCGGCGAGTACGCCGATACGCCCTACGCGGAGCAGGCGACGCTCGTACTGGCGCGCATGGATGTCGATGGCGGCGACTTTGCCGCGGCGGAGGCGAAGCTGGCCAGGATCGCGGATGGATCGAAGGACCCGGACCTGCGCACCGTCGCACGCATCCGCATCGCGCGAGTGCAGCTTGCCCAGGGCCGTTACGATGACGCGCTCGTGACGCTCGACAAGGTGGTGGCGCCGTCCGTCGAAGCGCGGGTGCTGGAGCTCAAGGGTGACGTGAAATTCGCGCAGGGAGACAAGTCGGGGGCGCTCGATCAGTGGCGGCGCGCCGACGCCGCCATCGCCGCGGATCCCGCTACGTCCGGCCAGCTGGACGCGGAACTTCTGCGGCTCAAGATCGACGAACTGGGCGCGGTCCCGGAAGCGAAGTAGGGCAAGGATGAAGCGAATACTTGTGCTCGTGGCGGCGGCGGTCCTGGCGACCGGCTGCAGCAAGGAAGATGATGTCGCGCCGCCTGCGGAGCTCGTCGATTTCGAGCCTCTCGTGCGCGCCGATCGCGTCTGGAGTGCGGACACCAAGGGCGGCGATGACGTGCTGCGCCTCGGACTTCGACCGGCGCTGGAAGGCGAACGAGTCTACGTCGCCGGGCATGGCGGCGACGTCCAGGCCCTCGAGGTCGCGAATGGCCGGGTGGTCTGGCGCACCGATACGAAGCTCGAGCTGGCCGGAGGGCCGGCCGTTGGTGAGGGAATCGTCGTGGTAGGCGCTTCCGGCGGCGACGTCGTCGCCCTCGATGCCGGCTCCGGGACCGAGCGCTGGCGCGTCGCGACCGGGGGCGAAGTGCTCACGGCGCCGACAGTGGCCGGCGGTCTCGTGGTGGTGCGCACCGTGGACGGCCGGCTGAGGGCGCTCGGCGTCGCCGACGGCGCAGAGGCCTGGAACTACGAGCAACCGGTGCCGCGACTGACCCTGCGCGGGAACGGGATGCCGATCGTCGACGGCGACATGGTCATCGCGGGGCTCGACAACGGCAAGGTCGTCTCGCTCTCGCTCTCGACCGGCGAACTGCTCTGGTCCACGACCGTCGCGCCCTCGAAGGGCCGCACCGAGATCGAGCGGCTGGTGGACATCGATTCGCCCGTGCGCATCGCCGGCGACGACATCTTCGTGGTCGGCTACCAGGGGCGCATCGCGATGCTCGCACGCGACACCGGGCAGCTGTGGTGGGGCCGCGACCTCTCGAGCAACCGCGGCCTGGCCGTAGACAGCGACACGATCTACGTGACAACCGCAGATAGCAGCGTGGTTGCGCTCCGCCGGCGCGACGGGACACCGGTGTGGACGCAGGACGCGATGTTGCGCCGCGGGCTCACCGCGCCTGTCCTGGCAGGCGACACCCTGGTGGTCGGCGACTTCGAGGGCTATGTGCATTGGCTGGATGCGGCGACCGGTCAGATGCTGGCGCGCGGCAAGACCGGCAGCGGGCGCATGAGCAATGCGCCCGTCGTGGCCGGCGACCTGCTGCTGCTGCAGACCGATTCCGGCGACGTCCAGGCCTGGCGCGCCCAGGCACGGGCTACCGGCTGAGTCCGGCCCTGCGACGCGTGCCATGCTTCCCGTCGTCGCCCTGGTGGGCCGGCCCAACGTCGGCAAGTCGACACTCTTCAACGCGCTGACGGGCACGCGCGACGCCCTGGTCGCCGATATCCCGGGCCTGACCCGGGACCGCAAGTACGGCTACGGGCGCGTCGAGCCGCACCGCTTCATCGTCATCGACACTGGCGGCCTCGTGGAGACGCCGCGCGGGATGCACGAGCTGATGGCGCGGCAGACTGCGCGCGCCATCGAGGAAGCCGACCGCATCGTCTTCCTGGTGGACGGCCAGTCGGGCCTGGACGGCGCCGACCGCTTCGTCGCGGACGTACTGCGCAGGAGCGGCAAGCCGGTGACCGTCGCGGTCAACAAGTGCGAGGACCGCGACCCGGGCGTCGTCACGGCGGAGTTCCACGGCTTCGGCTTCGGCGAGCCCGTCGCGATCTCCGCCGCTCACCGGCAGGGCCTCGATGACCTCGTCGAGGGCGCGCTGGCAGGGATCGAGCCGGCAGCCGCCGCGGCCGAGGAATCCGAGCGTGCGATCCGCGTCTGCGTCGTCGGGCGGCCGAACGTCGGCAAGTCGACCCTGATCAACCGGCTGGTGGGAGACGAACGCCTCATCACTTTCGACCAGCCCGGCACGACGCGCGACGCGGTTCACGTGCCGTTCGAGCGCGACGGCGTCTGTTACGAGCTGATCGATACGGCCGGCGTGCGCCGACGGTCGCGGGTCGATGAGGGCCTCGAGAAGTGGAGCGTCATCAAGACGTTGCAGGCGATCGACGTGGCGCACGTCGTGATCTGCGTCGTCGATGCGCGCGACGCGGTCGCGGAGCAGGACGCGACGCTGTTCGGGCTGGCCGCGGAACGCGGCCGCGCGCTGGTTGTCGCGGTGAACAAGTGGGATCATGTCGAGCCGGGCCAGCGCGACGCGATCCGTGACCAGGTTGCGCAGCGGCTTCGTTTCCTGGACTTCGCGCCGGTGCACTACATTTCCGCATTGCACGGCAGCGGCGTGGGCACCCTCATGGACGCCGTGCGCGCCGCGTTTGTTGCCGCGATGCGGGAGATGCCGACGCCGGAGCTCACGCGCGTGCTCGAGGCGGCAATCCGGCAGCACCAGCCGCCCCTGGTGCGCGGACGGCGGATCCGCCTGCGCTATGCGCACCAGGGCGGGCGCAACCCGCCGGTCATCGTCGTGCACGGGGCCCAGGCGGAGCGCACACCCGAGGACTACCGGCGCTACCTGATGAACTGCTTCCGCGAGGCGTTCCGCCTCGACGGCACGCCCGTGCGCGTCGACCTGCGCAGCGAAATCAACCCGTTCGCCAAGCGGCGCGAGAAGCTGACGCCGCGCCAGCGGCGTACACGCGATCGCAGGAAGCCTGCTCCAAAACGCTGAATCGGGACTAGCGGTCCAGGACCCGGGCGCGCAGGCGACCGAGCGCGAGGCGCGCCTCGATCTCGGTCCCTGGCGGCGCCTCGGCCGGGTCGCGCACCACCGCACCGTTCTCTGCCAGCGTGACGATTGCGTAGCCTCGGCCGAGCGTGGCGATCGGGCTCGTGGCCTCGAGTCCGCGTGCCGCCGACATCAGGAGTCCGCGGGCCCCGGCAATCCGGCCGCGCAGGGCGGGCAGGAGTCGCGCGCCGGCATGCCCGATGCGCTGACCGAGCGCGGCGAGCCGGGCTGCGGGCGAGCGGCCTGCCAGCTCCGCCGCGACACGCAGCAGGCGTTCCCGGCGCGTACGGGCCTCGCGCCGCATCGTGCCCGCCAGGCGCATCTGCAGCTCGTCGAGCCGCTGCATGCGTTCCCGCACGGCCTGGGCCGGATGCAGCCTGCCGAGACGCCGTTGCAGCTGGGCGTACGTGTCGCCGTGGCGGCCTATTGCACGCATCATCGCCGACCGAAGGCGTCCGCCTGTCACGCCGAGCGCTGCCAGAGCGGCCGCAGCGTCGGGCACTGCAAGTTCTGCGGCGGCGGACGGGGTCGGTGCACGAAGGTCTGCGACGAAATCAGCGATCGTGAAGTCGATCTCGTGCCCGATGCCGGTCACGAGCGGCAGTTCGAGGGTCGCAATCGCGCGCGCCAGCGCCTCGTCGTTGAAGGCCCAGAGGTCCTCCAGCGAGCCGCCGCCGCGCACCAGCAGGAGCACGTCCACCTCCTGCCGGCGGTCGGCGAGCGCGAGCATCGCCGCGATCTCGCGGGCCGCGCCTGCACCCTGGACGGGCACCGGGTAGATGAGCAGGGACACGCCCCTGCTCCGTCGTCGCATGACGTTCAGCACGTCCCGCAGTGCCGCGCCGCTGGCCGAGGTCACGATGCCGATGCGGCGCGGGAAGCGGGGCAGGGCGCGTTTGCGCGACTCGTCAAACAGGCCTTCTGCGGCTAGCTTCTGCTTCAGCGCCTCGAAACGCCGCCTGAGCTCGCCTTCGCCGGCTTCCTCGAGGTGATCGACGACCAGCTGGAATTCCCCGCGCGCCTCGTAAAGTCCCACGCGCGCCCGCAGGAGGACCTGCAGGCCGTCCCGCGGGGCGAAGCGCACCGCGAGGTTGCGCTGGCGAAACATGGCGCAGCGCACCTGGGCGTCCTCGTCCTTGAGCGTGAAGTACCAGTGGCCGGAAGCTGGCCGCGACAGGTTGGAGAGCTCGCCGGTGATCCAGAGCGAGGGCAGTCCCGCCTCCAGCAGGCCGCGCGCCTCGCGGTTCAGCCGGCTGACCGTATAGATGTCCCGGCCTGGCTCGCCGGTTTGCCCCTTTTCCTTCGTAAAAAGGTCCATGCGGCCATGCTATGCGAGTGACGCTCCGCGACGCTACTGACAGGGAACCCGCCGGCAACGTAGAATGAGCCGCTTCATTCGGACCGCGGCGGGAATGCCGACCATGCGCATCGTCCAGGAAGCACTCACCTTTGACGACGTCCTGCTTGTACCTGCGTACTCGGACGTACTGCCGCGCGAAGTGGACCTGTCGACCCGGCTGACGCGCGGCATCCGGCTCAACCTGCCGTTCGTCTCCGCGGCGATGGACACGGTGACCGAGGCCCGCCTCGCGATCACGATCGCCCAGGAAGGCGGCATCGGCATCATCCACAAGAACATGACCGCCGCCGACCAGGCGCGGGAAGTCGGGCGCGTCAAGAAGCACGAAAGCGGGGTCATCAAGGACCCGATCACGGTTCGGCCGGACGCGACGATCCGGGACGTCATCGCGCTCACGCGCGCTAAGGGCATCTCCGGGCTGCCGGTCACAGCCGACGGCAACCAGGTGGTCGGCATCGTCACGCACCGCGACATCCGTTTCGAGGAGCAGCTCGACCTGCCGGTGTCCAAGGTCATGACGCCGCGCGAGAAGCTCGTGACCGTGCGCGAGAACACGCCGCGCGAGGAGGTGCTCACGCTGCTGCACCGTCACCGCATCGAGAAGGTGCTGGTCGTCGACGGCGAAGGTCGGCTGCGCGGCATGATCACCGTGAAGGACATCCAGAAGGCGCGCGACTTTCCCCGCGCCTGCAAGGACGAACACGGGCGCCTGCGGGTCGGCGCTGCCGTCGGGACCGCTGCCGACACGCTCGACCGCGTTGACCGCCTCGCCGAGGCGGGCGTGGACCTCGTCATCGTCGACACCTCCCACGGGCATTCGCGGGGCGTGATCGCGACCGTCGAGCGCATCCGCAAGGCGCACCCGCAGCTCCAGCTCGTGGCCGGCAACATCGTCACGGCAGAGGCCGCAAAAGCGCTGGTCGATGCCGGCGTGGATGGCGTCAAGGTGGGCATTGGTCCGGGCTCGATCTGCACGACCCGTGTGATCGCGGGCGTCGGCGTGCCGCAGATCACGGCCGTCTCGACGGTCGCCGAGGCTCTCGCCAAGACCGATGTCCCGCTCATTTCCGACGGCGGCATCCGCTATTCCGGCGACGTCGCCAAGGCGATCGCCGCGGGCGCGCACGCCGTCATGATCGGCGGGCTGTTCGCGGGCACCGAGGAGTCCCCGGGCGAGGTCGAGCTGTACCAGGGCGCTTCCTACAAGTCTTACCGCGGGATGGGGTCGCTGGGCGCGATGGCCCAGCGCCACGGTTCGAGCGACCGCTATTTCCAGGACACCGTCGAGGAGCTGGAGAAGCTCGTGCCGGAGGGCGTGGAGGGGCGTGTGCCGTACAAGGGCAGCCTGGTGACGATCCTGCACCAGCTCGCGGGCGGCATTCGCGCCGCCATGGGCTATACGGGAAGCAAGGACATCGAGCAGATGCGCACACGCCCGGTTTTCGTGCGCATCACCGGGGCCGGCGTGCGCGAAAGCCACGTGCACGACGTGAGCATCACCAAAGAAGCGCCGAACTACCGGATCAGCTGATGGCAGTGCGCATGCCCGCGGTCCCGGCCGACATCCATGCCCACCGGATCCTGATCCTCGACTTCGGCGCGCAGTACACGCAGCTGATCGCACGGCGCGTGCGCGAGATCGGCGTCTACTGCGAGATCCTGCCATGGGACTGCGGCGACGAGGCGGTACGAGCCTTCGGTGCGCGCGGGATCATCCTTTCGGGCGGACCGGAGTCGGTCACCGATGCCGTGCCGCCGCGTGCACCCGAGGCCGTGTTCGCGCTCAAGGTGCCGGTGCTCGGCATCTGCTACGGCATGCAGACGATGGCCGCCCAGCTTGGTGGTCGCGTCGCGCCGTCCTCCCACCGAGAGTTCGGCTACGCCAAGGTGCGGCGCATCGCGAATTCGCGCCTGCTCGACGGGATCGCGGACGAGGGCGCGTCCGACGCGAGCCTGCTCGACGTCTGGATGAGCCACGGCGACCGCGTCGAGGCGCTGCCTGACGGGTTCACCGCGATCGCGACCACCGCCAACGCGCCGCTCGCGGCCATGGCGAACGACGCCGCGCGACTTTACGGCGTGCAGTTCCACCCGGAAGTAACCCACACCCGCTCGGGCGGGGCCATCCTCGAGCGCTTCGTGCGCGAGATCTGCGGCTGCGACGCGCTCTGGGATGCCGGCAACATCGTCGCCGACGCGATGGCCCGCGTACGCGAACAGGTAGGCCGCGACCGCGTACTGCTGGGCCTGTCGGGCGGCGTCGATTCGTCCGTGGTCGCCGCGCTGCTGCATGAGGCTATCGGAGACCAGCTCACCTGCGTGTTTGTGGACCACGGTCTGCTCCGGCTCAATGAGGGCGACCAGGTGATGGCCACCTTCGCCCAGCACCTCGGCATCCGCGTGATTCGCGTCGATGCTGCGGACCGCTTCTTCGCGGCGCTCGAGGGCGAGGAAGACCCGGAACGCAAGCGCAAGATCATCGGCAAGCTTTTCATTGACGTGTTCGAGGAAGAGTCGCGGAAGATCGAGGGCGTGAAGTGGCTCGCGCAGGGCACGATCTACCCCGACGTCATCGAGTCGGCGGGCGCGAAGACCGGCAAGGCCCACGTCATCAAGTCGCATCACAATGTCGGCGGACTTCCCGAACGCATGCACCTGAAGCTGCTCGAGCCGCTGCGCGAGCTGTTCAAGGACGAGGTGCGGCGCATCGGCCTCGAGCTCGGCCTGCCGCGTGAAATGGTTTTCCGACACCCGTTCCCGGGTCCCGGTCTCGGCGTTCGCATTCTCGGGGGCGTGACGCGCGAGGCAGCGGATTTGCTGCGCCGTGCCGACGCGATTTTCATCGAAGAGCTGCGCGCGCACGATCTGTACGACCGCGTGAGCCAGGCCATGGCGGTCTTCCTGCCGGTGCGCTCGGTGGCGGTGATGGGCGACGGCCGGCGCTACGACTGGGTGATTGCGCTGCGCGCGGTCGAGACGGTGGACTTCATGACCGCCCACTGGTCGCGGCTGCCGTACGATTTTCTCGATGTCGTTGCGCGGCGGATCGTCAACGAGGTGAAGGGCGTCTCGCGGGTGGTTTATGACGTCTCCGGCAAGCCGCCGGCAACGATCGAGTGGGAGTAGAAGATGATGAAGCCGGTCGCACTCATTCTCTGGTTCGCAACCGCAGTGGCGGCATATGCGGCGCCCGTCGCTGCGAACGAGTTCGAACATGTCTGGAGCTGCGAGTTGAAGCCCGGTAAGACCCTGGGC
>Ga0105107_10001539_pt1 | contig 14937 bp, 12 predicted proteins | sample PPLLaktember2015_6_FD_79335 | JGI IMG/M metagenome (GOLD analysis project Ga0105107, IMG submission 79335) | Freshwater sediment microbial communities from Prairie Pothole Lake near Jamestown, North Dakota, USA - PPLs Lake P8 Core (1) Depth... | ecosystem: Environmental > Aquatic > Freshwater >...
AGAGCTTGCCAATCGGCTCTATCTGCACACCCAACGGTCCGATTGAACCGGCCACGAGTGTCGTGTCGCCGGCCACCTTACGGGCGATTTCCGCCCCTGTTCGGTTGATCTCATAGACTTTGGCTTCGAGTCCGTGCGGCGCCAGCTTGAAGCGGTTTGCTCCGAACGTGTTCGTTTCAACGACATCCGCACCCGCATTGATGTAGTCACGATGGACTTCTCCGACGAGATCGGCGTTCGTGAGGTTGAGCTCGTCGAAGCACGTGTTGATGTAGATTCCCTTTTCGTAAAGGTACGTGCCCACTCCTCCGTCGAAAACGATTACTTCGTTCTGAAGCCGTTCACGGAATGATTTCATCGTTGTATCCGCCGGATAATGGTCTTTGCCTGCCAGGGGACATAATACACTTTTCCGGCTTTATTCCCAACCTTGCTACTTCGCGGGGATTTGGTTATCCATTATTCATGTCCATTGTCTCTTATCCGTTGAACACGAATACTGGATATCCCCGTGCCCCACACTCCGCTCAACCGCGACCGGGCGAACATCCCGGACGAACTCAAGTGGGATCTCATACCTGTCTATGCTGATTTTGATGCTTGGAAAGACGGCAAGGCCCTTCTCCTCAGGGAGGTCGAGAGGATCCCCTCCTACCGCGGGACCCTCGGCACATCGCCGGAAGCGCTGCTTGCATGTTTCGAGCTGACAACCTCCATCAGCAAGTTGTACGCACGCCTCTCCACGTACGCTTCCGCCCATGCCGACACTGATACTCGAAATGCGGAGCACCTTGCATTCCAACAGGAAATACAGCAGATCGGAACCGACATCGGCGCGTTCACGTCGTTCATCGAACCAGAGCTCCTCCAGATCGGCCGGCCGACCATTGAGAGATTTCTCGCCGCCGAGCCGCGACTGTCTGTATACCGGCAGTCGATGGACGACGTTCTGCGCCGGGAAAAACATACGGGGACCGCATCCGAGGAACAGCTGATCGCCGATGCCGGTCTCATGGCCGATTCCTCCGGCGGCATCTACACCGTTTTTTCCAACGCCGATTTCCCCTTCCCGACGGTCACCCTGCACGACGGCGTTTCGCTCAAACTGGACAAGGCGGCGTTCGCCCTTCATCGCGCCACCCCGCATCGCGAAGACCGCCGTGCGATCTTCGAGGCGTATTTTGGCGCGTTCCACGCTTACCGTCGTACGTTTGGCATCGGGCTGTACAGTGAAGTGAAGAAGAACCTTTTCTACCGGCGCGCCCGGAAATATTCCTCATGCCTGTACAGCGCGTTGGACGGACCGAATATCCCGGTGGATGTGTACCATGCGCTTGTGAAGAATGCGCGGGAGAACCTTCCCACACTGCACCGGTATCTTGAACTGCGGAAGAGGCTTCTCGGAGTGGAACAACTGCACAGCTATGATCTGTATGTCCCTGTCGTGCCCGAAGTCGATCTCGCCTATTCCTTCGCAGAGGCGGGGGAGTTGATTCTGGCATCCCTGGCGCCGCTCGGCACCGACTACGTCACCATCGCCCGGCGCGCGTTTGCCGAACGCTGGATGGATGTGCTTCCCAACGAAGGCAAAATCGGCGGCGCATACTCCAACGGCGCGGTCTACGACGTGCATCCGTATATCCTTCTGAATTTCAACGGCAAGTACGATGACGTCAGCACCGTGGCACATGAGCTCGGCCACACAATGCACAGTTTTCTTTCGAATCGCACACAGCCCTATCCGACGGCCCACTATTCTATTTTCGTGGCGGAGGTGGCATCCACTTTCAACGAAGCGTTGTTGATGGAGCACCTGTTGCAGACCGTGACCGACCGGCGCGTGCGGCTCTCGTTGCTGGTCAACTATCTGGATGGTGTTCGCGCAACCCTCTTCCGGCAGACGCAGTTTGCCGAGTTTGAGCTGGCGATCCACGAGCGGGTGGAACAGGGGGAAACACTCACCGGTGATACCCTGTGTTCACTGTACGAGGATATCGCCCGCAGGTACTATGGGCACGACCGCGGTGTGTGTGTCGTTGATGATATGATCAAAGGGGAGTGGGCGGCGGTCCCCCACTTCTACTACAACTTCTACGTCTATCAATACGCAACGTCGCAGACCGCATCCACTGCGCTGGCGGAGATGGTGTCGTCCGGAAACCCGGACGCAACCCGACGCTATCTCGATCTCCTTTCGGCAGGCGGCTCAGACTATCCGATTGCGTTGCTGCGTGCGGCAGGAGTGGACATGACCGGTCCGGAACCCTTTGCACTGATGATGCGGAAGGTGAACAGGGTAATGGATGAGGTTGAAAGGATCCAATTCTCCATGCACGATGCGTGATGGAGCATCGCGCTGCCTACTTGGGGTACTTTCCGATCACCTTGTTCACAAAGCGGTGGAACGCGTGAATCGATTTCACGGGTTCGAGAAACATCAGAATGCATTCGCGCGAAATCACCCCGATGCCTGCCTGTTCCGCCGTCGCAATTGCCTCGGCCGACTCCGACCCGGGCTGCATCCAGATATGCGTGATACCTTTGGCAATACACTCTTTGACGACCGACGCGGTGACCGCAGGAGGAACCACGGTGACCACCGAGTGCACGTCCGCCGGCAATGCGGTCACATTCTTATAGCACGTATCCCCATCCACGCTGCCCAGCGTGGGGTGAACCGGGTAGACAACGGCTTGTTTTTCTTTCATCGTCCGGTACACGATATGCCCAAACTTCTTTGTATCCGCCGACACACCGATCACGGCGAATGCCCGTGAGGTGAAGAAGGCGTCGAGGGTGTCCCGTGCTGCGCGTTGCATGATCATTCTCCGATGATAGCGTCAGTTCCCTAGTCGAATACCCTTTCCAGTGCCTCGTAGTCGCTGTGCATTCTCCGGACGGCACCGGTGATTTTCTTTTCATCGTTCGAAGCCATCACGGCTTTGACGTATGCGACGGAAGTGGAAAGCCGTTCCCGGGCAGCCCGGAACGACTCGTCCCGCTTCATGAGACGCTCCGGCAGTCGTACGGCGTTGAGGGTATCCATCGCTGCACTCAACGTTGTCACGGCGTCTGTGAGTTCGTTCATCCTGCGTTCGGGCATATAGTAGTGATAGATCATATATAGCACCTGGTGGAAGGCGTCGATTTCCTTCAACACCGGCTTGATGATCCGCACCATCTTCTCGTACTGCATATGCAATTTCTCCGCCGCATCAAGCTTCGGCTGAAGCTCCGTCCCGGCCATCGCTGACTTGTACTGACCGGCAGCTTGCTGCAAACGCTTCACGCCCTCGTCCCACGCATCTTTCTTGTCCCGCAGAATGCCGGGCAATTCTGCGGCAGCAACTTCCGCAACTCCGCTGTCGATGTCAGTCCACAGCGACGCCATCATTGCCGTATCCTTCTTCGGCCAGGCGGTGTGCCAGAGTGTATAGATCGGTGAATGGAATTTCTGCAGTGCAGGCACCTGGGCCTTAACCTCCGCTGCGTGCGCATCGTGCGTGTCCTGCGCGCTGGTGACCCGGGGAGCACTGATCAGCGAGAGCCCGAGGAAGAGTGCGATCATCTGTTTCGCCATGGTACATTTCCTTCTCCATTCATGAATGATGCCGGAACTGCCTTCAACGTCTGAGACGCAGACTGGCGTGAACGGACGCGCCTCGTTTCTGTTCACTCCTGTGTCTGCGTCTCTGCGATGCTTGCCCTACCGGCAATCACCGGTACCGGCTGAGTGCTTTCATATAGTTTGCCCGTTCGAATGCGCTTGGATCCGCCACGGCCTTCTGACTCATGCTGCCGCGCATCTGTTTCACCGAGACGTATTCATGCTCCTGCATCCACCGGTCGAGGCCGGTCAACACCTCCGCGAGGTGCTGCGGGCCATGGTGCAGCAGGCTCGAGCAGAGCATGGTGACGTCCGCGCCTGCCATGATCAACTTAATGGCATCCTCCGCTGTATGCACACCGCTCGTTGCTGCCAGGCTGGCTTTGATCTGGCCGAACAGAATGCCGATCCACCTCAGTGGCAGCCGCAGTGACCGTGACGTGCTGAGTTGCACGTTCGGCACCACTTCCAACGCCTCAATATCCACATCGGGCTGATAGAAGCGGTTGAACAGCACCAACCCGTCGGCACCGGCCTCGTCGAGACGCCGCGCCATATGGGACATGGAGCTGAAGTACGGGCTCAGCTTAATCGCCACGGGGATTTTCACCGTCGCCTTGACCGCCTTGAGCACATCGATGTACCGTTGCTCCACGTCGACACCGGTCATCTGGGGGGCGGCGGGAATATAATAGACGTTCAGCTCCACAGCGTCGGCGCCTGCTTCTTCAAACTTCTTCGCGTACCGAATCCACCCGCCGGTGGAGACGCCGTTAAGACTCGCAATGACCGGAATCGAGAGGGCCTTCTTGGCCTTTGCCAGTTCCTTCACGTACTCCTCGGGGCCGAGGAAGTACTCGCTGGCTTCGGGCAGGTACGATATCGCTTCCGCGAAGCTTTCCGTCCCGCTCGAAAGATAGTGATCGAGTTCGGCCGCTTCGTGTTCTATCTGTTCTTCGAATATTGAGTGCATCACCACAGCAGCCGCCCCCGCATCCTCCAGCCGCTTCATGCTGTCCACCGCGCGTGTCAGAGGACTGGCAGAGGGAACCAGAGGGTTTTTCAGATGCAAGCCGAGATATGAGGTTGAGAGATCCATTGTATGAGATTCCTGTGTAGTTCGCGTTCGCTGTCAGTGCGTGCCGGCTGGCGTTGTGGCATTCCACTCTTTCGCCGCATCCTCAAACCACTCCCACCGGTGTTTTGCGTCTTCCTCCGCCAGTACCATCAGGCGCTTTGCCTCTTCGGGATTGCTCTTGGTGAGCATCTTGTACCGCGTCTCGAGGTATGCGTACTCCTCGAACTTCATCTTCGGTGGTTTCGAATCCAGCTTCAGAGGGTTCTTTCCTGCGCGGGCGAGCGCGGGATTGTACCGGTAGAGCGGCCAGGCGCCGCTGTCCACTGCACCCTTCTGGCTTACCATCCCCTTGGCCATGTCAATTCCATGGGCAATACAGTGGCTGTAGGCAATGATGATCGCAGGACCGTTGTAGGCATCCGCTTCGAGGAATGCACGGATGGTCTGCAGATCGCTGTGTCCCATCGCCACCTGGGCCACGTACACGCTGCCGTATGTCATGGCAATGCGCCCCAGGTCTTTCTTGGCGAGCGGCTTCCCGCCTGCGGCGAACTTCGCAACAGCAGAGCGCGGAGTCGATTTTGACATCTGGCCGCCGGTGTTCGAATAGACTTCAGTATCCAGCACGAGGATGTTCACGTTCTTACCCGACGCAAGCACGTGGTCAAGGCCGCCGAAACCGATGTCATACGCCCAGCCGTCACCGCCCATGATCCAGATGCTGCGCTTCACCAGGTTGTCCGCCAGCGAGAGCAGGCTTTTCGCATCAGGATCGTTCATGCCGGCGAGCTTCTGCTTCAACCCCACAACCCGGTTGCGCTGTTCGTGAACTCCGGCTTCGTCAGACTGGTTTGCATTCAGCAGGCCTGTGACCAGGTCATCGCCGATTGCGGATGCGAGTTTCTGCACAAGCTCACGCGCCATTTCCGCGTGCTTGTCGACGGTCAGCCGGATACCAAGACCGAATTCTGCATTGTCTTCGAAGAGCGAGTTGGACCAGGCGGTTCCGCGACCATCCTGATTCACCGTCCACGGTGTCGTCGGGAGATTCCCCCCGTAGATGGACGAACAGCCCGTGGCATTGGCAACAATCGTGCGGTCACCAAACAGCTGGCTGGCCAGCTTCACGTACGGCGTTTCGCCGCACCCGGAGCACGCGCCGGAGAACTCAAAGAGCGGCTGCAGGAACTGCGAACCTTTCACCGTGTCCACCTTCACCTGGCGACGATCGATATCCGGAATCGCAAGGAAGAAGTCGAAATTTGCCCGTTCCGGCTCGCGCAGGGCTCCCTGCGGGGCCATGTTGATGGCCTTTAGACGCGTTTCGGCTTTGTTCTTTGCCGGACACACTTCAACACAGAGCTCGCACCCGGTGCAGTCTTCGGGCGCAACCTGCACAGTATACTTCATCCCCTTGTATTCCGGTCCGCGGTAGTCGGTGGCCTTGTATGTTGCGGGAGCGCCGGCAAGCGACTTCGGATCATAGACTTTGGTCCGGATGGCGGCGTGCGGACAGACCATCGCGCATTTATTGCACTGGATGCATGTTACCGAATCCCACACCGGTATTTCCAGAGCGATATTCCGTTTCTCCCATTGTGTCGTGCCGAGCGGGAACGTGCCGTCCACCGGCATCGCGCTGACAGGCAGACTGTCGCCAAATCCGGCAATAATCGGCGCGGTCACTTCCTGCACGAACTCCGGCGCCCGTGCCGAAACGACCGGAGGCATGGCGATCTCGCTCGTCACCTTCGCCGGCACTATCACCTCGTGCAGATTCGCAAGCGTCTGATCGACCGCCTGGAAATTCTGCTGGACGATCTGGTCACCCTTTTTGCCGTAGGTCTTCTTGATGGAGTTCTTGATTGCCTCGATCGCCTGCTCGCGCGGCAACACACCCGAGATGGCAAAGAAGCAGGTCTGCATGATCGTGTTGATGCGCACGCCCATGCCGGTATTGTTCGCAACCTTGTAGGCATCAATGATATAGAACTTGATTTTCTTGTTGATCAGCTGCTCCTGGATGAGCTTCGGCAGGTGATCCCACACTTCATCGACGCCATAGATGCTGTTCAGCAGGAACGTGCCTCCCGGCAGACAGGGCTTCAGCACGTCGTATTTCTCGAGGAAGAACCATTGATGGCACGCGACAAACTTCGCCTGGCTGATCAGGTATGTCGAATGAATTGGGCGCGGTCCGAACCGGAGATGTGACGTGGTCGTGGAACCCGACTTCTTCGAGTCGTACACGAAGTAGCCCTGGGCCGAAAACTCCGTGTCTCCACCGATGATCTTGATGGAGTTTTTGTTGGCTCCGACGGTACCGTCTGCACCCAGACCATAGAATATCCCGCGGAACACGTCGTCGGCTTCAGTGGAAAAGCCATGATCGTAGTCGAGACTGTTGTTGGTGACATCGTCGATGATCCCGACCATGAAGTGATTCTTGGGGTGTGCCTTGGGGAGTTCGTCAAACACCGCTTTCACCATCGCCGGGGTAAATTCTTTCGAGGAAAGCCCGTAGCGGCCGCCGATAACCCTGGGCATGCTCGTCACCGGAGCAGTGCCGTTCATCAACGCCTCGTTGATCGCCATGACCACATCAAGATACAGCGGCTCGGCGGGAGCGCCCGGTTCTTTCGTGCGATCCAACACCGCTATCTGCTTCACGGTTGCGGGGAGGGCATCCACAAAATGCTGGACCGAGAACGGACGGTACAGCCGGACCTTGATCAGGCCGACGTTTGCCCCCTTCGCGTTCAGAAACTCCACGGCCTCCTGCGCGGCTTCGGCACCGGAGCCCATCATGACGATCACGCGTTCGGCGGTGGGCGAACCGACATACTGGAACAACTTGTACTGACGCCCTACGACCGCCGCGAACTTGTCCATCGTCTTCTGGACGATATCCGGACAGGCTGCATAGAAGGGATTGCAGGTTTCGCGCGCCTGGAAGTACACATCGGGGTTCTGTGCGGAACCGCGCAGCACGGGATGCTCGGGAGAGAGTGCCCGTGCACGATGGGCGCGAACCAGGTCATCGCTGATGAGCGCGCGCATATCTTCATCAGTCAGCTGTTCGATCTTCTGCACTTCGTGCGAAGTGCGGAATCCGTCGAAGAAATGTATGAACGGCACGCGCGCTTCAAGCGTTGCCGCCTGCGCGATCAACGCCATGTCCATCACTTCCTGAACACTGTTCGAAGAGATCAATCCCCACCCGGTACTTCTGGTCGCCATGACGTCGCTGTGGTCACCAAAAATCGACAGTGCATGGGCAGCAACGGTGCGGGCGGAGACATGGAACACGGTCGAGGTGAGTTCGCCGGCGATCTTGAACATATTGGGAATCATCAACAGGAGACCCTGCGACGCCGTGAAGGTCGTCGACAGGGCGCCTCCCTGAAGGGCACCGTGGACCGCTCCGGCCGCACCGCCTTCACTTTGCATCTCAGTCACCGAGGGGACCGTTCCCCAGAGGTTCTTCCTTCCCTGGGCTGACCATTCGTCGGCCCATTCCCCCATGTTGGATGACGGGGTAATGGGATAGATGGCAATTACCTCGTTCAGCTTATGGGCGACATATGCCGCCGCTTCATTGCCGTCGATAGTCACCATGTTGCGTTTCATCGTTCTTCCTTAGATCGAGATTGACAAACGGATAAGCAGTTTGGGTATCCGGTGTGATACTGCGAATTGCATGCCAAAAATATACGCAATTCCTGCGAAATATGGCAGGTGGGAAGAAAGAATTCCGAGAAATGAGAAAAATTTCCGCTTTTCTGTTATCCGGCGAGTGCACGCCACAGAGTCGCCACTGCGAAGCAGACGGCGAATCCCATGGCGAGCGGGATGACCGTGGCCAGCGCGGCCCATTTCACGCTGCCGGTCTCTTTGTAGATCGTGTAGATGGTTGTCGAACAGGGATTGTGCAGCAGACTGAAGAGCATGAGGTTGATGCCGGTGAGTGCAGTCCATCCGCCGGCATGAAGAATTGAAGCCGTCGTCGTGGCGGAGTCAGCTTCGAACATGACGCCCGCACCTGCACCAACTCCGGTAAGCGTCGAAGTTGTCAGGACGGTTAACATGAGTACCGTGGGCACAACAATCTCGTTTGCCGGAATCGCGATGATATAGGCGAGCAATATCACGCCATTGAGTCCGAGCAGAAGCCCGAACGGGTTTGACCAGTTGATGAAATGCTCGGCCACCGAGATCCCGCCAATGTGTACATTCGCTACCACCCAGATGACAAATCCTGCGGGCACTGCGAACACGATGGCACGCCACAGGACATACAGCGTGCGGTCAATCAGCGACGTGTAGAGCGTCCGCAGTATCCGCGGCGGCCTGTAGGGAGGCAACTCAAGACTGAACGCCGATGCCTCCCCTTTGAGGACTGTGCGAGAGAGCCCCCAGGAGACCACGAGGCTGAGTACCACACCAAGTACAGCAACCACGACAACAGCCCCTGCCGAGACGACTCCGGCAAGATACGGCGGTGCCAGGGCACCGACGAAAATTCCCGCCACAAGGATTTGCGTCGGCCAGCGTCCGTTGCAGAGGGAGAAGTTGTTGGTGATGATGGCAATCAGCCGTTCCCGCGGGCTGTCTATGACGCGTGCCGCGACAACGCCGGCTGCATTGCAGCCGAAACCCATGGTCATTGTGAGCGATTGCTTGCCATGGGCGCCTGCATGCCGATACAGCGCATCCATGTTGAACGCAACGCGCGGGAGGTATCCAAAGTCCTCCAACAGCGTGAAGATCGGGAAAAAGACCGCCATGGGAGGAAGCATAACGCTCACGACCCAGGCGCCGGCAAGGTAGCCGCCGTCGATGAGAAATCCGGAAAGCCACCCCGGGAAGCCGAGGCCCGCTGCACCCTGCTTCAGCCACGGGTGAATCGTGTCCAGCAAAATCGACGCAAGAAATGCCGAGGGGATATTGGCGCCCACAATCGTGACCCAGAATACCACCGAGAGCAGTAATACCATGACAGGGAATCCGAGCCAGCGGCTTGTCACGATGCGGTCGATCGTCCTGTCCAAATCGAAGCGTTGCGCATCGCCGCTCCGCGTCACGGCGCGATCGGCGATCCGTGCGGCGTCCGCGTAGATCCCCTCCATCAGCGAGTCGTGATAATCCTCGCCGAGCTTCCAGCGCAGTGCGTTCGCCTCGGCGAGAACGGTGTCCGGCGTTGTCCGTACCGGTGTCATGCGGTCACCTCTTCTGCAATGGGCGCGCCGGTCGTGTGATTGCTGACGACCGTCCTGAGTTCCCCGGATTGTACCGCCTCGATCATTCGCTGGTCACCTTCGAGAAGCCGGAGGGCAACCCACCGCGCGTTCGGCAGGTCAGGGAAAAGCTTTCGGACCCGTGCCGTCACGGCATCCAGGGCTTCCGCAACGTCACGGGGGAGTGTGTGCACGCGATGCGGCCGGCACACGAACGTCCCGGAGGCCACCTCAAAGATGCTCTGCAAAAGCGCGTCCATACCCTCACGCTGCCGCGCAGCGGTAAGGACGACCGGTATTCCCAATTCTTTCGCGAGTATCCGCTGGTCCACCGAAATATTGTGCCGGCGGGCTTCATCCATCAGGTTCACACAAAGCACTGCACGGTCGGTGATTTCAAGCACCTGGAGAACAAGGTTGAGATTGCGTTCGAGGCGCGTCGCATCGGCAACGATCACTGTGACATCAGGCCTGCCGAAGAGGATGAAATCACGCGCGACTTCTTCGTCGGCGCTCATGGACAGCAACGAGTAGGTACCCGGAAGGTCGACGAGCTTGAACTTCTTGTCGCCATAGGCGAATCCGCCTTCGGCCCGGGTGACGGTTTTGCCGGGCCAGTTCCCCGTGTGCTGGCGGAGCCCTGTCATGGCATTGAACACCGTGCTCTTTCCGGTGTTGGGATTGCCGGCCAGAGCGATGACATAGTCGACGTCGGTGATGGTGATGCCGAGCCGCGTCAGATGCCCGGCATTGAACGCCGGACAGGTTGCACATGCCTCAGGCGTAGGCTGTATGGCGGTCGCGGTTTTTTTATCCGCTGTTGTCATGAAGCCTGGCTCCTCACGAAAATCTGCGACGCCTGTTCGCGGCGCAGGGCCACCAGGGCGCCGCGCACACGGTACGCAATCGGATCACCGGCAAAACCCTCCATTTCGGCTCTGATAACGGTACCCGGCACAATGCCAAGATCCATCATCCGCCGGCGTTGCTGGCCGCGGCATGCACGCGAAATACTCGTCACTTGAACTTCCTCGCCGGATTTCACCGATGCCAGCGTGGTGAAGGGGCCTTGCACCCGGCGTTCTTCCGCAAGAGGCGCCACGGTAATCGTCCGGGCCAGCAGAGGCGCCAGGATCACCTCTTCACCGTTGACATCAAGTCGCATGCGTTCCGCATTTACTTCCAGTACCTGCAGCTGCATACCGGGATAGAATCCGAGCGCGGAAATCTGAGCGTAGACCTCGCGGGGTTCGTCTTCAATATGCACGATGCCGGCAACTGCACCCTGGCCGAGCGATGTGAGCGGTATCCCCAGCTGCTCGGGAACGTCTCCTTTCGCCGAAGGGATGGGATCACCGTGAGGGTCAAATTGCGGATTGCCGAGCTGGGCCGCGAGCGCATCGGCTTCCGCCGGTGACATACGGTGCTCTTGCAGTTCGGCTTGCTGGTGCCAGTCCACCTCACGTACGCCGGTCTCGTCCGCAAGGTACCGTTCCCAGAGACGGTGGATGCGGATGACTCTCAGCGCATACGCACGTCCTCCGGAAGTCAGGCGAAGGGAGGCTTGATCCGGACGGAGCAAGCCGGCGGAATCCAACCGCGACACAAGCTGGGCGGCTGCATCTGTTGAGAGAGAAAGAGAGCCCGCAATGCTTTCAATGGTACAGGCAACGCCGCGGTATTCGCAGTCGTAGGCATGCTTGAGCGCATCCTCCACTGCGGAGCGTGTTTTGCCGGCATTCCTGTGTATCCATCGGGCGATCAGTCCGGAACGCGGATACAGGACGACCACCGCAGAAACCAGCAGGCATATCAATACTATGAGGAAAACATTCAGTGGAGTCATCGTATACAATACAACAACGCAGTCGAATGGGGGTTCCGTGAAACTTCCACGTAATGGTACGAGGATTCCCGGACAAGTCCAAAAATAACTAAGGAGCGACAACGGGTCGCTCCCTATTGATCCCCTCGCAGCTTACGGCGGATCCGTGTCTACAACCCGGCATGCCACGCAGCAATGGTCCACGTGCCGCCGGGAGATTTCACAAAAACAACGGTGTGAAAACGCTCCGCCTTCCCTGCCGCCGGCCGCGATTTGAGTACGAGATAAGCCATATCACCGGCGTTGCCGACAACTGTGCGCGACATTTCAAACTTGCTGTCGCTCCCTTCGACCAGCTGGTTTCTCTTCCCCTTGTCGGAAAGGAGTGCAATGAGGTGCTCCTGTTTGTTTCCGATGACGGCGTACGCCTGAGCGCTTATTTTGTCCTTGAGCCCTTCTATAGACTCGCCGAGCAGGATCTTCTGCACATCATGCTGGAGACGCAGGAGATCTTCATCTTTCGATTTCAGCGAGCCATCCGACAGCTTGAATCTAAACGGGATCGTAACCTCCGCCTTGATCGGCTTGCCATCCTTCACGGCCGGCGAGAACTCCCACTGTTTCGCGGCTTTGATGGCTGCCTCGACGAAGTCGGGATTTGTGGATTTGATTGCCTCGGCCTTTTCCACCATTCCTTTCTCATCGATGAACACCTTGAGCCAGACTTCTCCTTCAACGCCGGCCTCCTTCAAGACCGTTGGATACCATGGATTCACACGCTTCTTCACCTCTGGCTGGTCCTGCGGTGCAGCTGCCGCGATTGCCGGCCGGCAGAGTTCCGCATAGTCTCTCGACTCTAAAGGATCCTGTGCAGCACCCGTTGCTGACCCCACCGTGCACATCAGAGCAAGGAAGGTCACGCACACTACTATTCTTGTTCGCATTGCATACCTCCGGCATTATTGCATTGGTTCAGGTGGCGCCGTCGTTGCATCGACGACCACCGTCGGGAGTTTTGTGACATAGATGGCCTGTGGCTCACGAAATAGAGAGCTTCCGGGGAGCAAAACAATCAGACTCACAAGAAAAGCGCACAACAGCAATGCCAGCACAGGAAGGCGCAATGACACCTGGTGATTCCACCACATCCCTTCCTTGACTGCACCGGGAAGAGGGAGCGGACGGACTCCGGAGCGGTGCGGAACGTGATCGGCAATACGGCCCAATGCTCCCTCGAGTGCCTGGAGCGCATAATAGAAGTCCCGGCAATTTTCACACACCGAGAGATGCTCAAAGACCCCGGCAGATTCGCCGGACGGCAATTCCCCATCCCGCAACCTGCTGATCAACTGCTGAGAGCTCATGCAGTTCATTGTTTCCTCCACAGGACATTTCCCTCTCATCGGATAAACGGTGCCAGCCGCGTCGCAAGTGCCTTACGCGCCTTGAACAATCTTGATTCCACAGCACTGACGGAATCGCCCGTGATCGCGGCAATCTCCGCATAGGAAAGGCATTCATACTGCCGGAGAATCAAGGCTTCGCGGTATTCTGCTTTCAGCTGTCCCATCAGGCGTTCCACCAGCGCAAGCATTTCTTTGTTGACGAGCTCCTCGTGAGGTGACTCCCCATCCCACACATCCTCAGCCTCATCAAGGGACACGGTGCCACCGGTCCCCCGTCGCTTGCGGGCCTGACAGAACACTTCATTGCGCGCAATGGTGAACAGCCAGTAGTAAAAGAGCCGGGGATCATCGAGCGTGGCAAGTGACTGGTACGCCTTCAGAAATGACGTCTGCACAGCATCTTCCGCGGCCTCGCGGTGACCCATCAGGCGATAGCAGAAGGCAAACACGCGTCGCTGGTACTTATCGTAGAGAAGCGAGAACGCCTCCTTGTCACCCCTGCAGCTTCGCCCGACAAGCTCCGCATCGTCCGGATAGGTCATGGCATTTCTGGAAGCTCTGGTCCGTGAACTCTGGCTCTATAAGGTAGGATGCACCAACGCGGAAAAACTTGCTGTACAGCGGCACCTGGAACGGCGCGTCCCCCAGAGGGCATTAAGATCGGCAATAGGCACTGGGCCCTAGTGCCTCGTGCCTCAGTGCCTCGTGCCTGCCTTTCTCAGTCGTCACACTTGCTATACCCGCACTCCGCATTCACGCACGACATGCAGCCATTCTCGATTTTCACCGACCGGTCGCCGCATTTCGGACAGATCTTGAACTGGCTCATCGCATCTTCCCCATGCCGGGTTTCGATGTGTGCGCTGGCGGTCTGTACTGTGCGCACCGAGGTCACGCCGATATCATCAAAAAATTGCTCGATGACCTTGGCAATTTCCGCATAGAATGAATGGATGTATTTCCCGTCCTTGAAATACCCGCCGTTGGGGTCATAGATCCCGCGCAATTCTTCAAGGATGAATGTGGGGTCTGTCGACTTCCGGAAGATGGCCGAAATGAGACGGGTGAGCACGGCGTATTCCGCGGCCCGGGTCAGGTCCTTGCTGTTGATGAAGATCTCAATCGGACGGTTGCGTCCGTTCTCACGCACATAGCCGAGAGTGACAAACACGCTGTTGTTCACGAAGCCGCTGCGCAGTCTGTACACGCGCGCTTCGGTAACATCGGGACGCACGCTCACCAGAGTTTCTCCGGGTTCCTGTGCGGGGATGAGCGCCTTTTCACGCGTCACTTCTTCAATGTCTGAGGGAATTGCCGGAAGAACGATCATGGTGAAGACTCCTGAGAAGAATCCTGATCTCACCCCTCTCTCCCCGACGCTGCAACACGTCGGACGGCGAGAGGGCGCACTATTTAGTTCGGTCGAACAATTGCTGATGCCGCGCCCAGGGTTCCTTCCTGCGCCGGCACTCTACGCCGCAACAGGTGATACACGGTCGACAGGCGTCCGTCAGGTAGACGCACAACTTCATCGCCTCCCACTTCGATCTCACGTGCGACTTCTGTTCCTTCTCCCGGTGGCAGGCGGAGGCGGAATCGCTTGTTTTTCCCTTCCTGGAAGGGTGTACTCTTGCCATCCACGGTCAGGATCGGCGAGCGGCTGCCGTCGCGGTACACGGTAATCCCCTTCAGTCCGTTCCTCCACGCCTGCAGGTAGATTCGTGAGATGACCTCCGGCTCGACATCTTCCGGCAAGTTCACGGTCGAAGAGATCGAATGATCAA
>Ga0105107_10001540_pt1 | contig 14930 bp, 9 predicted proteins | sample PPLLaktember2015_6_FD_79335 | JGI IMG/M metagenome (GOLD analysis project Ga0105107, IMG submission 79335) | Freshwater sediment microbial communities from Prairie Pothole Lake near Jamestown, North Dakota, USA - PPLs Lake P8 Core (1) Depth... | ecosystem: Environmental > Aquatic > Freshwater >...
CGAGGAGTACCAGCAGCTCATGCGCGACCAATTGCGCGCCCTGGAGCTTCAGCCCGGAGACCGTCTCCTGGATCTCGGCGGCGGGACCGGGAACTTCATCGAGCATGTCCTCCATGCCCTCGGGGAGATCCCGTTCCATGTCACCGTCGCCGACCTCGTTCCGGAGGCCATCAAGCAGGCCCGCCTGAAGCTCCATGCCCAGGCCGGGCCGCAGGACAAGCGGGAGCGGGTCGATTTTCTGGCCCTCGACCTCGAAATGAACCGCTACTTGGCCATCCAGCGCTACCTCGACGGCGAGGTCGGGACTTTCGTCGACATGGCCGACAAGGTCGAGAACCTGACGCTCGAAAGCGCCCGGAAGATCCAGGAGGACTACTCCCCCAGGCTCCACAGGATCCTCCGGGGAGAAAAGATCACCGCGGACCACGACGACTGGCTCAAGACCTGTTTCGACATCCAGGAGTACCGGATCATCCTCGACTTCAACGCGGCCGCCCGCTATGTCCGGGGCCTCGCCGATACGCCGCCAAGATTCCGCCGCCTGATCCTTCCCGGTACGCTCGCCGGGACCATCCGTCTTCCCCTCAAGACGGGGTGCTATAATAAAGTCCTCATGAGCCTCGTTCTGTCCTATCTCTTCGATCCGGTCGAAACGCTCCGCGAGGTGCGGCGCGTCATCGACCCGGGAGGCCTGCTGGTCCTCTCGAGCATGCGTCCGGATACCGATGCCTCTGGACCGTTCACCCGCCTTCTCGCGAGGATCGAGGCCATGCCTGAGGAGACGCTGCCGTCGAAGATGCCGAAATCCCTCCTGCTGGACTCCCTCCGGTCGTTCTTGAACGACGCCCAGGCGCTGACCGAGCTCGAAGAGGCGGGGACGTTCGATTTCTTCGACCAAGAGAAGCTCGACGCCTTGCTGGACGAAGCCGGTTGGATCAACCTGCGCCGAATCCCCAGCTACGGCGACCCGCCGCAAGGCTACGTCGTCGTGGCCAAGCCGAGAACCCCCCATGCCTAAGATCAAAAGCGCGGATTTCGATTTCGAGGAAAGGCTGTACGAGGAATACGGCCTGGAGAAGCGGGCCCGGCTGACGATCATCCTCAGCGCCATTCTCTACGCCTCCTTCATCTTTCTCGATTGGATCCATGCGCCCCGGGAGCTCTTCAGCCTGTTCCTGTACATCCGGCTCGGCGTTCTCGCCGCCCACCTCATCCTGTACCTGATGCTCTTGCGGACGCGGACGAAGCGCGGTTATGCCCTAATCGCCATCGGCGTCGCTCTCATCGACACCGTCGGCATCGCCGTCATGATCTTCCTCCTGGGCGGATTTGCCTCCGCCTATGTCCAGGGTTTGTACATCATCATCATGGCTGCGGTGGTGGCCTTGCCGCTCTCCTTCCGCGATGCCGGCCTCCTGTTCCTGATCATATGGGGAAGCTACGTGCTCCCGAGCCTGATGAACATGCCGTCGGGCAAGGCCGCCTGGCCGAGCATGGTCACCAACCTCTTCTTCCTGACGTCCCTCCTTCTCATGGGAGGCTGGGGCGTGTACTTCATGGACCGCCTCCGGCGCCGCGAGCTCCGCAGCCGCATGCAGCTCGAGGAGACAACGAGCCAGCTCAAGGAATCCAACATCAAGCTCAAGAGCCTCGACGAGCTCAAGACGCAGTTCTTCGCCAACGTCAATCACGAGCTCCGGACGCCGCTGACGCTGATGCTGGCCCCGCTGAAATCGCTGCTCGACGGCAAGATGGGCCGCCTGACCCCGGCGCTCAAGGACACGTTCGAAACGATGCAGCGCAACGGCTACAAGCTGCTCAAGCTCATCAACAACCTCCTCGACCTGAACAAGCTCGAGGAGGGGAAGATGCGGCTCAAGGTCAAGCCGGTCAACCTCGTTGATTTCATTCCCCCGCTCCTCGCATCGTTCAAGCCCATGGCCGACCAGAAGCAGATCCGGCTCTATTACCAGCACCCCCCGAACCCCGTCGAGCTGATCCTGGATCCCGACCAGTTCGAGAAGGTCCTCTTCAACCTCCTGTCGAACGCCCTGAAGTTCACGAACAAGGGCGGCAAGATCACGATCTACATCGAGGACAAGGACCAGAACGCGGTCATGACCGTCGAGGACACGGGGATCGGCATCCCTGGGAACATGCTGGAGACGATCTTCGACCGTTTCTCCCAGGTCGACGGATCCAAGTCCCGGGCCCAGGAAGGGACGGGGATCGGGCTGGCGCTGGTCCGGGAGATCGTCCTCCTCCACAAGGGCACCATCTGCGCCGAAAGCGAGCTCGGTAAGGGCTCCCGGTTCATCGTCGAGCTGCGCAAGGGCGACGAGCATTTCGGGGACGAGGTCCTGGACCGCCGGACCGAGGACCTGCCCATCGGGCTCAAGCGCCGGACGACCGACATCGAGGAGCCGCGCGTCCAGGACATCGTCACGGATTACCACCGCCTCCAGCTCGTCGATCTCGAGAAGGTGGATCTCGAGGGCGGGCGCGTGGACGAGGCCAAGATCCACGACGCCCTGATCCTCTGCATCGACGACAATCCCGAAGTCCTCAAGCTGATGAAGATGCTCCTCGCCGACGAGTTCGACCTGGAGCTGACGACTTCGGCCGAACAGGGCCTCCGGTTCGTCCGGGAGAAGAACCCCGACATGGTCCTCTGCGACGTCATGATGCCGGGCATGGACGGCCACGCCTTCGCCCGGGCGGTCAAGGCCGATGACGCCCTGAAGCACATTCCGGTCATGCTGGTGACCGCGCGGTCGGGCGCCGAGATGCTGAACGAGGGCCTCCAGGCCGGGGCCGACGACTACATCTCCAAGCCGTTCGATTCGACCGAGCTCAAGGCCCGCATCCGGGCCCTCCTGCGCCTGCGCCAGATGGAATCGGAGCTGGCCCTGGTCAATCGCAATCTCAAGATGAGGACCTCCGACCTCGTCGAGCAGCAGCGGTCGCTGTTCCTCTCGACGGTCAAGTCCCTCGCCTCGGCGATCGACGCCAAGGACGAATACACCCGCCACCACTCGACCCGGGTCACGGACTTCACCCTGAAGATCGCCGCCAAGATGGGCTTCAGCGAGAAGGAATTGGGCGAGCTCGAGCTGGCCGCCGTCCTTCACGACGTCGGCAAGATCGGGGTCCCGGAGAGCATCCTGAACAAGCCGGGCAAGCTCACGAACGAGGAGTTCAAGATCATCCAGGAGCATCCCGTCCGCGGCGAGGCCATCCTCAGCCCGGTCATCGAGCTCAAGGAGATCGGCCGGATCGTCCGGGCCCACCACGAGCGCTACGACGGCAAGGGCTATCCCGACAAGCTCAAAGGCCGCGAGATCCCGCTTGGAGCGCGGATCATGTCCATCGCCGACACCTACGATTCCATCACCTCGGAGCGGCCCTACCGGAAGGCCGCCTCCCACCGCTACGCGGTCAAGGAGATCATCGCCTGCTCGGGGGCGCAGTTCGATCCCGAGGTGGTCGAGAATTTCCTGGAGATCGCCGGCACGTTCGTGCCGGACAGGAACGAAGACAAAGGCCCGGAAGCGAACGGGACGTGAGCCGTCCGCCCCGCCCGCCGGGCGGGACCGCTAGGCCGAAAGGACGCGCATGCAGGTCGGCTATTACGCCCTGAGCCTCTTCGCCGGGGCGCTCATCGCGGGGGCCGTCGCCATCATCGCCTGGAAGCGGGGCGACACCCCGGTCGGGCGGCTGCTGGCGATCCTCATGGCCGCCGTGCTCTTATGGTCCGTGGCCGCGGCCTTCGAGGCGGCCGCGACCGATCAGACGGTCAAGGTCATTCTCTCCAAGATCGAGTATCTCGGCATCGCCACGGTCCCCGTGCTGATGTTCCTGTTCGCTTACCGGTTCCTGCAGTCGGGCCGGAGGCTCAGGAGAGGCCGCGCCCTGGCCCTCTGGGTCATCCCGGCGGCGACGGTCGTGCTGGCCTTCACGAACGAGCGGCACCATCTCATCTGGTCGGGATTCACGCCGTCCGTGAGCGCGGTCGATCACCTGCTGGTCTATGACCATGGGGCCTTCTTCTGGGTCCATGCGGGCTATTCTTATCTCCTCCTCTTCGCCACGACGGTCATCCTCCTCCTGGCTTATTTCCGGTTCAAGGGCGTGTATCGCCGGCAGTCCCTGGCCCTCTTGCTGGCCTTCGCCCTGCCCTGGGTCGGCAACGCCGTTTATCTCGCGGGGTTGGCCGGCGCGCGCAGCGGCTATGATTTCACGCCGGTCGGGTTCGCCATCTCCGGCTTCTTTCTCCTCTGGGCCATGTTCCGGCTCCAGCTCGTCGATATCGTGCCCGTGGCCAGGGAGCGCGTAATCGAAAGCATGGGCGAATCGCTCTTCATTCTCGACGAGGCCGGTCGGCTGGCGGCCACGAACCCGGCCGCCCGCAAGATCATCGCGGATGTCGGGGGCCCGGCGGAGGACATCCCCGAAGCGAAGCTTTTGGGGAAGCCGGCCGGGGAGCTTGTCCCGGGCTGGCCGGACCTGGCCGCGGCCCTCGGCGCGCCGGCCGCCACGGAGCGCGAGCTCGGGCTCGCCGGCGAAGGCTCTTCCCGCCATTTCGACCTGCACCTCTCCCCTCTTCTCAGCCGGGGGACGGTCGTCACGGGTTGGGTGGCCGTCCTCTACGACATCACCAGGATCAAGAGGGCCGAGACCGCGGCCATCGAGGCCCGGAATATCGCCGAGACGCTCCGCGAGGCCGGACTGACGCTGAGCTCGAAGCTCGATTTCAAGCAGATCTCCGCCCTCATCCTCGACCTCTTGAAGCGTGTCATCCCGTATGACATCGGCGCGTTCTTGACCGTCGAGGGGGCCGCATTGAGACTGGCCGCCATCAAGGGGGCCCCGGACGATCGGAGCCTGGTCGGAGAGACGTACCCGGCGTCCGGCTCGCGGCTGTGCCATTCGGCCGTCCAGAAAAAGCGGCCGGTGATCGGCCCGGTCAACGGCCCGGAGGACATCCTCCTGCCGCTCCGGCCGGACCGGGATGTCCGCTCCTTCCTGGGCGTTCCCGTCGTCCTCCGCGACCGCGTGACGGGCCTCATCGCGCTCTACGACTCCGCCCCCGGGGCCTTCACCGAGGAGGGCGCCCGGGTGGCCGAGCTCTTCGGGAGCCAGGTCGCCATCGCCATGGACAACTCCCGCCGCATCGAGCAGATGGAGAAGCAGGCCGTGACGGACGAGCTCACGGGACTCTACAACCGACGGGCGTTCGCCCTCTCGGGCGAGAAGGAGGTCGGGCGCTCGCGGCGCTACCAGAGACCGCTGGCCCTGATCCTTTTCGACATCGACCATTTCAAGAACGTCAATGATTCCCACGGCCACCTCATCGGCGACCACGTCCTGCGGGTCCTGACGGGGCTCGTCACCCGGACGACGCGATCGACCGACATCGTCTGCCGCTACGGCGGCGAGGAGTTCATCGTCCTGATGCCCGAGGCCAGCCGGGACGAGGGTCTGGCCATGGCCGAGCGGCTGAGGCAGGAGATCTCCCGGATGACGGTCGTCACGGCGGTGGGCACGCTTTCCCTGACGGTCAGCCTGGGCGTCGCCGCGCTCCATCTCGACGAGGACGAGAACCTCGAAAGCCTCATCGCCCGGGCCGACCGGGCTATGTACCAGGCCAAGGCCGCGGGCCGGAACACCGTCTGCGGCTGATCCTGTCCCACAGAGCCGGGGCTGGGGCGGCGAGCCGAAAGACCTTGCCCTGACGGATGACGGTCGTGCTATAATGACCCCTTTTTGGAGGTACCCATGGCTTATGTCCGACCCTTCCGGGGCATCCGCCCTCGTAAAGACCTCGCCCATCTCGTGGCCGCCCCCCCCTATGACGTCCTGACGTCGGAGGAAGCCCGGGAGCTGGCCGCCGGGAACCCTTACTCGTTCTTGCACATCGGCAAACCGGAGATCGACCTGCCGCCGGGCACCGACCTCTATGCGGACGCCGTCTACGCCAAGGGCAAAGAGAATTTCGACCGCTTCCTTCGCGAAGGGACGATCGCCCGGGACAAGACCCGCAATTTCTACCTCTACAAGCAGGTCTGGGGCGACCACGTGCAGATCGGGATCGTCGGGGCCGCCTCCTGCCAGGACTATCTCGACGATGTCATCAAGAAGCACGAGCTGACCCGGGTCGACAAGGAAAACGACCGCATGCGCCACATCGAGACGCTCGGGGCGCAGACGGGCCCGGTCTTTCTGACCTACCGCGGGACGGACGCGATCGACGGGCTCGTCGATGAGGGCCTGGCCAAGGCGCCCGAATTCGACATCACGACCTACGACGGTGTCCGTCACATCCTCTTCGTCGTCGATGATCCGGGCCTCGTCGACAGGGTCCAGGCCGCTTTCGCCGGCCTCGCCAATCTCTATGTCGCCGACGGCCATCACCGCTCCGCGGCCGCGACCCGGATCAAGGTCAGGCGGGACCGCGAGCGGCCGGGCCGGACGGGACGCGAAGAGGACAATTTCTTCCTGGCCGTCATCTTCCCCCACAGCCAGATGAAGATCCTGCCCTACAATCGCGTCATCCGCGACCTCAACGGGCTCGATCCGGCGGCCTTCCTGGCCCGGGTCGGCGAGACGTTCACCGTCCGCCCGGACGGCCCCAAGGCTCCGGTCCGGACCCGCGAGTACGCCATGTTCCTCGAGGGGCGCTGGTACGGCCTCGCGGCCAAGCCCGGCTCGTTCGATCCGGCCGATCCCATCGGCTCGCTCGACGTCTCGATCCTCCAGAACAATCTGCTGGCGCCCATCCTCGGGATCGCGGACCCCCGGACCGACAAGCGGATCGATTTCGTCGGCGGCATCCGCGGCACCGGCGAGCTCGAGAAGAAGGTCGGATCGGGCGCGTTCCGCGTCGCCTTCTCCTTCTTCCCGACAACCATCGAGCAGCTCTTCTCCGTGGCCGACGCGGGCCGGGTCATGCCGCCGAAATCGACCTGGTTCGAGCCCAAGCTCAAGGACGGGCTCGTCGTCCATATGATCGACAAATGAGCCCCGCCATCTCCCCGGCTCTGGTCTCCCGGATCCGGGAGGAGGCCGGGGCATTCTTCCGGAGCGCCCGGGGCAGCCACGACTGGGACCACACGGAGCGCGTCTACAAACTCTGCGTGAGGATCGGGCGCAAGGAAAAGGCCGACCTGGGCGTCCTCAAGATCGCCGCCCTCCTCCACGACATCGGCCGCGAGGAGGAGGACAAGTCCCACGGCCGGATCTGTCACGGCCGGAGCGGCGCCGTCCTGGCCCGGGAGATCCTGGAGCGCCACGGCTGCGACGCCGCCACGGTCCGGGCGGTCGTCCACTGCATCCGCACCCACCGGTTCCGGAGGGGCGGCGCCCCCCGGACGCTCGAAGCCCGCATCCTCTTCGACGCCGACAAGCTTGATTCGATCGGTGCCGTCGGTGTCGCCCGGGCCTTTCAATTCGCCGGGGAGATCGGGGCCCGCCTCCACGACAAGACGATCGACGTCCGGAGGACCAAGCCCTACACGCGGGAGGACACGGCCTACCGGGAGTACCTGGTCAAGCTCAGCCGCGTCCGGGACCGGATGACGACGAGGGAAGGGCGGCGCTTGGCCGCCGGCCGGCACCGTTTCATGGCCGCGTTCTTCGCCCGGCTCAACAAGGAGACCGACGGGGCGCTATAAAAAATGGCATGGCACCAGGTTTACGATCCGCTCGGAAGCGCCCTGCTTTCGACGCTCGTCGCCGCGCTCCCCATCGTCCTTCTCCTCGGCGGACTGGCCCTGCTGAGGTTGCGCGCCCACGTGGCGGCCCTGCTCGGCTTGGGGGCGGCTCTCATGGTCGCCGTCTTCGCCTTCGGCATGCCCGCGGGAATGGCCGCGCGGACGGCCGGGCTGGGGGCGGCCTATGGCCTCTTCCCCATCGGCTGGATCATCCTCAACGTCATCTTTCTCTACGACCTGACCCGCGAGAAAGGCGCCTTCAAGGTCATGCAGGACAGCCTGACCGGGATCACCCGCGACCGGCGCCTCCAGCTCCTGCTCATCGCCTTCTCGTTCGGCGCTTTCTTCGAGGGCGCGGCCGGATTCGGCACGCCAGTCGCAGTGACTGCCGCGATCCTCATCGGCCTCGGGTTCGCCCCGCTCGCCGCGTCCGGGCTGTCGCTCATCGCCAACACGGCGCCGGTGGCCTTCGGGGCGCTCGGAACGCCCATTGTCGCCCTGGCCGGAGTGACCGGCCTCGACGTCCGCCAGCTGAGCGCCATGGTCGGGAGGCAGCTGCCGTTCTTCTCCCTGCTCATCCCCTTCTGGCTCATCTGGGCCTTTTGCGGCTTCAAGAAGACGACGGAGGTCTGGCCCGCCCTCGTCGTGGCCGGCGTCTCGTTCGCCGTGCCGCAGTTCCTCATCTCGAACTTCCATGGGCCGTGGCTGGCCGGCGTCGGCGCGGCGGTCGTCTCGATGGCCTCGCTCGTCGTCTTCCTTATGAAATGGCGCCCCAAGACGGTCCGCGAGAACGAGGGCGTCGCGGACGCCGCCCCCGTCGCCGCGGCGCCCCGCGGCCATTCAACCGGGGACCTCGTTCGCGCCTGGCTTCCCTGGATCGTGTTGAGCGTTCTTGTCTTCATCTGGGGGATCCCGCAGGTCAAGACGTTCCTCGACGGTCTGTCCGTCATCCGTTACCCTGTTCCGGGTCTCGACCGGCTCATCTCGCGCGTGCCTCCCGTGGTCTCTCAAACGGCGGCGGAACCGGCCGTTTTCACCTTCAATTGGCTTTCGTTCACGGGGACAGGGATCTTCGTCGCGGCCCTCATCTCGGGCTTGCTGATGTCGTTCTCGCCGCGCCGGCTCCTCCGCGCCTACGGCCGGACGCTCAAGCGGGTGAGGTTCTCGCTCCTGACCGTGGCGGCGATGCTCGCCTTGGGATACGTGACGCGTTACTCGGGGCTCGACGCCACGCTCGGGCTGGCCTTCGCCCGCACGGGCGTCCTCTATCCGTTCTTCGGGACGATGCTCGGCTGGCTCGGCGTTGCGCTGACGGGATCGGACACGTCATCCAACGTCCTCTTCGGCAGCCTCCAGAGGATCTCGGCGGAACAGCTCGGGCTGAGCCCGGTGCTCATGGCCTCGGCCAACAGCTCGGGCGGGGTCATGGGCAAGATGATCGACGCCCAGAGCATCGTTGTCGCTTCGACGGCCACGGGCTGGTACGGCCACGAAGGGGCGATCCTCCGCTATGTCTTCTTCCACAGCCTGGCTTTGGCGACCCTGATGGGCCTCTTCGTCCTCCTCCAGGCCTATATCTTCCCCTTCACCCGCCTCGTCGTCCGATAGCCGCAGCCCTACTTGAGGATGAACAGGGAGAAGGAATCGGGGACGATCACCAGGTCGCCTTCGACCCGGACCCCATAAGGCTCCCCCGGGGTCTTGAATCCGCCGGCCGGCCGGGGCGCGGACGGCCGGCTGATATCGAATTTCCGGACGCCATAGGTTTCATCCGAGACGTAAGCGAAGCTCCCCCGGATGGCCACGCCGTTGGCGAAGCCGTCGAACGGGGCGCTACCGAGCGGCTTGATCCTCTCGGGGTCGGAGACGTCCAGCACGAGCAGGCCTTCGGGGCCGTCGGCGACGAACGCCGCTTTCCCGGCGACGGCGACGGCCCGTGCTTCGCCGGAGGTCCGGAAGGATCCCAGCAGCTTCGGCTTGGCCGGGTCGGAGATATCAAGGACATGGAATCCCGTATCGCTGCTGCAGACATAGGCCCGCGGCCCGTCGAGGGCCAGGCCGTAAGCGAAACCCGGCATCTCCAGGCTGCCGGTGAGGCCCGGCGAGTTCGGATCTCCGACGTCGACAATGAGGAAGCCGTGATGGTCCGAGGTCAGGTAGGCGTACCGGTCGCGGACCACGATCGCGCGGGGCACTCCGGGAAGAGGGAACGGCTTGACGGGCTTGACCGCCGGCGGCGCGGAGACATCGAAAATATTGAGGACGCGCCTCTCCGTGACGTAGGCGAACGGACCTTGGATGTCGAGAGCCTGGATCCCGCGCGAGATGCCCGAAGCCCCTTCCTTCCTAGGAGCCGCCGGGTCGGCGATGTCGAAGACCTGAAGGCCCGAGAGCTCGCCGATGGCGAACAACCGCCGGCCTTGGACGTCGGCGGCGGTGATGGAGCTCGGCGTCCGGAAGAGGCCGCGGACCGCGGGCTTGGCCGGATCGCTGATGTCGATCACATGGATCCCGGCAAAGTAATCGACGACGAAGGCCGTTGTCCCGTCGATGGCCACGCCCCAGGCTTCGTTGTACATCGTGTATTTCCGGATGGCCAGCGAGGCCGGAGCGGCCGGGTCGCGCACGTCCAGGACCTGGAAGCCGCCGTCATAAAGGGTGCCGACGCAGGCGATGTCCCCGGTGACAGCGATGCTGTTGGCATAGCTCGACGTGATCAGAGAGGCGACCGGCCGGGGGGCGGCGGGATCGCCGACGTCGACGACGGCCATCCCGGCCGCGCCGTTTGCGACGAAGAGATGCTTCCCGGCTAGGGCCGTTTGCCGGGCCGTGCCTCGCGTATCGAATGACGCCCTGATCTCGGGACCGGAGGGCTTCCGGACATCGATGATCAGGAGCCCCTTGTCGCCGTCGGCCAGAAAGGCCGTCGGGCCGGCCAGGGTGATCCCCTCGGCCGAGCCGGGCGTATCCAGAGTCGCAGCGAGCCTGGGCCGGCGCGGTTCGCTGACGTCGAGAACCCGGAGTCCGGCCGGGCCGTCGGCGACGAAGGCATACGGACCGGCCAGGGCCACCGCTTTGGCCGTGCCGCCCGTCGCCGCCTCGCCGATCAGCGCCGGCGAGCGGGGATCGGAAACGTCGACGATCTTCAGCCCCAGCTTGCCCGCCGCGATGTAGACGAGCTGTCCGGCCTTGGCGATGTCGAAGCCGCCGCCCAGGTAGAGCTGCGAAACGAAGGCCGGAGAGCGGCCGCCGGCGACGTCCAGGACGACCAGGCCGTTAAGGAACGAGCAATAGGCGAAGCCCCCGTCGACGACGAGGTCATAAGCCTTCGACCAGAGGAGAGAGCTGACGTAGCTCATCCCCTGGCCCGCGTCCGGCCCGGACGGCCGGGCGGATTGAGGCCCGGAAGCCGCAAGCGTCACGAGGATCACGGCCACGATGAGGTTCTTGTTCGCACGGCGCATCGATTGTCCCCCTGGCCCGGCCGCGGGGCCGGCTCATATGAGGATGTCTTCGTCCCAGCCGGTCTTGATGAGCTCGATCGCGTTGAGGTCGCTCGTGCCGATCCCGTGCCGGGTGTCGGCGAGCTGGATGTGCTTGGGGACCGGCGGCAGCTCCTGGTCCGGGCCCAGGACCTCGCGCCGCTTGGCCATGATCAGCCGGAGCCCGATGGTGTCCACGGCCACCGGGTCCTGGCCGACGATGAGGCCCTTGTAGCTCCAGACGTACCGCCGGCTGAAGTGATGCGGGCCCCGGCCATGAAACTGCGGCGTCAGCGCGCAGAGGATGTTGAGCCTCGTCTTGTCCTTGACGATGGGCAGCTTGAAGACGGATCCCAGATCGGCGCAGCTGTCGGGGTGCAGAGCCTCCTGCGACGGGGCGAACATGATGTAGTTCTTGATGCAGCCCGACATCCCGGCCAGGTAATGCGTCCGGAGGGGCCGGGTGTTGATCAGGGACGTCGCGTTGACGAAGAGCGGGTTGCTCGCGACGGTGTGATCGTCGATGCCGATGCGATCCGCCGCGACCCCCGCATCGACGAGGCGCTTCTGGATGGCCGATTCGAGCTCGCGCGGCGTGGGCAGGTAGGACCAGACGTTGGACTTGATCCCCACGGTCTCGCCGGGCTTGACCAGCTTCCCGAAGGCCTTGACGGGGTCGCTTTCGTCGAGGAGCCGGGTCACGGCCTCGTCGAGCATCCCCTGGAGAATGTCCGGATTGACGGCCGAATTGTCGTCGAGGACGTCGCGGTGCCGGACGAGCACTACCCGGGTCTTCTTGGCGGCCGGCACGTCCTGGCCGGCTCCGAGGGAGGCGCCGAAGAGGACGACCGTCGTGCCCTTGAGGAAATCGCGTCGGGTAAGAGGGGGTGTCATCGGGACCTCACTTCGCCGGGATGGCAACCGAGGCGGCGAGCTCGAGGGCCCGGTCCCGGCTGGGGGATTCGAGAACGATGATCAGATAGCGGTCGCGGAGGGCGGCCAAAACCCACGTCTTGTTCTCGGTGGGGGCCAGCCCTTCGGGATCGGCCTCGGGCGCGTAGGTGGAGAGGAAGGACCGCCGGGCGGCCGCGGCCGGCTCCGCGCCGGGGTAGCGGATGAGGAGCAGATAAGCGGGCTTGCCGGAGCCGGCATCATATTCCGCGAACGCGCAGTCGGTGGTCCGGTCGAGGCCGAGGATGTTCTCGCTGGCGAGGAAATGGCGATTGTTGAGGCTGACGTTGGCGTGGAAATAGCTCGTCCGGTCCGGCCTCAGGCCTTCCCCCGGCAGGAGCCCGACCATGTCGGGGGCGGGGCCGGGCGGGCCGAGCGCTTTGGCCGCGACCCGGCCGATCTCCAGGGCAGCCCGGCCGGCGCGCTCATCCTCGTCGGCCGCCATCACCGAAACAAAGTAACGGCCCTGCCGGAAACGGAGGAGGCCGAAGCCGTAGGTCGAGTCCTGCCCGATCCCCGCCGGGGGGTCCTCGCGGTCACAGGACAGGATCCCATAGGCTTCCTCGGGCGAGCCCATGTCGAAGATGTCGAGCGAGATCTCCCTCTCTTCCGGACCGACGTACTTTCTGGCCAGGAGCCGGCGGAAATCGAAGGCCAGATAGACTTCCGCGCCGCCGTCCATGTAATCGTAGATGGTCTTAGGATCGTAAAGCTGATCGTTCCCGGATGCCCGCCAGTCACCGATCGTTCGAGGGATCAACTTACCGAGGTCTTCCACGGCTCCTCCAGCTGAGAACGAGAACGCGGCCAGGCAAAGGGCGGCGAGGACGTGCCGGCCGGGTGATTTCTTCATTATCCGACGATCTTTTTAACACCCTTGTACTTGGACGCGACGCGCTCGCAGGGCAGGTACTCGTTCTCCATGGCCCGGTAGTCCTTGAGCCCGACAAAATCGGTGTACTCCTCGAAGGAGGAGACCCACTGCGTCTGGCCGGGCAGGGTGCCGGTCGGCGACGCCTTGAGGGCCTTGAAGAAATTGACCAGGGCCTTGTGGGCGACCATGATGGAGGCGACGGGGATCGAGACCCGCCCGACGCCCATCTTCGCCAGCTCGGGGATGGGGATGAGCTCGGTCTTCATGCCGGTGATGGCGTCCATCAGGTTGACCGAGAGCGGCCCCTTGATGGACTTGACGGCCTTGGCGATATCGGCCCGGCTCTTAATGCCGTCGATGAAGGCCAGGTCGGCCCCGGCCGCGAGATAGAGGTTACAGCGCTTGATGGCCTCGGCGAGGCCCATCCCGGCGAAGACGTCCGTCCGGGCATTGATGATGAAGTCCCGGTCGAGCTTGTCCCGGACCGCGGCGCAGGCCCGGATCTTCCCGGCCATCTCCTCGGCCGAGATGACCTCTTTGCCGGCCATGTGGCCGCAACGCTTCGGGAAAACCTGGTCCTCGATGTTCATGCCGGCCAGGCCCATCCCGATCAGGCGCTCGGTGATCCAGGCCGCGTTCACGGCGTTGCCGCCGCCGGTATCGATGTCGGCCATGACCGGGATCGTGACCGCCTGGGTGATGTTCCAGGACAGGTCGAGGACGTCTTTCATCCGGACAAGGCCGACGTCGGGCTTGGCGAGATAGGACCCGGCCAGGCCGTAGCCCGAGATCTGGATGGCCTCGAACCCGGCCTTCTCGATGACCTTGGCCGAGAGGGCATCGTGACACCCGGGCACGGTGACGGCCCGGCGCTCCATGATGGCTTTGCGCAGGATCTTCGATTTCTGCATGTTCGTTGGCTCCTCTAAAGATGACGCGGCCCTTATTTTACACGATCCCGGCCCGGTCCGAAAGGGGGGGATCTCCCGTTCGTTGACAGTCCTTTTTATTACTGATAAAAATGGGGGCTGAGGTTCGACATGTCATCCGCCGCTGAACGCTGGGTCGAGGATCAGGAGAGGCTGGCCAAGCCGGCCCGCGTCTATTGGTGCGACGGCTCGGACGGCGAAGCCTGGCGCCTCCTCGAGATCGGCCAGAACGAGGAACGCCTCAACGGCCCCGTCTTCCAGGAGCTCAACCACAAGAACTGGCCCACGGCTTACCTCCACCGTTCCTCGCCGACCGACGTCGCCCGGGTCGAGCATCTCACCTTCGTCTGCCATCCGACCAAGGAGGCTTCGGGCCCGAACAACAACTGGATGGATCCGGCGAAGGCCAAGAAGCTCATGGCCAAGCTCTCCGACGGCTGCATGGCCGGCCGGACGATGTATGTCGTCCCGTACATGATGGGCCACCCCGATTCGCCCTACGCCAAGGCCTGCATGATGGTCACGGATTCGGTCTATGTCGCCGTCAGCATGCGCATCATGACCCGCATCGGAACGGGCATCCTGGAGAAGCTGCGCAACCGCGAGGACTTCATCAAGGGCTTCCATTCGATCGGGACGCTCGATCCCAACCGCCGCTACATCATGCACTTTCCCGGGGAGGGCCTGGTCTGGAGCGTCGGCTCGGGCTACGGCGGCAACGCCCTGCTCGGCAAGAAGTGTGTCTCTCTCCGCATCGGCTCCTTCCTCGGCTACAAGCAGGGCTGGCTGGCCGAGCACATGGTCATCATGGGCATCGAGGACCTCCACGGCCGGAAGACCTACATCACGGCCGCCCTGCCCAGCGCCTGCGGCAAGACGAACCTGGCCATGATGGAGTCGGCCCTGCCCGGCTACCGCGTCTGGACGCTCGGCGACGACATCGCCTGGCTCAACATCGGGCCGGACGGCCGGCTCTGGGCCA
>Ga0105107_10001541_pt1 | contig 14927 bp, 13 predicted proteins | sample PPLLaktember2015_6_FD_79335 | JGI IMG/M metagenome (GOLD analysis project Ga0105107, IMG submission 79335) | Freshwater sediment microbial communities from Prairie Pothole Lake near Jamestown, North Dakota, USA - PPLs Lake P8 Core (1) Depth... | ecosystem: Environmental > Aquatic > Freshwater >...
CAATTAATGCGGGAGCTAAATTTGTTGTATCACCTGTATATAAAGAAGAAGTTGTTTCAACAGTTAGAAAACACAATCTTCCTGTAATGCCGGGTGCCTTTACTCCAACTGAAGCGTTGACTGCTTATGAAGGTGGTGCTGATGTGGTTAAAATATTTCCAGCTGATGTTGTTGGAATGGCATTCTTTAAAGGAGTATTAGCTCCGATGCCATTCTTAAAATTAATGCCAACGGGTGGAGTAACTCTGCACAATGCAGGTGAATGGATAAAAGCCGGAGCTTGTGCGGTCGGAGTTGGTACTGCATTGCTTGATAAAAAAGCAATTGAAGAAGATAACTATTCTAAGCTTACCGAGAATGCAAAAATTTTTAATCAAAGCATTCACGGTTAGTTATGTATCCCATATTTTAATAATAAAAAGGATTGGATCATATCATGAAATTATTTGATCTATCAGGTAAGACTGCAATTGTAACCGGCGGCGGAAGCGGGCTTGGCGAAGGAATGAGTGTTGGCCTGGCTGAAGCCGGAGCTGATATTGTGATTGTGGACCTGAATACAAAAACCGATGCAGGTGAAAAAATAAAAAAACTTGGAAGAGAAGTATTAGCATTAACTGCGGACCTTTCTGATACAAAATCATTACAGATGATTGTTGATGAAACAATAAAGAAATTTGGAAAGGTTGATATTCTAATTAATAATGCCGGAACAATTCGCAGAACTCCTGCAATTGATTATTCAGAAGAAGATTGGGATTATGTTATGAATCTTAACAGCAAAACAGTTTTTTTCCTTTCACAGGCTGTTGCAAAAGATATGCTTAAAAGAAAGAAAGGCAAGATTATTAATATCGCATCGCTTTTAAGCTTCAGCGGGGGAATTACTGTTCCATCATATTCTGCAAGCAAAGGAGCAGTTGCACAAATTACAAAGGCACTTGCAAATGAATGGGCAAAGTTTGGTTTGAATATAAATGCAATTGCACCCGGTTATATGGCAACCAAAAATACTGAAGCATTAAGAATGGATGAAATAAGATATAAGGCAATCACCGAAAGAATACCTGCTGAACGATGGGGAACGCCAGATGATCTTAAAGGTATTGCCGTCTTTTTAGCTTCTGAAGCGAGTGATTATGTGAATGGACATGTATTGTTGGTGGATGGCGGGTGGATGGCAAGATAAATATTTAATATTGGATTTTCTGTTTCAAACCCCTTCAAATGGAGGGGTTTTTTATTTTAAATCCTTTGGAACATTTTAGTTGTAGTAATTCCGATTACAGAATAATGATATCAAATACTACTTCAAATTCCTTTCCGATTCTATACACCTATTTGTTTCAATTAAATATATTTTATCAATCAAAAGAGGTTTTACTAATGGTTCAGGTAGAAAGTAAGATACACTGAGATGTATTTTGTCTGTAAGCCAAAATCGTTATGTAGATGAATTTTATTGTGATATGAATATTACATTAAAGAGCCAATAGGCAAATTAATTAAATGAAATATTATATTTGTGAGAATCTATTATTAATACAATCATTTATCTGGTAAAAAGAAATTTTGATATTAGAATTGTGGAAATACTGCTACTTGATGAAACTGATTGCTATCAAATCTTTATCAAAACTGTAAATTTAATGGCAGGTTTATTGTGATATTGAGTACAAATTATACTTAACTAATTAAGGAATTATATATTGCATAATGGTAAATCGAAAATATTTAACTTGCTTCTTGTAGAAGATGATGAAGTAAATGCTAAAATAATCCTGAGATTCCTGGAGGAGCAATACAAAGCAGATTGGGTCAAATCAGGTGTTGAGGCTGTTGATTTGTCAAAAAAAATAAACTATGATTGTATCCTTATGGATATATCATTGAAAGGTGAGTACGATGGCTTAATGGCAACCGAAGAGATAAAAAAGAATCCTGTTTATTTATCAGTTCCTGTTATTGCGGTTACAGCTCACGCAATGGTAGGAGATAAAGAAAGATTTTTAAAAAGAGGCTGCTCTCATTATATATCAAAACCTTTTTCAAAAAATGATCTTTTATCGCTTCTTAAAAATGTTTTTGAAGGGAAAAATTAAACGGCAACCTGTTCAACTTGTTCAGGTTTGAACGGGAATTCAAAGAAAAAGTGGTCTGTATCGTTTCTTATTATCCTATCATCAGATAAAAAATATTTCTCAAACTTCACATTAGTTCTTTCTGGTTTGTAAGGAAGGTATAAACCTTTTTCCCATTGCCATTTGGGTAACCTGATCTTTTTATAATATACAAGGTAAGCCATATCTATTAAGACTTTTCTTATCCCGTTGTTAGTATCTTTTCTAAGATATATTGGTTTCATATAAAATCTTTAATAAAGAATAATTTTAATCTAACCAATTCAGATAAGAATAAAAAGGTTTTCAACCGATAGGGGATTAAATCTCGCAGGTTTTTCTAAGCACAGTTAAAAACTATAATAAAAATTTGCAGTTATGTATTAAATCTCAGCTAAAAAAATTTTCAACATATTGTCTTCAATCTTATTTAAGTACAATTCCGCCTTTTGTTTATCTCCTCGAATTAGGTATAAACGGAATAAGTCTGCAAGGTATAAATCATCAGGTAATGAATTTATATATTTGAATTTATCATCAATTTTCCGTCCGGGAATCATTTTACTTAAAGCTCTTATTTCTGTGATTGAGATATCGTGATTATAAATATTTTCCATTCATCCTCCCACTAAATATTTTTTAGATTAAATTATAATTTCCTGATTTTTTTATAAAGAAAAGAGCAGCCATAGTTAAATCTTAAAATAACCCGGCAGCCAGAAGTCTCTGTGCTATGTTACATATAATCATGCTGCCGGATTGTATGGAGGTTTTATTTCATCGGCACTCTTCCCTTTATTAATTTTTATTCTAAGATTACTTCTATCATCTTAATTCTTTGCATTAAATACTTTGGTATTTAATAAATGAAAAAAGCCTTAGTAAAATTAAGTATCGAATTTATTTGAAATTTATAAATTATTTTAAAGTTTAGCAGTGTTGAAGAACACTATTTAAGACTTGGTCGAACTATGGAACAGTATATTTATAATTTATTTAGAAAGACTGGATTAACTTTTTTGCACTACATAGAAAAGTCTCAAAACGATCTATCACAAGGCTTATCAAGAGCTGGCTATGGGACTCGAACCCGCGACCTGCTGATTACAAATCAGCTGCTCTACCAACTGAGCTAAGCCAGCTTAACAATTAAATGAACAATGCATAATTCTTTAATTTGGTGGTCAAAATTAGTACAAATCACACACGTTTGCAAGAATTAATTATTGCTTTACAACATCTTAACTTTTTTCACAAAATTTTCCTTTATCAGAATATACTTTGAATTGAACCATCTTTTGTCGAATTTTTTTTATTAATTCGAAAGTTAGAATTTCATATTTGAAAATTTCACCTGAGTTTAAAATCTTACCTGTTTTATCAGCGATAAATCCTGCTACTGTATTATACTCCTCAGATGTTGGAAGCGGGATATTAAATAATTCATTAAAGTCATCTATACTCATTGAACCAAGAATATAATATTTTCCATCGGGCAGACGAGTAAATTCTTTTATCTCCATTTGTGTGTTATCTCTCAATTCACCAACGATCTCTTCCAGAATATCTTCCATTGTTATAACGCCTTCAGTACCTCCATATTCATCCGTTACAATAGCAATTCTTTCACCTCGCTTTTGCATCTCTTTCAATACTTCTGATATAAGTTTTGTCTCAGGAATAAAGTACGCCGGTCTTATTAAATCTTTAATTGAAACAATTGAACCATCAACGTAAGACTTCATAAAATCCTTAGTATGGATAACTCCAATAATGTTATCTAAAGATTCTTCATAAACGGGAACAAGGGAATGCAATGATTTTATTATTACCTTTGCGTTTTCTTTTTCATCTTCATTAATATCAACAGCAACCATATCAGTTCTGGGAATCATTACTTCATTTGCTCTAAGGTCATTAAACTCAAATACATTTTCGATAATCTCTTTCTCTGTTTCATTAATTGAGCCCGACTTCACTCCTTCAGAAATAAGAATTCTAATCTCATCTTCAGAAATCCTTGTTTGTGAAAAATTTGTCCTTTCATTAAACGGCTTTAGTAAAAAGTTGCTGAAATATGTAATAATTCTTACCGGATATTTTAACAAGGTTGTAAGCAATATCAGCGGTCTGATTGAAGCTTTCCCTATTTTCTCAGCATACCTGAAACCTAAAACCTTGGGTATAAGTATTCCGAAAATCATTGTTAAAAATGAAACACAAAGAACAGCTAATACAGACGAAAGAAGTTTTGAATATTGACTAAAAAAAATAATATGGGAATCAGTGAAAAATGGATTTATTAATTCAATTGCAATAATAAATGCAAGTATTGATGCAGCAATAAGTGTTATATTAGTCGATATCTGTATTGAACCGAAAAAGGCATTTGCATCCTGTTTGATAGACTCAAAAAGTGATAAGTATTTATCGTTTTTTTCGCGCATTTCTTCAAGCTTTTGGGAACCGAATGATGCTATTGCTGCTTCAGCAGCTGACAGATATCCTCCTAAAAAGATAAAAATAAAAAAGAATATAATTTCATATAGTTGAAAATCCATAATTGGTAACTTTTCAGCAAAAAATTTTCTACAAGATAACAAAAATAATTTTGATTTAATCTTATATTTGAAGATACTTTGTTAGTATTTTATTGAACATTTAGATAATATTCTGTTGGTCATTAAGAAATTTATGCAGGCTAAACAGATTAAAATCGAGAATAAGGAAAATCTATTAATTAAATGGAACAACGAAACTGAAAGTAAAATAAGTCTTAAATATCTCAGAGATGAATGCCCCTGTGCCAATTGTAAGGGTGAGACTGTCCTGTTAAAAACATACAGACCTCCAAAACAGCAAAATAGTAATCCTGAAATGTACTTAGTAAAAAATATTGAAACTGTTGGTGGATATGCTATCCAGTTAAGCTGGAAAGATGGACATAACACCGGCATTTACTCATGGGAATATCTTAAAAAACTTGATGAAGACCAGAATACAGAATCAAAACAAAACTATAATAAAATAATATGACACAAGACGAATTAAAATATTATTCTTCTCTTTTAAGAAAGAAATATAGGACAGCAGAAAAAAAATTTTTAGCTGAGGGTAAGAAAACTATTGATGAGGGTTTAGAGAGCAACTATACCTGTGAAAGGATTTTTGTATCTCAAAAATTCTTTGAGAACACAAGGTCGAGAAAACTTTTTAAGCATATGGAATATGAAGTGCTGAAAAAATCTGAATTGATGAGAATAACCGATACAATGACACCCCAGGGAATTATTGCAGTATTCAGAATGCCAGAAAAGAAAAAAATTGAAAATATTAAATCGGATGTTATTGTTTATCTTGAAAATATTTCAGATCCTGGTAATCTCGGTACGATGATAAGGATTTGCGACTGGTTTGGTATTAATACAGTCCTTATAAGTGATAATGCTGTTGATGTTTATAATTCAAAAGTAGTTCGTTCAAGTATGGGTTCTATTTTTCATATTGATATTATTGAAGATGTTGAACTCAGTTCTATAGAAGCTCTGAAGAATAAAGGATACAAATTAATATGTTCTGATCTTCAGGGAGAAAATCTTTACGAGGTTAAATTACCTGAAAAGAAAATAATTGCATTTTGTAATGAAGCTGTGGGACCATCAGAAGAGCTTTTAAAACTTTGTGATCATAAGTTAACAATTCCAAAGATTGGGAAAGCAGAATCACTAAACGTTGCAATAGCTGCCGGAGTTATTCTTTCAGAATTATCTAAAAAGCTTTAATCTGCTTCCCGTATGTATGAAAATCATATTGCATAAAATCGGATAATAATTAACGAAGAATTATCATTTTTTTAGTTTCGGAAAATTTCCCAGCAATAAGCTGATAAAAATAAATTCCGCTTGATAGATTTTCAGCTTTAAAATTGATTTCATAACTACCTGCAATTATTTTTTCATTAATCAAAACAGCTATTTCATCTCCGGGAAGATTATAAACTTTTAGTGAAACAAATTCATCTGAAGGCAACTTGAATTTTATTTTTGTTGTGGGATTAAATGGATTAGGAAAATTTTGTGAGAGATTAAAATTATATGGAGCAACTTTTTCTAAATAAACAATATTGCTATAAGAATATGTCCCGTTAAAATCAATTTGCTTTAGTCGGTAAGCTGTTTTAATAATAATAATATCGGGAAGATTATCATAATAAATGTAGTTTCTTTGCTCTGTTGTTGATCCGGCTCCTTCCTTAAAACCAATGATTCTCCATTCCTCATCATCCCCATTGTTAATTAATTTTCTTTCTATTTCAAAACCACGATTGTTTGTTTCAGTTGCAGTTGTCCAACTTAAGGAAACTTTGTTACCAATTTGATTTGCTGTAAAAGATGTAAGTTCAACGGGTAGAGGATTTTCTGCAGCAGTAATGTTATCAATTCCCAAGGCTGCAGCAATAACATCCCCGGCATTTCCACCAGCAACACTATGAAGAATTCTTAATTGTGTAACATCACCTAATGTTGCGTTCAAACCAGAACCTCCTGTAAGATCTGCAGGTAGCAAAGAGAATTCTCCTTCCTGCCAATCACTTTGAGCCGGGACTACAATTGCATTTACACTCCAGAAATTTCCACCAGGTCCTTGCACAACTATTCTTATGGAAAGATCCATATTACTAAAATTTTTCAAATGCATGCTGACCTTATTAACACCTGCAGTAATATAATCGCCCTTCCATTGAAGGGTATCAAAAATTACAAGCTTTCCACCGGCTCCCACACTACCATTTGACACTATGTGAAGATAAGCATCACCTTTCCCACCCGGGCCACCATCAAGCATAACCGTTGGCGGATTTGGATTTGTTAAGCCATTAATCCATCCTTGAGTTGTTCCATCCTGAAAATTATTCCACTGATTTGGTTCGATTGCAAATAATGAAGTGAAAAGAAATGAAAAAAAGAAAATCGTAATAAAGAGCTTCATATAAACCCTCCAGAATTATTTGATTTTTGCCTTGGAAAAAAATGCCGAAGACTTAGTAGATTCTCTCTTTAAAAGAGGACATAAAGAAAAATCCTCCCATTAAAAGGGAGGATTATAAAAGTGGTTAATGTTTATTTCATTAAAATCATCTTCCTGGAGTTTACAAATGAACCTGTTTCAAGTCTGTAGAAATAAATTCCACTGCTAACTTTCTCGCCAAATTCATTATCTCCATTCCAATCAATTTTGTAAATTCCATCTGATAATTCTTCATTTACCAAATCTTTAACTTCTCTTCCCAAAATATCATACACTTTTATTGATACAAATCCGGAATTTGCAATTCGAAATTCGATATTTGTTGTTGGGTTAAATGGATTGGGATAATTTTGCTCCAAAAGAAAATCTGTTACTACTACATCATCTGTTTTTTCAACATCGTTAACTAGGTACGGTTCAGGAGTAGGTAATTTTACTGATGTATAAATTCTGAATTCTCCCGGCTGAAGAGTTATATTTTCTGTTGTATTACTAACATTAATACTATCTCCGGTAAAATAATCATACCACCACCCGGTACTCTGAAAATTCGGGATAATACTGGAAGATATTACATCAAAATTGCCTATAATAATAACATTCATGGTAGAATCTGTTATTCCAATTCTTTTTACATTAGCTGAAGCAAGAATGCTAAAATCAGTACTTTGAAAAGCAGGATAATTCTTTTTAAGATTAATTAAATGTGAAAAAACCTTATAAACATTCAAACGCGGGATTTGAGAAAAATATTCCCACCTGATTGGCTTATTACAAACTCTGCAAGGATCATCAATTGAAACATCATAACCAAGCTCGCCAAACTGCCAGATCATTTTTGGTCCCGGTATAAGAAAATAAAAAGCCGCACCCAGTTTTATTCTTTCAAGAGCCGTGCTAAGATTCTTTATATTATAGTTTCCGCTTGAATTTCCATACTGAAGATTCTTGAACATTAATCTTTCTTCATCATGACTTTCCATATATCCTACAAGATGAGGTTTAACCCAGCCACGATTTTTATAGGAAATTCCCGAAAAATCCCAATTACCGCAGGGACCGGATTGATATCCCATAGTTGCCTGATTGTAGTTACAATTATGATTTCCCCATAGCATCATTCCATAATTTGCCAGAATTGTTTCTTCATTATTAGGCGCAAAATGTTCAAGTATAACATAAGCTGTTGAATCAAATTCCCAAATGCTGTCAGCCATTCTTTCTAAAATTTCAATTCTTGCCGCATCATAACCACTTCCATCACCGGGAGTATTCGTAAATCCTTTAGTAAAATCAAACCTGAAACCATCAAATTTATATTCTTCAATCCAAAAGCGATTTACCCTATCCACAAAATCCTTAGTAGCCTGGCTTTCATGATTGAAATCATTGCCAAATGAAAAAGCAGTATTTGGTGAACTAACATTAAACCATGGATTATTAGCTGCAGGACGATTATTAGCAGCGTCCCAGTACAATCTTACTAAAGGAGATTGTCCATAAGCATGATTCAAAACCATATCAAGAATTATTGCAATACCATTTGCATGTGCTGAGTCAATAAATCTTTTTAAATCATCCTTAGGCCCATAATATTTATCAACGGCAAGATGAAAGCTTGGATTATAACCCCAGCTTTCATTTCCCTCAAATTCCATGATTGGCATTAACTCGATTGCATTAATGCCAAGGTTTTTTAGATAGCCTAAAGTATCAATTAAAGTTTTATAATCATGGGTGGCAAGAAAATCACGGATAAGCAATTCATAAATTACTAGATCGGTTTTCGCCGGTCGTTGAAAATCGGTTATGTTCCAATTGTATGGAGTTTGATTTGTTTGAAAAACCGAAACAGGTTCAGCAGTTTTTCCTGCAGGATAAGGTTTTAAATTCGGGTAAGTTGTACCTGATATAAATTGATCATTCCATGGATCAAGAACTTTTTCAGAATAAGGATCAGCAATTCTTATTTCTCCATCAACATAATACTGAAATCCGTACTCCTGCTGAGGAGTTAATCCTGAAAACGTAATCCACCATAAAGAATCATTCGGAGTTTTCTTCATATAAAATGCAGGTTCAACTTCCCAGTTTGTAAAATCTCCAATCACATAAACAAAATTCTTTAATGGAGCATATAGTACTAGAGTAACAGTGTTGTTATTAATATAATTGATTCCGTTTTTTACCCCGGAAGGCAAGGTTGCCGTTTGTACGGAAGAATTAACAACATAGTAAAATGAATCGGCTTTTACCTGACCAAGATTATTATTATAAGCTTCTGCTTTAACCCAAAATTTGCCCTGCTGATTTACTATTATGTCATAAATTAGAGTACTGTCGTTAGTTTGTGTTACGAGAGAATCATTAATAATAAGTGCAAGTCCATCCGAATGAGATGAAATAGCCTCGACAGTTATTGTATCCCCTGTTTCTGCAAATATAGGATTTAAAAAAGAAGCATCCGGAGAGATAATTGCAACATTCAATCCGACCCCGAACATTGGAAGAAAAATATCACCGCCGGATTCTGTTTTCCCTTCAAGAAAATTCCCTCCAACCGGAACACCACTTCTGAAAACAAAACAAACATGGGTAATCTGTTCAGAAACAGGGACATTATAAAAAGACCTTGCAGAAGGTTTTATTTCAAATCTGTAAAGATCGGTGCCAATTCTTTCCAATTTTGTTTCAGGTGTATTTTGACCCCAATTTGTTTTTACATATCTCCAATTGGATCCAGAGGTACTTAAGTTTGTAAGTACACCGGTATGTGCATAAACATCTCCGGTATAGCCCATCAGACCTTGATTCCCTTGAGTTGCATCAAATATTACCGTAATTGAATCCTGATCCATTGGGAATGGAGGGCTCCATGTAATAATTTGTCCAAAAGATACATGCAATAAAGAAAGAAATAAACCGATAAGTAGTTTTAGTTTCATATTTTTCCTTTAATTAATATCGGTAAAATCAGGCTTACCTCCATCTACCCATGCAGTAAAAATCAGAGAGGCTAAAGAATTATAAGCAGATTCAAACTGAATTTTAGTTACATATTTTGTTTTAAACCAGAGCAAACTGTAATACTGGTCGTTCTCTGTTGAACCGGATTTATTGTCAGCAAATTTATCTGCATTAAGAAGAATTTCACTTAGTGAATTTGAGTTTGATATATAATCAAAAATAAAATCCAAAGGCTCCTCGACATAAACAACTTCAAAACCTTTAGTTTCTTTTGATAATTCATCAATATATCTTTCAATCATAAAAGATTCATACCTACGGTGAATGCCCTCTTGACCCGTAAGCTGTCCATCATAGTTCAACATAGTGTGCATCGGTTGATGAGCATCTGCAACATAATGAGCAAGGTCTGAAGCATAAATTAAAATTTTATCCCGGTTCTTTTCACTAAATGATTTTGCAAGATTTTTAAAAGTTTCCAGAGTTGCCCATGGAAGTAACCCCATTTTTGTAACAACACTATCTCCATAAAGATTAATTAATTGATTCTTATCCTGTACCATTCTTCCATTAAGAAATTCTTCATAAAAATCTATATCAATAAAATGCTTGGGGCCTTCTGTTTTATCGTTACTCTTCCGGGTATCAGGATCGGTTGAATGGTTTGATATAAAATTCTGATACTGTTCTATACCTTTTATTTTTTCTTTTAAACGATCAACAGCTTTCTTAGCAATTAATTTATGTCCATCATCTCCCCACGGGAAAGATAATCCGGCGACTAAAATTAAAATCACAATAAATTTAGTTCTCATTTTTCTTTCCTGTAATTTGAACAATGATATTTCTTTTCCTTGGTCTGTTATCAAAATCAATTAAAATAATCTGCTGCCATGTCCCGAGCAATAAATTCCCATTTGAAAAAGGAATAGTTAATGAAGCTCCCTGCAAAGATGCACGAACATGTGAATGCCCGTTTCCATCATGCCAGGTTTTATCATGCTGGTAAGAAACATTGGAAGGAATTATCTTTTCAAAAAATGCAGGATAATCTTTTCGTAAACCAGGCTCAAATTCTATTGTTGTAATTCCCGCAGTTGAACCTCCGACAAACACCAGGACATTTCCTTCAATGAACCTATATGAAGAAATTTTCTCCTGTACATTTTGAGTAATATCCAGAATGTCAGTATCGCCTTTTGTGGTTATCGTAAAGGAATCTGTAACAATATCCATTAAACTATATGATTTTTATGTTAAGAAGTTACCCAAGCCCCGAAGAAGTTTCAAGGGAGAAATCATTTAATACGAATGCAAATACAATCTTTTTTACTTTTTGAGGTTTTCCAACTAATAATTGATCTTCACCAGAAGAAGTTCATTGAATGGACTTAAACCAGTTAAGAAAAAGAATTTATAACATGTTGTCTGCATTTGTTATTTCAGTGCTTTATGAACTTCATTCCAATATGAACGGCGGAGTTTCAGGGAGGCAGCTGCATCTGTTCTTATCTCTAGGACTGAAAAATTTTTCTTCTTGCTTGCCTTTCTGAATTCCATTTCAAAATTTTTCCAGCTTTTAATAAGAGAATAATTGCCGTTAAACGATTCAACTATTGGTTTAAAATTAAGATTATGCGGTGCAACAAAAAAATCCTTAAAAATCTTACCATATTTTGAAATGGGAAGAACTTCAAAAATTCCACCTCCATTATTATTTATTAAAACGATGACTAGAGGAATTTTATATTTCTTTGCTGCGAGAAGGGAATTCATATCATAATAAAAAGCAGAATCTCCTATTAGTAAAACTGTTGGTGTCTTCTCAACAGAAGCTAAACCGAGTGCAGTAGAAATAATGCCGTCAATTCCGCTTGCACCACGGTTGTTAAAGACCTTAATGTTTTTATTTATGACAGGAGCAAAGTAATCAAAATCTCTGATAGGCATGCTGTTGGAAATCATTAAGTTTGATTTTTCGGGAAGGAGATTAACAAGTTCTTCAATTATTCTGCATTCATTCGGGAATTTAGATTTTCTAATAATCTTATTTTTTATCGCAAGAGATTTTATGTCAACTTCTTTAAATGATTTTATCCATTCGTTTGAACTTCTATCCATTTTTTGTGATTGAAGTTGTTCAATCATCTTCTCGCAAAATAAATATGGTTTGCATGCAAAAGATGCATTTGATCTGTTTGCAGGATCGAACCAATCACCATATTCATTTACCATAAAACGGATTGCGGTACATTTTTCGAGATAAATATCCAGTGCTTTAGAAGTAATTGTTCTTCCAAATTGTAAAATTATTTCCGGCTGATAATTCCCATTAAATGATTCTGATCTGAGAAATCCTTCAAATGCAGAAAGAATATTTTCTTTGCTGTGTTTGCCAAAACGGAATTGTGAAGCTCCATCTGCAAGAATGGGGTAACCAAGAACTGAGGCAAGCTTCTGACAGTTCCTGTGAAAATGTTCGTTGTAGTTTTCAGGACCCGCAATTATTAATCCTTTTTTATACTTCACAAAAAAATTACCAAGTTCTTTAAACCATTTTTCAGAAACAATATCTTTTTCAACTTCTTTATAAAGATTTTTTTTAACTGGCAAAACAAGCTCGGAAGATTTAATTGCTTCTTCAGTTACTTCATCTGTAAAATCATCCGGTTCAAAGGGTTTCCTAAAAGGGAAGTTAAGATGCACAGGGCCTTTTGAACGAACAACACTTTCATAAACGGCTCTTTTAGCAATTGCTTTTATATGCCTTATCCTTCTTGGAATTATTTCAGGAAGTCCAACATCAAAAAACCATCTTATATGATTTTTATAAAGATTAATTTGATTGATAGTCTGGTTTGCACCAGTATTTAAAAGTTCAGGAGGCCTGTCCGCAGTACATACAATTAAAGGAATTCTCTGCTGATACGCTTCAATTATTGCCGGATAAAGTTCTGCTGTTGCTGTTCCTGAAGTACAAACAATAACAACAGGAGAATCTGTTGCTTTGGCAAGACCAAGAGCAAAAAAAGCTGAACTCCTTTCATCAATGTGAACAAAAGATTTTACTTTTTTATTTTCTGCTAATGCAAGAGTTAAAGGAGTGTTTCTTGAGCCTGGCGAGATGCAGGCATATCTTATTCCGATTGAAGTTAATTCATTTACAAATGTTTCTGCCCAAAAGTGATTGCGGTTAATTTTTTTCATTAAAGAGAGATAAGATTGGTTTTAACTTGATTTCAGTTTCTTCAAATTCAGCATCGGGTTCAGAACCTTCAACAATACCACCGCCGGCATAAGCTGCAAGTTTATTAGCGGTAGTAACTGCCGATCTTATGGCAACAGCAAATTCTCCTTCATTATACAAATTAAACCAGCCTATAATTCCAGAGTATAGTCCTCTTCGCTGGCTTTCAAGTTTCTTAATAAGATTTAATGCTGTATCTTTGGGAAAACCACAAACAGCAGGAGTAGGATGAAGTTCTTTGAGAATGCTCATAATGCTTATCCCATTATTTATTTTAGCGGTCATCTTTGTTACAAGATGCTGGATATTCTTTAATTTTTTTACAGATGGAGTTTCATTAAAAGTTAAATCTTCTCCAATATTTTTTAGAGATATTTTTAATTGATCAAGAACATACCTGTGTTCTTCAAGATCTTTTTTATTTAAAGAAAGTTTCTTTTCTAGTTGAATATCTTCCGCTTCAGATTCGCCTCGTTCAATGGAGCCAGCAATTGCATCAACTTCAATCTGGCCCCCGGAAATTTTTGTTAACAGTTCCGGTGTAGCTCCAAAAAATGTTGATTTCCCATTGCGAAAAGCGAATATATAACAGTTCGGATAATCTTTACTAAGTGAGTTTATCGTACTAGAAATATTTATTTCTTCAGAAAGAATTAATTCAACTTTCCTTGCTAGAACAACTTTTTTTATTTCATTCCCATATATATGTTCAAGAACCTGGTTTATAATCCGTTTCCATTTCTTTTTATCTTTTGGTAATAAACCGGAGGAATTGATTATCCTTGGTGATGGAGTTGAATTTTTTTCTGAAGAGTTTTTGAAAATATTTTCAATCTTGTTTTTGAATTTCTCCGTCAATCTTGTTTTCGATAATCCCTGTTCGGTAAAATGATTGTACAAAAAATAATTTTTCTTTTTATCCTTAAGGAAAACAATCTCAGGGACAAACCATTCCGAATCTTTAAAATCTTTCCATACATCATCGGAATGCTCCACTGTAAATTTCATTGCACCAACAAATAGCGGGAATTTATTTTCCGACCAGTTATTAAAAAAGCGGCTTGATATATCTTTTATTTTCTTATCAATTGCTGCAAATCTTCCCTGGCCGCTTTCAACAATTGAAAAAACTTTATCTAATCCAATCAATGATAATTGATCAGGAGAGGAGAAATAAAAAGAATTTCCTGATTTTAATAACTGGTTAATTCTTGAATCAAAATCAAAACCGGGTATTTCCTTTGAGAAGCTAATTATGCAGCCGGATAAATTTTCTTTACTCCTTGCTGTTACATCGGTGAGGAACTGGGAAAATGAATTTGTTAATTCTGAAATAAAATCTTTCATTAAATAGCAGTTTATTGTGCCTGCAAATATAAAATTTGCGCTAATCCTTTCAAATTGGTAATAAAAGTAAAAGGTTTAGACCAAAGTTGAACAAGATCAATTTTATTTATGATTATATTGATATTTAATTAAGAACTTTCACAAATAACAATGAACCTGTCAATTACTTTATTATTAAAATCAGGTTTGAGTGTACTGCTTATCAAGAGGGAGACATA
>Ga0105107_10001542_pt1 | contig 14923 bp, 9 predicted proteins | sample PPLLaktember2015_6_FD_79335 | JGI IMG/M metagenome (GOLD analysis project Ga0105107, IMG submission 79335) | Freshwater sediment microbial communities from Prairie Pothole Lake near Jamestown, North Dakota, USA - PPLs Lake P8 Core (1) Depth... | ecosystem: Environmental > Aquatic > Freshwater >...
CTGTGTATTGCAAACGGAATGCCCCTGCCTGCCATAAACCTTATAGAAGACGATTCGATGAACGCTTTTGCAAGCGGAATCAATAAATCCACTTTTACCGTTTCACTTTCAAGGGGTTTGATAAGCAAGCTCACAGATGAAGAACTTGAAACCGTTATTGCTCATGAGCTTACCCATATCCGGAACCGCGATGTCAGATTGCTGATCATCTCCATCGTATTTGTTGGCATTTTTGCTTTTCTTACCGAGGCTTTGTTTCGGATGATCCGGTTCAGTGGTTTAAGAAGCAGTGGAAAAGGGAAAAAGGACGGTGGTTACATCATACTCGTTGCACTGGCACTTGCAGCTATAGGTTACTTTCTCTCAACACTGTTCCGTTTTGCTTTGTCAAAGAAACGCGAATACCTTGCTGATTCTGGATCGGTTGAAATGACGAAGAATCCTTTGGCTCTTGCCTCGGCGCTTGAAAAGATAGCTACAGATCCGCGAATTGAAGCAGTTGAACAGCGTGATGTTGCCCAGCTTTTTATTGACAACCCGCGTGAAAAGAGAAAAATGTTTTCTTCCGTGGCATCGTTGTTTTCAACACATCCGCCAATTGATAAAAGAATTTCTCTGCTCAGGCAGTTCTGAATACAGGATATTGTACTGCGTGCCTTTATAAACCATTCTCTTCCCGGCGATCATCCTTTATTTTTCCTGGATCAGCAATACCATTGACCGGCCCTTGACAATTATATTCTCGGACGGAAGCAGGTTGAAGCGCCTTTCATCAGGATCAAAGAAATTATCTGATGTTTCAAGGATTTTAAGCCACGATTTTCCCCAGTTTTTTTCCGGCAGGGTGAAAATCATCTCATTTTCATTTGAGTTGATCATTAATAAAAATGAATCGTCATTTATCCTTTCGCCTCTCTCGGTATAAGAATCAAGATCGTCACCCGACAGGTAAATGGAAAATGATTTTGCAATACTTGAATTCCAGTGTTCATTACTCATTGGGTATCCATCGGGGAGAAACCATTCAATATCGGTAACTCCACGGCCCTTAATAGGTTTGTATTGGAACCATTTCTTCCGGCAGAATACCGGATGCTCCAGCCTGAAGTTAATGAGCTTTGATGTGAAGATGCCAAGGATGTCATCCTTCCCGGACCAGTTTATCCACGAAATTTCATTGTCCTGGCAATAGGCATTGTTGTTACCCAACTGCGTTCTCCCGAGTTCATCACCGGCCACCAGCATCGGTACTCCCTGCGACAGTAACAATGTGGTAAGGAAATTCCTTACCTGCTGATCGCGCAAAGCATTAATGTTAGTATCATCGGTAGGCCCTTCTGTGCCATAATTGAATGACCGGTTGTTATTTTCTCCGTCACGGTTTTCCTCTCCGTTTGCCTCATTATGCTTATCATTGTAAGACACGAGATCACGTAAAGTAAATCCGTCGTGAGCTGTAATAAAATTAATACTGGCAGTAGGTGTACGCCAGTTGTTCAGGTACAGATCGGAACTACCGGTAAAGCGGTTGGCAAACTCCGCAAGCATTTCATTTTCTCCTTTCCAGAAATCCCTCATGCAGTCGCGGTATTTGGCATTCCATTCGAGCCATCCTGCCGGAAAATTGCCCACGTGAAAGCCGTTCTCACCCAGATCCCAGGGTTCGGCGATCAGTTTTACCTGAGACAGTATGGGATCCTGGTGAAGAATATCAAAAAACGATCCCCATTTGTCAACATCGTCGAACTCACGTGCAAGTACCGTGGCCAGGTCAAAACGAAAACCATCGATATGCATTTCAGTTACCCAGTATCGCAGGCTGTCCATGATAAGTCTCAGAATTGTCGGGTGTACGGTGTTCATCGTATTGCCTGTTCCGGTATAGTCAACATAATACCGCTTTTCTTTTTCATTCAGGCGGTAGTATGAATGATTGTCTACTCCCCTGAAGCAGAGCGTGGGGCCCAGCTGATTACCCTCGGCAGTATGATTGTATACCACATCCATGATCACTTCGATACCGGCTTCATGAAGAGCCCGGACCATTTCCTTGAATTCTATTACCTGCCTGCCGATCTTATTATTGCTTGAATACCTGAAATCAGGGGTAAAAAATCCTATGCTGTTATATCCCCAATAATTCGTAAGGCCTTTGTCGGTCAGGATCCTGTCCGCCACATACTGGTGTACAGGCATCAGTTCAACGGCGTTTATTCCTAACGACTTGAAATATTTGATCGACTCTGAATGTGAAATTCCTGCGTATTTCCCGCGAAATTCTTCAGGGATATTATTAGCGAGCTGCGTAAATCCCTTAACATGTAATTCATAGATAACGGTTTTCTCAATGGGAGTGTACAGCAAATGATCGTTGCGCCAGTCGAAGGTCTGGTCGATTACAACCGATTTAGGAACAAACGGGGCACTGTCGGTTTCACTGTATGAAAGATCTTTGTCGCGACTTCTCAGATCATACCCGAACAATGCGTCGTTCCATTTTATTACACCGTCAATTGCCCGCGCATATGGATCAATAAGAAGCTTATTGGGATTGAACCTGTGGCCGTTCCCGGGATCGTACGGACCATATACTCTATATCCATAAAGCTGCCCGGGCTTTATATCCGGAAGATATATATGCCAGCTGTTATGCGTGCATTCCTTTATCTTTATCCGGCTTTCCTTACCTGCCTGATCAAACAGGCATAATTCCACTCCGTTTGCATTTTCAGAAAATATCGAAAAATTCACTCCGCTCCCGTCGTAGTTTGAACCCAGCGGGTATGGTTTTCCGGACCAGGCCGGTATTTTTTCACCCATCCGTGCGGTTTTATGTATAACGTTTGTTGTGTACTGTACATTCAATCAACAAAATATATTCGTTAGTGTTTAAAACTGATCAGTCAACACTAATTTCCGCATTCCATTTTTTTATATTTTTGAATTGCAGCGACTACTGTATGGGTATATGTTGGATTAAATAAGTTAGAGGTGTAGTCCTGGCATCCTTTTGAATTCGTAGTTTTTGAATAACATAAATTAATACATCATGAAAATCAAAGGGCTGACAATCCGGACCACCCCGGAATTTGTCAGGAAATATTATCCTGACCGTTACCAGGAATGGCTGAATGCGCTACCCGATACATCACGCACAATTATGTCGGATCACATAGTGGTAAATGAATGGTATCCGATAGTGGATTCACTTACTGTACCGCTCAGGCTTGTCGGGCAGGTATTTTATGAAAACGACTGGAAAAAGGCCAGTTGGGATCTTGGCCGTTACGATGCGGAGGAAACCCTGACAGGAATTTACAAATTGTACGTTAAGTTCGGTTCGCCCGGCCACCTGATCAGCAGAGCCAGCCGTATCATGGCCGCATATTACGATAATGCACATATAGAACTTATGCAATCGGAAAAGAACAGGGTGGTTCTGCACATAACCCGCTTTGATCAGCCCGATGAGGCCATAGAATATAATATGGCAGGATGGATTGAGCGGGCACTGGAGATTTCCGGATGCAAAGGAGTACAGATTCAGCTCACCCGATCCCTTGCGCGTAAGGACCCCTTATCGGAATTTATCGTAACCTGGAATTAGCAGGTTTCTCGAAACCCGGGACCTGAAACCTGGAACCGGGTATTTTTTATTTTATACCGCTGTGGTACTCCTGCAGTGATTTCACTTTGTATTCGCCGTGCTTTCTTTCACGGATGCCCATGGTAGCTGCCAGAGCGGCTGACGTGGTGGTTATGTACAGAATCTTGTGCTTTATGGCATTTTTGCGTATGTAGGAATCGTCGTACTCACTCATTTTACCTGCCGGGGTGTTGATCACAAGATTGATCTCGCCGTTTTTGATGGCATCCACAATATTAGGCCTGCCTTCATATATTTTTTTGATCGGCTCAGCAGCAATGCCGTGAGATTTAAAGAAGCTCAGCGTTCCTGTAGTGGCGAGTATTCGGAAATTCATATCGCTGAAATTCTTTGCTGCCGGCAGTATTTTTTCCTTATCCCTGTCAGCTATAGTAATCAGCACGGTCCCTTCTACCGGGAGACTGGTCTGAGTGGCTTCCTGTGATTTGTAAAACGCCATCCCATATGTATCGGCCAGGCCCAGGACTTCCCCTGTGGACCGCATTTCAGGACCCAGAAGAGGATCCACATTGGGGAACATATTGAAGGGAAAAACAGCTTCCTTAACACCGTAATGACTGAATTTTCGTTCGTGCAGGTCGAATTCAGTCAACTTTTTACCGAGAACAAGCTGAGTGGCTATATTGGCCATGGAAACATTGCACACCTTTGAAACCAGGGGAACGGTGCGAGACGCTCTCGGGTTTGCTTCGAGTATGTACACCGTATCTTCATAGATCGCATATTGAATATTCATTAGGCCGATGACCTTAAGCTCCATAGCTATTTTGCTGGTGTACTCCTTAATTGTTTTCTCATGATTTTCCGGAATGATAACCGGAGGAATAACACAGGCCGAATCACCCGAATGTATACCGGCATATTCGATATGCTGCATGACAACAGGCACATAGGAATCGGTTCCGTCGGATAGTGCATCGGCTTCCGCTTCTATTGCGTCTTCAAGAAATTTGTCGATTAGCAGCGGCCTGTCGGGCGAAACATCCACAGCAGCTTTCACGTACTGTTCGAGCATTTCCTCATCGATAACAATTTTCATTGCCCTGCCGCCTAAAACATATGAAGGGCGAACCATCAGGGGATAACCGATTCTTGCAGCTATGGCAAGCGCTTCATCAAGTGTGCTCGCCATTCCGGATTCCGGCTGGGGTATTCCCAGGCGTTCCATAACATGCCTAAAGCGGTCGCGGTCCTCAGCAAGATCGATAGTTTCGGGTGTAGTCCCCAGAATATTCACTCCGGCCTCGGCAAGTTCTTTGGCAAGATTCAGCGGTGTTTGTCCCCCAAATTGCACAATAACGCCTTCGGGTTTTTCTTTTTCATAAATGCTGAGAACATCCTCCGCGGTGAGCGGCTCAAAATAAAGTTTATCAGATGTATCATAATCCGTGGAAACTGTTTCCGGATTGCAGTTCACCATAATGGACTCATATCCTGCATTCCGGATAGCAAATGCAGCGTGAACGCAGCAATAATCGAATTCTATGCCCTGCCCTATCCGGTTGGGACCGCCCCCCAGAACCATAATCTTTTTGCGGTTATCTGCAACAACCTGGTCGGGTCCGTTATAGGTGGAATAATAGTATGCTGCATTTTCCACGCCACTTACCGGAACAGGCTGCCAGGCCTCCTTTATGCCCAGTGATATCCGCCTATTCCGAATTTCCTTTTCAGGCATTTCCATAAGCTTTGCCAGGTACTTGTCTGCAAAGCCGTCCTTCTTGGCCTGGATTAACAGGGTGTCTGGTACTACGCTACCTTTACAGGCAAGTATTTTTTCCTCGAGTACTACCAGTTCCTTCATTTGTTCAATGAACCATTCTTTAATATGAGTCTTATGATGCAGCACATTTACTGATGCCCCTTTTCTCAATGCCTCATACATTATAAATTGTCTTTCGCTTGATGGATGATTTAAAAGCACCAGTAGGTCATGAAGTGATTTCTTATTATAGTCTTTTGCAAAGCCAAGTCCGTAACGACCTATCTCAAGCGATCGGATCGCTTTCTGAAGGGCCTCCTTATAGTTTTTACCAATACTCATTACTTCACCCACAGCCTGCATCTGAGTTCCGAGCTTGTCCTCGAGTCCTTCGAACTTCTCAAAAGCCCACCGGGCGAATTTAACTACAACATAGTCACCTGAAGGTTCGTATTTATCAAGAGTTCCGCTTCTCCAGTACGGGATCTCATCAAGTGTCATTCCGCCTGCCAGGAGGGATGAGACAAATGCTATCGGGAAACCTGTAGCTTTGGATGCCAGGGCCGAGGACCTTGAGGTACGCGGATTAATCTCGATAACGACAACCCTGTCGGTATTGGGATCATGTGCGAATTGCACGTTAGTACCACCGATCACTTCGATAGCTTCAACAATATCGTAGGAATACTTCTGCAGTCGTTTTTGCAGTTCCGCACTGATGGTCAGCATCGGGGCAGTACAGAATGAATCGCCCGTATGTACCCCCATGGGATCTACATTTTCGATGAAACAGACTGTGATCATCTGGTTTTTGGAATCCCTTACCACCTCCAGTTCCAGCTCTTCCCATCCCAGCACTGATTCCTCAATAAGAACCTGGTTTACAATGCTGGCTGATAATCCACGACTGGCAACGGTGCGCAACTCTTCAATATTATATACCAGACCGCCGCCGGTTCCGCCCATAGTATAGGCAGGCCTTATTACGACAGGATATCCGAGTTTTTCAGCGATTTTCTCGGCATCTTCAATAGTGTTAACTGCGGTACTGCGCGGCATATCAATTCCAAGACGGTTCATGGTTTCTTTGAACGCTACACGGTCCTCGCCTCTTTCAATAGCATCTATATTTACCCCTATCACTTTTACATGATACTTGTCGAGTATACCCTTTTTAGCCAGTAACGATGAAAGATTCAGACCGGTTTGTCCTCCAAGGTTAGGCAAAAGCGCATCAGGCCGTTCTTTTTTTATAATTTCAGTTAATGCATATTCATTCAGTGGCTCAATATAGGTGTAATCAGCCGTGCCGGGATCGGTCATAATAGTTGCGGGATTTGAATTAACCAGGACTATCTTATATCCCAATGAGCGGAGTGCTTTGCACGCCTGGGTACCTGAATAGTCAAATTCGCATGCCTGTCCGATAATAATTGGTCCGGAACCGATAATCAGTACCTTTTCGATGTCTTTGAGCTTTGCCATATTTTTTTTGGGTATAAAGCGGCATAAATATACTTCGCAATCTAAATACTACAAACAAAACGTACACATAATTGCCCTGTTGTTGATAAATCGAAGAAATGCCATTTAATGGAAGGTATAAATCATTTTTGCATAATGAAATTAGTTTTGTTGTTTCTTTGCAATTACTATTAATCATGGATGAAAAGGAACAGGGAAAATAAGTTTAAGGAAATAACTGAAAAATCGTCTATATTCAGCCTTCTCAGGCCATACAGCGGACTTGTCACAACACTGGTTATATTTGCCCTGGCCGGAAACGGAATAAACCTGCTTATTCCACTGATCATATCGGACGCAATTGACCGCTTCGGAGCCGGCAATATGGTATTTAGCAGGGTTATAATCAGTTTTACTGCTGCTGCATTGCTGATCATGCTATTTAATTACCTGCAGGGAGTGGTGCAAACCTACACCTCCGAGAAAGCTGCAAAAGATCTACGAAGTCGCTTGTCCGACAAGATCTCACGTCAGTCTTATTCCTATGTTTTGCATGCGAATCCTTCCCGGCTTCTGACAAACCTAACATCGGACATTGATTCGGTGAAAATGTTCATTTCGCAGGCGTTTACATCAATCATTTCATCTTTGTTTGTAATAATCGGCACAAGTATTCTTCTGATTACCATAAACTGGAAACTTGCTCTGGCAGTGCTTACCATTATCCCTCTTATCGGAGGTGCGTTTTATTTTATGCTACTGAAGGTGAGGCCACTATTTAAAAAAAGCCGCGAGGTGATCGACTGGCTTAACAGAGTTATCAATGAAAGCATTATGGGTGCCATGCTGATTCGTATCCTGAATTCGCAACAACAGGAGTACGCAAAATTCATTAAGGCAAATTCCACTTCAAGAGACCTGGGATTATCGATTCTTAGTCTTTTTGCAGCACTGATCCCTTTTATAACCTTTGTAAGCAATATGGCAGTACTAACAGTACTTGCGTTGGGCGGACATTTTGTAATAACCGGTGAAATGACGCTTGGTAATATCGCTGCATTCAATAACTATATCGGTATTCTTATTTTTCCCATCCTGATTATCGGGTTTATGAGCAACATGATAGCGCACGCCAATGCATCATACCAGCGCGTCAGGGAGGTGCTTTCCACCCCGGATATAGTGGATAAGGGTGACTTTACAGGTACCCTGACGGGACGCATATTATTGAACGATATAACCATTACTTATGGGGAAAAACCGGCATTAAAGAATATCAGTCTGACAATTACTCCGGGTTCAAGGGTAGCTGTTATCGGGCCAACGGCTGCAGGTAAAACCCAACTTCTGTACCTGCTAACGGGATTGATAAAAGCGGGAAGCGGACAGGTATATTTTGATGATCAGCCTATCGAAAGTTACAAAAAGGATCATTTTTACAGGCAGGTTGGATTCGTTTTTCAGGACAGCATTATCTTCAATATGTCGATCAGGGAGAATATCGCTTTTGGAAAGGATGTTTCAGATGAATTGCTTGAGAAAGCCATTGATACTGCCGAACTAAGGAATTTCATCAATACATTACCCGAGAAACTTGAAACCATGATTTCAGAACGGGGAGCAAGTCTTTCAGGCGGTCAAAAGCAACGCATCATGCTGGCAAGGGCACTTGCCCTTAATCCGTGTATATTGCTGCTGGATGATTTTACAGCACGCGTTGACCGGAGGACTGAGCAAAAGATCATGAAAAATGTTCAGGCCAATTATAAGGGAATTACAATTATAAGCGTTACTCAGAAAATTGCCCCTGTAGAGCATTTTGATCAGATCATCCTGCTTATGGAAAGTGAGATCATTGCTGCCGGCAAGCATGAAATGTTGATCCATTCCTGTCCGGAATACGTTCAGATTTATAACTCACAGCGAAGTACAAGCCATTATGAGGTACAATCTTAATCTGAAGCCGGCACCGGATGAAAAACGCAATAAGCCTATTGTTGCGCTTAAGAAATTCCTGCTTATTCTTGCGGATGAGAAAAGGAGTCTGGTATATTCTCTGATCATAATCCTGGTTCATTCTTCACTCACCTTAATTGCACCATTACTAATTGGATATGCCATCGACAGGTACATACAAACAAAGCAATACCAGGGGCTTTTCCTGTTTTCCGGTATATTGCTCGGGATATACCTTGTAAACATGCTGACTAGCTACCTGCAGACCAAGCTGATGGGAAGTGTGGGACAGCGGGTGCTGTTTCGACTCAGGAACAGTATATTTTTGAAGCTGCAGGAATTGCCTGTTGCGTTTTTCAACGAGAACAAGGCAGGCGATCTGATTTCCAGGATCAATAACGACACCGACAAGCTGAATCAGTTCTTTTCACAGTCGCTCATTCAGTTTATCGGCAGCATATTCATCATGACGGGTGCCGGTATTTTTCTGCTTTCGCTGAATCTTCAGCTTGGAGCAGCAGCTCTTACACCGGCTGTATTTTTGCTACTTTTTTCCCGGCTTGTAACACCCTGGGTGAAAAAGCTTAACTTCCGCTACATGGCTACCACAGGAAACCTGAGTGCAGAGATTCAGGAGAGTCTGGCCAATTTCAGAGTGGTTGTGGCATTTAACCGGAGGGATTACTTCAGGGAGCGTTTCAGTGGTGTAAATGAACAGAATTTTACATCAGCAATGAAATCGGGACTTGCAAATAGCGTTTTCGTTCCGGTATATGGATTCTTTTCGAACATCGGACAGTTGATTGTTCTTGCTTTCGGTATATATATGATTTCACAGGGTAATTTTACAATCGGACTTCTTATCAGCTTTCTTTCCTATATCAACAACTTCTATTTTCCCTTAAGGCAACTTGCTGCACTTTGGACCAGCTTTCAGATTGCAATGGCCGGATGGGACAGGATCTCCTCAATACTAAACCTGGAAACAGACCTTAAGATCGAGGAACACAGCACTGAACCCTGTGACAGCACTGCAGTTTCTTTCAGAAATGTTTCTTTCAGTTATGGCGAAATTACAGAAGTGCTGCACCGTACAAACTTCAACCTTGAAAGGGGGAAAACCTATGCTTTTGTAGGTCCGACGGGAGGAGGCAAAACCACTACGGCATCACTTATCTCCCGGTTATACGACCCCACGAAAGGAGTGGTGACCCTTGACGGCAGGGATTTAAGGACTATCGCTCCCGAAGAGCGGGCTTCCAAAATCGGATTTATCCTGCAGGAACCTTTCCTGTTCACGGGTTCTGTAAAGGAGAATATCATCTATGGGAACAGGGAACTTGAACAGGTTACATCCAATGAAGTTCTCGAATTGATGCGGAACGCTGGCTTTGATGATTTGCTAAACCGTTTTGAAAACGGGCTGGAGACACAGCTGATAAACGGAGGAGAAACGATCAGCCTGGGTCAGAAGCAGCTTATAGCCTTTATGAGAGCTGTACTCCGGAAACCTGAGATTCTGATTCTTGACGAGGCTACTGCCAACATTGATACCATTACCGAGCAACAGTTGGATTTAATACTGAAAAAGTTGCCGGAATATACCACAAGGATTATTATTGCCCATCGCCTGAACACCATTGAGAACGCCGACGAGATATTTTTCATCAATGCAACGCGAATCATACGTGCCGGTTCAATGGATAATGCAGTGCAATTATTGATGCAGGACAAACATGATAGTTGATTTGTTTTTATAATTTTATAAGAAAATTGTGAAATATAGCCTATATGCCTATCCTGATTGTTGCCCTGGGAATTGTTTTACTAATTCTGCTGATCACTGTAGTCAAACTTGATACATTCATTTCATTTGTTGTGGTTTCATTTTTGGTGGGTATCGCCGAAGGAATGAATCCGGGTGATCTTATGAAATCGATTGAGGACGGTATAGGCAGCACGCTGGGATCCCTGGTCATGATCCTTGGATTCGGAGCCATGCTTGGAAAGCTGGTTGCTGAAAGCGGAGCCGCGCAGCGTATTGCGTCCAGCCTTATCCGACTTTTCGGAATCCGTTATGTGCAATGGGCTATGGTTCTTACCGGATTCATTGTTGGAATTTCGATGTTTTACAGCGTGGGATTCGTAATCCTGATTCCTATTATCTTTACTGTTGCCGCTGCAACCAGGCTCCCTCTGCTATACGTGGGCATTCCATTGATATCGGCTCTGTCGGTAACCCATGGCTTCCTGCCACCGCATCCCTCTCCTACTGCCATTTCAATTATGTTTAACGCCAGTATGGGAAAAACCCTGGTTTACGGTATTATTATTGCCATACCCTCTATAATAATTGCCGGCCCGTTTTTCGCCAGAACACTTAAAAAAATTCCCGCAAAACCACTCAAAGAATTTGTAAATCCCAGGATACTTACCGAAGAGGAAATGCCCGGTATGACAGTAAGTGTATTAACTGCCTTACTGCCGGTAATTCTTATTATCATCTCAACAATAATTGACCTCACGTCTCTGAGTAATACCCGGTTCGGGAAAATAATGCTTTTTATCGGCAATCCTGCTGCTGCTTTGCTAATATCGGTACTTTTTGCAGTTTATACACTGGGACTTGCCCGGGGTAAAAAAATGAAGGATATCTCTGAAACCATGGCTAAGTCAGTTATGAGCATTACAACAGTTTTGCTCATCATTGGCGGGGCAGGGATTCTCAAGGAAGTGCTTACTGATAGCGGTGTAAGTGAATATATCGGTGGACTGATGAGCCAATCACGTCTTTCTCCGCTGTTTCTCGGCTGGCTTATTGCCGCTGTTCTCAGGATCAGTGTGGGTTCGGCAACGGTCTCAGCACTTACCGCAGGTGGAATTGTAATGCCTCTGGTTGCTGCCGGAGGCGTCAGTGCCGAGCTCATGGTAATCTCAATTGGTGCCGGAAGCCTTGTGCTTTCACAGGTTAACGATGTGGGATTCTGGATGTACAAGGAATACTTTACTTTAAGTGTCAAAGACACCCTTAGATCATGGACCGTAATGGAAACCATAGTGGGTGTTTCTGGCCTCATCGGTGTGTTATTACTCAATTCAATAATATAAAATATGAAAGCAAATCCCGAATCAAAAATTTTGCAGCTTAATCTGGCCCTGCCGCCCGCACCAAAACCTGTAGGGGTATACAAACCGGTACTTATAATAGGGAACACTCTTTATGTTTCCGGACAGGGTCCCATGCGTCCCGATGGCACCCTGATAACAGGAAGGCTTGGCGACAATATGAGTCTTGAAGAAGGTAAGCTTGCTGCCCGTCAGGTTGGCTTAACCATGCTGTCGACCATCAGGAATCAGATTGGCGATCTGAACAAAATTAAACGCCTGATTAAAGTAATCGGAATGGTGAACAGCACTCCCGATTTCGGACAACACCCCGCTGTTGTAAACGGGTTCAGTGAACTTATGGCGGAAATTTTCGGGGAGGATAACGGGATAGGCGTACGCAGTGCCGTTGGTATGTTCCTTCCTATGAATATTGCCGTGGAAATTGAAGCATCCTTTGAACTTTATTGATGTGATTTGGCCGACATTATGAGGAACTGGTACTTTGCCGACAAAGCTGAGGAAATCCCCACTCCTGCATTGCTTGTGTATCCCCAGCGTATTGAGGAGAACATTGGAAAGATGATAAAAATTGCGGGATCACCACAAAAGCTCAGGCCTCATGTTAAAACTCACAAGATGTCGGAGGTTGTGAAGCTTCAGATTGCAAGGAATATTACCCGGTTTAAATGTTCCACCATAGCCGAGGCCGACATGACTGCCGCCGCCGGTGGAAGTGATATTCTTCTTGCACTGCAGCCTGTAGGTATCCAGATTGACAGGTATTTTGAACTTCTCAAAAAATATCCCGGAACCAGGTTTTCTGCTATCGTTGATACTCCTTCTATTACCAACGGAATCGCCCGGCGTGCGGAAACAGCACTAGTTACCGCTGATGTGTGGCTGGATATAAATAATGGAATGGACCGTACAGGTATTGTTCCGGACAAAAAAGCTCTCCAACTCTATCTTGACATTTCACACAACAAACACCTGAATATGCGCGGTTTGCATGTATACGACGGGCATATTCACGACCGGGAACTTATCGACCGGCATGTAAAGTGCGAGGGTGATTTTGAAGCTGTTCGTTCACTGGTTTCGGAAATTATGAAAGCCGGAATTGAAAGGCCTGTTATTGTTGCCGGAGGAACGCCAACATTCCCGATCCACGCAGCCCGGGAAAACACCGAAACAAGCCCGGGTACATGTTTACTCTGGGATAGCGGATATGAGGAACATTTCCCCGATCTGAACTTCCTGCAGGCAGCGGTACTTCTTATGCGTATTGTAAGCAAACCTGACAGGGATCTCATTTGTCTCGACATTGGGCATAAAGCAATAGCCGCAGAAATGCCCCATCCAAGAATCAGATTTTTCACCCTGGATGTGAAGCGATTTGTAAACCATAGCGAGGAACACCTGGTGGTTGAATCTAATGATGCAATGAAATACCAGGTCGGCGACCTGGTTTACGGTGTTCCCTGGCACATTTGCCCTACTGTTCCAAGATATCCGTTCGCTTATGTAGTTCGCGATAACAAAATAGCCGGCAAATGGAATATTGATGCCCGTGATAGAATCGTATAAAACTGGAAATGACAGAATTAATTATTGATGGACATCTTGACCTGGCAATGAATGCTATGGAATGGAACCGTGACCTTACCCAGAGCGTTGAAATGATAAGGCAATCGGAGAAAGGCATGACGGATAAGCCCGACCGGATGAATAATACGGTCAGCCTGCCTGAAATGCGCAATGGCAGGATCGGATTGTGTGTGGCCACCCAGATTGCACGATATGTAAAAACGGGCAGTGAATTACCCGGCTGGAAATCGCCCTACCAGGCCTGGGCAATGACCCAGGCACAACTTGCCTGGTATTTTTCGATGGAAGAAAGCGGACAGATGGTTAAGATAACCAACTGCCAGGAACTTGAAAATCATTTGAAATTGTGGGAAAACCCCACCGACAGCACACCTATAGGTTATGTTCTCAGTCTCGAAGGTGCTGATTCACTTGTTTCGCCCGGGCACCTGGATCGCGCCTATTACAATGGTCTGAGAGCTATCGGACCGGCTCATTATGGCCCTGGAACTTATGCTCAGGGCACAAACGCCGTAGGAGGATTACCAGCTAAAGGGAAGGAACTGCTCAGGGAAATGGAAAATCAGGGTATCATTCTCGATGTTACACATCTCAATGATCAGTGCTTTTGGGAAGCAATCGGGTTGTTTCACGGCCCTGTATGGGCAAGCCATAATAACTGCAGGGTTTTTGTACCACACCACCGCCAGCTGGATGACAACCAGATAAAGAAACTGATTGAAAGGGATTCAGTGATCGGCATGGCTTTGGATACCTGGATGCTTGTTCCCGACTGGAAAAGAGGGGAATCCACACCCGAATCAACAGGCGTGAGCCTTGAACATGTGATCCGTAATATAGATCATGTGTGCCAGCTTGCGGGAAACGCAAATCATGTTGCTATCGGTTCAGATCTTGACGGAGCATTCGGAAAAGAACAATCGCCCCGGGATATCAATACGATAGCTGACCTTCAGAAATTGCCTGATCTTTTGAAGGCCAGGGGATATCAACCATCCGATATCAGCAGAATACTAAATGGGAATTGGATAAGGTTCCTTCGCAAAGCCTGGAAGAGCAACGAGAAACAAGCAGCCAGCTGAAACTATTGTTCGAACTTGTCCCTCGTCCCTTGTCCCTACTTCAATCCCCGTCTCATCAATAACGGCTCAACCGATGGATCTTTCCCGCGGAATTTCTTATACTGGATCATTCCTTCATCATTTCCCGCTTCGGCCAGACAGTACTTTCTGAATTTTGCAGCCAGCTCCGGATTATATAGATCTCCTGATTCGCGGAATGCATTGAAAGCATCTGCATCCAGCACTGCGGCCCAAATATATACATAGTAACCGGCAGCATAGCCACCGTCGAAAATATGTGCAAAATAGGTACTGCGATATCGGGGAAGTATTTCATCAATCAGATCGATTTTATCC
>Ga0105107_10001543_pt1 | contig 14915 bp, 10 predicted proteins | sample PPLLaktember2015_6_FD_79335 | JGI IMG/M metagenome (GOLD analysis project Ga0105107, IMG submission 79335) | Freshwater sediment microbial communities from Prairie Pothole Lake near Jamestown, North Dakota, USA - PPLs Lake P8 Core (1) Depth... | ecosystem: Environmental > Aquatic > Freshwater >...
CTGGCAGGGCGGCGGGCGCTTCGTCTTCGCCTCGGAGGTCAAGGCAATCCTCGAATGCGAGGACGTCCCGCGCCAGGCCAACCTGCGCGCGATCGACGGCTACCTGGCGCTCCGCTACGTGCCCCAGCCCGAGACGCTCTTCGAGGGGATCCGCGTGCTCCCCGCCGCCCACTGGCTGCGCCTCTCGCGCGGCGAGCTCGAGCTGCAGCGCTACTGGGACGTGCCGCTCTCCGAGGGGCCCTACCGGAGCGACGCCGAGTACCAGGAGGAGTTCGAAGCGCTCTTCCTCGACGCCGTGCGTCTCACATTGCGCAGCGACGTGCCCGTGGGGGCCTATCTATCGGGCGGCATCGACTCGAGCCTGGTGGTGGCCGCCATCACGCGCTTCAAGAGCAAGCTCGAGACCTTCTCGATCGGCTTCCGCTCGCCGATCGACGAGACCCACGAGGCCGCCGCGCTGGCCCGCAAGCTCGGCACCGAGCACCACGAGATCCACCTGCTCCCGGAGCACTTCGCGGAGCTGCCGAAGGCGCTCTGGCACCTGGAGCGTCCGATCGGCGACGCGCTGATCCTCGCCTACTACCAGCTCGCCCGCGAGACCTCGAAGCACCTGAAGGTGGTGCTCTCGGGCGAGGGCGCCGACGAGAGCTACGCCGGCTACTCCTTCCACAAGATCATCCTCTGGGCCGAGCGCTACCGGCGCCTGGTGCCGCGCGCGCTGAACCGCGGTCTCGTGGCACCCGCTCTGGCGGCGGTGCCCGTCGGTCTCCTCGACAAGCTGTTCGTCTACCCGGCCTACCTCGGCGAGGTCGGAAAGGCGAAGACCGTCGACTTCGTGCGCAGCTACTACGACCGGGACCTCGCCGAGAGCTACGTGAGCCTGAAGGCCCTCTGGGACCGCCCGGAGCGCGAGCGGCTCTACACGCCGACACTGCGTGCGCTCTCGGACGAGTCCTGGATGCACCATTCGCGGGCGGAGGGCGGCCCCTTCCTCGACCGTCTGCTCCAGCTCCAGTACGACGACTGGCTGCAGGACAACCTGCTGCTGCGCCAGGACAAGAACACCATGGCCTTCGGCCTCGAGCTGCGCTGCCCCTTTCTGGACCACCGGGTGATCGAGCAGGCCTTCCAGATGCCGCCGCGCATGAAGGTGCGCGGACTGCGCGACAAATGGGTGGAGCGGGAGATCGGCCGCAAGTGGCTGCCGCCCGAGAACGTGAAGCGCAGCAAGAACCCGTTCTACCTGCCGCTCGAGTACTTCCACGAGCACCCGGAGATCCGGAATCTGATCCGCATGACTCTGAGTCCCGAGTCGGTCGCGCGGCGCGGCTGGTTCGAGCCGGCGTACGTGGCCTGGCTGGTCGACCGGATGGAGACTGGGGAGTTCCTGTACTTGAAGCAGGTTCTCTCGCTCGTCATCCTCGAGCTGTGGCATCGCGTCTTCATCGACAGGGAGCGCCTCTGGTAGCCGACGTCCGGCCACCCGAGCGTCCCGAGGTACAGCGAAACATGATCCTGGTGACCGGTGGCGCGGGGGTGATGGGCTCCCGCCTGGTGCGTGGTCTCGTAGAGGCGGGCAACCGAGTGCGCGTCCTGACGCTGCCCGGCGATCCGCTCGTCTCCCGGCTCGACGGCCTCGGCGTAGACATCCGCTACGGCGACGTGGGCGACCGCAAGACCCTGGAGGGGCTCTGCGACGGCGTCGACACGGTCTATCACCTCGCCGCGATCCTGCTCTCCCGCGACCCGGCGCTCTTCGAGCGCGTCAACTCGGGCGGCACCCGAAACCTGGTGGAGCTCTCGGTGAAGGCCGGGGTGAAACACTTCATCCTGGTCTCCTCGATCTCGGTCACCTATCCCTACACGACCCCCTACTCCCTCTCGAAGCGCGAGTGCGAGCGCATCGTGAAGGACCAGAGCTCGATGCACTGGACGATCGTGCGTCCGACCCTCGCCTACAACGAGCACGGCGGCGAGGAGTTCCTGATGTACAACGACTACCTGCAGCGCTTTCCGGTGGTGCCGTTCATCGGGACCGGCCGCGCGCTCAAGAACCCCGTCCACGTCGACGACCTGATGCGCGGCTTCCTCGCGATCGCCAACAATCCGAAGACCTTCGGCCAGACCTACAACTTCTCGGGCAGCGAGGAGATCAGCATCTGGGACCTCGGCAAGGAGATGCTGCGCCAGCAGGGGATCTCGAAGGTCTTCGTGCCGATCCCGGTGTGGATCTGCAAGCTGATCGCGCTCGTGATGGGTGCGACCATGAAGAAGCCGCCGCTCTCCTGGAACGCGATCGCGGGGCTTACCCAGGACGCGAACCCGGACTGGTCCGCAGGCAAGACGGACTTCGGCTACGACCCGATCGGGATCCGCGCCGGGCTGCCGACCGCGTTCCCGAAGCGATGAAGCCAGCTCCGCCCGCTTCCGCAGCGGTGCGCCCGCGCGGACCGCTGGCGTCGGTAGGGCGGGCCTTGCTCTCCGATGGCGGTCAGATGGGCGCGAGCTCGGAGCAGGCGTCGAGCAGGCGGCGACGGGAGCGGGAGATGCGTGACTTCAGCGCCTCGCGGGACACCCCGGTGCGCGCCGCCAGCAGCTCGCGATCCGTTCGCTCCAGCGAGTAATCGAGGAGCTGCGCCCATTCCGTCGAGTCGAGCTCCGACTGCGCTGCGGAGTCCACCTGATGCAGCGCCCTGCGGAGCCACAGCTGCTCAGCCGGCGTACGCTCGTCCGCCAGCTCCCAAGGCGCCGCTTCCTCCAGCGGGATCCGGAGCGCCGCGCGCTTCAATCGCGCGCCAGCGCGCGCCTGCCGCCGCCAGACATTGCGCGCGACTCCAAACACCCAGGCGTCCAGGTCGCTCTCGCCTCGGTAGCCGGAGAGCGAGCAGTAGATTGCCAGGAAGGCGTCCTGGGTCAGGTCCTCGGCGTCGGCCGGCCCCGCCGTCCGGCGCAGGGCCCAGCCGTGCAGCCGGCGCGAAAAGCGTTCGTACAGCATGTCGAAATCCATCCCCTGTCCCCTCCCCGACCGTCGCGCGACGTGGTGCGGGTGCAGGATGGCGACGTGCCGACGTACTTCCAGGGGAACGGAGAAAGCTTGGGGGAATCGTCGAAGACCTTCACGCGCGCGCGCACGAACGACGCCGAGATGCATCGGATGGGCGGGGAACGACTCCGGACGTGCACGCAGCCTTCGCGAACACGGCGCGAGAGCTACGGCCTGGCGCAGACGATGCCGCCCTCGACGGTCCAGAACGGGAGCTGCCGCTCGCCCCGACGCACCTTCACGATGCCCTGCTCGGCTCGGCGCTCGAGCACCTGCACCGGGTTCCCCCCAACGAGCAGCAGAGTCTGTCCGGTGTCCAGGAACTTTCGGAGCCCCGCCTCGTCGCCGGCCTCCATCCGCTCGCGCATCCCTAACACGAGGGGCTCGCTGGTGCCGGCCGGCGCGCCTTCGACGGTGGTGCAGACCAGCGCCTCGGTCGCGCGCGCCTCTGTGGGCCAGGCCGCGAGGGCAACACTCGTCACGAGGAGCGCGAGGCGTCGAACCCTCACGAGGCGTCGCCGTCCGCCGCCCCGGCGGGCGCCTCGCCCGCGCCCTGCAGGCCCTCCAGCCCGTAGACTTCCGAAACGCGGTCGCGAATCCGCGCCACGAGGCCCGCCCCTACACGCATCGCCTCCGCGTCGTCGGCAGGGAGCGTACTCCGGGCGGTCTCCGCCAGGACCGGGTCACCCGGCCACGCGGCGGCCACTTCGTTCATGAACTCGCGCAGGGTCTTCACGCGGAGCCGGCGTGCCCAATCCGGATCTTCCGGACGCAGCTCGCGGGCCAGCACGGATGCCTGATCCTTGAAGGTCTGCGCACGGGCGCGGGCGACCGAGATCTCCTTCTCGAGCTCCCCGTAGCGCGCCGCACCCTCCTGGAGCCGCCGCTGCGACGCCCGGATCTCCGCGTTCAAGCCGGCGTTCCGTTCGATCTCGCGCTGGACCGCCGCCTCGGCTCCGCTCACCGCCGCCTGCGCCTCCCCGATCGCGGCGCGCAGCGCTTCGATCTGGGGCTCGATGGCACCGATTTCCGCCTCTGCGGCATCCGCCTCTGCACGCATGCGCTCGAACGAACTCTTCGCAACCCGGGTGTCGTGCAGCGCGACCAGCTCCTGTGCAAGCTCCCCTTCGCGCGGATCGGTACACGCGAGAAGTCCGATAGCGCCCAGCATCACGGCAATCCGCCTCATCGGGGATCTCCCGGCGCCTGCGCGCTCTTCCAGGACGCGAGCGTCGCCTCCAGCGCCCGCAGGGCCTCATCGAGCTCGGCCTCCCGCCTCGCGAGCTCCGCCTTCACTTCCTCGGCGCGGTCGTTGATCTTCCGCGCGCTGACGAGCGAAGGATCCACCGCCGCGCGCCGCGCCTCGAGGCTCGACAGCTCCGCCCGGATGTCCGCCTGCTCGTCGCGAAGCACCGTCAATCGCTTTGCCCCCGCACCCTTGCGCTCGACTTGCGCCCAGAAATCCTTCTTCTCCACCGTCGTCGCCAGCAGCTCCTGCTTCTCCGCCTCCAGCACGGCCACCGGATCCTCCCCTCCGCAAAGGGGCGCTGCCAGCAGCAGCGCGGCCAGCGGGAGCGTGCGCAGCAGCATGGCTAGAACTCCGCCGTGAGGTCGATCTGGATGCGCTTTCTGTGCTCCAGGCTCGTGCGCCTGAAATCAGCGGCCGTGGACAGCGCCTCGGCGGTGGCGGAGTCACAGAAGAGCGCAGGCGTGGAGGCGTCGCCGTACTCCTCGAGCGCGAGGCACTGGCGCTCGGCCACGCGGGAGGAGTAGTAGCTGAGCCGCAGGGTCACGTGGTCGGAGAGCTTTCGCGCCACCGAGACGTGCCAGCCCTTTGCGTTCGTATAGCCGTCGAAGAGATCCGAGTCCGTGAACAGCGCTACCGTGGAGTTCCGTTCGAGGCGCGCCCACATGGCGCGCACCTGGAGGATCTCGGGGGTGCCGATCTCGATCCCGAAGCCCCAGCCGTCCGGCTCGGTCTTCGCGGAGAGCAGCGTCGTGTACTGGGCGAAAGGTGTGATCGGCCACTTCTCGCCGAAGGGCGTCAAGGTGAAGTAGGCGTCGACCACGCCCTGCTTGATGCGGCCGCTCGAGCGCGGGCGCTGGTAGAACTCCTCGAGCTCCTGGAGCTCGCTGAAGGCCGGGTTCTGGAGGATCGCATCGCCGCCGTTGCCGAGATCCGAGAGGATGAAGGCGTCGCGGATCGAGAGGTTCCGGTAGTCGTAGTACGAGCCGCGGAGGCCGAGCTTCGCCCACTCGTCGATCCTGGCGAAGGTCCCGATCTGATAGGCCAGGACGTAGGGGTCGCGGTCGTCGATGTCCGGGTAGGTCGAGACGGCGGATACGCCGGGAACGGTCTGGGTGACGTTGACCTGCCCGATCTCTTCCAGCACGAGGAAGCCGAGGTTCGCCTCCGTCCACCAGGTTTCCGGCAGGAAGTCGAAGCGGTAGCTCAGCGCCGCGCCCTCGGGCTGGATGTCTTCGTCCCACACCAACATGTCGCCGTAGAACTTCTTGGTTCGAAAGGGGTTCTCGAACTTTCCCGCCACGATGCGGAGCGCCGGGGCGATCTCGGGGTTCAGCTGGATGTAGGCGCGGTCGAGATAGATCCCCTTGGGCGCGAAGTAGTCCCCCAGCGTGACGTTGCTGCTGCGGTAGTCGACCACGCTCTTGCCGAGCTCGACATCCCCGACCACGTCGTTTCCGTAGTCGGCGGTGAGGTCGAGCTCCTGCGCGGTGGCGATCCGGAAGCCGACGGTCCAGTTGTCTCCCAGCCTGCGCTCGGCACCCACCCGAAAGCGCAGGCGCATACGATCGCGCACGCCCTCTGCCACGTTGTTCAGAAAGTCGACGTTGTCTTCGCCGCGCTCGAGCTCACCCTGGGGACCCTCGGGATCGAGGATCACCCGCGAGAGCCGCAGGTCGCCGCGGTCGATGCGCTCCATCCGGATACGGACGTCCCCGCCCACCACCCAGTCCTGGAACCAGGGGGGCGCCTTGTCGCGCTCGCGCGCCTCGTGCTCGTAGAGCGCCTGGCGACGGAAGATGTCCTGATACTCGTCGGCCGAGAGAATCCCCTTCTCGCGCATCGACTTGAGCATCTCGGCAGCCGCCGGCGAGGGCTCGGGACCTACTTCGTCGGCGGGACGCTCCTCCGCAGCGCGCGACTCGGCGCTCGCCTCCTTCGCGTCCTCGTTCTCCGCGGGCGCCGGGGCAGCGGCGAGCAGCACCAGCAGCAGGGCGGCGCAGGCAGCGAGGCGTTCCATGGATCCATCTCCGTCAGAACTCGGCCTTCACCTGGAAGAACAGGTGCGGCGCACGCTTGGTGTTTCCCGTTTCGATGGTGGGCATGGCGACGAACGCCTCGCCGCTCAGGCTTCCCCAAGGCGACTCGAGGATCGAAGCGCGCGTCCCGATGCCGAGCCCCTGGAGGCGGCGTTCGGGAACGTCGACGAAGCGGTCCCCGGGTTCGTCCTGGGTCTCGAGCAGGAAGAACTCCCCGACGTCGTAGAAAGCGAGGCCCTGGATCTTCTCGCCGAGGAGCCCCCCGAGGAAGCCCCGCAGCGCCGGCGTCCGGACCTCGACCTGGAGGTCCCACCCGTGGTCGCCGAACGCCTCGCCCTCGAGGTAACCGCGCACGCTGTAGCGGCCGCCGAGCGGGAACTGCTCCACGCTGATGAGCGGCTCGTTCGCGTACTGGCCGCTCAGGCCGACGACGAGGGCCGCATCGTCGTCGAACGAAGTGGTCGGCGCCGGCAGCTCGAGGAAGCGCCCCTGGGCCAGCGTCTTCAGCAAGGCCGGGAGCCGCAGCGTGGTATCGACGTCGAGCCGATAGTACGCATAGGTACCGTCGACGATGTTCTCGTCGTTGACCCCGCCCCGGTTGTTCTGGAAGTCCTCCTTGCTGCCGCCGGAGGCGATGCTGCCCGCGAAGTGGAAGTCCGTGCCGAGGCTCATCGTCGCGAAGCCGTGGGGCCGGACTACGGTCCCCTGGTAGGCGACGCTCCAGGGCAGGTAGCGGATCGGGGTCGCGATGGTGTCCGCGCCCTGGACGAGGGCGTTCTCGATCGACTTGTAGTCGACGCCGAGCACCAGGCTGTGGCCGTACCAGTCCCAGTCGAGCCACGGGAGCGGAAGGTCGAGGTTGTAGCGGGCGCCGCTGGTGAAGCCCTGTCCGAGCGAGTTGATCGAGGTGTTGGTCGGGAGCACGCTCGCCGTGTCGGACCAGGCGGCGTAGGCAAAGAGCCGATCGTTCTCGCGCCACGGATTCGGTGCGCCATAAGAGAGAACCCACACCTGCACGTCGTCGAACTCTTGGCCCGTGGTCGGCACGAAGGTGTACTGGAGCGCCGCCTCGTGCTCGAGCTGCCAGAGGTTCTCGTACGACGCGCGCAGGGTCATTCGATTGCGCGGCGTGCCGGGCGTCCGGTAGTTGTTCCACTCGACCGAGCCGTGGAGCGGGATGCGGTCGTCGACCTTCAAGTCGACGTCCACGCTCCCGGGCGTCTCGCCGGCCTTCAGCACCGGCGTCACGCGGCGGTCCCGCGGGCGATTGGCGCGGCCGATGTCCGCCTCGAGGTCCTCGCTGCGCACGAGGGCGCCGGACACGAGGTGGGGGGTCGCCTTGCGCACCCCGGCCTCGGAGTACCAGTCGATTCCAGGGTTGTCGACGCTCACGACGCCGACGCGGGCCTCGATGACCTCGATCCGTACCCGGCCATCGAGCAGCGTCTGCTTCGGCAGCGTGACCGCGACCGTCGGAAAGCCGCGTTCCTCGTAAGCGGCCTGCAGCGCGTCGCGCGCGGCCCGGATGTCGCTCATGTAGCGGCTCTTGCCGAGATATCGCCGCAACACCGACTGGATCTCGCTGGGCGGAATCAAGGTGGCGCCCACGATCTCGTAGGACTTGACCTCGATCTCCGGGCCGTCGCCGACACCGCGCGGGAGCTCGAAGGTCTCGTCGACCTCGACCTCGGGCACCACGATGTCTTCCGGCCGCAGCTCCTCGACTCCGTAGAGCTTGCGTGCGGAGTCGAAGCTCCAGGCGCCGTCTGCCGTCGCCGGGGCACCGGCCAGGCCGATCGAGAGGCACACCGGCAACAGGCACGCCGGGAGCGGGCCGCGGGGGGACATGGGGCGCCACGATAGAGAGAAACCCGCCGCAATCCGTGACGCGCCCATGAATTCACCGTTCAATGGAGGTGACGATTCGGAGAAACCCGTGCGAGCCCGGGGCCGAAGACTCGAAGCCCGGCCCCCGCCGAAGCGGAGGCCGGGCCTCTCTTGGCTCGAGACGTTCCCGGTCGGGATCAGATATTCCCGGGCGGGTTCGGCTGCGCGGGGCAGTTTCGCGGGGCGAAGGACAGGCTGTAGGACCCGTCCGTCACGTTCTTGCGGATCGCTACGCCGCCGAAGGTCGCGTTGCCGAATGGCAGGTAGGAGTCGAAGGCCACGAACGCCGCCACGCTCGACAGCGCGAAGCGATGCGCCGTCTCGCTCGCCGTCGGCGTCACGTTGCCCCGGTCGGAGAGCCCCGGGTTGTTCGGCCGACCGCCCGCCAGAGGCCCCCACCAGCGGTAGTGGCCGCACTTCACGAGCGTCTTGACGTCGTTCGTGTCGGGGTCCACGCCCTCGAAGATCGCCGAGTAGGAGTTGGCGCTGTCGTCCGCCAGGTCGACGTACCCGATCGCCCCCTGCCGGCTCTCGACGCAGTTCACGATGTCGCCGTTCCCGCCCAGCGAGAACACCGTCTTGCTACTGGAGCGGTTCGTGGGCGATCCGCCCGGGGTGGCCGCCTCCACCTGCTGGAGGCAGGAGCCGGCGGTGCCGGTCGAGGTGCCGACCGCCTCGGGGCGCGAGCCGCCTGCGTTGAGCAGGAACGTGTTTCGGAAGGTCTCCTTGGTGCCCGACCCGGGGTCGCGCACGCAGATGTTCACGTTGTCGTTGCTCGTGTCGGCGTCAGCGCCGACGTCGGCCCAGTTGCAGATCGACTGCGAGCCGGAGGTGAAGAGATTCTCCACCTGCGCGTCATTGAGAGAGACCTTCTTGTTGGCGTTCCCCACCGCGTGAACGTCGTTGCTCACGACGAACTTGAAGATCTGGGCGCCCTGGACGATCGAGTCGGCGAAGGACTGCGTGTTTAGCGACGGCGAGATGAAGTCCGACGTCGGAAGGTCCGCGTAGCCCGTATCGCACTGCAGCGAGAGGTTGAAGGTCTCGTTGGTGCCGCTGGGGCGCACCATGGACTGGCTGCCCGGGACCACGCCGATCCGGTCGTTGTCGATCTGGCGGTCGCTGTCGAGGTCCCACTGGACCACGCAGCGCTCGCTGAAGCCCGCCGCCTTCGTGGTGCCGGCCGGCAACTCGAACTCGTCTCCGACGTCGCCCACCGAGGTGTCGCAGCTCGTGAGCGCGGCGCGGGTATCGTCGGCCGTCCCGAGGGTACCGTCGCCTCCCGCCCCGCCGCCGTTCACGGCGTCGTCGCCGTTGCCCGCGATCCCGTCGAACCCCTCGGTGGCGAGGAATCCGATCGGCTGCGGGTTGGCGCTGTTGGCGCAGCGAATGCCGTTGCTCGAGCCGCTCGCCGCAACCCGATAGAGGACGCCAGCGGCGCCGCCGGGCACGCCGAGACCGTTCGGGTCGGTGTTCGAGTTCCGGAGGTTCCCTTCGAGGACCACGAAGTCCATGAGGTCGCCGCCGGTCCCGAGACCGCCGTCGCAGGCGTCGTTGTTCGGGATCGTGCCGCCCGTCGCGCAGCCACGAGTGACCCGCGTGACCTGGCTGAAGGTCGCGAGCGCGGCGTTTACCTGGGCGTTGAAACAGCCCGAGCAGCCGCCGCTGCGGAACGTGTCGTTCGCCACATTGGCGAGGGCAACCTGCCCGGTCGCGAGAGCCCCGACGACCCAGCCGAGCGCAACCAGTCGCGTGACAAGATGCTTGCTCATTCTCTCATTCTCCCTGTTTGTTTCGAGTCTTCCTGGAATCGAGAGCAGAAGTCAGGCGCGCCCCGCGCGCCGCTCGATGGTCGCAAGCCCGGCGAGGCCAACGGTCACCAGCAGCAGGGTCCCCGGCTCCGGCACCGCGCTGTAGCTCAGTGCGTCGCCCGCGATCGAAAGCGTGCCGATCCCCTGGACCAGCGTCGCCGGCCCACCGAACTCGGCGTACCCGCGCACCGCGTTCAGGATCTCGAGCTGTACTGCCCCGCCCGCGATCACCGAGGCGATCGAGAAGGGGAAGTTGTTCGCGAGCGCGTCCGTGCCGAGACCGAGCGCATTCTGGTAGGAGAAGCTCTGCGAGGTCTGAATCACGTTGGAGCCGACCGATCGAAGCAGCCAGAACCACGCCGTCGAGGACGCCGCCGTGTCGGTAGCGTTCATCGCCAGCTCGATCTGTCCGTCCGTCAGGACGGAGGCGTCTGCCAGCGTCGAGAACAGGATATTTTCCTGCAGGAAACCCTCGCCGAAGCCGAAATCCGGAGCCGTGCGGCCCGGCTCGGCGACGCCGATCGCCGCCACCTTCGCGCCCTCGAGGCCGCCGAGCGTGGCCGACGCCCCGCTCAGATCGACGGTGTGACTCGTCAGGGCGTTCCCGATGTTGACGATTACCTCGGTGCCCGCCTTCTGCAGGATCACGACGAGATCGCCGTTCGCAATCGAAATCGCGTGGGCCGCGTTGCCGACCAGCGCCACGCTCAGGCCCAGCATCAAGCTCAACTTTCGCATGCGGATCTCTCCTCCTGGAGCCCTCGCGCGAACGAAGGCCCACTCGGTGTCGGCTCGCGCTCCCGCCGTCCTCCACAGCCGTTCCGCGCACGACCTCGTGCTCGAAAAGTGGAGCGCTGCCGTCCCTGGAGTGGTCACCCGATCCGTGCCGTGGCGGCGTTCACGGAATCTTCGTGCGAGCCTGTCAACCGGAAGCGCTTCGTCACCACGATGTATCCGCGACGTGCGTATCGTTGGGGAGCAGCACGCACAGGCCTCCCGTCGGTCGTCACCGACCGTTGCATCGACCGCAGCAGAAACGCGCCGGTTACGCGCGCGCGCGGCGCGCCCGGTGTGCGCCCCACAACGCCACCGCCCCTGCGAGCAGGGCCAGGGCAGCCGGCGCCTCGGGCGCGGGCTCGAAGCTCCCACCATCGACGTCGAGCGTGAGTCGCGCGATCTCGACGTACTCCCCGGGCTCTCCGCCGAAGACTTCGAAGCCGCGGATCGCGCTGTAGAGGGGAAATTCGGCCTCGCCGTTCTCGTCGAAATAGATAGCCGTCGAGAACGAGAACTGATTGGCGATCGCATCGGTCCCGAGGCCCAGCACGCTGCTGTAGGAGAACAGCTCGGAGGTCTCGATCTCGTCGACGTCGGTTCCCTCGAGCTCTCGGAGCAGGTTGAACCACGCCGTCGACCCGGGCAGCGGGTCTTCGAGCTGCGCCATCGCGAGGTCGATCTGGTCGTCGGTCGGCATGGGATCCGGCGCTTCCGTCGTGTAGATCAGATTGCCCTGGAGCTGCTCGCCGAAGCCGGGCACGTTGACCGTGCGTGCCGGGTCTTCGACCGCGAGACCGATGAACTTCGCCCCCACCAGGCTGCCGTCGAAGCCCGTGCCGTCGAAGTTTCCGGCGAGGTTGAACGTGCGACCCGGCTCTGCAGGCCCCATGTTGATGATCACCTCGACGCCGTTCTTGACGAAGATTCCCACCAGATCGCCTTCGGCGATCACCAGCCCCTGCGCGGGGGTGGTCGACGCAATGGCAGCGGCGAGCGCTGCACTGCGGGCGGCGGTGCGAACCATGTCGTAGATGCGATCGCGCAAGGATTACCCTCCGGTCTCTGGTTTCGAATCGAAGCGGCCCGAGGGCCGCTGCTCAGTCGTCTTCCTCGTCCTCGTCCTGTTCGCCCGAGGCGGGTCGTGAGGTCACGTCGATCGAGACGCCGCTGCGGCGCGACTGGCCGCCGGCGAGAGCATTCTGGGCGGCCGCCTGCTCCGCGGCCGGGCGGGACGTGGCCACCGCGGTCTCCGCGCCCACCTTGCCCGGGCCGGTATTCGAGGCGACCGACCCCGCGCCGACGACGAGACCGCCGGCGCTCAGGCTGGCGCTCTGGCTGACCGTGCCGCTGCCGATGCTGATCGCTCCCGAGGCGCTGATCGTGCCGCTGATCGTGCCACCGGCGTCGATCGAGACGTTGCCGCTGGCCGAGATGGCGCCCGTCCCGGCGTTGATGTTGCCGCCGGCGGCGATGGCGATCGTGCCGCCTGTGATGCCCGCGCCGATGTCCACGTCCTCTTCGGCGACGATCTGCACGCCGCCGCTCGACGCGAAGATTCCACCTCCCTCGTAGAAGACCTCGGGGAGGCTCGTCGTCGGACTCGCGCTGACCCCGAGGATCTCGAAAGGCTCTGCGCTTCCGGCGCTCACCGAGCCCGTCCGGCTGCGCAGCGTGATGTCGCCCCCGGAGAGCGCGGCGGTCACGCTCTTGCCGATGTCGAAGCCCCCCGCGACGTCCACCGAGATGCTGCCGCCGCCCGAGCTCGCCGCGCCCTCCGTGAGCGTGGGAACGTACAGCGTGAAGATTCCGCGCTTGGCCGTGAAGCCAGGGCTCGGCTCGCCGCCTATCAGGCTGCCGCCGGCGCTCACGATCGAGATGTCGCCCCCCTGGAGCGTGTCGATCGCACCGCGGCTGTTGAGCTCGATGTCGCCCGCGGTGGCGACCTGGATGCTCGCTCCGCCCACGGGGAGCGAGGCGTTCAGCAAGTTCCCGACCGTCTCGATGCCGCGCGCGCTGGCGTTGCCGACGGCCGCGTCGCTGAGGGCCAGGCGCCCGCCGACCCCGCTGACCTGGTCGCCGCCCGCGACCCCGGCAGAGACCTCGAGGCTCCCTCCCCCGATCACGGTGACGCCCGCGAGGAAGTTCCCGGGAATCACGGTTGTGAGGCCCGTCTCGCGGTCGCGCACCTCGCGAAGCTCCGAGGCGAACAGGATGTCCCCGTACGGCGCTGCAACCGTGGTCGTGTCCGAGCCGTTGGCGTGCTGGGTGACCAGCGTGAGGTCGCGGATGTCCGCCTGCTCGGTAAACTCTTCGCCTTCGCCGGGACCCGCGAGGAGATTCACGGCCTCGGCGAGCTCGAACCCGATGTTGTCGAAGCCGAGACGCGCGAGGAGGACGGCCGGCTCGCGATCGCCGCGGTGCGTAGGACCGCGACCGACTTTCAACGTGACGAGGGTGAAGGGATCCGTGACGCCCACGCACTCCGCGCCCGAGCGGCAAGACCCGTAGTATCTCGCGTAATCGAACTGCTCGGACGCGCCGGTCAGGCCCCGCGCGTCGAACGACGGATCCGCGTCGGACTGTCGGATCGTCGCGGTGCTGCCGCCTCCGACGCGCTGCCAGACCCGATTGGGATCCACGACGTTGATGCGATCCCCCGGCAGGTCGGGGCGACCGTCGCTGCCGGGTTCCCGCAGCACCGAGGGAATCAGCGCGGCGGGGGACTCGGTCGCCGTCGCGAAGATCCGGACGTCCTGTGCCCGAACGCCATTCGGCAGGATGCTCGGGTCGACGAGCTCGAGCTCCCGCTGGCCGCGGATCTCGCCCACGGGACCCACGGCGGTTGCGCGCGCGGCGGGGTTCCCGAGCAGCCGACCCGTCGTGCCCAGATCGGACCCGCCGCCCGCCGTGGGGGCCTCTGCGTACGCGAAGCGGGCGCCCGGGATCGGTGTCAACAGGTTCTTGATGCGTGCGAGGTCCGAGGGCTCGGCGACGCCCGGATTCGCCGCGAAGAAGCTCACCGCCGCGCTCGCCGGCCGCTGCGTCGCGAAGCGGTTGGTGGCGCTGCGGATCCCGGCGATCGGCGTCACGAGCGAAAGGGCGCCGGGCGCTGCATCGGCCGAAGCCGTGCCCGCGAGCGTCTGCACCGGGACCGACATCCCGCGCTGGCCGAGGGCCAGCACCGCCGTTTGGGTCGTCTCGAAGAGAACGCCTTCCGGAGTGGTGAGCACGGTGCCCTTGGGAATGGTCAAACCGGAGGGGTCGCTGACCTGCCCTCCCGCGGGAACGAAGCGCACCTGCCCCACCGAGAAGCGCTCGGCGAGCGCAGGAATGCGCTGCTCCGTGGTCGTCGCGTAGATGCGACCCCGGTAGTCTTCCACCTGGGTGCCGATCGGGATCACGATCTCCTGCGCCTCGAAGCCCGGCAGCGCCTCGAAGCTGACGCGAACGGTCGCGGGTTCGGCAGGCGCGCGGGTGTCGAAGCCGATCTCGCGGGTGACCTGGTAGACGAGGCCGGTCTCGGGGTCTCGCAGCAGGGTTCCGTTGGGAATCGTGAAGGCGCGATCCGCCGCGGCTCCGCTGGTGGTCGCGCTGAGCGTGATCAGGGCGTTCCCCGACGCCACTCCGCTCGCCGTCCGTGCCTTTCCGGCGACATCTAGAGTGAGCCCACCGGCGGAGGAAGGGAACAACAAGAAGTCCTGGACGAGCACGAAGTCGCCCGGCCGCTCGCCGTCCTCGCGATGCGTGCGGATCGTGACGCTCGGCGGAAGCAACCAGACCAGAGAGTTCGAGGACTCGCTCCCGCGGAGAGCCACGTTCGCCTCGTTTCCGATCAGCACGACGTCGCCGGTCTCCGCCTCGAGGAGCGCGGCCGCATCTTTCCCGTAGCTGGCCACCCGTGCGTTTCCCCGCGCATCGGACGGCGGGTAGACGAGGCTCGGGTTCTCGATCGCCCGCACCGCGACACCGTTTCGCCCCAACGTGTCGACCGAGCCCTCGATGAGGTCCACGGTCACGGGACGGGCGAGCGTTCCCACCCAGCCCCGGTCGCGGCCCGCGTCGGCAAGCGCTGAAACCACGAGGTCGGCGCGCAGCCCGTCGCGGTTGAGGTC
>Ga0105107_10001544_pt1 | contig 14915 bp, 4 predicted proteins | sample PPLLaktember2015_6_FD_79335 | JGI IMG/M metagenome (GOLD analysis project Ga0105107, IMG submission 79335) | Freshwater sediment microbial communities from Prairie Pothole Lake near Jamestown, North Dakota, USA - PPLs Lake P8 Core (1) Depth... | ecosystem: Environmental > Aquatic > Freshwater >...
GCTATACATAAAATCGGGATGAGGATTACCAATATAAGTTTTGTCATTTTCATCGATTTTATTGTCACCGTTTAAATCCATAAAAATGAAATCACCAGGCGTTGTGTATTCACTCGGAACGGGTTTTAAAGCAAGGGTTTCCCTGTCCTGTTCGTGCCAGATGCCATTACTATATTTTGTTTTGTCAATTTTCCAGCCATAAAACATCCCAATTGGTTGTCCTACAGCGGTATACGTTGAAAATGTATTTAAACTTGCATTAGTGAGGTATCCTCCCCAAACCGGATTTCCTTCTTCACCCAGTTTGGTAACTTTGTTATGAATTTTCGTAAAGTTCCCGCTAATGTCAACATCGAACTTTCCGATTTTCTTTTTCCATCCGAGAGTCAGCTCAAATCCGTTATTGGTCACTTCACCGGCATTTTGCCAGGGTTCCGATCCCGACATCCCACTGGATAATACCATGGGAAGTTTAAGTAACATGTCGGAAGTCTTTCTTAAAAACACATCTGCAGAGCCCGATACGCTGTAATTGAATAATCCGAAATCCAGTCCAATGTTTCCGGCACTTGTTTTTTCCCACAAAATGCTTGGATTACCCATACCTCTGGCACTCCAAGCTGGTTTATACATAGTATTTCTACCATAGGCATAAAAAACATTACTTGTGCCTATTACCGTATAACTGGCATTCTCATCGATTCGGTTATTTCCTGAAGTTCCCCAGTTTGCCCTGATTTTCAGGTGGGTTAGCCAGCTGAATTTTTGCAGAAATGATTCTTCGGATAAAGTCCAGCCTGTTGAAACGGATGGAAAGAAGCCCCAGCGGTTTCCTTTTCTGAATATCGAAGATGCATCCGCCCTGAAGTTAAACTGGAAAAAATATTTGTGTTTAAAATTATAATCCACTCTGAACGGAATACCGGCAGAAGTCCAGCTAATATGATCGTCCGAATTTGTCGGGCTTAAATAGGCGGCATTTAGCGAGTGAAATACCGGATTATAACCTGGAGCCATTGCTTTTCGGGCAAACAGATACTCATTTATATAGCCTTCCAACGCCAATGCGGTAACCATATTCAGGTTGTGTTCTCCTAGTGTTTTACTAAAGGAAAGGATATTTTCAACCTGCCATTTTGTTTTGTTCACCTGTTCTTCCTGATAGGTATCATCATCATACTTGATGTCGTCGTAATATTGAGAAATGTCGGGAGAATAGCGTTTCCTGAAGTCGGTATTCTTATTGTAGTATTTGTCCAATCCCGCCCGTGTAGTAAGGATTAAGGATTTACCCAGATTGATTGTCAGTTCCAGGTTGTTTATAAATTGGTTGGTATTTTCATTCAAATCGGCATACCATAACCGGGTATAGGGGTTCCATGACAAAGTATCTCTCACGGAAACCAATTCATCTCCTCTCCAGTTAAATGCTTCGGTAGGCTGTAAAGTCTGATTGGGGGGGGTGTTTAAGGCGTACTGGAAAATATTGTATTCACCTTCTACTACTTTTCCTCTCGTACTATTTGTATAAATGCTGTTTATATTCAGTTTCATGTAATCAGTGAGCCTGGTTTCGATGCCCACACGAAATGACTTCCTTTCCTGGTCAGATTTTTTAATTATACCACCTTCGTTGCTGTAGAAGCCACTGATAATGTATTTGGTTTTTTCAGTTCCTCCCGAAATCTGTAGATTGTATTTTGAAACCATTCCTTTACGGCTGATGCGATCCATCCAGTTTTCGGCTGCAAATTCGTTAAAAAGAAGGGTATCCCGGGCTGAAGTCAGCAGTTGTTGTCCGCCATGCGCTGCCTCATATAAATCACGATACTGGTACTTGTTCATTATATCGGGTTGCTTCCAGAAATCGGAAACTCCCCAGTAGGTATTAAAGTTAATTTTAAGCTTTCCTTCGTTCCCCCTTTTTGTTGTCACGATCACCACACCATTTGCAGCCCTTGCACCATAAATTGCAGAAGATGAGGCATCCTTTAATATCTGTATGTCCTGCACATCGTCGGGATTAAGGAAATCCATGTTTTCAGTAATAAAACCATCCACAACATATAATGGGTCGGAATTATTGATGGTTCCGGTTCCCCTGATTTTGATCGAAGCCACAGCACCCGGTGAACCCGAATTCTGAATGACCTGAACTCCGGAAGCCCTGCCCTGCATTGCAGTAGCCACATTGGTTACAGGAATTGATGTTAACTCTTTGGTTTTTATTGTCGAAATTGCCCCGGTAACATCTGCTTTCTTCTGAATACCATATCCATAAACCACAACTTCTTCAAGCGTTTCAATCATTTCTTCCATCACCACATCAATCTGTGTTCTGCCATTTACTTTCACTTCCTGTTGGGCAAAACCTATAAATGAGAATACGATCACAGCATCGGGGCTTGAAACAGTAAGGGTATATTTTCCGTCAACGTCTGCAACTGCGCCATTCAATGTTCCCTTTTCCACAATATTCACACCGGGCATAGGAAGGTTATCAGTGCCTGAAGTCACCCGGCCTGTTACTGTGTGTTGCGCAATTTCATCGGCAATATGGGTCGGGCTGTTCGAAAACAGAGAACAATGGAGTTGGCTAAGAGAAAATACGGCCACGAATAGGTAAGCTATTCTTTTCATAAGCTGTTTTTTGATTTTTTAAGGAAACGCGAAGTGGTTATCTCACATGGTACAGGCATTAAACTGAGCATTGCCGGATATTTCGTGAACGAAATATCCGGTTTTGCTTCAGTTAAGAAAGAGAAAACGCTTTATGAGGAATTATCGTCTTCAGACAGTTAAAAGACTACCTGGAGATGATGAGTTTCTGAGTTTTAATGCCTCCGTTACCAATAGCCCTCACAAGATACACACCGTTTTGTAACTGATTAACATTGAGCCTTGTAATGGTATTGTCAATGTTTGTGCGCAAAACGATTTTTCCCGTCAGATCAATAACCTGGACTGATGTAAACAATTTGTTATCCAGGGAAATATTGACTGAGCGATTGGCCGGATTCGGATAAAGAATCAGCGCAGTTTCTTTCGAAACATCTTTTGTGCCTACTGGCTCCTCGGGTTCATACAAACTTGACCTTAAGCGGCACATCGGATCGAAGCATGTGGTAGCACAATCACCGCCTGTACATTTTTTGCCCACTTTAATCCATGAGAAATAAGCGTTGTTTGCATTGAGTGATGCCCAGCCTATGGATAGTATGGTATCAGCGGCTGTCACTTCAAATTGTTCTACAAGGTAATCACCTGGCAGAGATACTATTTCAGCGATCACTTCCTCACCGTTTGCTGTTACATTCTGGGTTCTTGTTCCCCAGTTTTCGTACCAGCCAATCTGAACCACAAAGTCACCCGGTTCAACTTCCAGATCATAAACCTGGCCTTCGGGATTAGCCTGATAGTTAGCTTCACGCATGGTATTCCATTTATTACCCGAACCTAACCAGCCCCAGCCGTCGACTTTGTAACCCCAGGTTTTGCCTGAAGTTGTGTCTAATCCGTAAGCCTGATCGAAGACTGATTGATATGATCCAAGAGTATCGACACTATTATCAATACTATCCGTAGTATTTCCAAGGTCAATATGGTAAATCAGTTCATTGCGGAATACAGGTTCAAGTACAGCCCTCGCTCCGATTACAAGTGTGTCAATTTCAAGATGTACAATCCGTAAGGTGCTTTCAAATTTGAATCCGTCCGGATTCATTTTTGTATGGTTTGCAGCAACATAGAATGAGTCGATACCGGTATTCGCTGTATAAACCGGATCAAATCCGAAGGTTTCTTCTTTTGTTTTACTTATCTGGTAAAGTTCGGAATCATCATTGGGTTCAATTTTCAGAACCTTGTTTGTAAGTGATTCAGAATTAGATATTGACACTCTCACCTTAATGGTGTCCTGCATGTTTGAATAGTCATAGAATATCTTCCCTTCGGCAATTATTTTAGGTGCGATGGTAAACTGATACCGGAATAACCGGGTGACCTTAGTAGATGTGAAAAACAGGGCATTTTTCCACGATTTCAGGTTATGCGGTGTAGAACCGGCAGGATCCAATGCATAAACCAATTCAGCCTGGCTTCCGAACTCCGATGCAACAAATAACTCAGGACCTCCCGTTGACGGGCCACTTCCAACAAAATAGATCAGTGAATCAACCCCGTCGTACTGGAAGGTAGTTGTTCTTTTTGACCAGCTACCGTCATCTCCCGGCCATGCATAAGCCAATAATTTAATCGTGTTGTCGGCGTCGTCCAGATAGCGAATCTCGGCTCCTTCATTGCCATTTCCTGCATTTGCGTCAAAACAAAGGTATCCTTTGTATACCGCATAATCTTCCGGCCAGCTTGCATCAACACCCGGATTTAGATCCTGTACCTGCTGGGTTCCTTCTGTTGTCAAATCAGAAACACATAATTCAACCCCATTTACACCATTATCGGCACGGAAATATAATTTGCCCTTCCAGCTTACCGGGAATGCAAATTGAGTGTTTGTTCCATTCCCATCGGTATCAACGTTTTTGTCAAAATGTGAAAGCAATCGGGTAGTGGCTAATGTTCCTCCGGATATCCAAATTTGTTCACTCAGGTGCTGAACATAATTTACACTGTCGGCACCGGCATATTTCCGGGGAGTTTTTTGCCGCCACACCACTACAGAATCATCGTGTACATAAACCCACTGAATATTACTGCTTCCCAATGCTTCGGGTGTAACATCCATGATTTTCCCGGTACCATCAGACGTTCCGTCTGTTTTATATACTTCCTGGTTTTCACCAACAGGTTCGCCAATAAAATAGGCTACCTTATGCTTATTGTCAACCTGGATTCTTGGAATGACTGCATCACCTTCAGCCCTGGCCTGAATTTCACTTACAAGAGTGTCCTCCTCGGTTTCCGGATCATAAATGTGCAGCCATTTTTTACCGTCAGCTGCACTCGCTACAGTAGTCGCCCTGAAAAGAATTTTACCATCCAGAACAGTTAACATATCGGGAGCTGATGATTCCGCACCGGCATAAATATCAGCTACCATTTTAGTTCCGGCCTCTGTTCCGTCTGATTCCCAGAGCTCAACTCCATCAGTTCCGTTATCGGCCTGGAAATACAGTTTGCCATTCAATGCAACCAAATAGCGGGGACTTGCATCACCACTACCCGGATTAATGTCCTTTACCAGTTCGGTGCCTTCAACGGTTCCATCGGTTATATAAAGCTCGTCACCGTTGTCCGTACTTTTGGCAGTAAAAAACATATTGTCACCAATGATGACAAGGGTACTTTTAAAAGTGCCACTTCGATCATCTTCTGTTGTCAGCGCAAAACCCGCATCACCTTCAGCCAGTGCTGAGGTAATGTCGGTCATGCCTTGCGGATATTGAGCCAATACCGGAAAGCTCGCAAAGATCAAAAGAAGTAGAAGTACTTTTTTCATAGGATAGATTTTAGTGGTTTAGAAAAATAGTTAAAAAGGTATGTATGACAACCATGAGGAAAAGATCCGTTGATTGACAAATCCAAATTACTTCAAATACTTCGGTACCATTTAAATATTTCTGTCATTCTTTATAATAAATCGGTCAAAATCGCCTACTTACTTCTTTTTAAAATATTCAGACCAGATTTTGGTACAAATTTGTCATTGAATAGGTAGATGAAAATAGTATATTTGATAAAGTATGGCAATAAAAAGAAATAGTGAACTATTCTTTGTCCGTTTTTTGCAAAGCATAGCATTGCCCGTTGTTGTCACAACGTTTTTTCTTTGTATTATTTCCGTGCGTTTAACTGCGAATGAAAACCTGAAATTTGAAAGAATTGATGACAGAAATGAATTGTCATCGGATTTTGTTTCGAGCATCGTTCAGGATAATGATGGGTATATGTGGTTTGCCACATTGGATGGACTAAACCGGTACGATGGATATACAGTGAAGGTGTATAAAAACAGGCTGAACGGGGAAGCTTATTTTAAGTCAAATGTATTTGAATGTATTGAAGTAGCAAAGGATGGCAAACTTTGGCTGGGGACAAGATATTTTGGCATCCAGATCTTTGATCCGAAATCCGAAACGGTTACCACTATTTCAAATGATCCGGAAAAGGCTTTATATATAAATGACAATCAGATACAGGACTTATTACGCGACAGCAAAGGAAGAATTTGGATTGCCACATATCATGGTGTTGCGAGGTACGATCCGGATAAAAAAAGAATGAAGATCTATGCCGAAAATAGTAGTAATCACCAATCTGTGCCATTCGGCAATGTAACCTGTATTTACGAAGATTCGCAGGGTAGAATTCTGTTCGGAACCTGGGATAACGGATTGTATGTTTACAATGAAACTTCTGATTCGTTTAAAAATTATTATATCAACCAGGATGTTTTCGCTCTGAAAAATCCGGTGAGAATTTGGAGTTTTCTGGAAGACAAAAATGGATATACCTGGATTGGAACCTGGGAAACCGGATTGTTCAAGGTACGGATTACGGATAAGTCGATTGAATACCTGAATCATTTTTATCTGAATACCAAAAACAAGGGGAGTAGTATTTGTGATAATATTATTTTTTCGTTGGAACAAACGCCCGACAACTCAATCTGGGTTGGAACTTCCAATGGATTAAGCATTATCGGGAACCCAAATGCAAAAAATCCGTCCATCCGGTCCTATAATGAAGGACTCTCCACTGATCTTCCATCCAAATCGGAAATTTATGATATGAAACAGGACGTTTCAGGTTCGATGTGGTTGGCAACTATGGGAGGGGGTGTGAATAAAATCGATCTGAAGCGATACAAGTTTGAATTGTTCAATATTCCGGGTTCAAGTACACAATTAAGCAGTCAGGTTGTATACTGCTTCTATCCGGAAAATGAAAATGAATTGCTGCTCGGGATCCGGTCATTGGTTATAGGTTTGTATAATCTTGAAATCAGAACATTCAAAGACTATAAGCAACTGCCCGTTTATAATGAATTTACGTCAGAAATCAATTCAGTGTTTTGCATCTTCAAAGATTCGCGCGAAAATTTATGGTTTGGAACCCGCTATCTGGGTCTCTATAAAAAGGATGGAAAAACAGGCAAATTAGAGAACATCATTTCAAGATACTTTTTCTCGCAGGGACCTCCTCCCTTTTCTGTTAATTGTATTGCGGAAGACAGGTATAATTGCTTATGGGTAGGCACCAGTGAAGGATTAGTTAAGCTGGTTTATAATCATGAAATTGACAAATTCGACTCCTATAAATACCTGCCCCAAAGCCAGGATCACAACTCAATTTGTGGCAAAAACATCACCTCGATATTGATTGATTCAGAGTATGTGCTTTGGATCGCAACTGAAGACGGAGGTATTAGCCGGTTGAAAGGTGATTTAAAGGATCATGCCTCGTTGAAGTTTGAAACGATAAACGATTTTGGACTTTCTAAACAAAAAGTCAATAGCCAAACCATTAATGTGATTGTGGAAGATAATAGGAAGAGAATATGGATTGGTACGGGTACTAACGGCATAATACAATATGACCGTGAAACGAATTCTTTCAGAAATTTTCCTAAAATCATTGAATTCACCGGAAATACCGTTTACAACCTGATCCCCGACAATTCCAATGCCATTTGGGCAACCACGAATAAAGGACTGGTAAGGCTTGTAGTCGACAATGAGGAATTGAATATTCAGAACTTCACTGTAGAAGATGGTTTGCAGGGGAATATTTTTAATATGGGGGCCTCATATAAAGACAAGGAAGGCAGGATCTATATCGGCGGTATCCATGGTTTTAACAGGTTTAATCCCGGTGAATTTCAGCCAAATTTGTACATACCGCCCGTAGTGGTGACCAAAATTGAGATCAACAATAAACCTGTTGAAGTGGAAAGAATACAAGACAACAAACTTGTTCTTTCGAATCTTGAAAATAATTTCTCTGTGAATTTTTCAGCGTTGTCATATTCACAGTCAAAAAACAACAAATTCATGCATAAGCTTGAAGGTTTTGACAATGACTGGATCATGTCGGATTACAACAACCGGAAAGCAGTCTATACAAACGTTCCTCCGGGTAAGTATACCTTTTTGGTAAAGGCAGCCAATAACAGCTGGATCTGGAATCAGGAACCGGTTAAACTTGCCTTTATCGTAAAACCTTCTCCGTTTTTTTCAAAGTTGGCGATAATCATTTACGTGTTTCTTTTCCTCTCAATTCTGTATCTGATTTTCTGGTTCCGGATGAATAACCTGAAAATGAAACAGGCTTTTGAAATTGAAAAACTGGAGCGGGTAAAAAACGAAAATATAAACGAATTCAAATTGCGGTTTTTTACTAATGTGTCCCATGAGTTACTCACCCCATTATCCATCATTTCGTGCGGAATAGAAGAACTTAATGACAAACAGGGTGTGGATAAAACCACCATGCAATCCATCTGGATGAACTTAAACCGCCTGATTACCCTGATAAAGCAGCTCCTCGATTTCAGAAAAATAGAATCAGGAGATATGCGGCTTAATATTGAACTTACCTATATTGATGAAGTATTTGAAAAGCTGAAGGAATTGTTTCTGCCCATGGCAAAAAGAAAAAACATGGAGTTTTATGTCAACGGGAAAATAGATAAGGCCATCTATTGCGATGTGGAAAAAATTGAAACCATCTTATCCAATCTGGTTACGAATGCATTTAAATATTCAAATGAAGGCGGTTGTATAAAGGTTGAATATTCTGTGCTGGAAACTGCAGGAAAGGAGTTTTTGGAAATAATCGTAAAAGATACCGGAACGGGTATTTCCGAAAAGGAAATTGAACACATTTTCGATCGTTTTTACCAGGTGAATTCAGTTACAGGAAGGACCTTTGGAGTTGGTATCGGTCTTCACCTGGTTAAAAATATAGTCGACCTGCACCAGGGTACAGTTAATGTGAAAAGCAATAATGAAGGGAAAGGCAGCATTTTTACAATCCGAATTCCCCTGAATAAGAATTTGCAGAAAGCGGAAGAGGAGCAAAGCGCCTTACCGAACCATCCGGCCAGGGAATTCAATGTTGTTTTGGATGAAGTCATGGACACAGTGGATATTCCGGATTCAGATTATGCAGAAAGGCTGGCGGCAAACAAAAGTTTTTGTGTTTTGGTAGTGGAAGATAATGATGATTTAAGAAAACTGATTTGCAGACATTTATTAAAGTTTTACCGGGTATTTGAAGCAAAAAATGGGATCGAAGGGTATGAAACTGCCTGTAACCTGCATCCCGATCTGATTGTGAGTGATATAATGATGCCCGGAATGAACGGATTTGAGATGTGCAAAAAACTGAAGGATGACTTTAACTTCAACCACATCATGATCATCCTTCTAACAGCAAAAGTAACAAACGATGACCGGTATGAAGGATATTTGGCCGGGGCAGATTCCTATATAGCCAAACCCCTGGATTTGAAATTACTGAAAGCCAGGATTGACTCACTTAAAAAGCAAAGGGAAATTATAAAAGAAAAATACTCGGTAGGTATTCCTTCTGAATTTCAGCCGGGGGGATTATCGCAGACCAATGTGGATTTCATGCAACAAATTATCGGCATGATTATGGAACACATCGATGATCCTTATTTCAATGTAACCATGTTGCTCGAAAAAATTCATATCAGTCATTCTACGCTGTACCGAAAGATTCAAAGTCTGACGGGCATGTCGCCCAACGAGTTTATCCGGAATGTACGGATTACCGAAGCCGCCAGGCTGATGAAAAACAAAGACATCAGCATTTCGGAAATTGCCACCCTGGTAGGGTTTAATGATCACAGCTATTTTACCCGTTGCTTCAAAAAGAAGTTTAATAAAACACCCATTCAGTTTGTTTCTGAGTCACCGGTTCGCGGTGTGTAAGGATTGTTTTAACAGCCAAACAGCCTCACTCATATTTCAGTGCATCTACTGGATTTTTGCTGGCAGCCATATTCGATTGCAGGCTCACCGTAAGCAGGGCAATTATCAGGGCAATAATACCGGCAACCGCAAACGTCCACCATGCCATGTTGACCCGGTAGGCGAAGTTCTCAAACCATTTATTCATGGCAAACCAGGCAACCGGGCAGGCAAACAGGATGGCAATAAGTACCCATTTAATGTATTCCCCCGAAAGTAATGAGAAAATTTCAAAAGTACCGGCCCCATTCACTTTCCTTATTCCGATCTCTTTTGTCCTGCGTTCGGTCATAAAAGAGGACAATCCTATTAAACCCAGACAAGATATAAAGATGGCCAGAAACGAGAAATAAACGAATATTTTGTTGATCCTTCGTTCTGTCCGGTACAGGTTGTCAAAATCATTATCCAGAAAATGAAAATCCAACGGCAATCCCGGATCAAATGATTTAAAAGTCGTGTTAATTGATTCTACCGTTGAAAGTGTATGATCGGGTTTCATCCTGATAAAGAAATTGTTGGAAGCCCCTATCTGCAATATCAGTGGTTCAATGGGATAGTGCAACGATTTAAAATGGAAGTTTTTCATTACACCCACAACAGTCAACCGCGATCCCCAGGGGGTAGTTATGACTTCTCCTATGGGATTTTTAAGGCCCATTATTTCTGCAGCCCTTTCATTAATTACAATGGCAAATGAATCCGTTGATATTTCAGGCGAAAAGAAACGGCCTTGTTTAAGCCTGAATTGAAATGTCGTGGCATAATCGGCATCAGCGCCGACAAAACAAAACGAAACATCATTACCTTCTTTTTTTCCTGTCCAGTTAAATCCTTTTAGCGTGCCTTCAATATTCACAGGGTTTAATCCTTTGGTTACACTTATGACATAAGGATTATCACTCAACTCTTTTTTTAAGGATTCCAGTTTTGGATCTCCAGGACGGGTGGGAAACATAAAATATCCCACATTGTCCTTATTGTATCCGAGATCCTTATTTTGAAGGTACTTGATCTGAATGCCAATTGTAAGAGTACATATGATCAGTACCACCGACATTGTAAATTGAAAAATAACCAGAATCCTTCTGAATTTGGCATTAACAGGACTATTATGGATAATTCCCTTCATGATTTCCATAGGTTTTATGGATGAGAGGAATAAAGCAGGATAACTTCCTGCCAATAAACCACAAAACAAAATAAGACCGGCTAAACCTATATATAGACCAGCACTCTGATAGTTTATTGTCAAATTCTTTCCGGTAAGATTATTAAAACCGGGCAGAAGCAATTCAACCAGAATCATGGCAATTAAGTGAGCTACAAATACAATCAGCAGCGATTCTCCGAGAAACTGGAAAGTTATCTTCCGTTTGCTTGCGCCTGCTACCTTACGCAACCCAATCTCCTTTGCCCGTAGGGCTGATTGAGCCGTTGAGAGATTCATAAAATTGATACAGCCGATAATGAGAATAAAAACCGCGATGATCCCAACGATCCTGACATAGGTAATATCACCATGTCCACTGACATCATAGATATATTTTCCCGAAGAATACAGATGAATCTTTTTGATATTTTGCAGAAGTATTTCAGATTGGGATCCCTGAACATGCATTTTTAGAAAACCGCCTATTTTCTGATCTGCCGTTTTACTGTCTGTTCCTTCTTTGAGTTCAATGTATGTATGGAACCTTTCGCTCCAATCATTAATATGTGCGCCCAATTCGGTCAGCCACTCAACAGGGACAAGAAAATTAAACTGAAAATGACTGTTATGCGGTAAACTCTTTACAACACCTGAAACTTTTACATCATAACCACGTGAGGTAATGGTTTTGCCAAGCGGATCACCGTTACCGAAATATTTGTGTGCCGTTTCATTCGTTATGACAATATTATGTGGGTCGTTCAGAGCGGTATTTACATCTCCCTTAAGAAATTCGATTCCAAACATTTTGAGAAAGTCCCTGTCCACAACTACGACTTGTTCTTCAATAAATTCATCGTCTTTTTTCAGAGTTAACGGGACACCCGGAATGAATCGTGAAGATCTGATAATCTCAGGGTATTCATCCTTCAGAGCCTGGGCTAATGCTCCCGGTGTTGGAACCATCATGGAGCCTCCTGCCGTTTCATCCTTTTCAATAACACGGTATAAATAAGCAGCATTTTTGAAGTGCCTGTCATAGCTCCATTCATCATATACCCATAAAATGATTAAAATGGCACAGGCCATGCCAATAGCCATACCGCATATATTCAAAATTGAATGTGTGGGATATCTTTTAATATTCCGAAGGGCCATTTTGAGGTAGTTCTTAATCATATTTCTTGTCTTCTGGTCTTCTGGTCTTTGTTCTTTGTTCTTCCCCTCCTATTCATACCTCAACGCTTCCAACGGATTTTTACATGCTGCCCTATACGATTGCCAGCTTACTGTCAGCAATGCAATAATTAAAGCAATAACACCTGCCAAAGCAAATACCCACCAGCTCATATTTATCCGGTACGCAAAATTTTGAAGCCAATTGTTCATGGCATACCAGGCAACAGGAGATCCAATCAATATGGAAATAATTACCCAGGTTGAATATTCTTTTGACAGAAGTGAAAATATTTCAATCGATTTTGCTCCGTTTACCTTCCTTATCCCGATTTCTTTTGTACGGCGCTCTATCATGAATGAAGAAAGTCCTATAAGACCCAGACATGAAATGATGATTGCAAGAAAGGAGGAATAACGAAATATTTTACTCATGTTTTGTTCTGTCCGGTACAGGTTGTCATAATCATCAGCTAAAAAACGAAAATTCAGCAGATAAGACAGATTAAATGATTGTATAGTTTTCTTAATGAAAGGAACAATTGATGTTATTTTATCAGGCTTCATCCGGATAAAGAATTCTGTATTCGGATTTAATGTCATAATAAGCGGTTCAATTGTATAATGCATTGATTTAAAGTGAAAATTCTTTATTACGCCTATGATTTGTAATTTCGATTCCCAAGGTGTTGATATAATTTCCCCGACTGGATTATTAAATCCCATAATTTTTGCAGCACTTTCATTAATTATTGCAGCAAAAGAATCTGTCGAAAATTCAGAAGAAAAGAAACGTCCTTTCTTAAGATCAAGATGAAAGGTTTTGGCATAATCTGCATCACAATTTAAAATATAAAATGAAATATCTTCGCTATCCTTTTTTCCTGCCCAATTAAAACCCTTTCCATTATTCTCAATGTTGACAGGATTATTGCCCCTGGTAATACTCACTATATCCGGATTGTTTAAAAGCTCTTTTTTTAAGTCTTCAAGAGTGGAGCTTTTAGGTCTGGTGTGACTCCTAAAATAGCCTATGTTATCTTTATTTAATCCAAGACTTTTGTTTTGAATGTAGTTAAGTTGATTTCTCACAATTAGGGTGCATATGATTAGCAAGACCGACAAGGAAAACTGGAAAATAACCAGCACTTTTCTGAATTGTGCATTGCCGGGATTTTTATTTATTATACCCTTTAATGTATTCAATGGCTTTAATGAAGAAAGATACAAGGCCGGATAACTTCCGGCCAATAAACCGCAAAACAATATAACGGCAATCAAACCTACATATAAATGAGTGCTTTGATAGTTAATATCCAGTTGTTTGCCAATAAGGTTATTAAAACCGGGCAGCAGCAATTCAACTAAAATCATAGCTATTACGTGGGAAATAAATACAAGCAACAGAGATTCTCCTATAAATTGAACAAATATTTCTCTTCCATTTGCTCCTGCTGCTTTGCGCAAACCAATTTCTCTGGTCCTCCCGGCAGATTGTGCAGTATAAAGGTTCATAAAATTGATACAGGCAATAAGAAGAATAAAAACAGCAATGAGGCACATAATTCTTACATAAGTAATGTCACCATGACCCTTAATATCCTGTGCATATTTTCCGGAAGAATATAAATGAATCTTTTTGATGTTTTGAAGGGAAATCATAAAAGTCATTCTGCTGGAATGATCTTTTAAAAAACTTCGGATTTTTTCATTAACTATTTTGCTGTCGGTACCTTTCTTTAGCTCAACATAATTATAACAAGATATTTGTATATCACTTTTTAGACTTTCAAATTCTTTTCTGAGCTTAATTGGAATCAATAAGTCAAACAAGAGGTGACTATTATGCGGACTTTTTACAACTCCTGTTATTGTATATATTTCATTAGATTCGGTCATTTTCAATGTTTTTCCAATCGGATATTCGTTACCGAAATATTTTTTTGCTATTTTTTCTGTGAGAACAATATTGTTGGGCGCGTTTAGAGCGGTATTGATATCCCCCACAACAAATTCAATATTGAACATTTTTAAGAAGTCATTATCAACAGGGACAGCGGTTTCTTCAATAAATTCATCTCCCATTTTAAATGATAACGGGGAACCAACGCCACATCTTGAAGATCTGATTATTTCAGGATATTCTTCTTGCAGGGCTTTTGCTAATGGTGCAGGTGTTGTTGCCGTAAAAGATTTTTCTCCTTCAGTAGTACTAATGTCTCCAATCACACGGTATATATTATCGGCATTATCGAAATGCCTGTCGTAGCTCCATTCGTCCTGTACCAATAAAAGTATTAAAATTGCAGAAGCCATGCCAATGGCCATGCCGCTAATGTTCAGAATGGAATGTGCAGTATACCTTTTGATATTCCGAAGGGCTATTTTGAAGTAGTTCCTGATCATATTTTTGGTCTAATGTCTTCTAAGTCTGCTGGTCTTCTAAGTCTACTGGTCTTCTAAGTCTGCAGGTCTACAATTTGCCCGTCAAACAACTGAAGAATTCGGTGCGCTCTTTTAATCATTTCAATTTAGGGGTTTCAAATCTGATTTCAATTAATATACCAAATTATTTTCTTTCTGAAAATTAGTTGATTAAGTTAAATGATGGAAATAAATATTCTATA
>Ga0105107_10001545_pt1 | contig 14911 bp, 10 predicted proteins | sample PPLLaktember2015_6_FD_79335 | JGI IMG/M metagenome (GOLD analysis project Ga0105107, IMG submission 79335) | Freshwater sediment microbial communities from Prairie Pothole Lake near Jamestown, North Dakota, USA - PPLs Lake P8 Core (1) Depth... | ecosystem: Environmental > Aquatic > Freshwater >...
GAATCGCGTCCATCTCTTTCCGAATGAATTCGGACAGTCGCATTCGCGCTCTCGATGCTAAGGCGCAAGCGCTGGACCGGGCCAGGGAATCGTCCGTCGTTGAATGGCGCAGCGCATGCGGGCGGGCTGAATCGGCGGAGTCCCGCCCTTGCCGACTACCACAGACCTCCGTTATTGAGAAGGATAGGCTCATTCACGCGACCATGACCTGGGACTTCGAGAACCGTCTGGAGCTCGCCCGCCGAATGCGATATCCGTGCGGCCATCATGCTGATACCCCGCCCCGTCCGGGCCCGTGGTTCACGAAACCCATCAAGAACCCTTCTGGCATGGGAGTCGGCGCGCGTCGGAACTTCTACGCGGGCGGATCCGGGCCCCACTGGGTGTGCGATCCGGGCGAAGGGTTCATGTGGATGCCGGCGTTCAATGGCGTCCATTTCTCCGTCGACTTCCAGCAGCGACACCGCGGTGATTGGCTGCAACGACTCACGGTTCGTTGCGAGTACGACCCCCTCCGGGGACGTCCCGCTCGCTGGTGCAGGGAGAATCTCGTGTTCTCGGTACCCGAGCCGCTCCGCCGGGTCGATGCCGAGTGGCTGAACGTCGAATTGATCGATGGGTGCGTCATCGAGGCGCACGGGCGACGCAACACCGACTTCGACAACGCGCCGCCCGAAGCGAAGGTCGCGCACGTGGTGTGGGCCGACCAGCGTCGATGCGCAGATATGGTCCCCGACTTCGACGACGCCGACGGCCAGCTCGCGATCCCGCGCCTAGGGTTCGTGTATCGATAGCGAACGGTCGTCGTCGCCCGCCAATACCGACGAGCGGCACGTGTAAGAGTTACCCGTTTCTGCAAGTTCGTTGGCCACCTTTGGCGCGACGAGACTTGCCGGTGCAAGGGCAGGAGCGCATCGCCGCGTGATTTGCCCGAGACCCAGCGTGCGACGGGGCAGGACTCAAGCTCGTGTTGACCGGCGTTGAATGCGTCTTCCGGCTGTCGACGGGCCGAGAAGGAGGTCCGCCCGATGCCTGAACACGCTCAACCGTTCCGGGGGAAGCGGTGGATGCGTCAAACGCGGCGAGCGGTGGCACGCAACGTGCTCAGGACTGGGGCCGTGCGCACTCTCCGGACGGATAGCGCCGGCCCTCGAAACCCCGCATCGCACGCGTAGGTCGTGGGAGCGCAGGTCAAGATGAAGCTCCACAAGCGCGCCTGGATCATCGTCAGCACGATCGTCGCCACGATGGCGATCGCTGTGCTGGGGGTGAACCTCAGCCTTGGCGACAAGCAGATCGACTTGCGCCCGCAACACCTGTACGCCGTCGCCCACCCGCAGTTTCTCCGCACCATGGGGGTCATGCTCGGACCGTCCCTGACGGACGGGAACCGGGTGGAGGCGCTGCTCAACGGCGAACAGATCTTCCCGGCCATGCTGGAGGCAATCCGCGCCGCGAAGCACACCATCACGTTCGAGACGTACATCTACTGGTCGGGCTCGATTGGCAAGGCGTTTGCGGATGCGCTTGCCGAGCGCGCCAGGGCCGGGGTGAAGGTCCATGTCCTGATCGACTGGGTCGGCAGCAGCAAGATCGATGAGGCGTATCTGAAGGAGATGCAGGATGCGGGCGTTGAGCTCCGTAGGTACAACAAGCCTCGCTGGTACACGATCGGCCGGCTCAACAACCGCACCCACCGCAAGTTGCTGGTGGTCGATGGCAACGTCGGGTTCACCGGCGGCGTGGGGATCGCCGACAAGTGGCTCGGTGACGCGCAGGACCCCGAGCACTGGCGCGACACCCACTTCCGCATCGTCGGACCCGCGGTCGCCCAGTTCCAGGGCGCGTTTCTCGACAACTGGAGGAAGGCGACCGGCACCGTGCCGCACGGGACATCCTATTTCCCGCCCCTTCAGGCAGCCGGGCCCCACCGCGCCCAGATGTTCATCAGCTCACCGGGCGGGGGCGGCGAGAGCATGCAGCTCATGTATCTCCTGTCGATCAGCGCGGCGACCCGTTCCATCCGACTCTCGATGTCCTACTTCGTGCCCGACGAGGTGTCCCTCGACAGCTTCGTGGACGCGCTCCAGCGCGGGGTGACGGTGCAGTTGATCGTGCCGGGGGAGAAGATCGACACCGAGGTCGTGCGGCGCGCATCCCGCGCGCAGTGGGGAAGGCTGCTCCGCGCCGGGGCCGAGATCTACGAGTATCAGCCAACGATGTTCCATTGCAAGGTCATGATCGTCGACGACCTGTGGGTGTCGGTCGGCTCGACCAACTTCGACAGCCGCTCGTTCAACATGAACGACGAGGCGAACCTCAACGTGTACGACGCGGCATTCGCGCAGCGCCAATCCGCGGTGTTCGAACAGGACCTGAAACGATCCCGGCGCATCAGCCTGGAAGAGTGGGAAAACCGCCCTTGGCGCGAGAAGCTCATCGAGCACGCGTCGGCGATCCTGAGCTCGCAGCTCTAGCCTGACATGTCGCTCGCTCCCGCTTCTCCCAGCGCTCCTGCCATAAGGCCGATGCCCAAACCCGGCGCGAATCAGACAGAGGTGCGCAGGGCGGAAACGATCTTTCAGGTCGGAGAGAACTGCCGTGCCGTTGCGCGTGCGCATCGGGTCGCGTTCCTCGTCGACGCAGAAGCCTACTTCAACGCGTTCGCCGAGGCGGCAGAGCGCGCCGAGCGCTCGATCATCGTGCTCGCCTGGGACTTCGACAGCCAGACCCCGCTGTGCTTCGACGAGGCGCACCGTTGCACCAGGCGGTTGGGCGAGTTCCTGAACGATCTCGCCCGCCGTCGGAAGCGGCTGCACGTCCACGTGCTCGATTGGGACTATCCCATGCTGTACGCCACCGACCGCGAGCTCCCGCCGATCTACGGACTCAAATGGAAGCCGCATCGGCGCGTCCACTTCCGCTATGACAACACCCACCCGTTCTCTGGGTCTCACCACCAGAAGATCGTCGTGATCGACGATCGCGTTGCCTTTGTCGGGGGATTGGACATCACGGGCAGGCGGTGGGATACACCGGAGCACCGGCCGGAAGATCCCCGCCGCACGGCGGGGGACAAACCCTACCCGCCGTTTCACGACGCCATGATCGCCGTGGACGGCGACGCCGCGAAGACGCTCGCCACCCTCGCACGCAAGCGCTGGGCGCAGGCGACCGGGAATCACATCGAGCCGGTCGAGACCGAGAGCGATCCGTGGCCCGGGTCGCTTGCCCCCGCCGTCCTGGAGGTCGATATCGGCATCGCTTGCACCGCCCCAAAGACCGACGTCGAGCCCGGGGCGCGGGAGGTGGAGCGGCTCTACCTCGACATGATCGCCAGGGCCCGGCGGTACATCTACATGGAGAACCAGTATTTCACCTCGGACAAGATCGGCGATGCGCTTGCCAAGCGCCTCGTCGAGCCGAATGGGCCCGAGATGATCCTCGTGTCGCGCCTGCTGAGCCATGGCTGGCTCGAGGAAGTGACGATGACCGCGCTTCGGAACCGGCTGTTGTTAAAGCTCCGCAACGCCGATGCTCATCGACGCTTCCACGCCTACTACCCGGACATCCCGGGCCTCGCCGAGGGCACCTGCATCGACGTTCATTCCAAGGTCATGGTCGTGGACGACGAGTGGCTCCGGATCGGTTCGGCGAACCTGTGCAATCGGTCGATGGGAATGGACACCGAATGCGATGTCGTGGTCGAGGCTCGCGGTGACGAACGCGTCGCCCGGTCCGTCCGCGGCTTCTTGACTCAACTGATGGGCGAGCATCTCGGGGTCGAGCCCGCGGCGGTGATGCGGGCGCTCGAGGCGCAGGGCTCGCTTCAAGGGACCATCGCAGCCCTCGCCTGCGAGACCCGGACACTGAAGCGGTTGGAAGCCACGGATGACGTGTCGGAGGCGGCGTTCACCGCCGCCGCCATTGCCGATCCGGAAGCCCCCGTGTCGCTCGACAGCCTGTCGGATTACTTCGCGCCGGGCATCGATTCGAGCCGCTCCGGCCTAGCATGGGGCAAGGTCATTCTGGTCGCGCTCGTCCTCGCCGGACTTGCGCTTGCCTGGCGGTTCACGCCGCTGGCCGAGATCGTCACCGCCGGGAACGTGACCGACTGGGCGCGGGAGTTCGGGGGACGATGGTGGGCGCCGTTGATTGTCATCGCCGCCCCGACGGTGGCGTGCATCATCATGTTCCCGCGGCCGCTCATCACGCTCGCGGCGGTCCTGGCGTTCGGTGCCTGGCTCGGGTTCGTCTATGCGATGGCGGGGATCCTGGCGGCGGCGCTCGCCACCTACTTCGCCGGCAGGCTACTGCGACGCGATACGGTGCGCCGGCTCGCCGGAAGGAAGCTGAACCGGCTCAGTGAGGCAATGCGGCAGCGTGGATTGCTGGCGATGACCGCGGTGCGGCTGGTGCCGATCGCGCCGTTCGCGGTGGTGGGCCTGGTCGCCGGCGCGATCCGCATCAAGCTCTGGCACTACGCGCTGGGCACCTTTCTCGGCAACCTACCCGGTGTGCTTGCAGCGACCGTCTTCGCCGACCAGATCGCGCTTGCGCTCGAAGACACTGCCAAGATCAATTGGTGGGTGGTCGGGGGAGTTATCGCAGCGCTGCTGCTCGGCACGATTGGCGTTCGCAGGTGGCTTGGCGGCCTAGCTCCAGGGGGCGCAGGCCACCGCGTGGGGCCGAGGCCGACACAGGCCGCAGCGTAACGCGTGTGGGTGGCGAATTCCCGGGCACTTACGCCGCGTCCCGCACCGCGCGACAATGCCCCCGATCCCACTGCCTGCAGCAGGGCCGCACGGAGCGCCACCATGCCAGCGTCGCAGGAGCACATCCATCCCCGAACGCCGATGGGCGCCACGCTCGTGGCCGATGGCGCGACATTCCGTGTCTGGGTGCCGGCGGCGCATGCGGTCTACGCCATCACCGACGAGCTGGGCGCCGCGCGCGCAGCGGGCTGGACTCCGAAGGACAAGGACCTTCTCGCCCGTCAACCGGACGGGGCCTGGACCGGGTTCGTACACGGGCTGCGCGAAGGCAGCGCGTATCGTTACTGGGTCGCGGGCGACGGCAGCCAGGGCTTCAAGCGCGACCCGTACGCCCGCGAGCTCGGCACCCAGCCGGTCTTCCCCGACTGCGACTGCCTGGTGCGCGACTCCCGGAGCTATCCCTGGCACGACGTGGGCTTCCGGACGCCGCCGTTCCACGAGCTCGTCATCTACCAGTTTCACTTCGGCGTATACCACGCGGTCGATAGCCAGGGGCGCGATGCGCGCAGGACCCGCCGGGGCCGGTTTCTCGACCTGCTCGAGCGGGTCGCGTACCTGCGCGAGCTTGGCATCAACGCCGTGCAGCCGCTGCCGATCCAGGAGTTTCCCTCGCAGTTCAGCCTGGGCTACAACGGCACCGACCATTTCTCGCCGGAAATGGACTACCAGGTCGAAGCGGACGCCGCGCTGGTGCGCTACCTCGCGACCGCCAACCGCCTGCTCGCCGAGCAGGGCCAGTCGCCGCTCGCACTGGCGGACCTGCGGCCCGGCCCGAACCAGCTCAAGGTGGTGGTCGATCTCTGCCATCTCAACGGCATCGCCGTGATCTTCGACGTGGTCTACAACCACGCGGGCGGCGGGTTCGACGACCAGAGCATGTACTTCATGGACCGGCGCGTGCCGCACTCGAATGCCGACAGCCTCTACTTCACCGAGCAGGGCTGGGCCGGCGGGCTCGTGTTCGACTACCGCCAGGACTTCGTGCGCCAGCTGCTCATCGACAACGCCCGCTTCCTGCTGGAGGAGTACCACGCCGACGGGCTGCGCTACGACGAGGTGAGCGTCATCGACAACCACGGCGGCTGGCGCTTCTGCCAGGACCTGAGCGGCACGGTGCGCTACGCCGAGCCGGAGGCCGTTCAGGTCGCCGAGTACTGGAACGACTGGCGCTGGCTCGCGGTCACGGCTCCGCCGGACGGCATGGGCTTCGACGCGGCACTCGCTGCCGGGCTGCGCGACGCGCTCCGCGCGGCGGTCCGCGAGGCCTCGTACGGCGGCGATGTGCAGGTCAACCTCGATGCCGTGCGCGATGGCCTCGCGCGTCCGTATCGCTTCCCGGCCGCGTGGCGCGCCGTGCAGTGCGTGGAGAACCACGATGTCGTCTATGCCGATCGGCCCGCGCAGGAATGGCAGCCCCGCGTCGCGTTCCTCGCTGATCCGGCGGACCGGCGCTCGTGGTATGCGCGCTCGCGCGCGCGGGTGGCGACCGGCCTGCTGCTGACCGCCCCCGGGATCCCGATGCTGTTCATGGGCCAGGAATTTCTCGAGGACAAGAACTGGAGCGACAACCCCGAGCACTGGGAGAACACCCTTATCTGGTGGGACGGCCTCGAGCGGGACCCGGCGATGCGCGCGCATCTCGCCTTCACGCGCGACCTCGTTCACCTTCGCCGCCGCGAGCCCGCGCTGCGCGCCGAGCCCATCAACGTCTTTCACGTGCACAACGCCAACCGCGTCATCGCCTTTCACCGCTGGGTGGAGGGCGCGGGCGCCGACGTGGTCGTCGTCGCGAGCCTGAGTGAATCGACGTCCTGGAGCTATCGACTCGGCTTCCCGCGCGCGGGCCACTGGCGCGAGGTGCTCAACAGCGACTACTACGACAACCTTCCCAACCCGCAGGTCGCGGGCAACGGCGGCGGGATCATGGCCGGGGACGGACCGATGCACGGCTTGCCCTGCTCGGGCGCCGTCGTGATCCCGGCAAACGGAGTCATCGTCTTCGCCGCGTCGTGAGCCGGGTCCGGCGGCCGCTCATCAGCGCGAACTATCCTGGATGGGAGCTGCGCAACCGTAAGCGGAATCTGCATGGCGTCCCCACGGCGCCCCGCGCGCATCCCCTGCCGTCGAGTGGTGCGCCACCGTCGGATGGCGAAGTCCGCGTCAGTTCGGCAACGCGGCCCGGATCAGAGCTGAAACGGCGCCTCCTGCTATCTCAGTTATGGCAGTTTATCTCCGCCCGCGGATTCCTGGTTCCCCTGGACTCGTCATCATCATGATAAGCGTGAATCGCGAGCGTCGCCCGAGGGTCGCCCGAGTCAAAATCGCGACCGAAAATTAGGCAGGTGGGGCAACGGCGCCAACTTGGGACGGTCCTAACAGTACCTATTCGCCGGTTGCCGTCAGAACGGACAAGGCCGCAGGCCGAGGTGGATGGCAAAGATGACTGTCAAGGATGTTTGGGGCTTGGTTAAAGCAGCTGCATCAGGTTGGGTCGATGACTACGCCCAGAGCATGGGCGCGGCGCTCGCCTACTACACAATGTTCTCGATCGCCCCGCTGCTGCTGATCGTGATTTCGATCGCCGGTCTTCTGTTCGGCGACGAAGCTGCGCACGGCGAAATCTTCGGCCAGCTGGAAGGCATGCTGGGCGCACCTGGGGCGCTTGCGGTACAGGGTCTGCTCGAAAGCGTACGCAAGCCGGCCGAAAGTGTGACGGCCACGGTCTTCGGCGTGGTCCTGCTGCTGATCGGCGCGACCTCCGTCTTCGGCGAGTTGCAGGATGCTCTCGATCGCATCTGGCGGGCGCCGGTGAGGGCAGGGCAATCCGGATTCTGGGGATTGATACGGGCACGATTGCTGTCTTTCGGCATGATTCTCGGCATCGGGTTCCTGCTGATGGTCTCGTTGGTGGCGAGCGCCGCCTTGGCCGCACTCCGGAAGTGGTGGGGCCCGGTGTTCGGTGACTGGGCGGCGGCAGCAAGCATCATCGAGCTCGGCTCGAGCTTCCTGGTGATCACCGTGGTATTCGCGATGATTTACAAGCTAGTGCCGCGCGTGCGCATCGATTGGAAGGATGTCTGGATTGGCGCGGCAGTGACCGCGCTGCTCTTCACGGTCGGCAAGTTCCTGATTGGGGTCTACATCGGGAGAAGCGGCATCGCTTCAGGCTTCGGTGCCGCCGCGTCTCTGGTCGTGGTGCTGGTCTGGGTCTATTACTCGGCCCAGATTTTTTTGTTGGGCGCGGAGTTCACCTGGGTATACGCGCACAAATTCGGTTCCCGTAGGAACATCGCGTCAGAAGACCCTTCCGCCACGCTCCCTCCAGCGACGCCATTCCCCAACGTCAACGAAGGTGCCCCGCGATGAGTGAACGGCAACACGCAAACACTGGACTGACCCCAGCCTGTGGATGGCGTCGATTCCCAGCCAGGCGGAAGTTGGGCCCCCGCTTCGACCCCAACCCGTCTCCAATTTGTGATACAGTGCCATCTCACTGGATGGTATAGGGATGGTAAACAGATGGCCAGACTTCGACTAATCGAGCCCGGGCGCAAAGATCCCGACTCGGAGAAGATCACGATCAACCTCGGGTACATCGATCTTGGACGGATCGATTTGCTCGTGCAGGAAGGGTTCTATTCCAACCGCACGGACTTCATTCGTACGGCAATCCGCGCTCAGCTTGGCACCCACGGCGCCGTTCTGCAGCAGACCGTGGCCCGACGGTCACTGGTCCTGGGTTTGCAGCGTTATACCCGCCAGGATCTCGAGCGCCTCCGGGCGGCCGGAGAGCAACTGCACATTCAGGTCCTTGGCCTGGCGACGATCGACGACGACGTGCCGCCGCAGCTCGCCGCGCAAACCATCGCTTCCATCGTGGTCCTGGGCGCCCTGCGCGCCAGTGCCAAAGTCAAGGCTGCCCTGGCCGACCGTATCCGCTAGCTGCCTAGCTACTCCTGCGAAGGGACATCATGGTTACGAACAAAGGAATACCCATCGGCCTCATCGAGGCAACTCGGCTCACGCGTGCGGGACGTCTTCTTGAAGCCACAGCACTCATTCAACGCGTCCTTCGGCACAGCTCGGCAGCCCCTGAAGGTGCCGATCGCCATGCGTCGGACCGCGCGGGCGGCGCGAATAACGACGTTATCGACGTCGAGTTTTCACACGTCGCGGAGCCCGCGACCCTTGGTCTGACTCCACTTCAACGTGCGGCGGGCGATGACCTACCTCAGCGCTTCGCGCTCAAGCGTGTTCTGCGTGGCCGGCGCGACCGCGACTCCGTAGCAGAGGTGCCGCGCCCCCAGACGACGGTGGTTGACGGGCAACCGGGACAGTTCGTCACCGGGTCCTATGCGAATCAAGCCGGGGCACGCCCCTACAAGCTCTACATCCCGACGACCTACGCGGGACAACCGCTCCCTCTTGTTGTGATGTTGCACGGTTGCACGCAAACACCCGACGACTTTGCAAGCGGCACCCGTATGAACGCGCTCGCCGAGGAGCGGCAGTGTCTTGTTCTATATCCCGAGCAGACCCATGCTGCCAACCATTCGCGGTGCTGGAACTGGTTTAAGCGCGGCAACCAGCGCCGAGACCAAGGTGAGCCGGCAATCCTCGCCGGCATGACGCGCGAAGTCATGAATCGCTACCGTATTGACCCAGATAAGGTCTATGTGGCTGGACTGTCGGCCGGCGGCGCAATGGCCGCCGTCATGGGCACGGCCTACCCTGAGCTCTACGCGGCCGTCGGCATCCACTCGGGTCTCGCCTGCGGAAGCGCGCACGATCTTCGGTCCGCGTTCGCCGCCATGCGCGGAATACCGGCGTCGATGGCCGGCCGCAATACGGACTCAACGCCTCTAGCACCGGCAACACTAACTATCGTGTTTCACGGCGATCGGGATAAAACCGTGCATCCCCGAAACAGCGAGCAGGTGGTCTCGCAATCGGTGGAGCAAAACGGCGCATCGAGCGCCGATGCCTCGACAGAACGCGGCCAAGTGCCAGGCGGTCACGCCTACACCCGCACCGTTCACCGCGATTCGACGGGACGCGTTGTCCTCGAGCACTGGCTGGTGCACGGAGGCGGTCACGGGTGGTTTGGCGGGAACCCACGCGGCTCGTACGTGGATCCGAAGGGCCCGGATGCTGCGCGGGAGATGATTCGCTTCTTCTATCAGAATACCTCTGAGCCGCGATCGTAGGGCTGCTTGAGGGGCAGCGTGAATGTCGGCAACAGGTCGATATCACCATCGAACGACCGCAGTCAGCGACTTGGCTATACAGCGGCTCTTGGCCGGTCAGCGCCCGTCCGCTGGCGGACGCGATATCGCTCGAATGCAGCCGTAGCGATCGACAGCGCGACCTCACCCAAGCACTAACAATGCGCGCGTACTGTCTTGTACCAAGGTGCGGTGATGCATGAACCCGACTCGGGAATAGGCAGTCGTCGGACTTCAGGCCGGCGTGCTTGATCCATGCCTCCACCGCCTCACGGGTCAGCGGGGTGATCTCGTACTGCACCGGACGCTGTGTCTTCTGCTGCAACACGATCGCTCGAGCAGCGACGCGATCGCCGTGGCACACGTCGCGCACGCGTAGCTTCACCAGATCGCAGGCGCGCAGTTTGCTGTCGATGCCCAGGTCGAAGAGCGCAAGCTCCCGCAGCCGTCCCTGCATCTGCAAGCGGATACGAATTGCCCAGGACACTTTGAGCTTGAAGGGTGCCTTCTGGCCGGCGAGCTTCCCCTTGTTCCACGGCTCCTGGCGTTGAGCAACATGCGCTGATTCCATGATGGTCTCCTTTCAGTTGAAGGGAGGCCCAATCTGCGCCGAACGCTGGGCAGTGACGTTTCGTTCCTTAACAGAGATCCCGATCGTAACGATGGCAATCGGTTAGCACGCTCAACAGTCTCAGTGCGACCCACAGCAGTCGGCCAACGGAGATTCTTGAATGACGGCTGTGCAGCGGGAGCGGCCATTCGACAGTTCGACTGCGAAATCGCCACGCACCGGACGCCCCGACGAGGATCCGCTCGGGAGCCTTGCGACTTGTGCGGCCGGATTGGCGTCGAATCGCCGACTTCGGTGCTACGGGCGAGCGAACTCGGGAATTCGGAACCGCTTACGATAGGCCCCGGGCGCTAGCCTGGTCGTCCGCTTGAACAGGCGGCGGAAGAACGCGGCGTCCTCGTAGCCGACACGCCAGCTGATCTCGTCGACCGAAGCCTCGGTCCGTTCCAGCCGGCGCTTGGCGTCTTCGATACGCAGCCGCTGGACGTAGGCGAGCGGCGTGACCCCGGTCGCGTTCGTGAATCGCCGCTTGAACGTTCGTTCGGCCAGCTTCGACCGCTTGATCATCGCCTCCACGGGGTTGGCGACCGAGAAATGGCCGCTCAACCACTGCTGGGCCGCGGCGATCTCGGCGTCGCCATGGTCGCTCCGGCCTTCGAAGACGATATAGGGCGTGAGCCCGTCCTGATGCCATTGCAGCGCGAAGAGGCGCGCGACCTCCTGCGCAGCGGTCGAGCCGGCGTAGCGCGCGATGAGATAGAGCACGAGATCGTGCCAGGTCGTCGATGCGCCCGAGCTCACCAGCTCTTCGCGTGACCCGGAGATCATGAGCACGCGCTCCGGATCAATCGAGACGGCCGGATACGCGTCCGCGAACGCGCGGGCATAGCCGAAGTGGACCGTGGCGTCCTTGCCATCGAAGAGGCCCGTCTCGGCCAGCACGAAGATGCCCGAGCAGGCCGAACAAAGTACGGCGCCTCGACGGTACATGCCGTGGACCCACTCGATCAGCCGAGGATAGCGGTCCTTCTTCCAGCCGTCCGGCGGTAGCAGCAGAGACGGCACGATCACCAGATCGGTGGTCTCGATGCTGTCGATCGACCGCTGCACCTGGATCGGGACGCCGCTCGCCAGTCCCAGGGAACCCATCGCCTCGCCCACGATCTCGACCTTGAACAGCGCATGCCCACCCTTACCCGGACCCGACATGCGCATGAGCGAGAAGGCGTTCAGGACATCGAAGATACCGAACAGCGTGGACGCCGCCGCGTCGGGCAGCGCCACCAGGCTGACGTGAACCGGACTCCATGCGGGGTTGCTCGATCGCTTCGCCATGGCTCTGCACAGTGGCACGAACGGACCGATCCTAGGCGATTCCGGCACTTCCGGCGAGGGCGACGACTTGCAATCATGGGCGCGTCATCTGGAACTCACCAAAGGAGCCGCAAACATGGATGCATCCGTGATCGACCGAACCAAGCTGGACGCTTTCCTCGTACGCGCCGTGGGCGACCTGTCCGCCGGCTACGGAGGCGTGATGGTCAGCCTGGGCAGCAAGCTGGGACTCTACAAGGCCATGGCGGACGCCGGCCCGATCACCGCGAGGGAGCTCGCGGCACGCGCGGGCTGCGCGGAGCGCTACGTGGCCGAGTGGCTGAACGCGCAGGCCGCCGGCGGCTACGTCGGCTACCACGCCGGGAGCGAAACCTACGAACTCTCTCCCGAGCAGGCGGTGGTGCTGGCCGACGAAGACAGCCCGGTGTTCATCCCCAATGCGTGGCAGGTACCGGCCTCGATGTGGTTCGACGAGCACAAAGCCATCGAGGCGTTCCGCACCGGCAAGGGCGTGTCGTGGGGCGACCACGACGGCCGTCTCTACTGCGGCGTGGCAGCCTTCTACCGCAACGCCTATCGGGGCAGCCTGCTAAGCGAGTGGTTGCCCGCACTCGATGGCATCGTGGCGCGGCTCGAAGCCGGTATCGAAGTCGCCGACGTCGGCTGCGGCCACGGCCATTCGACGCTCCTGATGGCCGAGGCCTTCCCGAGGTCGCGCTTTCGTGGCTTCGATGCACACGCGGCCTCCATCGACGAGGCAAGGCGCCACGCCGCCGAAGCGGGCCTCGCCGACCGGGTCACTTTCGAGGTGATGCGGGCTGCGGACTACCCCGGCCGGAACTACGGGCTCATCTGCTTCTTCGACTGCCTGCACGACATGGGCGATCCGGCGGCCGCAATCCGGCACGCCGCCGGCGCCCTCGCGCGCGACGGCACGGTCATGCTGGTCGAGCCTTTCGCCAACGACCGCGTCGAGGACAACCACTCGCCGGTCGCACGGCTGTACTACGCCGCCTCCACCACGCTCTGCTGTGCCCACGCGATTTCGGACGGCGGGAAGCTCGTCCTCGGCGCGCAGGCCGGCGAGGCGCGCCTGGCCGAAGTGTTCCGCAAGGCCGGGTTCACACACTTTCGGCGCGCAGCCGAGACGGCCTTCAACCTGATTCTCGAAGCACGCCGCTGACGACTTCGCCGCAGGACGGGCCTGGATCAAAGGCTCGTCCAGGCTCGTGCTTAGAGCGGCCTGAAGAACATGTGCCCCACCTCGACAAGCCATGAAAGGTCTGCCCATGAACACACAAATCTCCCTTCAACCGCTGGCCCGCGCGCTGTTCGCGCTGGGCTTGGCTACCGCGGGGTCGCTCGGTCAAGCCGGCGAGCCGAACGAAGCCACCCACCGCCCGCTTTCCGCCACCTGGTGCGCCGATCGCTGCGACGCCGTGATCACCGACTGGAGCCTCGCCGCCTTCCAGGTCATCAAGGCCGCTGACGGCTACCAGGACCCGATGGCAGCGTCTCGTTCGCTGGCGATGATGCACGTGGCGATGCATGATGCGGCCAATGCGGTTCGCCCTCGCTATCGGCGCTACGCCCTCGCGGCACCGCCGTCATCCGGCAGCAAGGCCGACGCCGCCGTCGCTGCGGCAACCGCGGCGCACGACGTGCTCGCCGCGCTGTACCCGCGACCGCAAGCCACCGCGCTGCTGAAGGCGGAACTCGCGAAGACGCTGCTCGAAGCCGGCGTCGGCCCTGCGATCGAGGCCGGCACCCATCTCGGCAAAGCGGCGGCTGCGGCCGTGCTGGCCAAACGCGCCAACGATGGCAGCGCCGGCAAAGAGACTTACGTCGAAGGCACTGAACCCGGCCGGTACCGCTTCACGCCGCCGTTCAACTTCGCCGCCGCACCGCACTGGCGCCAGGTGACGCCGTTCGCGCTCACAAGCGCGTCGCAATTTCGCACCGCGCCGCCGCCGGCTCTCACGAATGCGCAGTATCGGCGCGACTTCGACGAAGTCAAGCGCGTCGGCGGCAAGGCCGCGGGCGACGCCCGCAGCGTTGACGAAATGCATTACGCCGCGTTCTGGTACGAGTTCTCCGACATCGGCTGGAACCGCATCGCGCGCGCTGTCAGCGGCCGTGTGAAGCAGAATCTGTGGGAACGCGCGCGCACCTTCGCGCTGTTGAACATGGCTATGGCCGACGCCTACATCGCCGGCTGGGACTCGAAGTACCACCACAACGCCTGGCGCCCGGTCACCGCGATCCACCTCGCGGCCCAGGACGGCAACCCTCATACCGCGCCCGACGTGTCGTTCGCGACCCTGTTGCCCACGCCACCGGTGCCCGACATGCCGTCCACGCACGCCGCACTGGGCATGGCTGCAGCCACGGTGCTGGCCCAGTCCTTCGGCGGCGACCATGTGCCGTTCAGCTTTGCGTCGCGGACCGCGATACCCACGAACCCTGTGCGCAGCTTTCGCAGCTTCAGCGAGGCCGCGCGCGAGAATGCCGATTCGCGCGTGAAGGCGGGGCTGCACTTCCGCTTCGCGACCGACGCGGGTCTGGAGATGGGCCGACGGATCGGCCAGCACGTCATTCGCAACGCGTTGCCGCGCCAGCACGGCGCTGCGGCGCAAGACGGGTGAACTGTGCTCCGCGAGCGTGAATCCGCCAAGCCCATGACGCGCGTGGATGGCGAGCCGCATGGGCAGACTGTCCGCGCCCGCAGTCTGCAGAACCGCGGTAGCCCCGAGCGCTGCCGTGGAGACGTCAAGTGGGTCGCGTGCGCCGGTTCAGTCTTTGGGAGCGACCGGCCACTTACAGTCAGTTGCTGTCATTTCAGCGAGCGTTTACGAACGACTGGTGATGGCCGACTCCCGCCGGTGGCGCTCCCCGATAGCGGACATTTCGGTGTGCGTCTGCTTTCGGGATTAGCGACCGGCTGAGATCGACCTCAAACCGGCCGGTGAGCCTTACGAGGAGCGGACACCCATTAGCCGGCCGTC